>Ga0210410_10001110_pt1 | contig 25950 bp, 20 predicted proteins | sample IncBWC4MmetaG_FD_161058 | JGI IMG/M metagenome (GOLD analysis project Ga0210410, IMG submission 161058) | Forest soil microbial communities from Barre Woods Harvard Forest LTER site, Petersham, Massachusetts, United States - Inc-BW-C-4-M | ecosystem: Environmental > Terrestrial > Soil >... | reverse complement strand
TTGGCCTTGCGCTCAAACTCCTCGGTGGGAATGCCAACCAGCTCCGAGAGCACATATCCGGAGTCGTTGAAAGTGAGCGTCTGGTCGAAGTCGCTCGCGAAAATGTATCGTCGCAATGCTTTGTCTGCCATGGTTGTTAGATTCCCGCCGCCATTCGCAGGCCCATTAAAAGAATTGATTGCGATTATATGCCGCTTACGCAAACACGGCGTTCACGAAAGCTACAGCCCTGCTCTGTGGTCCTCGGTGTCCTCCGTGTTAAAGGTCTAATCAGCCATGGCGGTACCTTTACTATTCGCGCCGTCCCGTCCAGAATAGAAATCGGTTTGATTCGCAATTCCAGACAGGAGCACTCATGTTAGCGACCGGTGAACTGATTCGATCGATGAACTACGTGGACGACATCACTGCGACCTTGCGTCGCATCACAATTTATATCCCCACCATGACCACCGAAGAGCGGCAGCGCCTGGCGGAATATCTTCGCCCTGCCGGCGAGGCACTCAAGACCGCTCTCGGCGATCTGGCTAAGCCCGGCATTGAAAAGGCTGGACAATAAGTGGCGCAGGTCGAAACCATCGCCGTCATCGGCGCCGGAATCATGGGGCGGGGCATTGCTCATGCTGCGGCGCTGGGCGGATATCGCACCATCCTGGAAGATCTATTGCCCGGCGCGCTCCGGAAAGCCGAGAGCGAGATTCGCGCCAACCTCGATAAAGCTGTCGAACTTGGCAAGGTCGCCGCTCCGGAAGCCGATTCTGCATTTCAGCGTCTTGAATATGCGAACTCGGTGGAAGAGGCCGCGCGCGAAGCAGACCTTGTTATCGAGGCCGTCCCGGAAGAGATGGAATCGAAGATCGAGATATTCACTCTGCTCGACAAAGTTTGCCGCCCCACGACCATTCTTGCTTCGAACACTTCCTCACTTAGCGTGACCGAAATTTCCAGCGTGACGTATCGCGCGAAGAAATGCATCGGCATGCACTTCTTCAATCCCGTCCACAAAATGAAGTTGCTTGAAATCGTGCGAGCGCTTGAGACCGACCAAGAAACGCTCGCCACCACTGTTGAAGTCGGCAAGCGCATGGGCAAAGAAGTTGTAGTGATCAAAGAATCGCCGGGATTCATCACCAGCCGCATCAACGCCATGATCGGCAACGAAGCGTTCTACATGTTGCAGGAGGGCATCGCTTCCGCCGCCGACATCGATAAAGCCCTGAAGCTGGGACTGAATCATCCCATGGGACCATTCGAAATGGTCGACCTGGTAGGTCTCGACACGCGGCTGAGTATTCTGGAATATCTTCACAAATCACTGGGAGAAAAGTATCGCCCGGCACCGCTCATGGTGCAGTATGTGAAGGCTGGAAGACTGGGGAGGAAGTCGGGGCGCGGGGTTTATGAGTACCCGGAAGCAACACCGAAATCGTGACGTCGATCCACGGGCGTCTTTAACCGCCCCTACGACCAAAGCTGAGTCCCGCCAGGCCAGCGACCTTCTCGTCCTCGATTCCCCTGCTCGCAATCAGCACGTGAAAGCTCTCGCCGATGCCCGCGGGTGTGACCAGATGCTTGAACTGGAGCGCAATTTTGGCGCGCTCCTGCGGGAGGCGGCAATCTTCAAAGGCGTCGGCAAATTGATTGGCCTCGCCGATGCCTAACAGAAACTGCGACTGGGTGACCAGTTTCTGCGTTTGCATTCCGTGCTTTTCGGCAACGGCGGCGAGGGCTGTGAAGTTTACGTCAGCCGTGATGTCCTGCTCGCCCGGTGCTTCGTAGGGGCTTCCGCTCACGGAATGCCGGCGAATCGCCTTCAGCGTTCCGCGATGTCGTCCAGCGAGTTGCTCGTCGCGCGTGTATCCGTAATCAATCGCTACAAAGAGTCCGCGCGGCATTTCGGCGAAAATGCGCTTTGCATATTGCTGAGCCGCGAGCGGAACCTCAACCCGTTCTCCGTCCTCGGGATGAACGGAATAGCGGTCGAGAAATTCCAGTTCCTGCGGAGAAGACGGTGCCCAAGTCTCGACGAATCGTCCATCGCGCGAGTCAATGCGCAGCGAACCTAGTGAACTGACAATCTCGACAGGTAAAGCATCAAAAAACTCGTTCGCGAAGATGATAGTAGGAATGTCGAGAGCGAAACCCGATCCTTCAACTAGTTCGGCTTTACCTGCTTCGACATGGCGAGAGAGAGTGGTCTCGATTCGTGAACGCAGCGGACGAGAACTTTCAACCAAAATATAGTGCAGGGCGCGAAAGAATTCCGGGAACTTCTTTTGCGACCAATCGAGTACATCCTGCGCGAACAGTCCTCGGCCCGGACCCAGCTCCGCTAAGTTAACTCGGTCCGGCGACCCGAGAAGTCGCCACATTTCGTCGAACTCGCGCGCCAGCAGGCGTCCGAAGACGGCGTGGACGTCGCTCGAGGTATAGAAATCTCCTGCCTTGCCGAATTGCGCGGCGTTGCGCGAATAGTATCCAAGATCGGGGTCGTATAAACACCTCTCCATGTAGCGCGAGAATGGAATCGGTCCGCGCTCGCGAATCTCTTGCTCGATCCTGTGGCGGAGCGTAGTCAAAGCAGCGTTACAGTCCCCTCTCTCTGCGGTCGGCGCGGTCTTGCGGAGTGCGGACGAACATCTCGACGAAGTAGTCATGCAGGGCGTCATAGAGTTGCCGCTGAAAACTCCATTCAAATTGCGAGTCGTCGAGGTCGCGGGGATGAAGGTCGAAGTGATAGGTATGCACGTCCAGCGCTTCATCCTTGAAACGGATCAGGATCTCGACGCCTTCGCCCTTCGCGCGCGCGGAGAAATTCAGGAGCGGATGTTCGTAGAGGCGAAGCTGGGCCAGGACTCGGTCGAGGCGAATTTGTGAGGGGTCGGGCATCTAAAGGATTGGTAAAGTATAGCCAATCGAATACAGTGCCGTTGCTGGCATCCTCCTTGTCAGTCGTGGATAGGCGTAGGAGAAAACCACAAACCACGTTAGAATACCGCCACCTTGAGCCTCTACGTGCGTGGGTGGGTAGAGGTCAGCTGCACGGGGAGCGGGTCTCCTCAGACTTGGGGAAAAATTGATGGCCACCGTCGTCGCGCCCGTCACTCGGTCGCGTTCTCAATCCAAACTCGTTTTCTTCGCGATCTTCTGTTTGCTCACCGTATTTGTCACTTACATGAAGAACGCCCGCATCTTCGACCCCACATCGGAGATCGCGCGGCACTTCGCGCCCATAAGATGGTATCTGGTGCCGCATGCCTTTTTCGGTGTTCTTGCCATGGTGTTGGGGGTGTTCCAGTTCTCCAACCGCTTGCGGGCGCGATATCTGAAGACTCACCGGACTTTGGGATATGTGTATGTGGTGAGTGTGTTCATTGCCGCGCCTCTCGGCGTTCCGATGACGATGAGATTCGGTCCATCTCTGACAGCGGCTTCGAGTATGCAAGCGTTCGGATGGATGTTAACGACAGCGATCGCACTCTATTGTGTGCGCCACGGCAATGTCACGCAGCATCGCCGCTGGATGATTCGCAGCTATCCCTTCGCCATGGTTTTTACAGTGGCGCGGCTGATCATTCCGATTCCGCCCATCCTCCGGCTCGGCGTGGCCGGGATTGAGACGGTGGTCTGGACCGTGATCGCCATGGCAGCTATCCTGCCGAATGTTCTTCTGGATTGGCGAGCCATTGCGCCGCGTCCGATGCCCAAGCCGGTAGCCGCTGACTGATTTAGTCGTGTCGTAATGATCTCATCGTAAAGATCCGTTGAAGGTGATCTACCAGGAATGATCTATTCGTATCGCAATGCTTCGATCGGATTCAGCCTCGCCGCCTTGATCGCTGGCAGCATGCCGCTGATGATGCCTACAAAGCTCAGAATGACGGTGGACCAGAGCAGTGTCGCCGTGTCGATGTAAAGATGAATGTCGCCCTCGCTGGCGTTGTCTTCGAATGCGCTCCACAGCGTGAGCGAGCCCACGCTCCACGACACCAGATAGGCGAGAACCACGCCCAGCAAGCCTCCCAGCGCGGTGATCACAAGGGCTTCGGCGAGGAACTGAAACAGAATGTGCCAGCGGTGTGCACCCAAAGCTTTCTCCACACCGATTTCGCGGGTGCGTTGCGTGACTGACACCAGCATGATGTTCATCAGGCCGACTCCGCCGATGCCCAGCGTCAACAGGCCGATGAAGCCCAACAGAATCTTGATGCCGGTTGAGATGACCTGCAGGTCCATGAGGTCGGCGAATACGTCGAAGACGAAGATCGCGCGCTGATCTTTGGGATTGAAGTTGTGATGGAATCCCATGGACTCGCGCACGGCCTGAACGACTTTCGCGTGATCGCCTTCATACTCCATCACTACCGAGGTCAGGTAGTACGTGTTCATCAGGTCGCTCATGGCGCTATAGGGGACGTAGACGTGCTCGTTGATATTGTCGTCGCCATTTTGAATCTGATGCTTGAGCACGCCCACGATCTGATAGGAAATTCCATCGAGCCGGATGCTTTCGCCAAGGGCGTTTTGTCCCGAGAAGAGTTTTTTCCTGGCATCGCTGCCGATGACGGCAACGCGGGTGTGGGTGAAATCGTCGCCTTCGCTGAAGAACGTGCCTTCGGCGACCTCAAGTTTGCGCATGCGTCCGTAACCGGCATACACGCCGCTGACTCCGTAGTTCGAACTGCGCGTACCGAAAGCTACGGAGCACTGCTTGAACGCTTCCGGAGAGACACGCTTTAGCAAGGGAACTTCTGTGCGGATGTAATCGAGATCGTTGATGGTCAGCCGAACTTGTGTTCCAGCTTTAGTGCCGCCGGCTTGCAGTTCTGTGCGGCCGGGGAAAATGAAGACCAGATTGGTGCCGAAGGAACGGAACGCCGACCACAGCCCGCGCTCGAAACCGGTGCCGTAAGCCAGCAGAAGCACTACCGTAGCGATGCCCCATGCCATACCGAGCATGGTGAGAACGCTGCGGCGCCGGTTGTGGCGGAGTGCGTGGTAGGCTTGCGTGGCGAGATCGAGAATCATAGTCAGCTCTTAGCGATTAGCCGTTACCTCTTAGCTTGAAGCCTGTTGTTCCGGTTATTCGCAAACGGTGCAACTACTTATTCTTGGCGTAACGCTTCTACGGGCGGCAACAATGCCGCTTTGCGCGCTGGATACAGGCCTGCGGCAATTCCAGCCACGGCCAGCGACCCAATCGCCGCCAAGGCCGACGCCGGAATAATGCGAGGCGTGTCGAAGCCTTCGGGCGAGGGCAGCATCGCCAGCAAGGTTACGAAGCCGGTGGCGATCACTAGTCCAATGCCTCCGCTGAATGCTGTGAGAAATGCTCCTTCCACAAAAAATTGCGTGAGAATCGCGCGGTAGGTCGCGCCCAAAGCTTTGCGCAGGCCAATCTCCTTTGTCCTCTCCGTTACCGACACCAGCATGATGTTGATGATGCCGATTGCACCCAGGCCAAGCGTTACTACGCCGACCACGCCCAGGAACCAGTCCATGGCATCGAAAATCCTGCCGACGCGTTTCATGTTTTCGATTGTGTCCCAGTCTTCGAAAGCATCGGTGAGTTTGGGATCGAAACCATGGCGGCGTGCGAGTATGCGGTGAATTTCTTCTTTTGCCTGAGTGTGTAGGTCTTTAGTGACGGGTTGATAGTTGATAAAGGAAATTGCGTCTTCGGAATTCGCCTTAGTCAGCGGGAAGAGATCGCGCATGGTTTCGATCGGAATGAAGATGCGCGAGTTGGTTCCGTTATTTCCGTCACGTCCGACTTTGGCGACTACGCCGACCACGTCAAAGTTAATTCCATTGAGCAAGATCGTCGATCCGACCGCGGGCCTGCCCGGGAACATGTTCTTCAACAATTCCCAGCCTACAACCGCGACGCGGCGGCGCTCGGCATTGTCATGCGCGTTGAACCAGCGTCCGGGCTCAATGGGGACGTTGCGGATCTGGTTGTAATCGGAGGCGACGCCGAAGACCTGGCCGTTGGTTGAGCCGTAATCACTTACGGCTCGAATATCCTCGCGATTCAACACTGGCGACAACGGGCCGACGAACTGAGCTTCGTCCCGAATAGCCAGATAGTCTTTGTATGTGAAGTAGTAGGTCCGCCCCGATTGCGTGCTGCCCTCGACCGCAGGAATTCGCCCCGGAAACATAAACATAATGTTTTGTCCGAGGGTAGCGAGTTGCTTTTCCTGGCCGCTGCGGAAGCCCTCGCCTAACCCCACCAGCAACAGCAGCGAGCCCACGCCCCACGCGATTCCGAACATAGTAAGAAAAGAGCGCAGCTTGTGGGCCCAAAGAGTAGAGAGTGATTGCCGGACAATATCGACAAGCATGCGCATAGAAATATCGCTGAATAATGCCCCCACGCCTCCGGGGAGGAGCGTGGGGGCACCCGGGTAACGTTCGGGCGAGGGGTCTCATATCCCGCCCAACATCTGATCAGTGATACGCAGCCGGGGACGGTAAAGTTCCCGCTGTCGATATGCAGTTAGACCCTGGGAAGGCGCGAAAGGTTAGCTGAATTGAAAAATCTCTGAATTGACAAATCTAAGGAGTGGACGCTCGTCCGAATCTGTAGGTCAGCGACAGGCTGGCATAGGAGGGGACGCGGACGCCGACCACTTCTTGAATGATGGAAGGAGCGAAGGTTTCGGTGGTTTGGCCAGTGTATCCGCGGGCGATCAGGAAGTTTACGCCGGCGTCAAGTCGGCCGTTTAGGAAGGTCCGGACCAGAGCGCCGCGAAACTCTTTGACCGATGTCCCAATGCATTCCGCGTTTAAGCTGACTGGATTGCATCCAGTGCCCAGCGGCTTCGCACCGACATACTCGAATTCTCCGCGCGCTTGCAGGCGCAGCGGGAGTTTTCTGACCGTGCCCATAAAATCCAGGATGGTTCGCGGAGCTTCCGGGGTCGGTTCGCCCGAGAGCAGGTCGCGCGCGTCAGCCTTGGAAAACGTAGCGATAAGCGATCCAAACTGAAAATTGCGGCGGAGCGCGATGGTCATGAATCGCAGCCGGTCCGGACCTTCATTAAACTGCAGGCCGGTGTCCGGATCGATTTTCCCCAACGTTTGGCTTTTCGTTACGTGTCCGAGAGTCACCTTTAAATCGGTTTTCAGAATGGCCTTGCTCGCGACCAATTGATACGAATGCGCGGTGCTCACCGGGGAGCCGACCGTAGTCCCGGCGCCGATCCGCGGATCATTCGTGTAGAAAGATTGACCGAAGCTAAGCGAGAGCAGCGGAACGTACCACGAATCTTTCGGCAGGAAAGAAACCGTCGCCTTCGGCGAGTTCACGCCTGACCACTTCTGAAATGAATGAGACGGATTCAGCAAGTCCTGATTGTCGAGACTGATTTCGTCGCGCCGCCAGCCAAGGTAATAGCGGAAGTAATTTGTGATTGAGCTTTCAGCCGCGACGTAGGGCGTCACGCTTCCGATGGTTACGTTGTTACCGTCGACCGGTCGGAACGGACCGTAATAGTTTGGGCGGCTTGGATCGAACAATCCATATTGGTCGAGATCGTCACGCCGGGGAGCTTCGCGTTCGTAGTCGAGTCCGCCGAGCAGAGAAAAATATTCGGTGAGCTTGTTGACGTAGTTCACACTGCTGCCCGCGATCGTGCGAAATTCGCTTTGCCGGATCAGGCCCTGCCCGAAGTCAGAGTCGAGCGAGAGATTGTAGGTGCGGAAGAATCCTGAGAGGGTTAATTGCTGCGCTGAACTCAACTGCCAGACGTCGTTGGCGGCGACGAGAGCGGTATGCGTTTGATCTTTCTGTCGCGGATCGATCGTGTCGCCAGAGTTGGCGAAGCCGGGATCGTCACTGTTGAAGCCGAAGATCGGCACTAGTCCTGGAATGTAGGATGATCCGTAATATCCGACTCCGAATAAAGTCAGCCGATGCTCACCCATGCGAAAGAGGCGTTCGCCATTGAACTTGTATTGCTGGCGATGCTCCAGGCGGTCGAGGAATCCATTTCCGTAAGAAACCGCAAACGCCATCCAGGAATCTGCCGAGGGACTGAATCCTGCGACTACGTCGAGATCGCGGTAGTCGCCAGTGACGGTGACGAACGGATCGAGGCGGGAGCGTAGCCCATAAGTCGCAGCGAGATTGACCGAGTGATTGCCTTCGCGCACGTTGAAGGCTCCGCCGTCGACCTGCACGCTTTCGATTACCTCCGGAATGAAAATGTTCGGATCCGCATAGCCGTTGCCGTGAGCGTTGGCTGAGAGATTGTTCGGCACCAGGTAACTTCCGACTGCGAAGTATTGCGCGATCGGTTCGCCGTGGTCCCCAGCAACGCCCGGAGCAAAATATTGGGGGGCCTTAATGCCGCTGGAGGCGGTCTCGATAGGATATCCAGGAATCGAAACCGGAGCGCCGGGGCGTCCGGGATTGGCGTCGAGCATCTCATCGTGAACAAAAACCCGCTCGGCGGGGTCGGGAGAAAATACGTCTGTGCCGTTCACATCCGCACTGACTGTAATGCTTTCGACGCGCGACGACAGCTGGCCCATCTGTACTTCGATGTCGGAGTTGCCGCTGGGGTGAATATGCAAAGGTTGGGTGACGGTGCGAAACCCTGCCGCGTCAACCTTGATTTGAAATTCTTCCAAGCCGACGACCGAAGTGGTAACGCGAAGTTCGAATTCGCCGTTGTTCCCGGAGTTGGCTTCGGCCACGGGCTCGCCCATTCCATTTCCGTGAGAATCCTGACGAAGCAGTTGAAGCGAAGCATCGGGCAGCGCGTTGCCTTGCGGATCGGTGACTCGACCCTTCAGCAGAATCTCCTGCACCGGCAAAGCCGCTGCTGGCGGCGAAGCTTCGGCCAGGAGATTCTGCGCTGCGCTCTGAGCCAGCAGTGGCGCTGAGAGCGTCAGCAACAGCAACGCCATCGCGAATTGGTTCCGGTAAGAACGCATGGTGATGTCCGCGCCGCCCGTATTCTAGCGTGGTCCGGCTGGCCCGGAGAGTTGAGCCAGAACCACACGAGCTTGTTCCGATCCCACAGCGTGGAGTGAAACCGAAGCCTCCAGATAACGCTGCGCGGCAGCGCGATCGCCCAACTTCAGCGCGATCTCTCCTGCGTGAGCGAAGATTTTGGAATCCCGAATTCCGACTGCCAACGCGATCTCGATCTGCTTGCGAGCCTCGGCGTCCTGTCCGTTTACGTGCAGCGCCCAGGCGTAGGCATCGAGGGTGTAGACGTCGTGCCGCCAGGAATATTCCTGCTTTGCCACTGCGAGCGCCTTGGCGGGCTGATGCGCATGATCGGCATAGTAGAAGACCAGTTCGCGACTGGAGTTGTCTTTTCGGACGGACTCAGCCAGCGATTTGACTTCGAATTCCGCGAAGGCCTTCTTAGCCTCTTCGCTACGGCCCGCCAACTCAAGCGCTTCGGCGAGATCGTATAAGTTCTCGGCGTGCGGCCCGGCTTGATAACGCTGTTGCAAAAGCGCAACCGCTTCGTCGTACCGCTTCTGGGTGATGCGAACTTTCGCCAAATTTCCCAGCGCGTAGTGATATCCGGGGAAGATGATCAGCGCCTGCTTGAGAATATTGTCGGCGTCGTCGGTGCGTCCGGCGATGAAGCGCAGGTGGCCCATCTGGCTGAGAATCCAGGCGCGGTCTTCGGTCTCGGTGGGGACGGTCGATTGAAACGCTATGTCCATCCACTCATAAGCGCCGTCGACATCGCCGAACAACTCGCGCAGGTAAGCCCCGCGCGTCATGCCGGGAAGATTGCCGGGGCGCAGGTTGAGCATCCATTGAGCGGCATTTTCGGCGTCGGGGTAGTTACCGAGTTCGGCGTTGGCATCGGTCAGGAATCCGTACACGAGGACGTCGTCGGGCACCTTCTTGTTCAGGATCTTGCGGCTTCCAGCGCGGCGGGAAATTCGTGTCGCCCCAGCATGAGCCATACGCCGATCTTGTCGCTCTCCATATTGCTGGGGGCGAGTTCGCGCGATTTTTTCAGCGCCTCTTCCGCCTGCGCGTAGTAAGCGACATCGGACGTTTCCCGGGCGCGCCGCGACAACGCGATAGCGAGCTGGTTGTAGCCGGAAAATTGTCCGGGCTTTTTGTCGATTTCTTTTCTAGCAGCGGCGATGCTCTGCTCCGCCGGTGTGAGGGACGTGGGCGCGGCCGTCGGAGTCTGCGCGAGGGCCACAGCGGCGAAACTCAGGGCCAGAAGTGCGATCAGGTTTTTCATAGAAGTCCTCATTTTCTGTTGTGCTTACAAAGAAAACCTGCGGCCGCCACCGGTTAGCGGCGGCCACAGTTCGGTTAGGGTTCTAGTTGATCGGGCAGATTCCGTTCGATTGACCGCTGCAGCCAGCCTGTCCCGGTCCGATGTGGACCGAGTTGCGGCCGCTGTTCGCGGGCATCACGTAAGGGAACGTTGCTCCGTAGCCTTCCGGATTGAACTGCACGCCGTCGCCGATGGCGGTGCCGTACTTGGTGGAGTCAACAAGGATTCCTGCAACTGCGCGGGAAGCGATGTCGACCACATCATCGATCGGACGGCGGCCATTGGGGAATCCAGCCGTGTCACCGGCGAGGAAGCCAAGACGCTTCTGGCTGCCAACGGCGGTGGGCGGAATTCCGGTGTTCAGGCGGAGCAGGTCGGCAACCGGGCCCACGTCGCCAGAACCGCAACCGGGACAGATCGGTGGCTCGTACTGCGCCAGGATGAGCAAGTCAGTTCGCGGCGGCGGCGCGACGGGAATGCCAATCGATCCGAAGACCGTAGCCAGCACTGGATTCAAAACGAAGTTTGCGAACTGCGAGTCATTCTTCGGCTGATCCATGCTGAAACGGTCTTTCGATCCGGTTCCTATGATCAGTTCATTGATCAGCGGATTACCTTCGCGCTGTACTTGCTGGAAGGCGCCGAAGTTCTTGTCTGCGAACGGCGATTGGCGGAGGGTGTATTTGTTGCGTGAAGTCGTTCCCCAGGTTCCAATCACGGCCTGCTTGTCGCCGGCCTGGTGCATCAGGCCGTCGACGGTCAGCATGGTGATGGGAACTTCCAGCACCATGGAGTTGACGTTGAATCCCGCGACTGCGTCGGGGGCGTAGTTGTGAGTGTCGTCCGCATCTTCAGCGGGCGGAAGAACGCCGCCAACTCCCATGCGGAAGTTCAGGCTATCGAAGGCCGCACCCAGGTCGATGAAGAACGGGTCGTCGGCGGTGCCGGCCCACACGCGTACGTTGTTGGCCAAGCTGTAAGTGCCCTGATTGAACAGAGCGGGATAGTTCGGCATGGTGAGCGGTCCGACGTTGGAGGGAACGGCGTACAGCGTCTGTCCGCAAGTGAGGCAAGTGCTCACGCCGCCCTTCACCATGGTGACAGTGTAGGTTTGGCGCAGGCCGAGGCCGGCTGAACCCTGGCCGGAAAGCGACGTGATCGGCGGGATGCCTGCGATCCCGCCTACGAATCCAGTGAACAATCCGGGCTGGCGATATTCAGTTTGGAAACGGAATTGGAAGGTGACATCTTCCACTCCGTCTTGATTGTTGTCGATCTTCATCTCGTAGAGCACATTCGGATCGAACGGAAAATAGTTGGGGCCGTTGGCTGGTTCGAGAAATGGGTCGACGTTGAGGATGAAGGTTACGCGATCCGGATGGTCATAACTGACGAAGGCGTACCAGTCAGTAATGTCCGCGGTGCGGTCAAGGGCCGTGATGGGTGCTTCGCGGTGGCTGGATGCGAACAGGCTGGCGGGTGCCAGCATGATCAAGGCCAAGGCGAGGCTCACCATTGACTTCAATGGCTTCATGATAGTTGCCTCTGGTTTGGATTTGCAGACGGCGCCCCCGAGAGCTAAGACTCACCGGACGCGGCGCCACGCCCGGCCTTGTGAAACATCGGCTCCGTCTACAGCCTTAGTACGGAAGGAACTAGAGTTTGGATTGGAGGGATTCGAGAGGGTGAACAGCTTCGTAGCCAGCATAACTCCAAGATCAAGCATCCGCGGATTGTGAACCGCTTCCCCGGTCTTCCTACGTCATGGCACCGCTGTGCTATTCGCTTCGCTGCAAGTTGCGTCGATACTGTCGGTGTTTTTCCGCTTGCCCACGGCGAGTGGCGGGCCCTGTTCATCTACCCAGACAATTTTGGAGGATTGAAATGCGGAGATTCACACTTCTCTTTTTGGGCCTGACTCTTTCGTGCACGATAGGGTGCGGAGGCGGCGGTAACGGCAGCAGCACCAATACGGGTGGCGGAGGCGGCACTAACGGCGGATCTCAGTCGTTCGGTATTTCTGGTGCTTACGAGTTCGTGGCCACCTCCGGTGTCGATGGCTCCACGACTCTAATTGAGGCGAACCTTTCTGCGAGTGGCGCACAGACGAGCGCGACCGGTCCCAGCCAGGTACAGACTGCAACCTATGTAAACGGCCTCTGGTACGTGAACGGTGCCTGCAATAGTTCGTCGCCGGGCCAGAACAGTGTCGCGGGCACAGCTAGCGGAAGCAGCATCACCCTTACGTTCAACGAAGGCGGAAACGTTTTTACCGGGCAAGGGACCGTTACTGGGACTACCGTTACCGGCACTTACTCAGGGACGAATGCGAACTGCTCTGATTCCGGCACTTTTACGGGGAAGGTCGTTGCGCCGCTCGCCGGAACCTACGCTGGGGCACTAAGTTTTTCCCTCGGATCAGACCAAGTCACGGCCACCCTCACCGAAGGAAGCGGAAACGCGCTCACATTTCAGACCACCCTGAGCGGAGTGGACAATGGAACCTTCACGTTCACCGGCTCTGCAGTGGCGAACGTGATGTTTGTTTCGGGCTCCGTGAATGGAAGCGCTTTCTCGCTGTTTGGGTACTTCGACAAGGACGGCACTTACACCGGAACTCCTAATTCCATCGCGGTATTTGATGACCAGACTCTTAAGTATCTCGGTACGCTTACAGTCCCCGTTGCCCAACTCCCGACGGGAACCAACTACACGACGTGCACGGATCTAAATGGCAATAACCAGGCGGTGCCGAACTGGCAGTCGAGTCTGTTCACCAGCAACTATCAGCCTGCGATCAAGGCGCTGGTCAGTCACTACCAAGGAAATGCCAGCGTGCAATACATCCGCATCGGCCTTGGCCGAGGAGATGAAGTCAACCTGCCGACCGGTTGGAACGATTCCTCTACTGGCGCGTGTTATGGAGGATTTACCACGAACTGGAAATACACCGTTGGCGGCGACTCGAGTTTTACCTGGAATGCGTATTTGCAGAGTATGGTGCAATACGAGGCGGGTCTCAGTTCTCCTACGCCACTCCTAGTCAGCATTACGCCCGTGAACGGCACCTCCTCCAACGTGGTGCCTGATTTTATTGCTCCGCTCGCTGTGTCGAACGGAACGAGCTACGGCAATCAGGGTTTGCAAGCCTCCGACATCGCCGGCATCGCATCCCTGACATGCGGCGCCGACTGGTGCGGCCTGTTTAAGAGCTCGCCGCCGCAAATCGCAGAATTGCAGACTCTAGGACAGAGTTGTCCAACGGGTACGACTTGCGTGAACAATCTATCCGCGCTCACAGGGCCGCTGGATCCACTCCTTCCCGTCGCCATTGAGGGCGGGGCCAACGATATCGAAATCTATACCGCTGACTGGGAGATTGCGTATGATCCCACCAATCCTTTGAATCCATCGGTCGGCGCTGCTTACAGCGCGGCCATCGCGGCGGCGTCGGCCTCCGCCCACATGCAGGTGCTGTTTCCCGATCCGAGCGACTCCGCGGTCGCGTCTTATCTGATACCAAACGCGGTCGTCACGGGCGCGGTGATCCAGGTGGATTGGTCGGATTTCGATCTGGGGAACGGAAACTACAACTTTGCGATTACCGATGCCGCCGTAGCGCCATGGGTGAATGGCGGAAAGAAAGTAGCACTGGTGTTGCAGAACACCACCTACAGCGCCGGCGATTGTGGGTCGGGGGGCGGCGTTGGCTCCAACGGCCAGTCGGGCACCGGCAATTGCGCAGTGCCACCTTACATGTGGACGGTGCTGAAGTAGACCGGCTTCAGTTACGCGCCCCGTGCGGCTCTTTTTGTCTACCCTTTTTCTTTCGGCCGCTCGTAGGCTTTCTGGAGATATTTGCGGGCTTCTTCCAGAGCGCCGAAGGTGTTGTCGTTGGTTTGGGCGGCCTGGCGGTATTCGTTGACGGCGCGCTCGCGCTGTCCGGTGATGTCGAAGATCTTGCCGAGCTGGATGCGGCTCCAGACTTCGGTCCAGCGCGGTTCGCCGTCGCCGTTGATGGCCTCGCGATAGGCATTGGCCGCCGACTGATAATTGCGCTGCAAATAGAAAATTTCGGCGATGCGATAGTGCGCCAGCGAGCTGTTCTTGTTGAGATCGAGAGCTTTATTGAACTCGGCCAGAGCGCCGGAGAGGTCGCCTTGCTGCTGCAGAGCCTGCCCGCGAAGGATCGAAGCGCGCTGCTTCACGTCGCTGGAGTTGGTGAGAACGTGGTGGTCCGGGTCGACGGCGATGCGGCGCGGCCGTCCGAATGTTTCTATCGCGAAGGGCGAAGTGGTCCCTACAACTTCGATGCGCTTGTCTTCAGTTTTTCCGTCGGTGTCGATCTTCAAATCCACCGGCATTCGGAACAGGTCGAGATCCTGTGAGATTTCACCGGTCACGCGGAAGCCGGCGGGCTTTTCGTTGGAGTGAGTATCCTTGGCTGCGCCGCCTAAGCGGTAAGTCGTGTACTTCACTTTGAACTCAGGCGCGCCGGTCGAGTCCAGCCACTGCGAGAAGAACCAGGTTAGCTGGTCGCCGTAATTTTTCTCGGCGATGGCGCGAAAGTCATCCATCGTCGCCGATTTTCCCGCAAAGTTGGTGGCGAAGTCGCGCATCGTCTTCAGATACTTGGGCTCGCCCAGCACCCAGCGCAGCATGTGCAGAATCATCGCTCCCTTGTCGGTGGCGAGCGATTGGAACTCGGTCGAAAACAGGTCCAGCTTGCTGGCGCTGGAGAGCGGCACGGTGTCATAGGCCAGCGCGCCCACCGACATATCCTTCACGGCTTCTTCCAGACCGGCGGTGCCGGCGGCGCTCTCGACATACATCGCTTCGGAGTAGCGCGAGAAGCCGTCGCTCAGCCACCAGTCGTCTTTGGTAGCGGGGCTGACGGAGACTCCCCACCACTGGTGCGCGATGGCGTCTGCCATCAATCGGTAATTCGTTTTCTCGGTGATCGATGGCCCGGCCAGGCCTGCAATCTCTGGCGCCCAGGCGTATGGAACGGTATCGCCGGGAAGCTCGACCACATTCAGCTTCGACGATGGCGGCGTTCCATAGAGCGTGATGTAGTAAGTAAACTCCTGCACCGCCGTGTTGGTATAAGCCGGCGCCAAAGCCTGGTGCGTGGGCTTGAAATAGAGGTGAAGATCGACGCCGCCTTCGTCGCTTTTGTACTCTTGAAAAACGCCGGCGACGATGGTGCCGGGAAAGCTGGACCTGCTGGAAGTGAAGGTAAAGGTCTTGGTGGGCAGGCCGTTGCTGTTCGCTTTTTTTGCCGCCTGAGCGTCGGTGACGGTGGTCTTGCCGCTGCCGATAACCAGCATGTGCGCCGGCACGGTGACGCTGATGGTAGAGGTAAAACGGTTCAAGCCGAATCCGCTCATCGGGAACCAGCGCCCGGCATACAGAAGATAGCTCGTGTCATCGCCGATATAAGCCAGCTTGAGGCCGGGGACCGGGCTATTGTCGGCATTTTCCAGCTGGCCTTCATATTCAAACGTCAGAGTCGTCGATGAGTCTTTGGGCAGGCCCGCCGGGAGCGGCACGCGCACGGTCGAATCCTGGGTAACGCGCTCCGCGGAAAGAAGCTGCCCTTTGTCGTCGGTAACCTTGGTAACCCGCAGATCGTTATGCAGTTCGAAGACGGCGACGCTCAAATCCTGTAACGCAGTGAACTTCACCTTGGCGCGACCCGTAATCTGGTGAAGATGGGGAGTGAGTTCGACGTCGATCTGGTAGTCGTCGACGCGCAGGCGCGCCTTCTCGGCCGCTTGTGCCGGGATCACGACCAAGCTCGCGGTCAAGAATGCCAGCCACAAGGCCAGGGAACTCGCCAGGACGCAACGAACGCGCCAGAGCTGAATCTGCATTAAAGAGAATCTCCCGGGAAATGACACTATTCCCTATGATGAAGATTCTGACTCAAAAGATGCTGGGAGCACAAGGTTTAGGGCAAACAAGCTCTTAGCTTTTATCCGAAGCACTGCTCGGTGCGCGGGAAAGCATCGCCAGGATCATCTCGGCGGAGCGGTCAGCGGGATGTTTGGCTGGCGTGCGGTCCGTGGCAGGCGCGCGTAGCAGATGCTTAACCCGGGTCAAGCCGTCGAGCATTCGCTCGCGCGGTGCGCCATCCGGCAGGATTTCTTTCACCCGCGCTACGACGTTGTTAGCCGTGAAATCGTCCTGTACTAACTCAGGAACGATTTCTTCCCCGGCGATCAGATTGACCATGGCAAATCTTGGGATCTTTACGCGCGGCTTGCCTAGCATGTAGGTCAGCGCCGAGACGCGATAGACCATCACGAACGGCGTGTTCATCATCGCGGCTTCAACCGTGGCGGTGCCGCTGGCCACGATGCCCGCGCGCGAATGCCAGAGCGCGGGCAGGGATTCGGGCACAAGGGAGATCTTTCTGTTGCCGATCAGGTTAAGAAGAAAGTTTTGGTCGAGGGTCGGAGCCACGGGCAGAAGAAATTCGTAAGCACCGGGACTGCCCGCGTCAAGCTTAGCCGCCGACTCCATAATTGTCGGCAGATTCATGCGCACTTCTTTCACACGGCTGCCGGGCATGAGAGTAATCCATTGCTTTGCGGGATCGAGATTGAACTGCGCAGCGTAGTCTGCGCGCTCGATGGTCGGGTGCGGCAGTTCCGCGAGTGGATGGCCGACGAAGGTCGCATCGACGCCGCGCTCGCGATAGAACTGCTCTTCGAAGGGAAAGATGACCAGCGCCTTGTCGATGTAGTCGCGAAGCAGGCGCACACGTCCCTGGCGCCACGCCCAGAATTGTGGGGCCACGTAATAAACCGTGGGCACGCTGCGATTCTTCATCGCGCGCGCCACGCGCCAGTTGAACGCGGGTGAATCGATGACGATGGCGAGGTCGGGCTTGCGGCGATCGGCCTCGGCGATCAGATGCCGGTAGCGACCGTAAATCTTTGGCAGATGGCTGAGAATTTCGGTGATGCCGACGACGGCGAGATCTTTAGCATCGACGACGGTGTCGCACCCGGCAGCCCGCATGCGATCTCCGCCGACCCCAAAAAAATCTAGCGGAGGCTGTGGTGCCTCGTCCGTCCCTCCACGAGCATTTTGTTTTGCCGCGGCACGCTGCAGCGCCTCGATGAGTTGCGCCCCATACATTTCGCCCGAGGCTTCACCGGCTGAGATCAGGATTCGCAAGCAAGCATTGTAACGGCTCTCAACGGGAGCGCGAATGGTGAACCAAGTGAAGGCTATTGATCTTCAATTCTCGGTTCGTGTCGCGCGACACTTTCCTGCGGCAGCGCGCACTGACGAGAAATTCGATATCGATTTCGATTGAACCAGCGATATCCCCACCAAAGCAGCCCGTTAAAGCCGGGGAGACTGAACAATGAGCAGAGAGGCCATGCCCACCAGATGCGCCACCCGACGTAAAGATATGCGTTTGCGCCTGACTCCACCTTTCCCGCGGGAGTGAGAACCCGTACGTCGTCCAGTAGGTGGTCGCGCGGAATTTGCACGAGGCCCTCGTCCGCGGCGGACTGCAAGGCTTTAATGGCGAAACCTCTGCGTTCGACGACGGCCTTCCAAAGCAGCATCCAGCGCGAACAAAATCCGCATCCGCCGTCGTAGAGTATCCAGCCTTCGCGAGGTAGATCGAGCGCCTTCATAAGATCCGTTCGCCTCTGAACACGGTGACCGGCGATCCTTCGGCGACGAACGCGGAGTCGAGACTTCGCAGCAGAACCGCTGCAAGCTCGTCGCCGTAAAGAGCGCTGGCGTGGCCCTCGAAGCCCGCGGTCGTGCAGCTCCAAACCTCCCACGGCTGGTGAGAAACGTGATATTCGACGCTTGCACCGGACGGTTGCGCCGAGTATCCCCAGTAGTGTTCGGTGATGAACTGCTGCAACGTGCCTTCGGCGGCGTGCGCCGGAAGACCTTCAGTTCGGGCCGAGAGCCGGCACCACTGGCCGCTAAACTGCCATTGAAACTCGATCTTCCTTCCCGTTCCATCAAGGTCCACGTGATACCTCATGGGAGCGAACCTGTAATTCTCGTTGTACGCCAGGCGAGCGGCCGCGGCAATGGCTCGGCGAGGCACTACCTCCGCGATGAAGACAACTCCTCTTCTTCGGCAGTCTTTGCCGTCGCCCTGGTTTCGACGCACGTAAAAGCGGAGGTTCACCTCGCTGAAGTTGGCATGGAACGGAACCGAAATCTTTCCAAGAAGTCTGGTACGAAGAAATCGGAACGCCACCAGGCTGACGTATGTTTTCCCGTTGAACGAATCCAATGACGTGCCACGCGGAACATGCGGGAGTAAGAGCGCGGGCTCAACCTTGTAGTTCAGCATCACAAGATCGCGCCAGTCGGCAGAAAGGAAGACTTTTCTGGGCCGCTCCATTTCCGCGGCGGCATTTTCGGGCTCAGTCATCCGCGCTGACGGTGATTTGCAAACCCGCGGGCGAGGGCGCCCGCGTCACATTCAACTCCTGATCTTTGTATTGCAACTGATACAGCTTGAAGTAGATGCCGCGCTGCGCGAGCAGTTGTTGGTGCGTGCCCATTTCGCGGACCTGGCCCTTGTGCATGACGATGATCTTGTCCGCACGCTGTACGGTCGAGAGCCGGTGCGCGATGATCAGCGAGGTGCGGCCTTCGACCATGCGGCTGACCGCGTCACGAACTTTGAATTCAGTTTCGGTGTCGACGCTCGATGTTGCCTCGTCGAGAATCAGAATTTTAGGGTCGTGCGCCAGCGCGCGCGCAAATGAAATGAGCTGCTTCTGCCCAGTCGAAAGGGTCGAGCCGCGTTCGCGGACTTCTTCGCCGAATCCGTTGGGCAATGCGTGCACGAATTCCGATAAGTTCACGTCGGCGGCGGCCTTCTCGACGTCGGCGTCCCGAATACGCTGCGTGCCCAGGCGAATGTTCCCGCCGATCGTTCCCGTAAACAGGAACGGATCTTGCAGAACGACGCCGAAGCGGCTGCGGAGATCGGCGAGATCCATGTCTTTGAGATCGACTCCGTCAATGCGCACCGCGCCGCGCTGGACGTCATAAAACCGCAGCAGGAGCGAGATCAGCGTGGTCTTGCCCGCGCCGGTGTGGCCAACGACGGCGATGGTCTCGCCGGGTTCGAGGGTGAAGCTGACGTCTTGGAGAACCCAGTCTGGCGTGGCGTTAGGAGTGTCGCCGTTGCCAGCAGAGGAACCTGCCGAGCTTTGCCCGGCTTGGACCGGTCGAGGACCCATCCCCACAAAATCTTTGCCTCCAGGAGTTGCTTCGGCTGGCGTGTCCCGGTAGGCGAACCAGACGTGATCGAACTCGATTCTCCCTGGGCCTACAGGCTGCTTCGTTATGGCCGGAGAAATAATATCTGGCGACGCGTCGAGCAATTTGAAGATGCGCTCGCTGGCGGCCATGGCTGATTGCAAAATGTTGTACTTCTCGCTGAAATCCATGATCGGACGGAAGAAGCGCTGCGCATACTGCATGAACGCGACCAGCACGCCGAGAGATGCGGCGGTTGTCACTACATGAAAGTCGATCAGCGTGTTGCGGTTAAATCCGAGGGCGAGGCTGCGCACCGTAAGACTGCGAAGAATGTCGTTGCCGCCAAACCAGATGACGCTGGCAATCGCAATCGAAGACAGAACTTCGACGACGGGATAGTAAACCGAGTACGCCATGATCGCGTCTTTGAACGCCGACATGTGACTGCGGTTAATTTCTTCGAAGCGGTCGTAGGCCTTGCGCTCGCGGTTGAACAGTTGCAGCACGACCATGCCGCTGATATTTTCCGCCAGGTGCGAGTTGATACGAGCGATGGCGGTGCGGATACGCCGGTAAGAGTCGCGTACCTTGTCGCGAAAAATCTTGGTTGCGACCACAATGAAGGGAAGCACGGCGAACGTAATCATTGCCAGCTTCCAGTTCATGGCGAGCATCACGGCGAGGATTCCGGTCAGCACAAACAAGTCTTCGAAAATCGAGACCACGCCCGAGGTGAACATCTCATTCAGGGCGTCAACGTCGGTGGTGACGCGGGTGACCAGGCGGCCCACGGGATTCTTGTCGTAAAAAGCGACGTGCATACGCTGCAAGTGGCGAAAAATCTGGCTGCGCAGGTCGAACATGACTTTCTGGCCGGTCCACTGCATGAAGTAGGTCTGAAGAAATTCGAGCAGAAAACTGAAGACCAGCAGACTGACATAAATTGCCGAAATCTGCGCGACGCCGGTCAGGGCGCGCGGACTGAGCCAGTGCCACAATCCCGCCGTACTTCCCCCAACCGGCGCGAGATAGCGGTCGATTGCGACTTTTACCAGGTACGGTCCGAGCACGTCGGCGAAGGCCTTCAGAATAATCGAGGCGAGCGCCAGCGTCACCTGCCAGCGGTACGGACGCAGGTAAGTGAGCAGTCGCCTCATCAGGCGACCGTCATACGCTTTTCCTAATACCTCTTCTTCCTGAGCCATTGTCTGTGTGAGTCTTCGAGTCGGCGCGCCGAGCGCGCTTCACAAGAATATCTCAAGCTTGTTTACAGCGGTCTTGTTACCGCAGTTTAGATTGCCTTTGCGCTTGCCGGGATGGAAAAGGTTTGCAGATGGGATAATGAAAGCAGAGGCAATCTTTGGCTCTCGGCGTCTACATCTCGGTCCCGTTTTGCCGCACCAAGTGCAGCTATTGCAACTTCGCATCAGATGTCTTTTCGCGCGCCGTATTCGATCGTTATGTTGACCGCTTGTGCGCCGACATTGGGAAGGTGTTTATTACGGCTGAGCAGGTCGGAGGTATCCTCGATCACGAAGTCGACTCCGTATATCTCGGCGGAGGCACGCCGACCGTGCTGGATGCCGGTCAACTCGAACGCATCTTCGCCGCAGTGCGCGCGCAGTTCGAGGTGCAAGCAGATGCGGAGATCACGGTTGAATGCGCGCCGGGGACGCTTTCGCCGGCGGTGATCGAGAGCCTACTGCGTTGCGGCGTGAATCGCGTCAGCCTGGGCGTGCAGTCGTTCGTCGACGCAGAAGCCGCAGCGGTCGGCCGACTGCATAAGCGAATTACGATTTTGGAGGACATCGCTCATCTGCGTGCGGCGGGGATTACGAATCTCAACATCGACTTGATCGCCGGGTTGCCGCACCAGACTGCGGAAAGCTGGCAGGAGTCGCTGAAAGAAACGATTTCGACGGGGGCACCGCACGCCAGCGTCTATATGCTCGAAGTGGACGACGACTCACGCTTGGGCCGCGAACTCATGGCAGGAGGCACGCGCTATCACGCGCACTTCGTTCCCGATGAGGACGCCACGGCGGATTATTATGTTGCGGCCTGCGAACAACTCGATGCCCCTGGAATTTCGCAGTATGAAATTTCAAATTTCGCGTGCCCCGGGTTCGAATCGCGCCACAACCTGAAATATTGGACACGGCAGCCGTACATCGGCTTCGGCGTGGACGCGCACTCGATGCTCTTTTCGCGTTCTCCCGATGCCGTCCGCTTCGCAACTTCCGACAATCTTGAGCGATACGTTATTGACGTGCCTTTGCAGATCACGACTGTCTCGCGCGAGGCTGTGTTGGAAGAGAACTTTTTCCTCGGGTTGCGTCTGAACCGCGGCGTCAACCTGCGTGCATTGGAGTCTAATTTCGGAGGCGCCGCAATTTCGAAGGCTCGCGAGGCCATCGCCGACTCCATCGCGGACGGCCTCATTTACCGGCATGGCGAATCCATCTGCCTCACTCCGCGCGGCCGCCTACTTTCCAACTTGGTGTTTGAACGTTTTATCGGAGTCGACGAAGTGGCGCAGTAGTACCGTACAGGAAAACTTGTGAACGGGCATTTTCGCCAGACCATCCGGTCGGTCGGAGAATTACCTCCCAGGTGTAGAATCGCCAGTGTTGACGCGGTTGTTTGGCTTCTCGCAGAGTGAATCCAAACGTAACTTCGCCGCTCAACATCTGCTGTGTTTTAATCAAAAATTGACGAATGTAAAGAAACAGCCTTTGCACCAATTCCGGAGGCATTTTGGATTTCCAACTAAACGACGAGCAGTTGCAGTTAAAAAAAACGGTCCGCGAGTTCGCCGAGAAAGAAATCGCTCCCCATGTCATGACGTGGGACGAGGCCAGTGAATTTCCCCACGCCACGGTCAAAGAAATGGGTAGGCTTGGCCTGATGGGTTCGGTCTTTCCCGCCGAGTACGGTGGCGCGGGCATGGGCTACGTCGAGTACGTCACCATTATCGAGGAATTGTCGCGCGTCGACGGATCGGTCGGCATCATTCTGGCGGCGCACACCTCGCTCTGCTCGAACCATATTTATCTTGCGGGCAATGAGGCGCAGAAAAAGAAATATGTCTGCAAGCTTGCCACCGGAGAATTCATCGGCGCATGGGGGCTGACCGAGCCTTCGTCCGGGTCGGATGCGGGCAGCGCGCGCATGACCGCGGTGCGCAAAGGGAATAACTGGGTGCTGAACGGCACCAAGACTTTTTGCACGAACGGCCACTATGCCGATGTCATCGTTGTGATTGCCGTTACCGACCGCGCCGCGCACACGCATGGTCTGTCCGCGTTTCTCGTCGAAAAAGATGCGAAAGGTTTCCGCCCAGGCAAGAAAGAAAACAAGCTGGGCCTGCGCGCGAGCGATACGGCGGAACTGATTTTTGAGGATTGCGTTATCCCGGCGGAGAACCTGCTCGGCGCCGAAGGTCAGGGGTTCGTCGATGCCATGCGCGTGCTCGATGGAGGGCGCATTTCGATCGCTGCGCTCTCGCTGGGCATGGCTGAAGGAGCTTACGAAGCGGCGCTGAAATATTCCAAAGAGCGCAAGCAATTCGGCAAAGCCATCGGCGACTTTCAAGCTATCCAATGGAAACTGGCCGATATGGCCACAGAAATTGATGCCGCTAAGTTGCTCACCATGCGCGCTGCGTCCATGAAAGACGCTGGCATGAAGACCACTCTGGAATCTTCGATGGCGAAACTCTATGCCAGCGAAGTAGCCGTGCGTTGCGCCAACGAGGGCGTGCAGATTCACGGCGGCTACGGCTTCATCAAAGACTATCCCGCCGAAAAATTTTACCGCGACGTGAAGCTCTGCACTATAGGCGAGGGCACGAGCGAAATTCAGCGCCTGGTCATTGCACGACAGTTGCTGAAGGATTAGGCCCCGCCCAGCTTCTGGGGGCATCGAATCTTAGAGACTCTCAGAACCCACAGGTGTCACTTTGCCGCGCAGCCCATGGCAATCCGCACCGCATCGGCGATCTGACAAACACGAGCGTTACTCAAAGCGCGCAGCTGTAACTTCGGTTCGATCAGGAACTCCTTTTTCACCACCGTCAGATCTTCGCACCGGATGCTGGAAGGGTGAAGCCCGGTTTCGCCCGGCGAAAGTTTGATGTGGGTGTCGAAGTCCCTTTCAACCGAACCGGTCAAGGGTGCTACTAACACTGTGCTGGCACCCGGGTGCCGGTTCCTGGCGTCAAGGGAAACAATGATCACCGGCCGGGCGGCCTTATCCGGCGGATCGGTGGGCAGCTTGACGTACCAGATTTCTCCGCGCAGAGGCATCCGCTTCACGCCTAGTCCTCGCTGGGAAATTGGGTGGCCGCAAAGTCGCCCCAGGCGCGATCTTCGGCCGCTTCGTCAGCAGTAAGAGAATCGTAATAGCGGGTGACCGAAGCGGAAATGCGTTTCATGTCTTCGGCCTCACGCCGTTGGCGGATGAGTTCCTCCAAGACCGACGATATGGATTTGCCTTTTCTCGTTTTGCGCAGCGACTCCAGGTAGCTCACTGATTCCGGCGATAAGGAGAAAGTCTTTCTTGCCTTCCGAGCACCCGAGGATAGCGGCATTTGGCCTCCTGTGAGGATTCTATCACATCAATGTATGATGATTGTTATGAGATTTGTATGAGTCACTTGGGTACGTCCGACTCGCTGGAAATACCACGGGATAGTCATGATCCCCCGACCCGAGGACCATCCCGCGGAGTTTTCCCCAGATGTGAAGCTCTGCACCAATCGGCGAAGGTACGACCGAAATTCAGCGCTTCGGCCTTCCGCGAGGATGCTATGCTTTATTTCGCCCCGTGCAGTTTCTTCAATCGCTCTTTCGCGTTGTCGTTTTTGGGATTCAATTGCAGCGACTTTTCATAGTTCTCGATAGCCAGTTCCTTCTGCCCTGTGTTCGCGTAGGCTTCACCCAGACTGTCGTACACATTCGACGACTGAGGATACAGCTTCACGTTCTGGCGAAATACGGTAACGCCATCCTGCTGGCGCCCGCCGTACAACAACCGGTAGCCGAGTTCGTTTAGCGAGCGTTCTCCCATCACGTCCTCGGATACGCCCGTCTTTTTCAGTTGTGTGAAGTAGTCGAGTGCGGCTTGAACGCCGCGCAATTTCGCAATCAGCAGCAGCGGCGAGAGTGGGCCTCCGAATTTGTAATTCCACCCGTATTCCTTCGCTACACCACGCATCACGATGTCGGCGACGGCGACGCCGTTATCAGAATTCGCCATAATCGCGGCGCCATTGCCGGTCTGCCAGTTCATGGTGAGCAGCGCTTGAAACCCCTCGTCCGCACCGTCGTGGCCAAACTGGCCGGGATTTTGCTCCTCCACGAAGAAACCTAACGCCGCGCCTTCCTTGGGCCGAACCGGCGTCAGCATCTCCTCGACTGTTTTCTGCGACAGCACTTTGTTGGACTTTCCGTTTCTTGATTGCGCAATTTCAATCGCAAATTTCGCCAAGTCGGTGGGCGTCGTCCACAATCCAGCCGCAGCCATCTCCGGATAGATGTGCCATCGGCCCTGCACTGGCTTGCCGTCTGCGTAGGTTCCAGTTGCCGTCAGTGCAGCTCGCGCTGCGGGAAGAGGTTGCTCATAGCCGCTGTCGGCCATCCCGATTTTTTGCAGCACGCTTTCTCGAAGCAGATCGGGAAACGCTTTTCCGGTCACGTCCATCATCATCAGTTGCTCGATCGTCACTCCGCCGCCAGAATACCGTTCCTGCGAACCCGGCACGAAATCTACGCGAATGGGCGCAGTATTCGCCGGTTTTTCTCCATTCAGAACCTGCACTAGCGTCGGAAGGGGCGCATCCACGTCATATCCCGGGAAACCATGCACCGTTAGCCCGGCTGTGTGTGACATCAGCCGCCGCAAGGTTACTTTCTCGTCCTTCGTGAATTCGTTCTCTGGCACCTTCCAGGTCTTCAGCTTCTGATTCACGTCCTCATCCAACGACAGTGTGCCCTTTTGTACTAGAGCGAGCGCTGCAGTTGCTGCTACCGGCTTGCTGATCGATCCCGCCTGAAACAACGTCTTGCTGGTCACAGGTGTCTTTGATCCGGTCCCGAGCGTGCCGTATGCTTTTGCCCAAATAATCTGGTAGTGGTCAATTACCGCGATGCTCAGCCCGGGCACGTTGTAGGCCTGCATGAGTTGGGATAGATTGAGCCGCAGCGGTGGCTCCTTCTCGCCCATCGGGATGTCGACCGTCGTTTCTTCGATGGTCTGGATGTGCGCTTTCTGCGTGTCGGAAGAATTCGCTTTGTCGTTCGGCTTCGCCTGTCCGCTTGCGTTTACTCCTGCGAACAACGAGAACAGCGCTGCGATCATTGTCAACGGCAGCGCGCCAACTTTCGCGACCTTTGATCTTGAAGAGAAT
>Ga0210410_10001109_pt1 | contig 25974 bp, 18 predicted proteins | sample IncBWC4MmetaG_FD_161058 | JGI IMG/M metagenome (GOLD analysis project Ga0210410, IMG submission 161058) | Forest soil microbial communities from Barre Woods Harvard Forest LTER site, Petersham, Massachusetts, United States - Inc-BW-C-4-M | ecosystem: Environmental > Terrestrial > Soil >... | reverse complement strand
CTGCAAAACGGCGCCAACACCGCACGCCTTGCTGCCGCCTGGTATCTCACCGGCACCTTCAACTTTGACGTCAATCTCACCGACGGCAACCTCCACCAGTTCGCTCTCTACGCCGTCGATTGGGACTCCAATGGCAGAACCGAAACCATTCAGATCCTCGACGCCAATACCAACGCCGTCCTCGATACCCGTACCCTTTCCAATTTCGCTAACGGCACATATCTGGTCTGGAGTATCTCCGGTCACGTCAAAATCAACGTCACCTACGATGCCGGAGTCAACGCTGTCGTAAGCGGTGTCTTCTTTGGCGGCGCCAGCAGTGGCGGCCCCGAAACCGTCAGCGTCAGCCCGCAGAACGTCACCCTGACCGGCTCTCAACAACAGCAATTCGCCGCCACCGTCACCGGTACTTCCAACCAAGCCGTGACCTGGTCCATCGCCGCGGTCAATCCATCAACCGCCGCTCCCGGTAGTATCACCCCTGCGGGTCTGTATTCAGCCCCGACCGTCCCTGCCCCGGCTCAGGTAACCATCAAAGCCACCAGCGCAGACGGCACTGCCTCGGGTACTTCGATCGCCACACTAGTTGCTCCCGCAGCTGCGAATTTCATCACTGCCGACGCGTCTACCCAGGGCAGCTGGCACGGCACGTATGGAGCCGACGGATATTCCATCGCCAACGATTCGCAGAGCATCCCCTCCTACGCCACCTTCGCCGTCCAGAATCAGTCCAACTGGACCTGGGCTGCCAGCACTACCGATCCCCGGGCCCTGCAAAACGGCGCCAACACCGCACGCCTTGCTGCCGCCTGGTATCTCACCGGCACCTTCAACTTTGACGTCAATCTCACCGACGGCAACCTCCACCAGTTCGCTCTCTACGCCGTCGATTGGGACTTCAATGGCAGAACCGAAACCATTCAGATCCTCGACGCCAATACCAACGCCGTCCTCGATACCCGTACCCTTTCCAATTTCACTAACGGCACATATCTGGTCTGGAGTATCTCCGGTCACGTCAAAATCAACGTCACCTACGATGCCGGAGTCAACGCTGTCGTAAGCGGCGTCTTTTTCCACTGACCGGCATCGACATCTCAACGCTCGCGCGGCAATTCCGGGAGTCACCGCAATTGCTGTGCCCTTGAACCAACAACGAAACCCCTCCCTGCCACTAGCCTCTCATGAAGCGCTCACGTTGACCGCCGCCGGAGCGCACAGTTATAGTCCAACCGTCGGCGAGGTGCTTCATCCAAGACATTTCCCACTATCGCATCCTCGAAAAACTGGGCGGCGGCGGCATGGGCGTCGTCTACAAGGCCGAAGACACCAAGCTCCACCGCTTCGTCGCCCTGAAATTCCTCCCGCCCGACGTCGCTCGCGACCCACAAACGCTTGCCCGCTTCGAGCGCGAAGCGCAAGCCGCCTCAGCGCTCAATCATCCAAACATCTGCACCGTCTACGAAATCGGCGAAGAGCATGGCGAGCGTTTCATCGCCATGGAGTTCCTCGACGGCAGCACTCTGAAGCACAGTATCGAAGGCAAGCCGCTCCCACTCGAACAACTCCTGGACTTGGCGCTTGAAATCACCGACGCTCTCGACGCCGCTCACTCCCAAGGCATCACCCACCGCGACATTAAGCCCGCGAACATCTTCGTCACCGCTCGCGGCCACGCCAAGATCCTCGATTTCGGCTTGGCCAAGCTGAGCCCCGCCTCCCGCATCGCAGAAAGTGTCGGCGTCTCCTCCATGTCCGCGCAAACCATCGACGACTTTCTCACTAGTCCCGGCACCACCCTCGGCACCGTCGCCTATATGTCCCCCGAACAAGCCCGCGGCGAAGACCTCGACGCACGCACCGACCTTTTCAGTTTCGGCGCCGTCCTCTATGAAATGGCCTCCGGCCAGCTCGCCTTCCCGGGAAACACAACTGCCCTCATTCATGACGCTATCCTGAACCGCGCACCCGCTCCGGCTTCCAAGCTCAATCCCCAAATCCCCCTGGACCTCGAGCGCATCATTGACAAAGCCATCGAAAAAGACCGCAAGCTGCGCTACCAGACGGCCTCCGACCTGCGCGCCGATCTAAAGCGCATGAAGCGCGACACGTCCTCAGGCAAACTGCTTCTCGCCAGCAGTGGCACCCAAACCGCCGCAACTCCAAAGAACCGGAAAGCTCTCTTTGCGGTCATCGCCGCCGTCGCGGTCGTGGCACTCGCCGCAGGCGCCTACTTCTGGCCTGCCCGCTCCCACAGCTTCAACCTGCAGAACATGAAGTTCACCCAGGTCACTACCTCCGGGAACGCCGGTGCCGCCGCCCTCTCCCCCGATCATCGCTACATTGTCTATGTTTTGGCCGATGGTGCCGACGAAAGCCTGTGGGTCCAACAACTCGCCACCGGCAGCCATGTCCAAATTCTTCCGCCCGACCAAGTCCACTTCGTGGCCCTCAGTTTCACCCCGGACGGCAACTACGTCATGTTCGTCCGTTCCGACAAGGCCACCGCCAACTTCCGTTACCTTTATCAAATGCCCGCACTGGGCGGCTCCCCTCAGCGTTTGATCCGCGACGTTGATTCCGCTCCTGCCTTTTCTCCCGACGGCAAGCAGTTTGCCTTCGTGCGCGGTAATCTCGATCGCATGTCCAACCAAATTCTTATCGCCCGCTCCGACGGCACCGGCGAGCGCCTCCTCGTCGAGCGCAAAGGTTTCGCACCGGGCGTCCCCACCGTTTCATGGTCGCCTGACGGGAAGAATCTGGCTACCATTTCTCCCGAAACTCGCGCTGGCCAAAATCTTTGGATTCTGGAGGCTATATCCACGGAGAGTGGCCAAGTCCAGGAACTCCACTCCTTCCTGATTGGCGCGCGAGCCGCCGCCTGGTTGCCCGATAGCCGCAGCTTGCTTACGGTAGCTCTTGATCCCCAAAACGGACACGGCCAGATTTGGCTCGTAAACTATCCCGGTGGCGAGATCTCTCGTTTCACCAATGACCTGGCCGACTACGCCGCGTGCTGCCTGGACGTCGCCGGCGATGGCAACTCCCTGGTCACTCTCCAGATTTCTGTCGTGAGTGATCTTTGGGTGGCCAACGGAGACGGCATGGACCCCAGGCAAATCAGCTCCGGCGAAGCCTTGGGACTCGGCTTGAAATGGATTGGGAACCGCATCGCGGCCTCCAACCCCGTCTATCAATGGCTCCTGGTGAGCCCCGACGGCAGCGGCCAGACTTCTCTTACCAATGACCGCGATCCGCACTTGCAATTTGACGTCTGCCCCGATGGCAAACACATCATTTACAACACTTTCCGCGATGGAAATTTTGTTCTGTGGCGCGCCGATGCCGATGGCACCGGCGCTATGGAGTTCCCGGTGCACGGAGTCTTGGGCGGTGGCATCTGTTCTCCCGACTCCAAGTTTATCTACTATGCCGTCGACGGAGTCATATGGCGCATCCCCATCGACGGCGGTACTCCCGAGAAAACAACTCTGCCCTTCTCCCAACTTGGCTTCTCGCGCGACGGCCAACTTCTCTTCTACACCAGTCACAATCTGGAGGGAGGCACCATGCGTGCCCTCTTCTCGGTCATCCCGGCCCGTGGCGGACCCGTCCTTCATTCCTTCGACATTCCCTTTGGCATGCAAGCCCCGCAGTTCACCCCGGATGGCAAAGCTCTCGCGTTCTTGTTAACCCGCAATCGCGCCACAAACATCTGGGAACAGCCCTTGGCAGCAGGCCCTCCCATCCAGTTAACCAAATTCCCCACGGACGAGATGTTTGCCTTTGCCTGGTCCAGCGACGGCAAGCGACTTGCCGTTTCCCGCGGCCGCCGCAAAACCGACGTGGTCATGATGAGTAATTTCCGCTAACGTCCGCCACCTCTAGAAGTCCGGACTTACGGTGGCGATCCCTTCGGGTTTGCTTTGGGAGAGGGTGGGCTCCTCTGCTTTTCATCCCTCGTGGGCTCGAATTGTATTTCAGAAAACGGAAGTTCAGGCTTGGTCCGGCACCACTTTAACCTCCAGCCGGCGTTCTCGCGGACCGTCAAATTCGCAGAAGAAAATTCCCTGCCAGCGCCCCAGCACAAGTTTTCCGCCTTGGACGAAGACGCTTTGGCTGGCTCCCACGAGCACGGCCTTCACGTGCGAATCTGAATTCCCCTCGCTATGGCGGTACGGCCCATTCTTCGGGATTAGCCGGTCCAGCGCGCCCTCGACGTCGCGCGCCACGTCCGGGTCCGCATGTTCGTTGATCGTGATCGCCGCTGTCGTGTGCGGCACGTACAAATAGCAAATCCCGTTCTCCACTCCGGACGCCGCCACCAACTTTTGCACTTGCGTCGTCACATCCACGAGCTGCGTCCGGCGGTCCGTCTTCACTGTCAATGTCTGCATGCACGGGCTTCCTTCGCGGCGCGCGCATTCTAGCATGCGGCGATGCGAAATCCGGTGGTGTGGCCCTTCCCCTTGTAGGGGCGCAGCACTGCTGCGCCCGCACTTGGCGAAAAACTCACCAGCCCAACACCCTAATCGAAGGATCCCAGCAGAAGCTCCATTTCAGCGTCGTTGTCCAGGCTAGATTTTCGACTACGAGTCAATGAACGTATCTAAGGAAGCTGAAGAATGAAGTGGTGCCCGATTTTCTTTCCGGTCGCAAGTTTCTGAAGCTCGCCCAGCCCGACCGCGCCCCATCGCGCCAGGAACGGCAGCAGGCACAATTCCCGCTCCTGCAGCCCCTTGTGAGGATCGAGCAGCGACTCCAGATATTGCAAATGCATGGCTATCTTCGCTGTTTTTTGGTCTTGCGCTCGCCCCGCCTTCCTTCGCAGCTTCGCGAGATGGAACTCGATCCGCTGTTTCGCTCGTTCGACAGTGTCCTTCAACGTGGGATCTAATTTTTCGATCTTCTTGCCAAGCTTCGTGAGCATCTTTTCCATCTGTTTTTGATTTAGATCGAACTGCTTCGCCAAGCCCTTCTGAACAGATTTGCTCTCCATTTTGTGCAGTAAATCCTGCGAACCTGCCCAGACGTCTTCGACGGCCAGTCCATAGTGGCGAAGAATCTTATTGGCTTTCGCGTCCAGCAGCGTAAATCCCGCGCGCGGCAGCATCACCGGCATGCGCCCCAAAAGATGCCGGTACACGACTTCGGATTGCGCAAAATAGGAAATCTCCGCCGGGCCTGCGATATATCCAACGGTTGGGAGCAAATAGTCCTGCACCACCGGGCGGAAGAGAGCGTTGGGACTGAAGCTCGCCGGTTCGATGTGTGTCAGGTGTACGAGTTCATCGCGCGCCCAGGTTTTCTCGCCTGCCTGAAATTTGTCGGTGCTCGCCGTGATCGCCTGGCGCACGCCATCGCCCATGTAGAACATCAGCGTGCTGCGTGACGTGACTTTGACTTGCGCTGCAAATCCTGCGCGATCCAGCTCTTTGCCACGCTGCAAAAGTTTTTCGTTCAGCTCATCGCGCTCCGCAAGCGCGTGCTGATAAAGTGGCGCCGCAACCTGGTGTAGACCCGGATCGAGCGGATCCATCAAGATCAGGCCCTGCTGCGCAAACAAACGCGCAAACAATTTGCCAAACGCGCTGCGGTACGTCTCTTCCGGCCTGTAACTCTCTCTAAGAAATCCTGCGAGCAGATCGCTTCCCTGATTCTCCAGAAACTCCGCGGCCTCGCGAACGAGAGATTCGACCTGCGCGCCCAGCGGAATCCGCCCAACCGGCTTCCCCGCATCCGGCGCAACCGGCAGCTCGTAGCGGATCAGTTTCCCCTGATCAAACCAAGTGCTGTGCCGCACTTCATCCAGGTCGTGGTCTTCCGTGGCCATCCAGAAAACCGGCACTGCCGGAATTCCGCCACGCGTTAATTCCTCCGCGATCTGGACCGCCGAAAGAACCTTATAAACCGAATACGCCGGTCCGCTGAACAGCCCAACCTGCTGCCCACTGACTACGGCGACAGCGCCCTTTTCGAGCCGGTCTAAATTAGAAAGTGTTTCGGCTCCAGCGCCAAGGGCGGTGTTTTGCTCCCGCAAAATCCGGGCGACTTCCGCTCGCCTCTCCGGGGGATAGTCCAGCTTCCGCGCGGAACGCTTCACCGCAGCAATCGTTGGGGGATGTGCGTAAAAGCCTTTGACACACTCAAAATGGTCGAGGTATTCAAGAAATAGCTTGGGCTGGCGGGGGAGCTGGCGGAACGCGAGGACGCGACAATCCATGAGCCGTTAGATGATACTCGCGAAGAAACGTCTCATCAATTCCCTTCGGTTCTGCGGATTTAGGCCCTCATGGCAGCCGGTTCCAAGGCGGCGAGAAGCTCGTTAACACGTTTCTTTTGTTCATCGTGCAGGGGGAGGAGGGGCAGGCGAGGGATACCGCCGCGGTAGCCGCGCTGGTCCATCACGTATTTCACCCCGGTGAGGCCGAGTTCGGAAACGATCAATTTGGAAGCCGGGGTCAGTGCGGATTGCAGCTCGCGGGCTTTTTCGTGATGACCGTGGCGGATCAATTCGAATAACGCCACGCATTTTTCCGGCATGGCGGACGCCAGCGCGAGAATTCCCCCGCGCGCGCCGACAACATAGGAGGGATACAAAGCCGCAGCATTTCCCACCAAAACATTGAATGTATGCGGTGTCGCGGCAACAAAATCGCCCGTCCCCATCACGTTTCCGGAGCTATCTTTGATGCCGATGATGTTCGGGTGTTCGGCAAGCGCCGCAACGTCCGCGGGAGTCAAGGTGATGCCAGTGAATTGCGGAATGGAATACAGCATCACGGGAATGGGCGATTCATCCGCCACGCGGCGGAAATGCGTCAGCAGAGCTTCGGATTTGTACGCCGTTTTGTAGTAATGCGGGGGTTTCACCAGCGCTGCGTGATATCCGAATTCGGCCGCGCGTTTTGTGCGCTCGATGGTGTCCGCGGTGGATTCGGCGCCAGTGCCTGCGAGAAGTCTCTTTTCTTTCGACGCCGCTTCTTTTGCCGTGGCCAGGATGGAGTCCGATTCCGCACGCGTGAGCAGCACGGCTTCGCCGGTGGAACCGAGGACAACGTAACCCAACAGGTCCGTTCCGTTGTACAAATGCAGATTGTGTTTCAGATCCGGGAGTGAAACGGATCCATCCGAAGCGTACGGCGTTGTCAAGGCGGCAAAGATTCCGGAGTAACTCATGACTCAGTCTCCCGATGCGGGCACGCTGGATGCGGCGGCCCGTCCTCGATGCAAATCCTGCAACGCCGCGACTTCCGTGCCCTGCTCGAGCAGCGCGCGAATTCCGCGCGCCGCAGCGTGCGCCGCGGCCAGCGTGGTGATGCACGGAATGTTGTAACGAATGGCCGCGCGCCGGATGGATTTCTCGTCGTAAAACGATTCGCGGCCGAGAGGCGTGTTAATGACCAGATCGATTTTTCCGGTTTTCACCAGGTCCACAATGTTGGGCCGGCCCTCGTTAACCTTGAAGACGGACTGCGCAGGCACGCCCGCCGCTTCCAAAGCGGCGGCAGTGCCGCGCGTGGCGAGCAGAACAAAACCCATCGAGGACAATTCTTTCCCGAGTAACCCCACATGTTTTTTGTCGCGGTCATTCACGCTGAGGAAGACCGTGCCTTTGCGCGGCAAACGTTGACCTGCGGCAAGCTGCGCTTTTGCAAAGGCTTGCCCGTACGAAGTTGAAATGCCCATCACTTCGCCGGTGGAACGCATTTCCGGTCCGAGGATGGTGTCCACGCCGCGAAATTTGTTGAACGGAAACACCGGCGACTTGACGGAATAAAATTCGTGCACCGCGATTTCGGCGACTCCGTTATGCCGCACAATCGGCAGCGTCATGGACGCCAGTTTTTTTCCGGCCATCAACTGCGCGGCTATTTTTGCGAGAGGCACTCCCGTGGCTTTGCTAACGTATGGAACGGTTCGCGATGCGCGCGGATTTACTTCCAGTACGTATACGGTATCGCGCTGAATCGCGTACTGCGCGTTCATCAACCCAACTACTTTCAATGCGCGCGCCAGCCGCACCGTGTACTCGCGAATCGTGTCGAGAATCGCCGGCGACAAACTCACGGGAGGAAGCACGCAAGAGGAATCTCCCGAGTGCACGCCGGCTTCTTCAATGTGTTCCATGATGCCGCCAATGACTACATCGGTTCCGTCCGCCAGCGCGTCCACATCGATTTCGGTGGCTTCTTCGAGGAACTGATCGATCAGCACGGGCCGCGCCGGGCCCATCAGCGCGGCTTGCGCGACGTAGTCCTGCACGGTGTTCACGTCATACGCGATCACCATCGCGCGTCCGCCCAGCACGTAGCTCGGCCGCACAAGAACTGGCAGGCCGATTTCTCCGGCGACTCGCGCCGCTTCTTCCGGGACCAGCGCGGTGCCGTTACGCGGCTGCGGAATCTTCAGCTCTTCCAGCAAGCGCCCGAATCGCCGGCGGTCTTCTGCCAAATCGATGGATTCTGGCGCCGTGCCAATAATTGGAACTCCGTTGCGCTTCAGTTCGGAGGCCAGATTCAGCGGCGTTTGCCCGCCGAATTGCACGATCACGCCCCGCGGTTTTTCGCGTTCGACAATCGCGAGCACGTCCTCAAGGGTGAGCGGTTCGAAATACAAACGGTCGGAAGTGTCGTAGTCCGTGGAGACCGTCTCCGGATTACAATTCACCATGATGGTTTCGAAACCGTCTTCGCGCAGCGCGTACGCGGCGTGGCAGCAGCAATAATCGAATTCGATTCCCTGCCCGATGCGGTTCGGACCGCTGCCGAGAATCATGATTTTCGGGCGCGCCTGCGGATCGGCTTCGTCTTCGTCCTCGTAGGTCGAGTACATGTACGGAGTGAAGGATTCGAATTCGGCAGCGCAGGTATCCACGCGCTTGAAGACCGGCGCAACTCCGTAGCGCGCGCGCTGCAAGCGTACGGACGCGGGCGTGGTTCGCCAGATCTGCGCCAATTGTTCGTCGCTGGCGCCGTGGCGCTTCACTTCGCGCAGCAACTCTTTCGAAGCCGTCTCAACGGTCACGCTGGCCGCGCGGCGGTTCATCGCCGCAATTTCTTCCAGTTGGTGGATGAACCACGGATCGATTTTCGTCAGATCGCAAATCTCTTGTGCGGGCAGCCCGCGATCCACGGCGGTGAGCAGCCAATGAATGCGGTCCGGCCTCGGTGTGGCAAGTTTTTCGCGCAGAAGTGAATCCGGCGTTTCCGCGGGTGCGCGCCAAGGCGTGCTCGGCTCAAGCGAGCGGACTCCCTTTTGCAGGGCTTCCTTGAACGTGCGCCCGATGGCCATCACTTCGCCGACGGATTTCATTTGCGTTCCCAGCGTGCTGTCCGCGCCGGGGAATTTTTCGAACTGCCATTTGGGAATTTTCACGACCACGTAATCAATCGTCGGTTCGAAGCACGCGGGAGTTTTCTTGGTGATGTCGTTGGGAATTTCGTCGAGCGACATCCCCACGGCGAGCCGGGCAGCAATCTTGGCGATCGGGAACCCCGTCGCTTTGCTCGCCAGCGCCGAGCTCCGCGAAACGCGCGGATTCATCTCGATCACGACCATTTTACCGTTTTCGGGATTGACCGCGAATTGTACGTTCGAACCGCCTGTTTCCACGCCGACTTCGCGGATGATGGCCGCGGAGGCGTCGCGCATGCGCTGAAACTCCTTGTCGGTCAGCGTCTGCGCCGGGGCGACGGTAATCGAATCGCCGGTGTGCACGCCCATGGGGTCGAAGTTTTCAATCGTGCAGACGACCACGAAATTGTCGCGGAAATCGCGCATCACTTCGAGTTCGTACTCTTTCCACCCGAGCACGGATTCTTCCACCAGCGCTTCGTGTACCGGGCTCATGTCTAGAGCGTGCGCGATGGCTTCGCCAAACTCTTCCTTGTTGTAAGCAATTGAGCCACCGGTGCCACCAAGCGTGAACGACGGACGGATGACCAGAGGAAAACCAAGTTGATCGCAAAGGCGCAACGCATCTTGCGCGTTATTGACGAGCGCGGAAGCGGGAACTTCGAGGCCAATTTTCCGGCAGGCATCCTTGAACCACAGGCGGTCTTCCGCGACTTTGATAGCGCGCAGCGACGCGCCGATCATTTCCACTTTGTATTTTTCAAGAATGCCGCTTTCGGAAAGCTCGACAGCCAGATTCAGCGCGGTTTGTCCTCCGACGGTCGGAAGCAGCGCATCCGGTTTTTCCCGCGCGATGATTTCCTCGAGATATTCCTTCGTGAGCGGTTCGATATAGGTACGGTGCGCCAGTTCCGGGTCTGTCATGATCGTCGCCGGGTTCGAATTCACCAATACGACTTCGTACCCCTCCCCGCGCAGCGCTTTGCAAGCCTGCGCCCCGGAATAGTCAAACTCGCACGCCTGCCCGATAACAATCGGCCCAGAGCCTATAATCAGAATCTTCTTGATGTCTTTTCGTTTGGGCATCAGCCTGTCAGAGACTCCTCAATCATTGCCAAAAGTTCGGCAGTCATCGTAGGTCGCTACCTGCAAAGGCAGACGCAATTCGTCATCTTTGCCGCTCGGAGAGATTTCAACGTTAAGAAATTCGGGCCGGAAACCATGCATCTGGATAACCACGGTATAGCTACCGGGATCGGGATTGTCTGAAAAACGCCCAAGATCATCTGTCTTCAGTGTTTTTGCGGGTTGCTGTGGATAGGAACCACGCCTGTATACCTGAATCTCGGCCTTGGGAACCACAGCCCCTATAGGGTCCACGACTGTTCCCTTCAACGACCGAATCCTTACGGCCGCGGACGACTGTTCTAACTGCCTCACTCTATCGGGGGACGGATTGAATTGTATGGGCGGTGGCGGCGCCAAGGTCATTCGGAAGGAGCTGGTCTCGTTCGTCGATTGCGGTGAAACAACCAAACACAACCGGGCCGAGAGACCGTCTCCTTGAGTCGTCGTTAGACAGGTTGTGCCTTGGGGCAAGTCTTTAAGCGTAGCGATGCCATCAGAATCGGTCATGATCGGGTGCTGGCTATGGGCCTCAAAAAAATCCACTAGCATTCTTAAACGGCCTACAGGTTTGTCATCGAGGAGGACAACTATTCTGGCGTTCCTAGAAGACAACTGTATCGGCTCTGGATTGATGACGCGAGTACAAGGTAAGTCCACCTTCCCCCACGACAACAAAAGCACTGCAGCAAATACGAGCGCTTTCATCGGCGGGAACTCCCGGGCTGGGCGAATTCCTTCATCAAATCGGTGAACTGCGTAAACAAATAGTGCGAATCGTGCGGCCCGGGCGAAGCTTCCGGGTGATACTGCACGCTGAAGAGCGGCAACGATTTGTGGCGCATGCCCTCGTTGGTGTTGTCGTTCAAATTGATGTGCGTGATTTCCACAGTGCTGGAGGGCAGCGACTCCGGATCCACGCAGAAACCGTGATTTTGCGCGGTAATTTCCACCTGTTCGGTCAGAAGATTCTTCACGGGATGATTCGAACCGTGGTGGCCGAATTTTAGTTTGAACGTTTTGCCGCCGAGCGCGAGCCCACACAACTGGTGGCCGAGGCAAATGCCGAAAACCGGAACGCGGCCGACGAGTTTCTTGATATTTTCCACCGCGTAACCGATGGGTTCCGGATCGCCGGGCCCGTTCGAAAGAAAAACGCCGTCGGGCTTCATTCCCAGGACGTCTTCGGCGGAAGTTTGCGCGGGGACGACGAAGACTTCGCAGTGATGGTCCACGAGCAAACGCAAAATATTTTGCTTGATTCCGTAGTCGTAGGCGACCACGCGATGCTTTTGCGTTTCGGAGTGCGCGTCGGATTCGCCCATCTGTTCGGCCCAGGGTGAAACAGCCACCTCGACCGACCCCTTGTCCCAGCCGTACGATTTCGGCGTCGTGACACGGCTGGCGAGTTCCTGGCCGGCCATTCCCGGAATTTGTTTAGCTTCGAAAATTAATTGTTCGAGGGGCGTCCCATCAGTGGAGACAATTCCACGCAGAGCGCCAACGCTTCGAATGTGTCGCACCAGCGCGCGAGTGTCCAGATCCCAGATAACGGGAATTTTGTGCCGGTTCAGATAGAGCTGCGCCGTTTCCCCCGCTCTCCAGTTGGAGGAAATCTGAGAAAATTCGCGCACGATAAGCGATTCGATGTACGGCCGCGGGGATTCGTCGTCGTCGAGGTTCGCGCCGACGTTGCCGATGTGCGGATACGTGAGGCAGACAATCTGACCGGCATAGCTCGGGTCGGTGAAAACTTCCTGATATCCGGTGAGGCTGGTGTTAAAAACGACTTCGCCGCCGCGGCGCGTGATCGCGCCCGCTGCGCGGCCGTTAAAGACGCGCCCGTCTTCCAGCGCGAGGATCGCGGGTCGGTGCGGAACTTCGGTCAGTGTGTCCTCCCATATTTCGCATCAAGAAAATGTCAGTCACTTGGTGCTCTCTTCGGCGCCCGAGAGCGAGCCGAAATGATCCACGGGCCAGTAGGCAAAGACGGCGCGGCCGTAAATAAAATGACTGGCGACCGGACCAAAAACGCGCGAATCGTTGGAGCTGATGCGGTGATCGCCCATTACAAAATAACTGTCCTTAGGAACGCGCACCGGGCCGAAGTCGCTGAGGTCTTCATACTGCGGCGGGACGTAAGGCTCAGGTACGGAATGTCCGTTTACATAGACCGCGCCCTGGCGGATCTCCACTGTTTCGCCGGGCAAGCCAACGACGCGCTTGATAAAAGATTTTGTGCGGTCGAGCGGATACCAGAAGACCACCACGTCGCCCCGCTCGATGGGCTCGAAGCGGTAGACGAATTTGTTGATGAAGATGCGCTCCTGATCGGAGAGCAACGGCGCCATGCTGGTGCCTTCGACTTTTACGGGCTGATACAAGAAAACAATGATGACGAGCGCGAGACCGATGGCGATGAGCAAGTCGCGGGTCCAAACGCGAATTTCATTGCGCAGGGCATGAACGGTCGCGGGCCGGCCGGAGGCGACATTGGCGTTGGGTGGGCCGGACATCACAATGGGAGACGCTGCCGGTGCTGAGGTTTCCGGTAAGGCGCGGGTTGCGGGCTGTTTCTCGTCCGAGCGATCCATTTTTGGCTGCCTAGTATTTATAACATGGCCAACGCGGCCCGCGCCAGATTCGTTTTGAGGCCGTGCGTGGTTGGCGCTGCTGCGACGGTCAACTTTATTCCCTGACTATGATTCGGGAGGCGGGCCTGCCGGTTGCACGGCAACATTCGGTCTCCGTTGCCAGAATATTTCTCCCGCTCGCGGGTTTACTTCGTGCTCAGTCGCCGCTTAGCGCGTAGTTCACGGAAGCTAGTGCGGCGATCACCGCCGTTTCCGTGCGCAAGATTAGGCGTCCCAGCGAAGCTTCTTGAAATCCACTGCGCAGAGCGACCTCGAACTCGGTGTCGGTCCATCCACCTTCCGGGCCAATCGCTAAGGCGGCCCTGGTTGCCGCTTGGCCCTCCAAGACTTTCCGCAAGGGCCGAGCTCCGGCGCGTTCCGAAAGCATTACGCCCACACGATCCTTGGATGATAAAAACGCGCTCTCTGGTTCTAGCATTTCTGAGAGAACTGGTATGCGGACGCGACGGGACTGCTGGGAGGCTTCGAGGAGAATCTTTTTCCAGCGATCGGCGCGCTTAGGGGCGGCGGCGAGCAAGGCTTTCTCGCTTCGCGCGGCGGCCAGCGGCACGATCGTTGTCACGCCAAGTTCGGTGGCTTTTTCAATGGCCCATTCGAACATGTCGAATTTCACGATGGAAAGCAGAAGCGTCACGTCCAGACTCGGCTGGTGAGATGGCAATTCTTCGAGTAATGCAAACTCCACGCGATCGCGAGTTACGTTTTCGATGCGCGCAAGCCGGACGCGTTCGCCGTCGCTGAGTTCGTAGAGCTGGCCGGTCTGAGCGCGCAGCACGCGCCCCAAATGATGCGCCGCGTCGTCTTCCATGACGGCAGTATTACCTATAAATTGTTCAACAAAAAATCGTCTTCGCACACGGAGATTCTAGCTCAGATACGGTTCCGCGTACGTGCGCCAAGCGAATTGGGATTGCCCCGGCCGTGACAGTCGGCCTGTACTTGCGGACAGATAATTCTTGAGCCATTTGCCCTTCGCCACCCGATTCTCTGTCGAGCCCCTCTTATAAAATGGATCTAACCCGCCCTAAGGTTTGACTAGGAAGGAGTGAATCCATGACGAACACATCGGAAGTCGAGGAGCGGATTCACGAAAATGAGCTGGCTGGCGGGCCGTCCAACCCAGTGGCACAACACGTTTACGACGGTTTGGGCAAGAGACAAAGCAGGTCAGCGCCGCCCTTGGTTCTTGGTGCGGCCGCGATAGGGCTTGTCCTGGTTCTTGCCTCCATTTTCGGTCTGTGGCTTGTGAGGTCGGTCAGGCGATTAAACCGCGAAGTGGCCCACCTCAATCGTCAGTCAGAGCAGCTCAACCAGCGCCTGCAGGGCGCCGAGCAGCACGTCAAGAGTCTCGATCAGAGAGCTTCCCAAGCCGCCCCTGCCCAAACAGCCCCTGCCCAAACAGCCCCCGCCCAAGCAGCCACTACTCGCCCCGAGCAACTCCCCGATCAGGCGAAACAGCCGGAAGCGACATCCGCGGCGCAAGCGCAGTCGCCCCTTGAGCCGGAGGCAGCCGCGCAACCGCCCACTCAGCCCGCGCCCAAAACAGAAGAAAATCGCCCCCAGCACCCCGACGAGCTTCAGAAGTTGAAACTGTCCCTTGGGCAAATAGCCGAAACGCGCCGCACCGCGGATGGAGTGGTGATGACGCTCGGAGAGAAGTCGCTTCGGTTCGACTCCGGCAAGTCGGCCATTGCGCCTCAATATCGAGCCATCTTGAACCGCGTCGCAGGTGTCCTCACCCCGCTCAAGGGATATTCCATTTACGTATACGGATATACCGATGACAGCGGGACAAAGGAGCACAACCTGGAACTCTCCGCCAGTCGCGCCCGCGCTGTTCGGGCTGCGCTGGTTAAGGCGGGAGTCGATCCGAGCCTTATCAGCACAAAAGGTTTTGGCAAATCCAAGCTGCTTGTTCGCGATAGCAATGCCAAAGCGCAAGCGGCCAATCGCCGGGTGGAGATCGGCATTGTCTCCGCCACCCAGGTATCCATCAAGCAGGCCACCTCGAAAGTACCGACAAAACCATGATTACGTGTAGCAGCGGCTTTACGCCGCTGTCCTCACGCCGCCAGCCTGGTGCCCCAGGTTGCGCTTTTCTACCTGGGGCCTTGGTTTTCTCCAAATCGCTCATCCCCTGTATCAGCATCGCAGAACCAGCTCCCGCATTTAGTGCAGTGCACCGGGGCGCTTCAACGTTACAGCGCTCGCCAAAACGCCTGAGTGTGCAATTTGCGTGCAATCGATATTTCAAGCCGCGCGCTAACAGCGGGATGGAAATGAGCAACGGTTCGGAGAACCTGCGTTCAACAAGATCGGCCTGGTTGGCCTCGGTAAACCACTTTTCCCGTAAGGCGACTTACCAGGAGTTGGGCCTAGCACATCTGTTGGACTGCCGCTGAGTATGATGTGGGCCGCACCAGCCCACGATTGTCAGCGATCAGAATGCGAAGTTGCTTCATGTTCGCTTTCCTCCGAAAGGTATCGTCACGCGCACGGTCGTGCCGTGACTGGTGGATTCGATCTCGAGACGGCCGCCGATCAGTTTCACTCGCTCATGCATACTGGGGATGCCGACACCAAGTTCAAACCCAGGCTCTTCTTTCCCTCTTTGTTCACTAGTAGAGAGGCCACGCCCAATGTCGGTAATTTCCAACTTAAGCCCCGAGTTTCGATACATTCGTATTTTGGCTCGGTTGCTCCCTGAATGGCGGTGGATGTTGGTGAGGCTTTCTTGTACTACCCGGAATAACGCTAGCTCGATCTCTCGTTCCATCCGCCCGACACGCGGCGACAGCTCCAATTCCACCCGGATCCCAGTCCGATTGTTGAAGCCCTTCGCATAGTCACGAATCGCGTCCTCTAATCCGGCGTGATCCAACACGGGTGGGTGCAACATGTAAGAAAGCGTGCGCACTTCACGGATGCACTTTTCCGCTAATGCGTTACACTCGGAAATAAGCAAACGTTTTTTTCGCTCCTTCGAAGGAGTCAATCCACTGAGTTGACCTAGCATTGTTGCTAAGGCGACGAGATCTTGGCCTGTAGAGTCGTGCAAATCCCGGGCGATGCTTCGTCGCTCTTCGTCTTGCGACCGCAAGAGTTGGCCCGAAAGCTGTCTCAATCTCTCTTCGGCTCGTATCCGCTCGATGCCTTGGGCTATCGCGTCGGCAACCGACCCGAGGGTATCTAAAATTGTCCGTGTGATGGAGTGCTTGAAAAACATGCCGACAACTCCGATAACACGCTTGCCGATTACTAACGAATATCCGGCGAAAGCTACTAGTCCCTCCCTCTTTGCCCATTTCTTGTCGTGTATGCGCGAATGGTGGACAATGTCGTTGTTAACATACTTGGTCTTCTTCCGTGCAATGTGGCCGATTTCCAACTTTCCCAGGGCAATCCGACTGTAAGTGCCGTTGATACGGGTGTACATCCCTGCGCTCGCCTGGAGTTCAAGAACTTCCTGATCATCGTTCAATAGCCACACGCGGACGAACGTAGCCTCGACATGTTTGACAATCGCTTCAGCGCATTTCTGCAAAATACGTCTCAGGTCCATCGCGCTTGCTAGAGCGGACCCAACGTCAGCCCGAAGTGCAGCTTGAGACGCGAGCGACTTTAGAGCCTCTCGCTCAAGGTTGTGACGCCTGCTCTGCTTCGCGGAGAGATTTCGGCGGGCACACATACGCTCGATAATAATTCGATAATACTCGTCCCCGTCTTAAATGACAGCGGTAATTGGGCTGAGGCCGGAAAACCGTTCTGGCAGGCCTACCATAAACTCCTAAGTCCTGTTTAACGCCGTAACCGTACAATTGCCGATCAGCGTTTTCCGCTCTCGGTAAAGTCCAAATTCACCGGATTGTCTGGAATCTTTCTATCGCCCGCGCCTGTTGATGGAACGTCCGCCCCAACAACATCGAATTTCGTACCACTCAGCCAAACCTTCCCGGCACCGTCAAGTAGAATTCCAAAGGATATGCCAGCCGAATCCGGCGGAACGTCCAAAACCATGTCGTACCGCTGCCAGTCTGTCGTACCTTTGATGGGTCGGTCTTGCATGTTGTCAAACACAACCATGTCCTTTCCTTTGTCAACCCGCATCCATAGCCCTGCCCAACTCACTACTTCTTGTGACTTGACGAGTCCGCTGAGGCGCACCTTCTTGCCAATGTAGCGTTCTGCTCGGACGCTTTGCATAAGGAGCACGCTGAACACGGCGTGAATAATGAGGATTCCGACGGCTGCGGCAACGCACTTCTCGAAGAGCGAAAGCGAAACAGCTTGTCTTAAGAGATCATTCATCCAGCCACCCTCACTCCCAGTTTGCCGTTAAAAGGCGAAGCAAATCAGGAAAACGCACTAACCTTTGCCGCCATCATCGAACTCCGGTTCCTCGCCTTCGATGCAATCATTGCAAACCACCTGCTCTTTTCTGGTTTCTGAGCAATTCTCACACATGGCTGTCCCGCAATAGAGACAGACCGCAACCGCTGGTGCACACAGAACTCGCACGCTTCGTCTTTTTCAAGATGTTGTGTCATAGGCCATGGTTTTCACGCTGCCTTCAACAGCCTTTGAAACTTTTCGATAGTTGCGGGCGCATCACCAGCATTTCAGAAAGTGAGGACTTGACGAGTGCACGAAATTGTTCGCTTCGCGTTCTTCTCGATAAGCGCACGTGCCATCGCAAGATTGTCGACTCCGAGACTATTGCCCATGACAGGCCCGACGACTGCCTTCAGTGTGACTGGCTCCCATTTCCTTGCGCGATCCGAGTCAACCGAAGAACTGCGGCAGCGGCTGAATAGCGCACAATATCTTTCTTGTCTGACATTGCAGGCACGATATCCGCCAGCAGGGACGCATCGGCGCGCTTGGCGATTGCTTCGACTGCCGCCGCCCGGACTGTCCAATCCTTGTCGGACACTGCTTTCGCGAGCGCGTGGCCACTGCGCGGGTCCGGGTCGCCGCCCAATTCCCGCGCAGCGGCAGCCCGCGTCGGGGCGGAGCTTCTTTTCTTCCATGCGTGCAAGGCCTCCATTCCGTATCCTCCATAAGGCAGGAAACCAATACCCTGATCAAACGCAAACCGAATGGCCCTCGACGGAGTCTTCATTTGATCCATTTCTTGGGTAATAAGCGATTCGCTGCCCTTCCGAGTGCCAACGACGAGGGAATAATAGACGTCGTATCCCGAGTTGCTCTTGAGCTGAACGAGAGCGTGACCGACAGCGAGCGCGACCGAAATATCCTTATCATTCACCAAATTTTGCAACTTCGGAATGGATTCGGTGGAACCGAGCGCGCCCAAAGCTTTCGCTGCTGCGGCTCGTACGTAGGCTTCTTTATCCCCGAGCGCGTCTTCCGCCAATCGCACTGCCGCCGGGTCTCCGGCGGCTAGGCCCAGCGCCTGGATGGCGTTTGCGCGCTTGTCTATGTTCGAGCCGTGCGCACCTCCCACGAGGATGTCCCAAGCCTGATTCTGAGTATCGACCTGCCCGGCCGACGGTCGAGACGCAGGAGGCAAGTCGATTTCGGTCGGCGTGAAACACAGCAACATAGCGAGAACTCCAACGACGTTGCGCAATGCAGTGGCACCTTCCCTCTCTGGCGGCCACGCGAGTGAGCAGCTGACAACTCAAGCCAATTTGTCCATCACACGGCGCGCGGCCAAAGAAAGCATCAGGCGAGAGATTCCCCTGAAGATCATGCTGATCCCCACGAGCGCACCGGGCAAGTCGCAAAGTTACGGTCGGCGCAACTCGAAACAGGGCGGCCGAAACTAGTGGTGGTGATGCTCCTCGTGTGGTCGCGCATGACCCAAACGAGCCGCGCTACGCTCAGCCGCACTGCGCGGTATCAGTTCATGGTGCTCCACGCCACGAGGCCCGGTCCAACGATGGAAATCGCCGTAATGATGCACGTAAGAGCCGCGGTTGACCCAAGTCCGTTCCCAGCGCCCGCCCGCGATGAACACTTCGTGTCTATCCCATATGAAGCGCGTGGTGCCCCATCCCCAGGGGCGAAACGCAAAGCCGAGCGTCACGCCAAATCCAAAGACGATGGCGCCGCCAACGAAGAACCCAGGCACAGGCGGAGCGAATACGATCAGCGGATCATACACAGGAACGCAGATAAAGCCCTGATTCACCGGCAGGATTTCGATATACGGACCGCCGGAGACTACCACCTGCTCGTTGCTTTTCAGGTAGCCGTATTCCTTGGCCTTTTTCCGCATCCTCTGCACTGCCTCCATCACGTCCTGGCGCTGCGCGAGAAAGGCGTTGCCCAACTGGGTCGTCCAGTCCATGTCCGAAGCCATCATCTCCAGCACGGATGGAAACGGCAGCAGCGCTTGCACGCTGGGATCCCACGCGAGGTGGTCTTCGGTGATGTCTCTGGCCAGATCATCACCTGTCTGATAATGATGTTCATCCGCCCATTTGGCGGCGTCGGGAATTTGATCCGGGTAGGTAGCCGCAGCGAGAATTTGTGCTAGCAGAGGATCAGGATAAAGTGCGATTCGGGAGACCAGTTTGTCGAGTTCGGCTGGTTTGTAGGACGGCGCCGCTTGACCGGAGACGGGCCCGGGAGTCCCTCCGGCGATCAGCGCCAACGAAAGCACAATCAGAACGGTTTTTTGCAATAGCGGTGGAGCTCGCATAAGTCCTCCTCTTTTCATTTTTTCTCTTTTTTTTGTTGTTACGTTGAAGGTTCCAACTTCAATATTTGCTTCGACGTGAACATACGCCTGCCTCCCTCTCAAGTCAACGTAAGACCGCCTGGGCCAGGGTTGGGTGCGCAAGTCCAGCTCGTTTCGCGGTTTTTGCTGACCGTTCTGGCCTGTCGGTCAGTTTCCGGTAAGCGCGTCACACGTCCACGTGGATCATTTCCGAGAGCTTCAAATTCACACGGAACCCCGAATGCGGCCGATGGGAGTTGGAGTGGAACTCTACGCCGGGTGGCAGCGCCTCAATCCGAAAAAAGATTTTGGGTGCCCCATCCTTGCGGGTTTTGCAAGGGTGGGTCTTTCTTTTGTCCCTTTTCCAATTTCGATTTTCGAATTTCGCTTCTCTACCCGAAGATATCTTTGACCTTATCAAAGATCGAGGAGTTGCGGTCGGCGGGCTTGTTGTCGACTCGTATGGTGTAGCCAAGCTGTTCCATCAATTTGCGCTGCTCGCGTGTGAGCTTCGTCGGCGTCAGCACACGCACGTGATAGTACAGATCGCCTTTGCCGCCGCCACGCGGGTCCGGAAGGCCTTTGCCTTTGATGCGGAATACGGCGCCGCTCTGCGTCCCTTCGGGAATCTTCAGCTTCTCTTCCCCGCCCAAACCGGGCACTTGCAACTCGGTGCCGAGCGAGGCCTGTGCGATGCTCAGCGGAATGGTGCAGTACAAATCCGCGCCACGGCGTTCGAAGAAGGGGTGCTCCTTCACGTCGAGCACGACGTACAAATCGCCGGCGGGTCCGCCGTTCGGGCCGGGCTCGCCTTCGCCGCCAACACGGAGACGCGTTCCGGTGTCCACGCCCGGAGGGATGCGGAGTTCGATGGTCTTTTCGCGTTCGAAGCGTCCCAGGCCGCGGCACTCCGGGCAGCGCTCGCGAACAATCTGGCCCGCGCCCTGGCACGCCGGACACGTGCGCGTGATGGTGAAGAATCCCTGCTGGTAGGCCACCTGGCCGCGGCCCGCGCAGGTTTGGCAGGCTTGCACGCCGGTACCTTTTTTCGCGCCGGTGCCGTTACAAGCCTCGCAGTATTGCTGGCGGGGCAATTTGATTTTGGTGGTGACGCCCGCGGAGGCCTCCTCGAAGGAGAGGGTCATGTCGTAGCGCAGGTCGGCGCCGCGTTGCGCGCGGCTGCGTCCCCGCCGCCCTCCTCCGCCACCGAAGAGATCCTCAAAGCCGAAAAAATCGCCGAAGATGTCGTGGAAATCCTGGAAGACAGTGTTGTCGAATCCCTGTCCGGCGCCTGCGCTGGAAAGGCCCGCATGCCCGTAGGTGTCGTAAATCTGGCGCTTCTGCTGGTCGCTGAGGACGCTGTACGCTTCGGTGCACTCGCGGAATTTTACTTCCGCCTCGGCTTTGTTCTCCGGGCTGCGGTCCGGGTGCCACTTGAGCGCGGCTTTGCGGTAGGCCCCTTTGATTTCTTCGACCGATGCCGTGCGCGAAACGGCGAGCACTTCGTAATAATCGCGTTGATTTCCCTTGGCCATGAAAACCCTCAGTCTCCTTTAGTTAACAGCTTGTTTTGATGCAGGATTGGGATGCACCGCTACACGCACCATCGCGGGACGCAGCACGCGTCCGTGAAAAACATATCCGGGCTGAAAAACTTGCAGGATCGTGCCATCGGCGTGCTCTGTGGTTTCGGCACGATCGAGGGCCTGGTGCAGGTGCGGATCGAACGGCTTTCCGAGAGGATCAGTTCGCTCGGCTCCGAGCTTCGTAATGTTGTCCAGAAGCTGTTTGTAAATCAACTCGAAGCCTTTGCGGTAGTTTTCGTATTCCGTTTCGCGATGAGCGGCAAGAGCGTTTTCAAAACCATCGATGACGGGGATAAGTCCTTCGATGACGCGGGCGGTGGCGCGTTTGGAATCTTCGGACCGTTCTTTCTCGATGCGCTTGCGGTAATTGTCGAAGTCGGCTTGGCGACGGAGCATTGTCTGACGCAGTTCGTCAAAGTCCGCGGCCAGCTTGGCCATTTCGGCGTCGGCTTTTGCGGCATCCGCAGCTACAGCCTGCGCTTCCGCGGATTGCTGGCCAGCGGCGCTGTCAGCGTTCGTAGCAATATTAATTTTAACGTCCTTGTCTCCCACCTTCGTCCCTCTCTTATGCCAATAATTCTTCACGTCTTGCTCAACGCTTCGCTGAAAAGCTGGGCCACGTAAGCCACCGCGGTCATGGCGCGTTCGTAGTGCATGCGCGTCGGACCCAGGACGCCGAGCGAGCCTTGCACCTGATCGTTACGCGTATAAGCGGCGCTGATCAGCGCGAGGTTTTCTCCGGCCTCGGAAATTTCCTTCACGCCGATTTGCACGTGAACAGGCTCGGGCGTTTCGATGCAGGCGTTCAGCACCGTTACGAGGCGATGCTTTTCCTCGATTGCCGCGAGTAAATCGCGCAATTGCGCCTGGCTCGCAAAATCAGCGGCGCCGACAATTTGTGCCGTGCCTTCCACGTGGACGTGCAATGCCGATTCATCGCCGAGCACCGCAGGATCGCAGAGCGTGAGAGCGCTTTGCACAATTCCTTCGTACCGCTCGCGCTCGGTGGCCAGCTTTTGCAGCAGGTCGGCGCGGATGGCTTCGAGCGTCCAGCCGGAATATTGTTGGTTCAAAAAATCGGCGGTCGCGTCCAGCTCAGCCTGAGTGAACAGGCGGTGCGGACGCAGAACTTTGTCCCGCGTGTTACCGCCGGGAGAAATCAGAACGACAACCACGCGACCATCCGGGAGCAGCCACATGCGCGCGTGTTCCATGACAGTTTTGCTGAGCGGCGGCGAAACGATGATTCCGAGCCCGTTCGAAACCTCCGCCAGCACGTGACCGGCGCGTTCGGTAATTTCCGAAGCGCTGGTAGCTCCGCCCATTTCGCGCTGAATCCACTCGCGATCCACCGCAGTAATGGTCGCTTGCGAAGCGATTTCCTGCGCAAAAAACCGATACGCCGCCGCAGTCGGCACGCGCCCCGCCGAAGTGTGGGGCTGGTATAAAAATCCGCCGTCCTCCAGGTCCGCCATAACGTTTCGAATCGTCGCCGTGCTCAGCGTTTCCTCGAACCCCTTCGAAATCGCCCGCGAAGACACCGGCTCGCCCGATTCGATGTAAGCACGGACAATATGGGCCAGAATTTGGCGGTTGCGTCGTTCTTGTAAGGCCGAATTCCTCATAGCAGCACTCTACTCCTAGTGCTAAAGAGCGCTACCTATATTGTAGGAAGGGTGTCAAGCGCGGTCAACGCGGGGCAGTGCTTCAGTTTACACAAGCGGAACTTCAAACTGAAGCATTACCCAAGGCGGTGCCACGGCTAGGCGTTGTCGATTTGGGCGCGCTGGAGTTTGTCGGAATAGTCGATGTAGATGGTTTTCCATTCGGTGAAGAAATCGATGGCGGCGATGGCGGCTTCGCGGTGGCCGTTACCGGTTTGCTTAGTACCGCCGAAGGGAAGGTGCGTTTCGGCGCCGATGGTCGGGGCGTTCACGTAGACGATGCCGGTGTAGAGATCGCGAGTTGCCTGGAAGGCGCGGTTCACGTCGCGCGTGTAGATCGAGGCGGATAATCCGTAGGGCACGCCGTTGGCAATATCGATGGCCTGTTCGAAACTATCGAAGGGGATCACTGAGACGACGGGGCCGAAGATTTCTTCTTGCGCGATGCGCATTTTTGGTGAGCAATCGCCGAACACTGTGGGCGAGTGGAACCATCCTTTTGCGTAGGCGTCGCTGTCCAGGCGATTTCCGCCGGTGAGCAATTTTGCGCCTTCGTTCTTGCCGATTTCCACGTAGCTCATGACGGTTTTCAATTGCTGCTCGTTGATGCACGGGCCCATGTCGGTGGAGGCGTCCAGGCCGTTCCCGACTTTCAGGGATTTCGCGCGATCTACAAAGCGATCGACAAACTCCTTGTAGATGCTCTTGTGCACGGCCACGCGGCTCGCGGCGGTGCAACGCTGCCCGGTGGTGCCGAATCCGCCCCAGATCGCGCCGTCCACGGCCAAATCCAAATTCGCGTCTTCCATGACGATGATGATGTTTTTGCCGCCCATTTCGAGGCTGCAGTGTTTGAAATCGGGAGCGCATGCTTGCGCGATGATGCGGCCCACGGATGACGAACCTGTGAAGCTCACTACCGGAACTTCCTTGTGCTGCGACAAAGGGGCGCCTGCTCCTGGGCCGTCGCCACTCACCAAATTCACGACGCCGCGAGGCACGCCGGCTTCGGTCAGAATCTGGACGAGGTGATAGGACGAGAGTGGCGTATCTTCGGCGGGCTTGAGCACTAGCGTATTTCCGCTGATGAGCGCGGGCATCATTTTCCAGGAAGGGATGGCCATGGGGAAATTCCACGGCGTGATCATGCCGCAGACGCCGATGGACTGGCGCACGCTCATGGCGAATTTGTTGGGAAGCTCGGAGGGAGTGGTTTGCCCGAAAAGACGGCGGCCTTCGCCGGCCATGTAATAGGTCATATCAATGGCTTCCTGGACGTCGCCGCGGGTTTCGGCGAGGACCTTGCCCATCTCGCGGGTCATGTCCTTGGAAAACTCTTCCTTGCGTTGCAGGAGCAGTTCCGCCGCGCGAAACAGAATCTCTGCGCGCTTCGGCGCGGGGACCAGGCGCCAGGACTTGTAAGCCTGTTTCGCGGCATCCACAGCGGCGTTGACATCTTCATCGGTGGAGGAGACAAACATGCCGATCAACTCATCGGTGTTCGCGGGATTGCGGTTCTCGTAGGCTTTGCCGCTGCGCGAATCAACCCACTCGCCGTTGATGAAATTTTTGAACATCCGGGGGGCGACTGCTGTAGCCATACTTCCTCCTCCATCTCTGAAGCGTGCCGCTTGGTTGGTCGTCTGGTCCTCTGCAGGTTCGAACGCGAGACGCTACCGCGTGGAATCTAAATTCTACCGTTGCCTCACGATGCGGTCAAACCCGGTCCCTGTTTCCCTTTCGGCGCTGCCGAGGCGCAATCCACAACGGCAGCCACGCGCGCAAATGGATTACGAGTCGGGCGGAGCTTCGGCGAAGCTCGATCGAAAGCGCTATGCGCGGGATTTTCCGGAACTGAAACTCGTATAGCGACACGAGGCAGAGGAAAGAAAAATCAACCCCCCCCACCCTTGCATGAAGCAAACCCGCAAGGATGGGGCACCCAAAGGCGTTTTACGGAATCAAGGCGGGGCCACCTGCCCGGCTCGCAGGCAGCCTAAAGTACGTCCCATCAACAGTTTACAGTAACGCATTTTGGTCTTGCACAATGCGATCGCGATTGTGGTACTGCATTTCTTGTAGAAAAGTCCGCCCCGACGCCAGTCGGGGCTTTTCTTTTTTTACGGCGCCGATTCCGCGCAGCGGGCCAGAATTCCCGTGCCTGTTCCCTGTGACGCACCTACGGTGCTTGGCTTCAGGAGGGGCACTATTCCCAGCGCTTACGCGCTGGGCTAATGTTGTGACGCGCCTCCGGCGCTATTCTCCGTGTTCTTCTCTCTGTGGTCTCTGTGTTAAGCCTCCGCTTTTTCTTCTGCTGTTAGGTCTCGACTTTTAACTGGCTCTGTCGATTATCTGCAATCCGGCCAGAACAAAACCGAAAAGCAGATCCCTCACCCCGCGACGATTCTTTTGTGATGGGCGCGGGGATTCGGGATGACAAACTTCGGGAGCTTTGCCCTCAAGAACAGGTCTTCCCGGTAAGAACCGGGACGCAAAAACCGCGAAAGATCCGGCATTACAGGCGGGTCTGAAGACCCGCCACTACAGAGGAAAGGGTTCGCCTTTCTTCTTTCAGGACGGAAAACGATGAAAAACAAAAAGTCAATGCGGCACAAGTGTGGAAACAATTTGAAGACCTGCTAGCGCCGAAGCTCAATTTTTCGAGGACCGACCGCGCGATCTACTCGCATCTTTTCCGGCATAGCCGACTCGAAGGGAAACTGCGGTTCCGCTTCTCGATTGCCTGGCTGGCACGTGGAGTGAGCCTCTCGATGAAGGCCACGCGCGGGTCGGTACGACGGCTGGTGGCGCGGGGCGTGCTGGGTCTGGTCGAACGGAACTGCCGATCGCAGCACGTGGTGCGGGTGCGTCTGCCGTTAGAGGTCAAAGGAGTTCGGACC
>Ga0210410_10001107_pt1 | contig 26011 bp, 21 predicted proteins | sample IncBWC4MmetaG_FD_161058 | JGI IMG/M metagenome (GOLD analysis project Ga0210410, IMG submission 161058) | Forest soil microbial communities from Barre Woods Harvard Forest LTER site, Petersham, Massachusetts, United States - Inc-BW-C-4-M | ecosystem: Environmental > Terrestrial > Soil >... | reverse complement strand
GAAGGACGGTGTGGCGATCGCCGGGGCCACGGCGGCGAACTACACCACGCCAGCTACGACTACTTCCGACAGTGGCTCGACTTTCTCTGTGGTGGTGACCAACACCGCGGGAACGGTGACCAGCGCAGCGGCGACGTTGACGGTGAACCCGGCTCCAGCTCCGGTGATTCAGCTGAATCCTACGTCGATTAATTTTGGGAACGCCGTGGTCGGCGTTAACTTGTCCCAAATCCTGATCATTAAAAACACCGGCACGGCTGCATTATCGATTTCGCAAATCACCGCGACCGGCTCTGGTTTCAGTACAAGTGGGTTCGCGCTTCCCTTGAATGTGAACGCGGGTCAACAGACCACAATCACAGTGGCTTTCCTGCCCACCGTGGTTGGGTCCGCCTCCGGCAACATTTCTATCGTCAGCAACGCGTCAACTTCGCCGAATTCCGTAAGTCTTAGCGGGACCGGCATCGCTGCGACGTTCACATTGAGCTTCAGCCCAACCAGCTTGAGCTTTGGCAGCATTACAACAGGTACTACTTCCGCTGCACAGAGCGTGACGATCACGAACACCGGTAATTCAAACGTGGTGATCTCGCAGATCACTTTGAGCGGAGCAGGTTACACGATGACGGGCGGGAGCGCGCCCGTGACCCTTGCGCCGTTACAGACTGCCAGCTTGTCCGTGCAATTCGGCCCCACGGCGGCGGGCAGCGTGAACGGAAACGTTTCGATCGTGAGCAACGCCACTGGGTCACCCGCGGCCGTGCCTCTGACGGGGACAGGAGTTGCTCCCGTACAGCACTCGGTGGCGCTAACGTGGAATGCGAGTACATCGACGATAGCGGGGTACAACGTCTACCGCGGCACGGTCAGCGGGGGTCCTTATACGAAGATCAACCTCTCACCCGTTGCTGTTCTTAATTACACGGACTCCACGGTGCAGAACGCTACCACGTACTACTATGTAACAACGGCAGTGGATTCCGGTGGAAATGAGAGCGCCCACTCAAACGAGGTTTCCGCCCCGATCCCGTAAGCATCTCTAAACCTGTGCAGATGCTTGAGAAACATTAATGTTTGCCGAATATTCCACGGTGGTGCGCTCACTGGACGAGCTACGCCGAGCTGTAAACGAGATGGTCTCTCTGGAACAAGGAAAATTGCCGGCAATTTGGGCATTCCAGCCGGAGTCCTTCGCCGGGAAAGTTGGGTTTCCGCGGAAAACAAAGATCAGACAAGTCGAGGTTCATTAATATTTCAGAGTGAATGAACTCTTTTCTGCAAGATGGGCAATTCAAAATCCAATGTGGCATCTGCGAGTCCCAAACAGGTCCGATTCAAAGTAGAGGATTTAAATTCATTAACGGAAACTGGTGCAAACAACGCGATTACGCAGGGTTGTGAGAGTTTGTCAGCTCGGCCTGCCCTTGAGAAGGACGGCGCGCACCGCCAACATTGCGAGCAGCAGAATCAGCGATGCAAAAAGCATGTAGCGTCCCCACATTGGACCCTCCCCTTATTGGACTTCTTGCGCCGGTTCTGGTTCCGGTTGCACCTCTAGCGCTTCCGTGACGTGATCCTGGGGCGAAAGCGCGTCCAACTGTTTGGACACATCCATTTTTTCGCCGGCGAGTGTGAACAACTCGCGTGCCTTGTTCAAATCCCTGGGAACACCGGCACCCTCCGCATAGCGTTGCGCGAGATTGAATTGCGCAAGAGGGTTCCCCTTCTCCGCCGCCCAAGTCCACAACCGAACGGCCTCCGTCAAATTCTGGGGCACGCCTTTTCCATAAAACAAAATCGAGGCGAGCCTGATTGCCGAATCAACGTGCCCATCCTGGATGGATAGGCGATACCACTTGACGGCCTCTGTGGAGTCGGCCTGTACTCCGGCGCCCAGTTCGAACATTTCGCCCAGCACGGCTTCAGCTTTGGCCAATCTCTGCGCTGCGGCCAACTGGAAGAGCCGGAGCGCTTCCTGAGGATTCTTATCCCCTCCTTTGCCCGTTTGATAAAGGACCGCAAGATCAAATTCCGCTTCTGCCGAGCCTGCTTCTACCCCCTTCTGAAACCACTTCCTTGCCTCTTGCGGATTTTGCGGGAGACCGATACCCAGCACATAGAACGCTCCGAGATTGACGGTCGCGCTCAATTCGCCTTTCTTGGCAGCCTTTTGCGTCAGACGCAGGGCTTCACGCTCGTCCTTGGGCACACCAAAACCAGTCGCATACATCCAGCCAAGACCCGCCATAGCGGTCACACAACCGGCTTCTTCGGACTTTCGAATCCAGCGAAATCCTTCCGTCTTATCCTGCGGCACGCCCTGGCCTTGAAGATAGAGCCGGCCCAGGTTGTATTGGGCTTCCGGATTCCCGTAAAGAGCGCCTCGCGTATACCACTTAACGGCCTCGCGAAGATTCTTGACTCCTTCGGGACCTGTCTCATACAAATGACCGAGATTATTCTCTGCGCCGGGGCCGCCGCGGTCTGCAGCCTTCTGATACCACGCCATCGCATAGCCAATGCTCTTCTCGACCCCTCGTCCGAGTTCGTAAGCCAGGCCAAGTTGAAATTGGGCGTCGATGTTTCCATCGTTTGCTTGTTTCGTAAGTCGCTCGATGTTGATGTGCTCGGGCCGCTGGCTGGGAGCCGGTACCAAGGATTGAGCTGATGAACTCGGGGCTGAGATGATCGAGCAGGCGGCAAATGCAAGAAATGGGAAAAATCCCCCGCGCATATATTTCTCTCCTTCCAACGATCGCCCGGCAGCAGCCAGCGCTGCGAATCCCGCGCGAAACATCCACGTCGGAAGGACCTCAACCCATGCGGAGTGGTAAAGCAAAGGGCGTGCCAAAAAACATGAGAAGTTGGGCCACGTTTATCTCAAATGTTTTCAGACGCTTGTGAACAAGCAAAAGCGAGACGGGTGAAAAAGCGCCGGCGGGGCGTTTTTGGGGGTGACCAACTTCTGGACAGCTGTCAATTAGCGTGAGGAGAATTTTGCGCCGCACGGTAGCTTGATGGTCCCAGGCTTACGGCGCGGACGGATCCCGGAAGGATCAGGAGTGCGAGGGAGAGGGGTCTGGCGACGGAGCGGCGGGTGGAGCGGGTCGCCTGTTTTCTTCTCCATTATGCTCGCGTTGCTGCATGGCCTTTTCCAATTCTTTCTGATGATCGGTAAGGAGAGCATGAATCTGGCGGTGGGTATCGTCGCTGATCGCATGAATCTGAGGCGCAAGCTCTTGCCGCGAAGATGCCGGATTCTTGTCGAAAAGTGACTGAATCCTGTCATGGTGTTCCTGGAGCAGGGGCCGGACGTGCCTCCGCTGTTCCGGCGTCAATTCCAGATCTTTGGTGAGGCGGGCAAGCTCCTGATCGATCGATTGTGGTGTATGGAAGTGCTGAAGCTGCTGAGCCGCGGAGGGCTGCCGCGACCCGTTATCCTGAGCTGCGGCAGGCCCGGCAATTCCGAGCAGGAGCATAGCTCCATAGGCAAGTGTCAGTGGACGATTTCGCATGAAAAGCAGCCTCCTTGAGAAGACCCGGAGCAAAGCGAGCCGAGACCCTGAACGCAGGTAAACACGCAATTCGACGAGAAGTTGCGTAGGTATAAATGCGATCGGATGGGATTGGTCTCCCCAACGCGATTCTCCGTATCTTGTGAGTACCTGCTATTTGGAGCAGCGATAGGGCTGCCGAGATTGCGAGTTGCGGACAGAGCGAAACGGAACGTGGGGCACCCGACCGCGCCACGTTCAGTTTCCCTCCCCAAAGAAGTCGACGCTGGGACACAAGTGTCCAATCCTTCGTCACTCGGCCGACCGGCTTCCGCAAGAAATCCCGCGACCAATAAAACATCCATTTTTTTTCAGCCACTTGTCCCTCCCCACCAGGAACCTATTGGCAAAAGGAATGCTCTCATTAGCCGAGTTTCGAGATTAGGACTCAAATATGTTCGACGATAATTCTGTTGCCCACAGCCAAGGCTGGTGGAGACGCCTGCTGGAAAAACATATCGGATGGGTTGTAGTGGCAGCCTCAATTTGGCTCACACACTTCCTGCGATAGGCCTGAGGACGCGACTCCCCGGCAGGTCCGGGTATTTAACTGCGCTCTTTGGAAAAATGAATCATGAGAAACAAAAGCCGGGCCCCTAACCGGCAGAAAAGCCGGATTAACCCGGGTCGCCGGAGCTTCCTGCAAGGAATCGCGGCCACCGGTGTGGTTGCAACGTTCGCTGGCCGAACTTTCGGCGAGGGCAGCGAAGGACTCGGCACAGAGCAAGCCGTACTGTCTGGAGATCGCTTCGAACTGGTGATCGACTCGCTGGAAGTCAACTTCACGGGCCGCCGCGTCAGGGCGACCGGAGTCAACGGCTCCGCTCCCGGGCCAACTTTGCGATGGCGGGAAGGGGATACGGTGACCATTGCGGTCACCAACCGTTTGCCAGTGCCGAGTTCGATTCACTGGCACGGTATGCGTATTCCGTCGGAGATGGATGGCGTGCCCGGTTTGAGTTATGCAGGAATCGCACCGGGCAAAACATTTGTTTACCGGTTTCCGGTGCTGCAGAACGGGACGTATTGGTATCACAGTCACAGCCGTTTCCAGGAGCAGACCGGAATTGTCGGGGCTCTAGTCATCGAACCTCAAGACAAGGAAGCCATCGAGTTCGACCGCGAGTACGTCGTGCTTCTGACCGACTGGACGGATGAGAATCCGGATGCGGTCTTCGCCAATCTCAAAAAACAAAGCGACTACTACAACTATAACAAGCGCACTGCACGCACTTTTCTCTCAGACGTGAAGTTGCACGGTTTCCATAAAACGATCTCGGATCGGCTCGCATGGGGCCGCATGAACATGAGCCCGACCGACCTGGCGGACGTGACCAGCGCCACGTACACGTACCTGCTCAACGGAAAACCGCCGGGCGCAAATTGGACGGCCTTGTTTGAGCCCGGCCAACGCGTACGCCTCCGCTTTATTAACGGATCTTCCATGAGCTTCTTCGACGTCCGTATTCCGGGATTGCCGATGACTGTGGTTCAGGCGGACGGCAACGCCGTTCAACCGGTGACGGTGGATGAGTTCCGCATGGGCCCCGCCGAAACCTACGACGTGATTGTGCAGCCTGCTGACGACTCTGCTTATACCATCTTCGCGCAGCCACTCGCCCGCCGCAGCTATGCCCGCGGGACTCTCGCCCCTCGGATAGGCATGAGCGCGGAGATTCCGCCTCTGGATCCGTTGCCCATGCGCACTATGGCGGACATGGGCATGGGTGCCATGGCGATGAAAGGAACGAAGAAAAGCGACATGGCAGGGATGCCGGGCATGGCCGGAATGGATGCGGCACAGACAGGCATGGAGGGAATGCCGAATGGCTCCATGCCGTCCATGCAGATGGACGCTGCTGACCACCCGGAGAACTCCGAGATGGCGTCAATGAAGATGGCGAACCAAGACATCACCAGCGACGCCGAGAAATTGGGAACGACGCCATTTCCCCAACCCGGTCCGCGAACCAGCCGGCTTGTAGTTGAGGGCCCTTCCAGTTCCATCACCGTGGATCGGCCCAACGCCATGCGCATTGGCCCCGCATCCGGGATGGTGGCCATGCATCCGACGGCCAGGCTGAAGGATCCCGGCGATGGGTTGCAAGAAAACGGCCGCCGGGTTCTTACCTACGCCGACTTACGGGCGCGGTATCCCGGCGTGGATGGGCGCCCACCCAGCCGCGAAATCGAACTGCACCTGACCGGCAACATGGAACGATATATTTGGGGCTTTGATGGCTACCTCTATTCGCAAGCCGAACCTGTGCGCCTGAAACTTGGAGAACGGGTGCGCATTGTGCTGATCAACGACACGATGATGGAGCATCCAATTCATCTCCATGGCCTCTGGGGAGAGCTTGAAAACGGGCACGGCGAATTCCTGCCGTACAAGCACACCATGGTCGTCAAACCCGCCGAGCGCCTAAGCTACCTGGTGAGCGCGGACGCGCCGGGACGCTGGGCGTATCACTGCCATCTGCTGTATCACATGAAGTCCGGAATGTTTCGCACGGTGATCGTGTCGTGAAGTGGCGGTTTTTCCGAGAGTGGGGCCGCAGCTTGTATCTGGTGGCCCTGTTGGCTCTGCCTGGAACCGCGTCTACGCACGCTCAAACTGCTTCGGAATCCGCGCTTGATCCTGCCAAAAGCGTTCCGCCGGACTGGCCGGCCCCGGTCCACGACAACGCCGTTTTCGAGTACGTCAGCTTCACCCAGTTGGAAGGCAGACTCGCCAACCGAGAACAGACCTTCCGATGGGATGGCGAGGGATGGATCGGTACGAACTACAATAAACTGTGGATTAAATCCGAGGGCGACGTGACCAACGGAATCATCAGCGACGGGGATCATGAAGCTCTTTATGACCGGCCGATTCCACATCTTCGTTATTTCGACTGGCAAGCGGGAGTTCGGGCGGACCTGGATTCAGGGCCCGCGCGAACCTGGGCCGCGATTGGAATCCAGGGCCTGGCACCCTATTTTTTCGAGTTCGCGCCAACGTTTTACGTCCGCGATGGAGGGCACGTAGCCGGGCGATTGGAAGGTTTGTACAACTTGTACGTCACGCAGAGGCTGATCGTTCAGCCTCAAGCGGAATTGAATTTCTACAGCAAACCCGACCCCGTGCGCGGCATTGGAACCGGATTGTCCGATCTCGATGGCGGAATCAGGGTTGGCTATCAAATCTCTCGTAAATTTGCGCCGTACATCGGGTTCACTTATTCGAGCACTTTCGGAGACACGGCCACATTTGCCCGCCGTGCCGGGCAGCCTGTGCATGTTTCCAGCCTGGTGTTGGGACTCTGGATCTGGCGGTAAGTTCAATATTCCAGCATAAGGAAAAATTGAGATTCACGAGCCCGCTGGGCTGCCCGTCATTTTGAGAGTGTAATCACGCCGTAAAGTACTTTTAATAGAATTAGTCCACCGACGATGCCGAGGCTCATGCTGAGGAGGGTGCCGATCAGGAAGTACTCGGCGAAACGCACCGACTTCATCTCCGGATAGCGCGCGATGGATTTTGCGGTGAGGATGAGGCCGACGGTGGCAGGAGATTGAAGAACGAGCGCCGTGAGGACGACGAATCGTTCGAGCCAACCGATATACATCCCCGCATTCTGCATTTCATTCGCCGTTTCTCCCAAAATGCTCATGTCCTGCTTGGTGAGGGGCTTTGTTAGGAAACGAACAATATACCCTCCGCCAAAAATGACGCCGATATAGACAACCGACACGACGAGCGGTTTCTGTATTGCCGACTGAGCCCAGTGAAATTTTGCGAGCAATGTCCCGAAGGGCGGCCGGATGATCAGCCAGGCCGTGAGAAAGACGGTCAGGCCATGCACCGCCTGGTCCGCCAAAAATGTTGCGGCGCCGTCCGCGAGCGTTTCGGAGCGGACCAGGCGGAGTTTCAGCCAGTCGATTCCCAAATGGACCAGCGTCAAAGCAAGGATGGAGGCGTAGAAGTCCGACCTGACTGCCAGCCCGGGAATCGCAAATCCCAGGAATAGCGCGGCCGAAAAGAAATGAATCGCCCCATGCTCCGCATACGCGAGGGCCGCCCCGCGCTTTTTTCGGGCGATCATTCGATCGGATTGCAGGACAAAGTCGGTCAGCAAATGGGCGAGGCAAAGGCCAAGAAAGCAGGTCAGGAATAAATGCATGATTTCATGCAATCCTTTCATGTTGGACGGACTCGTGCATTTTGTGAAAGGAAGCGCCGATGACTTTTTCCATTGAATCGATCATCTCCAGGGTCTGCCAGAGGTGGCTGCGGCTCAAGTTCCGCGAAGCGGTGGATGCATTGATGCGGAGGGCCCTTGCCGCAAGGTCAACGCGCCCTTTCGCCAGGTAGGCATCGACCGTACGCCACTGCTTTTCGGAAAGATGACCGACCAGGGCATCATGGAGGTTGTAAATCAGGTTGGCCAGCAGATCAAACTCTTTCTTTTCGGAATGAAAGCGGGTGACTTTTTCGGAATGCAGGCGACCCTCTTTTATCTCGCCGATCGCCAAGCGGGCGAATTCAAACGCCTGGCCACCCAGTTGATTTACGGGCGCGCGCAAAGGCCCGTTGATGCGGCCGATGCCGATTCCAATGCGCAACTGCAACGGGCGCATCCGCCTGCGGAGATCAAACAGGAGCGAGGGTATCTGGCGGAGATCGGTGGCGATGGTCTGGAACTCGTCCCCGGCGGTAATGGCGTAGGGCAGACGAATCCGTTCTTCCTTGAGATGGGCGGCGGTGACGAGGCGAAGCCTGGCGGCGAGGATGGAACGCAGGTCGCGAGTGCGGCTCGAGCCGACCACGTCGGAGACGATGACGCCCCAGAGCTTTTCAGTCATATGCACGCTCCTGTGCAATAGTACATAATTGCATCTTTGTGTGCAATGGATACTTTCGGCGGGCGGGCCGAGGAATTTCCGCAAGTTGTCGCGCGAAGCCTAATCCTGTTCGCCGAGGGTCTGCACGTAGGTTTTGCCGTAGGGGTAGAAGAGGTCTTTGCGGCCTTGCTGCCAAGCGGCTTTGAGTTCGGGGGTGGTGATGTCCCAATCGGGGCGGCATTTTTTCGTGACCGCGCGGAGGTCCTGGCGGAGATCTTCGACAGTGGGGCGGCCGAGGAACCAGTAGCCGTTGTAAATCTTGTAAATGACGAGACCGGGTTCGAGGACGATCACATGGGGGATCATGGGATTGTGCAAGGGATCGGTGTATTCGGCGATGTCGAGATCTTCCTGGACGATGCGGCCGGCGTCGGAGAGGAAGGGCCAGTGGGCGTCGACCCCGCTGCGAAATTCATTAGTCTCGGTGATGTTGTCGGTGCTGATGGTGACAAGGCGGCAATAGGAAACCTCGAGTTCACGATGGAGTTGCACGAGGCCTTCGGCCTGGCGGCGGTCCTTGGGGCAGAAACCTCCGCGGCTGAGGACGAGAACCATAGGATGCTGCCCTTGCAGTTCAGAGAGTTTGCGCCGTTTCGCGCTGTGGTCGGAAAGCTCGTAGTCGGGAAAACTCGCACCGGGAACGATGTCGGATCGCATAGGAACTCCTCGGAAGTTGGATGCGTGCGGCCGGGTTACGTCTCAAGACCTCATCAAGGTAGCTGAGGGGAGAAGTCCGTGAGGGCGAGAAAGGTGGAATCAATTTTCTCGACCAGCTTGCCATTGGCCTCGGACTTGTCGCGGACACTCTGCCATTCCGGATCATCGCGGAAAGCTTGCCAATTGGCGGTGGCGGCATCGCGATTCGGATGCGCGAGCATGTACACCAGAGTCTTGCCTTTGAGGGGTTCGTCGGTCGGCGTCCAGTACGCTATGTTTTTGATGCCGTGCTTTTCAAAGAGACTCATGGTGTGATCGCGAAAGCGGCGCAGCAAATCCTCGAGCTTGCCGTCATAAACGTGATAGATGCGGAGCTCGTACACCGTCGCTGAGTTTTGCCCGGAGCCCGACTTCTCGTATAGCGAGGCGGCCCAGGCTCCTGGTGGAAGAAGGGAAAATGCGGGAAGCGATTGAAGCATGGTGCGTCTTTTCATGTGCGCGATTCTAGCAAAGGATCAGGCCGGGTTACCATTTGCCTGCGTGAGCGCCGCCATCTACGTGCAGGATTTCACCGGTGGTGAATGTGGCGTCCGTCAGGTACAAAACGGCGTCCACGATTTCCTTGATTTCGCCGATTCGGCCGACCGGATGCAAGCCTTTGAGAAATTCGAGCGTCTCGGGTGTGTGCATCGGAGTGTTGATGACGCCCGCGGCGACGGTGTTTACGCGGATGCCATCCTTCGCGTACTCGATGGCGAGGGCTCGCGTCACCGCGTTCAAGCCGCCCTTGACCATGACTTGAACGGACGCCCCAACGCCCGCAATCGGCTGATCAACCAGAGTGGTGGAGATATTGACGATGCTGCCGCTTTTCTGCTTCAACATTTGCTTCACCGAGAACTGGGTAACATAGAGAAAACCGGCAAGCGTGGTGGATACCAAAGCGTTGAATTCGTCAGTGGTGTACCCGGTGAACGGCTTGGGGATAAAAATGCCCGCATTGTTGATCAGCACATCGATCCGGCCGAATCGGGCGACGGCGGTATCCGCAATATTTGCGGCTGTTTTCGGGTCGCCGATGTCTCCGCCAACCAGGGCGAGATTCGGCGTTGCCGGAAACGGATTTGTTTTGGCGATGTTTCGCGAATTCGCGACGACGTTGTAGCCGCGTTTCAGGAACGCTTCCACGAGGCCAGCGCCGATTCCCTGAGAGGCTCCGGTAACAATTGCCGTTCTCTGTGTGTCGCCCATGACTGGGCTCCTTTTGGTAGCAGGGGAATTGGATGTTCAAGAATGAATTCGGTTTCATTTCCTGAATGACTGCCGGTTGGGGCTGACAGGTCTTCAGAAGCCTAAGTCGTTGGGGAGGGCGTGTTCGTGGCGCAAAAGCCAGCGTTTCCGTTCGATTCCTCCGCCGTATCCGGTAAGCGTGCCGTCGGAACCAATCACCCGGTGACAAGGCACGACGATTCCAACCGGATTCGAGCCGTTGGCCAAGCCGACGGCCCTGACGGCATTTGGCCGGCCGATTCGGCGAGCGAGGATGGAGTAAGAAATTGTTGTGCCGCAGGGAATATCCCGCAAGGCGTGCCACACTTCGCGCTGAAACGGGGTGCCTGCCGTTTGCACCGGCAACGTATCGATTGCGGCAAGGTCGCCGGCGAAGTAACGGGCGATTGCATCGGTTAAGCCGTTCGGATTTTGGCCCGGTTGGACTGTGAATTGATTTTTGCCGTAGTGAAGCTCAAGCGAGGGGCGCAGGTATGACTCGAAATCCCCCCAGGCCGTTGCGCGCAGATTTCCGTCCTGATCCGCCACGATGAACAGTTCGCCGAGGGGAGTGTCAATCCGATCCAACAGAAGCTGGAGAACCTTATCCATAGCGGTGGCAGACTTCTCGCTCGATTTACTCAATGATTTGATTCTCGCATTTGAAAGAAAAACTGTCACAGGCCGCGCATTTGGCCGCGCCCAGAGAATGGTGATCGGGCAACCAGCCCGATTTTTAGGCTAGTACTTAAATTTCTCCCTTTGCAATTGTGTCGACGCCCGCGTTCCTGTAGAATCCCCGCGCTGGATTCGATGTAGGCAATTTAATCATACTTAGGCCCGGCACACGATTGCGACCATGTCCCCACAGGATGCTCAGCAATTCGATAAGCCGCCCCGCCTGGACGACCTCGCTCTGCCAGCTGAAGCGTCCCAGAAGTTTGCTTCCGCCCTCTCCGCTCCGCTGGCCGCCGTAAAATCCGCGCTGAAATCCGATGCCGCGCAGGTGGCTGCCAGCCTGCTGATTGTCGGCATAAGCTACTACCTCGTTGCCAAAACCTGCCTGAATCTACGGATTGGGGGTTCAACAAAGGCGGCGCTTTGGCCTACCAACGCGATCCTGGTGGCGGCGCTGCTATTGACGCCCGTTCGCCGGTGGTGGATGTATCTGGTGACGGTGGTCCCGGCGCATGTTCTGGTGCACTGGGCGTATCACATCGGGGCGATGTGGATGGCATTGCAGATCGGCCACAATACCTTGCTTGCAGTCGGGGCTGCGGCAATCCTTAGACAGTTGGGAAGATCCCTATTCACCTTTGATCATCTGGACGATGTGCTGAAGTTTCTTGGGACGGCGATTCTGGTACCCGGGGCGGCAGCGCTCGGACTGGTGGCAACGGTGACTGCAATTTGCTCGGAGGCAACGATCCGGTCGCACGGATGGCCGGTGAGTTTCTGGCATTCGCAAATTCGCATGTGGCTGACCAATACGGTGTCATTCCTGGTGTTCGTGCCGGTGATTCTGCTGATTGCATCGCGCGGGCGTTTCTGGATTCGAAATTGGAACTCGAGGCGAATGGCGGAAGCCTGCGCTCTTGGGGTGCTGCTGTTGGCGACCGGCTACCTGATATTTGGTTCGGGATATGCAAGTCCCAGTTGGCAGCCGGCAACATTTCTGATTTCGCTGCCGCTGCTGCTGTGGGCGGCGATCCGATTCGGTTCGGAGGGCAACAGCCTGGCAATTGCGGCGATGGTCTGTGTTTCCTTCTGGAGTGCCTACCGCGGGGACGGCCCGTTCGCCCAGGATTCTTCGATCACAAAAGTCGAGTCGATGCAGCTGTTCTGGATCCTGCTGACGGTTCCGCTGATGCCGCTGGCGGCCATGATTCAGGAGCGCCATTTTGCCTCGCGAGCCCTCGCCGAAAGCGAAAATCGCTTTCGCCAGTTATTTGAGCAGGCATCCGTGGGAGTCGCGCTGGAGTCGCTCGGTGGAAAACTCGCGATTGTGAATCCCGCGTTTTGCGCCATGTTCGGGTACAGCGAAGCCGAGCTGCACGAAATGAGTTGCGTTCAGCTTTCGCACCCGGATGACCTCGCCGCGGAAGAGCCGCTGCTGCGGGAACTGTGCGCCGGGAGCCGCTCCAGCTATCAGATTGACAAGCGGTTCTTTCGCAAGGACGGCACGATTATCTGGGGGCGCGTAAGCGTTTCCCTGCTGAAACCCGAGGACGGGAGCCAACCGTTCATCATCGGAATGCTGAAGGACATTTCCCCATTGAAACAGCGCGACCAGGAACTAGTCGCGCTGACCGGCCGCCTGATTGAAGCACAGGAAGACGAGCGGCGAAGAATCAGCCGGGAACTCCACGACGACATTGGACAGCAAGCGGCGGCGATTGCAGCGGATTTGTGTGCGATGCGCGAGGCGATGGCGCGGGGATCGAGCGAATCGGCCACCGCGCTGGCGGATATGGTTTCTCAGATGGCGACGGAACTCGCAACCAGCATCCACAAACTCTCCCACGATTTGCACTCATCGCGGCTTCAATACCTGGGGCTTGCTTCGGCGCTAAAGGATCTTTGCGACAAACTGGCGGCTCAACATCACTTAACGATCGAACTGAGCGTGGACTGCCAGGTGGACCGCCTGCCTGAACCAGTGGAATTGTGCCTGTTCCGGGTCGCCCAGGAAGCCCTGAGCAACGTGGTAAAGCACAGCGAGGCGACGACGGCGCTTGTGAAAGTGGCGATGTTCGGCAAAACCATCAGCCTATGCATTGCCGACGACGGAATTGGATTCGATACCGCCTCTGCGCAGGGAGGAATTGGCCTGACCAGCATGCGGGAACGCCTGCGCCTGGTAGGCGGGGAGCTTTTCATAAAGTCGTCTTCCGACACGGGGACCGAGGTGGTGGCGGAAATCAGCCTGCCGGCTCGAAAGGCCTCGGCCGCCCACGCTTGATCGTTGAGCCACGTCTGCCGCAAACTTCCGAAGAATCCATATCGCGTTTGCTCGTTGGCAGCCTGGAGCGAATGATACAGTTTGCTGTTTGCGTGAAACTGTGGGAAATAGAATGGACACTCAAGTCTGCGAAGGAGCGCTGAATGCTTTCACCCTGGTTCGGGGAGTTTATGGGCACGCTGGTGTTGATCCTGATGGGTGACGGCGTGGTGGCGGGGGTGCTGCTGAAAAAATCGAAGGCGGAAAATTCGGGATGGATTGTGATCACCACGGGTTGGGCCATGGCGGTGATTGCCGGAGTGTTCACCGCGATTGCCTGCGGGAGCCCCGGCGCGCACCTGAATCCGGCGGTTACGCTCGGCCTGGCGATCCGCAGCGGGGACTATTCGAATTTACCCACGTTTTTCACCGCGCAAATGTTGGGAGGAATCCTGGGAGCGACACTGGTGTGGCTGCACTTTCTTCCGCACTGGAAGGAGACTCCCGATCAAGCCGCGAAGCTGGGAGTGTTCTGCAATTCTCCCGCAATCCGCAACTTCCCTGCCAACTTTTTGAGCGAGGTGATTGCGACGTTTGCACTTGTGTTCGTTGTATTCGCGATCTTTTCGAAGAATGTGGCGGCCTCCGGGCCGGCGGCGGGGCTTGGGCCGTATCTGGTCGGAAGCCTGGTGTGGGGCGTCGGCCTTTCGCTGGGCGGCCCAACGGGTTACGCCATCAATCCGGCGCGCGACCTGGGGCCTAGGATCGCGCACGCGATATTGCCCATTGCGGGAAAGGGCAAGTCGGGATGGGATTACGCGGCAATTCCCGTGTTCGGGCCGCTGGTGGGGGGCGCGCTGGCGGGCTTGCTGGTGAAGCTTCTTGCTTTCTAAAATCATCGGGGAACCAATGGCGAAAAAAGTGAAATGGGGAATTTTAAGCGCTGCCGCCATTGCCAGGAAGCGCGCGGTGCCTGGCATGTTGCAGTGCGAGTTGGCGGAAGTCTCGGCGGTGGCATCGCGGTCGCTCGAAAAGGCGCAGCAGTTCGCCAAGGAATTTTCGATTCCGAAGGCGTATGGGTCGTATGAGGAACTGATCAGCGACCCGGAAATTGAGGCGATTTACAATCCCCTGCCCAATCATCTGCATGTGGAATGGTCGGTTCGGGCGGCCAGCCGGGGAAAACATGTGCTTTGCGAAAAGCCCGTGGCGAGGACAGTGGCGGAAGCCCGGCGGATGCTCGCGGCGGGCGACGAGTATCGGGTGAAGATTGGCGAAGCGTTCATGGTGCGAAGCCATCCGCAGTGGCTGCGGGCGCAGGAACTGCTGCGCGGAGGAAGAATCGGCAAGCTTCGATCGGCCGTCTGCCTGTTCAGCTATTACAACGTGAACCCGGAAAATGTGCGCAATTCGACGGAATTTGAGGGCGGAGGGCTGATGGATATCGGGTGCTACCCGGTTCGAATGTCGCGCTTCATTTTTGGGGAGGAACCGGTGCGGGTGATGGCTTGCATGGAACTGGATCCCGGCTTCAAGACGGACCGGCTGACATCCGCCATCCTGGAATTTCCGACGGGGCAATGTATTTTCACGGTGTCCACGCAGCTTGTTTACTACCAGCGGATGCAGTTCCTCGGCACGGAGGGACGCGTGGACATCGAAATACCGTTCAATGCCCCGACCGACAAGCCATGCCGGATTTTCATTGACGATGGGAAGGAGTTGTACGCTGGTGCAAGCCAGGTCACCGAATCGCTGCCGATCTGCAATCAGTTCACGATTCAGGCGGACCTGTTTTCGAAAGCGATCCGTGAAAACCGGGAAGTGCCGAATTCGATGGAAGACGCGGTGTGCAACACGGCGGTGATTGAGGCGCTGTTCCGGTCGGCGGAATCGGGCAGGTGGGAGAAGCCGGAAGGATTGTAAATTTTCGCTTGGCGATCCCGAGTGCAAGAAGTTTGTCATCCTGAAGGACGCGTCGTTTGCGTCCTGAAGGATCTCAACCTGAAACACTAGCGTAAATTTGGCGTTGAGATCCTTCAGCTATCCTCGTCGGATAGCTTCAGGATGACAATTGCTCGCTAGGTTTCAGCGAGTGTGGATTTTGGAAAATCCAAACTAGTCGTAGTATTCCTGGCCGAGGTGGGTGATGAGGTCTTCGCCGACCATCCAGCGCAGGGTGTTCTTGAGCTTCATCAACTGGATGAAGAGGTCGTGCTCCGGATAGAGTTCCGGGGCGGTCATGGGTGACTTGAAGTAGAAGCTGAGCCATTCCTGGATGCCACGCATTCCTGCGCGCTGCGCGAGGTCGAGGAACAGAACCAGGTCAAGGACGATCGGCGCCGCGAGAATCGAATCGCGGCAAAGAAAATCCACCTTGATCTGCATCGGATAGCCGAGCCAGCCGAAGATATCAATGTTGTCCCAGCCCTCTTTGTTGTCGCCGCGCGGCGGGTAGTAGTTGATGCGCACCTTGTGATGAATCGTTTTGTAAAGCTCGGGATAGAGATGCGGTTGGAGGATAAATTCGAGCGCGCCGAGCTTCGACTCTTCCTTGGTCTTGAAGGAGCCGGGATCTTCGAGGACTTCGCCGTCGCGGTTGCCGAGAATGTTGGTGGAGAACCAGCCGTTCAGGCCCAACATGCGAGCTTTGAAGGCCGGGGCAAGAACGGTCTTGAGAAGCGTCTGCCCGGTCTTGAAGTCTTTACCAGCGACAGGCACGTTGTGCTTGTGCGCGAGCGCCTGCAGCGCCGGAATGTCCACGCTCAGGTTTGGCGCGCCGTTGCCGTAAGCGATGCCGCTGGTGATCGCGGCCCAGGCGTACAGCATGGAGGGCGCGATCGAAGGATGATTTTCCTTCATGGCCTTTTCGAATTTTTCGGGGGTCGAATGGACGTCGTCCTGAGTCAGGAAAATTTCGGTCGAGCCGCACCACAGCATCACCATGCGCGAGCAGCCGTGGGTCTTTTTAAATTTCGCGATGTCGTCCTTGATCTGCAGGGCGATTTCGTATTTGTTCTTGCCCTTCTTGACGTGTTTTCCATCGAGCATCTTCACGTATTCGCGGTCGAATGCGGCGGGCATCGGCTTGATCTTGGAGAGAAAGGCTTTCACCATCGCCAGGTGATGCGGGTCGAGCACGCCGGCTTTCGCGGCGGCTTCATACGAGCTATCCGGGAAAATATCCCAGCCGCCGAAAACGATGTCTTCGAGCTTCGCGAGTTTCACAAAATCTTTAATGCGCGGCGAACGGCCATCGGTACGCTTCCCCAGGCGAATCGTGGCCATCTGCGTCAGCGAACCGACCGGCTGCGCTTTCTTCTTCCGCACAAGCTCCACGCCCGCCATGAAGGTTGTTGCAACCGCGCCCATGCCCGGCAGCAGCACTCCAAGCTTTCCTTTCGGCGCGGCAATACTTGTTGGCTTATCCATGAATTTCCTCAATTATTTCGTAGGTGGACCACACGAGGCACAGCCATCTGGGAGGAAAGCTGTAACCCAAACTATCAATAATGGGGGAAGCGAAGCGGATATGCAAATCAAAAGCGCAAATTCACGAAGTTAAGCGCCGCATTTTTGCGATGGGTGAACGTCGCGTGTGGAGGGCTGGGCCACCTGAAGGTGGCCGCTACGGGAATCAGCGGGCGCCTTTGGTTGAGCCCGCGAGCTCCAATTCAACATTCACGACAGGCTTTACTTTCAAGAGGAAATTGCTGGGGTCCTTGATGCCCCACTTGGTGTAGGGAACGTCAAACTTGGCAGTTCCCTTCCACTGATCGCCGGTGAATTCGGAGTGAACATCGACGACGAGTTCGTGATCCGTTCCGTGAAGGGTGATGATGCCTTTCAGCTTGAAGTCGGAGGAAGCGGTGAGCGAAACCTGGCCATCGATATGCGAGGGCCGGAAGGTGGCTTCAGCGAACTTCCAGGTTTCGAGAATTTCCTTGTGCATGCGCTGGTCGCGCGAATTGTTGCCAGTTTCGCCGCTGACGGCGTTCACGACGATTGAGCCGCTGACTTTCCCGGTTTGCGGATCGAATTGCAGCGAGCCGCTCTTCACGGCAAAAGTGCCGTGCACCATGTGCAGTGTGCTGTCCACGCTGAAATGAAGCCTGGTTTGCGCCGGGTCGAGGGTCAGCGCGATTTCGTGAGCTGCCGCCTGCGCGGCTTGCGGGGGCGGAGGCGCGGCCGCCGCGGATAGCAAAACCGCCATGACAAGGATAATTCCCGCTGAGGCTGCCGCCGATTTCCAGCCGTATTCGCGCATCATTTCGCTCTCCCTAGGTTGTCAGAAATCGCCATCCGAGTTGCGCGCCCGCGGACAGCCAATCTCCCAGCGCTGCTTGCCCCGAGTGGACGGCCAGCATTCGAGCAAAAAGTTGGGGCCGCTTCGCCAGTATTCGGATAGACCGCGCCCGCAGCCGGTCGTTTCTGGCCAGGGTCAACAGCAAGTTTCCCAGAAGCGCGGGCTTCCGGGCCTGCTCGCGATGCGCGCGTGCGTAAGTTGCCAAGTCACCCTGCTCCATGGCGTCGGCGAGCGCAGTGGCTTGCAGGAACGCGAGACGCAAGCCCTCACCAGTAATGGCATCCACGCCGCCGGAAGCGTCGCCAACCAATGCAACGTTTCCCGAATGAACGGAGCGAAGCGAGTGCATCTGCGTGATTGCACCGCGTTCGCGGCTCGCGAGTTGCGCGCCGGCCAAGCGTTCCGCCAATTGCGGACAATCTTGGAGCACCGCATCGAAGGACACATCCTCCGCGCGCTTTGCGATTACCACGATGCAAACTTCTTCGCGACCGATCGGCGTTACGTAGGCCTGGGCTCGGTTTACCCAATAAAACTCAACATACTCGGACCACGGATGCACTCGATAGTGGCGGCGCGTTGCGTATCTTTTGCTTTGCCGCGCCGCCCTATCGAGGCCGCTCCACCGGCGGACTCGCGAACCACTGCCATCGGCGCCCACAATCCAGCGCGCCGCCACAAATTCCTCCGCCAGATGCACTCCCGCTTGCGTGATTCCAGCGACCGGAGAGCGCCACAACAGTTGCACGCCGCATTCCTCGGCGCGGGCAATCAGCCATTCGTGAAGGATCGTTCGGCGAATGCCAATTCCCAAACCATGCGGAAAATCTCCGCCCGCCTGCGCATCGTGCTGCAAGAAACGGATTCCCCGAAACCGGTAGCCTGCGTCCGGCTGAATTTCTACGCCGAGTTCGCCGAGCGCGGCAATCGTTTCGGGCATGAGCCCTTCGCCGCATGCCTTGTCAATCGGCGGCTCCGTGCCGTCAGCAACGGCGACAGACATTCCGCGCTGGCGGGCTGCAATGGCGGCCGCCAGCCCGGCGGGCCCGCCGCCTACAATAAACACATCCACCTTTGTTTTGCCGGAGACCACTCCAGCCCCCATTCCCGAGTTCTTTTTACTCCGAACCGACCGTTCCCAATTCAGCTTCAGACATTCACGGCGCGACGCGCCAGCCCGAGCGCTTCACTCCAGAAAGCGGCTGAAGTGTGCGCCAGTTCCACCACGCTGCGGATGGCGGCCACGAATTCATTCAACTGCTCAGCTTTCACTACCAACGGAGGCGCCGCTTTCAGCACCATGAAGTTGTTGCCGCAGATCTGCGTGAGGATATTTTTCTCGCGGAACATGCGCATGACCACGATTTGCCCGAACATCGCCGGATGGATACGGTGAAACGCCTCAAACGGCACCCGAAGCGACATTTTTTTCGGCGCAGCAAACTCAATTCCGGAGAGCAGGCCCATACCACGCACATCCTTCACCATTTCAAAGGACGCCAACTCTTTTCGCAGCTTGGCGCGGAATGCCTCGCCGAGTTCCATCGCCCGCTCGCCGAGATGCTGCGACTCCAGCACATCCAGCGAAGCCAGGCCGGCCCGCATCGAGAGGCTGTTTTCGCTGAACGTGGAAGTGTGCACAATCGCGCGGCGAAGCGAGGAATAGACGGAGTGGTAGATTTTGTCGGTCATCAGTACGGCGCTGACCGGCATAAGGCCACCGCTCAGCGCTTTCGCCAGAATTACAATGTCGGGTCGAAGTTGGAATTGGTGGGAAGCGAGAAACGTTCCAGTGCGGAACATGCCTGTTTGCACTTCATCGATTACGAAGACGGTGCCGGTTTTGCGGCAGAGCTCCTCTGCCTTTTGCAGATACGCTTTCGAGGGAACCCGAATACCGGCTTCTGCCTGGAGGGGCTCGAGCACCAGCGCGGCATGGCGCTTGGTCTGCAAGGCGGCTTCGAGGGCGCTCAGGTCGCCATAGTCAACGCCTACCGTATCCTGAAGGAGCGGACCGAAACCATCCCGCCAGAAGGCATCGTTCATCAGGGAGAGCGCCCCGGCAGTGAGGCCGTGAAAGCTGCTCTTTGCGTAAACAATTCCCGCGCGACCACTCGAGGCGCGCGCAAATTTAATCGCGGCTTCGACTCCCTCGCTGCCGCTGCTGCCGAAATAAACTTTTTCCAATCCGCCGCCTGCCAGCTGGCACAAACGCTGGGCGAGTTCGCCCGCGATCTCCGGCACGTGGCTTTGCAACATGGCCGGGCCGCTTTTGTCCAACTCGTCCTTGAGCGCCTGGACAATATAAGGATGGTTGTGGCCGGTGTTGTGGACGCAGTAACCGGAAAGGAAGTCCAGGATGCGCCGCCCGTCTTCGGTAAACAACTCGCTGCCGGCACAACGCTCGTAGCGAACGTTCATGTTGAGGATGTTCAGCAGGGAGACCCATTGGGGGTTAACGTACTCTTCGTAAGAACTACTATGCGACCGCACCGGGGAAACTTTGGAAGCCAGAGTTGCCATGGGGTTATGGATGCTCCTCTTTCGAACGGGGATGCCTTCGCCGCGGGCTTGCAGAAAGAATCCGCCTCGCGGCCGGAACTAAATGGATTGGAATTTAGGCTGAGGTCGCGGTTGAAGATAGGACGTACAAGGGCGGCCATACGTTACACTTATAATGTTTAGCATTTCTATTAATTTGACTGATTCGGCCGCGTCGCTCATCCTTGTATCCACTTGGGCGATAGCCCGCTGCCAGAGGCATAGTTGCAATTGTGTTACGGGCCGGCCCCGATATTACAACCGGGCAAACGCCCGATGGGAGTTTTTCAGCCGGGTGATGGCGGGTTGTCAACAGCGTCCGAAATGTTTTTCGGGGCCATCATCCACTGATGGATGTTGGCCTCGTCTGATTTTGAAGGCCGGATGATTTACGGGGAGGGATTTGGAAGTGGCCGACAGCATATTGAAACCACGCAGTAGCGTTCTTACCGATGGCGCGCACCGCGCGCCGGCTCGCGCCATGCTGCGCGCGGCTGGATTGAATGACGAAGACTTCACCAGGCCGCTGATTGGCATCGCCAACACGTGGATTGAAATCGGCCCGTGCAATTACCATCTCCGCGAACTGGCTGTTCATGTGCGCGATGGAATCCGCGCCGCGGGCGGCACGCCGCTGGAGTTCAATACTGTTTCAATTTCCGATGGCATCACGATGGGCACGGAAGGGATGCGCGCTTCGCTGATCAGCCGCGAGGTGATTGCCGATTCGATTGAACTGGTAACGCGCGGGAATCTGCTCGATGGACTGATTGTCCTGGTCGGCTGCGACAAGACCATTCCCGGCGGCGTCATGGCCCTGGCCCGTCTGAATATCCCGGGCCTGATTCTTTATGGCGGCACGATCGCGCCCGGCCAGTACGAAGGCCATGCGGTAACCATTCAGGATGTGTTTGAGGCCGTTGGCGCGCATGCGCGTGGAAAAATGAGCGACGCCCAGCTGAAGGAACTGGAATGCGCGGCCTGCCCCGGCGCTGGCGCCTGCGGCGGGCAGTACACCGCCAACACGATGGCGCTGGTATGCGAATTTCTGGGAATCGCGCCAATGGGGATTTCGAGCGTGCCGGCCACCGATGCAGGCAAAGCGCACGCCGGAGAGCTCGCGGGAAGACTTGCGATCGACCTGCTCCGCAAAAACACCACGCCTTCGCAAATCATCACCAAGACCGCAATAGAAAATGCGATTGCAGGCGTCGCCGCCACCGGCGGTTCCACAAATGCGGTTTTGCATCTGCTGGCCATTGCCCGCGAAGCCGGGCTGGCGCTTTCCATCGACGACTTTGACCGCATCAGTTCGCGGACACCGATCCTGGCCGATCTCAAACCTGGAGGACGTTTTGTCGCAACCGACCTTTATGCAGCAGGCGGCACTTCGCTCATCGCAAAGCGCATGCTTGAAGCCGGCCTGCTCCAAGGAAGCTGCATCACCGTTACCGGAAAAACGCTTGCCGAAGAAGCCGCAGGCGCTAAAGAAACACCGGGACAGCAAGTCGTCCGCGGCAAAAGCAATCCAATCAAGGAAACGGGCGGCTTAGTCATTCTCAAGGGCAATCTGGCGCCAGAAGGATGCGTGGTGAAAGTTGCCGGCTACAAGACGCTGAATTTTAGCGGACCGGCGCGTGTATTTGACAGCGAGGAGGCCACGTTTGCCGCGGTGGATCAGGGAAAGATTAAGTCCGGCGACGTGGTAGTGATTCGCTATGAAGGGCCGCGTGGCGGGCCGGGGATGCGCGAAATGCTGGCGGTGACGGCCGCGATTGTGGGGGCAGGACTCGGCGACGACGTGGCTCTGCTCACCGACGGACGCTTTTCGGGGGCGACGCACGGGTTGATGGCTGGGCACGTCGCTCCCGAAGCGGCAAACGGCGGTCCGATCGCAGCGGTTCGCGATGGCGACACGATTACCTTCGACCTGCCCAAGCGCACGTTGAACGTGGACCTGACCGACGCCGAGATTCAGAAGCGCATGGCCGGCTGGAAGCCGCCGAAACCTCGCTATACCCACGGGGTTTTCGCGAAGTACGCGGCGCTGGTTTCTTCCTCTTCGCTTGGCGCCATCACCACGGTGCCGGCAGGCTTTGCATCGGACAACACGCCGATTTCTTCGGGGAGAACACTATGAAGCTGACAGGTGCGGAAATACTTTGCGAAACGCTCACGCGCCTGGGCGTGAAACACATTTTTGGATATCCGGGCGGCGCGATTCTTCCCGTCTACGACGCGCTCGGCAAATCCAAACTGCACCACATACTGGTGCGCCACGAGCAAGGCGCGACGCATATGGCGGACGGCTACGCGCGAGCCACCGGAGGGGTTGGAGTTGCAATGGCGACTTCCGGCCCCGGCGCCACCAACATGGTCACTGGTATTGCGACGGCCATGCTGGATTCCTCGCCGGTTGTCTGCATCACCGGACAGGTCAGCAGCAAACTGCTTGGCACCGACGCGTTTCAGGAAGTGGACATCACCGGCATCACGATGCCGATCACCAAGCACAATGTGGTGGTTTCCAAGGTGGAAGATATCGCTCGGACGGTGCGGGAGGCGTTCGTCATCGCCAATTCCGGCCGACCGGGACCGGTGCTGGTGGACATCACGAAGGACGCGCAGCAGGCTACGGCAGAATTTGATTGGGAGGCGAGCGAGCCCAAGCTGCCCGTAAAGCGCCAGCGAAATAATCATAACCAAGAGGAATTCGATCGCGCCGTCGAACTTCTGAATTCCGCAAAGCGCCCGGTGATTCTTGCCGGCCGAGGCATCATGCTGTCCGGCGCGATGCGCGCGTTTGAACAATTCGTCCATACCAGTGACATTCCCGTGGCCATGACGCTGCTTGGCATCGGCTGCTTCCCTGCCAGCGATCCGCTGAACCTCGGAATGATGGGCATGCACGGCGAGGCCTGGGTGAACACCGCGATTCAGGAAGCGGATTTGCTGATCGCAGTGGGTATGCGGTTTGATGATCGCGTCACCGGCGACCTGCGAGTCTACGCGCGCAACGCGAAGAAGATTCACATTGAAGTGGACCGCGCCGAGATAAATAAAAACGTGAAGGTGGACGCGGCGATCATCGGCGACGCGGGAGAAACTCTTGCCGCGCTGCTTCCGCACGTTCACGAACGCGATCACAGCGCCTGGATGGCACACATCAAGGGTCTCAAGGGAGATTCGGCTGTCCGCGACATTCAATCGCTGCCGGACAGCGGACATCTTTACGCCGCGCACGTGATCAACGACCTTTGGAAAGTGACGCAGGGCAACGCCATTGTGGTCACCGACGTCGGCCAGCACCAGATGTGGGAGGCGCAGTATTACCACCACAACGCGCCGCGCACGCTGATTACTTCCGGCGGACTCGGCACGATGGGCTTCGCGCTGCCCGCGGCGATTGGGGCGAAGATGGCGCGGCCGGACGCGGAAGTCTGGGTGGTGGTCGGCGACGGCGGCTTTCAAATGACCATGTGCGAACTGGCGACGATCGTTCAGGAAAAAATCAACATCAAGATCGCCGTCATCAATAACGGGTATCTCGGCATGGTTCGCCAGTGGCAGGAATTTTTCTACGACAAGCGCTACGTGGCGACGCCGCTGGTTGCGCCGAACTTTGCGGCTCTGGCAAACTCGTTTGGTATACGCGGCGAATCGGTGACGGCGCGGAAAGACGTAGTCCCGACCATTGAATCCGCCCGCAAGTCGGACCAGACCGTGCTCATCGATTTCCGCGTGGAGCAGGAAGATTCGGTGTACCCGATGGTGCCGGCCGGGGCGGCGCTGCACGATATGATCCGGCGGCCAAATAATCCATTGGTCGAGACAGCGACAGAACCGTAAGAAGGCGGCATAAAGCCGCCCCTACGGAAAATCGAGGAAGAGATGCAGACCATCGTTGCTTATGTGCAAAACAAGCCGGGGGTGCTGAATCGCGTGGCGTCGCTGACGCGGCGGCTGGCGATCAACATCGATTCGCTGACCGTGGGCCCGACGGAAAATGTGGAGATTGCGCGCATGACGATTTGCGCGCACACCGACGAGCGCGGCGCACTGCGCCTGGAAGCCAGCCTTGAAAAGCTGGTGGATGTGCTGTTGGCCGAAAATATTTCGGATCGCCCGATGCTTGAGCGCGACCTGGCGCTGATTAAGGTGGCCGCCGACCAGCAGAATCGCCCGCACTTGATGGAACTCATCAAAGTTTTTCGCGGACGCGTGGTGGACGTGGCGCCGGAATCGTTGATCGTGGAAGTTTCGGGCACCGTGGACAAGATTGACGGCTTGCTGGAAGTGCTGCGCCCGTTCGGCGTGCTGGAAATGGCACGAACGGGACGGATTGCGATGACGCGTGGAAGCGATTTACTGCGGCCTCCGGCGGAGGCCGGACAAGAGGCTGCGGGGAACAAAGCGCCCGCCGGAAAATAGGAACTCGCAGCAGGACTTTTGGGTAGCGCCGGCATCCTGCCGGCATGCGGATGCAGACCGCCAAGATGGCGGCGCTACCTTTGGAATTCTCGCCGCACGGCGGCCAGACGAAAGGAACGAAATGGCAAACCTGTATTACGACAAAGACGCGGACCTCGCGTTGATTCAGAGCAAAAAGGTCGCGATCATCGGTTACGGTTCGCAAGGACATGCGCACGCGCTCAATCTTCGGGATTCCGGTGTCTCGGTGATGGTCGGACTGCCCGAGGGCAGCGCTTCCCGAGCGAAGGCGGAGAAAGACGGCCTGACGGTGAAGACTCCCGCGGAAGCCGCGGCATGGGCCGACGTGATCATGATTCTGGCGCCGGACACGCGGCAGCCGAAACTTTACAAAGAGGCGATCGAGCCGCACCTGACGCCCGGCAAGACGCTGATGTTCGCGCACGGCTTCAACATTCGCTTTGGCGCCATCAAGCCGCCAAAGTCGGTGGACGTCACTATGATTGCGCCGAAAGCGCCGGGGCATCGCGTCCGCGAAGTTTTCACGGAGGGTGGAGGCACGCCTGCGCTGATCGCCGTGGAGCAGGACGCCACCGGCCATGCGAAGGCGCAGGCGCTTGCGTATGCGAAGGGGCTTGGCACCACGCGCGCGGGAGTTCTCGAGACTACGTTCACCGAGGAGACGGAAACCGACCTTTTTGGCGAGCAGGCCGTGCTGTGCGGCGGCGTCAGCGAATTGATTAAGGCCGGATTTGAAACGCTGGTCAACGCGGGCTATCAGCCGGAAGTGGCGTACTTCGAGTGCCTGCACGAGCTGAAGCTGATCGTGGACCTGATTTATCGCGGCGGGCTCAGCTACATGCGCTATTCGGTCAGCGACACCGCCGAGCAGGGTGATTATCACGCCGGGAAACGCATCGTCACGCAGCAGACGCGCGAGGAGATGAAGAAACTTCTCGCTGGAATTCGCGACGGCAGCTTCGCCAAAGCCTGGATCGAAGAAAACGAAAAGGGCTGCCCGAATTTCCTGGCGCGTCGTAAAGCGGAGCAGCAGCAACAGATCGAGCAGATCGGCCTGAAGCTCCGCGCGATGATGCCGTTCCTCAACCCGGTTGTGGCCCCCGGCCTGAACGAATCCGCCGCCACCGCCAAGAAGTAACCGTTCTCGAATGTGATTTTAGGGCGCAGCTCGCTGCGCCCTCTTTTTTTGCCATCAACACATTCCTCGATTGAGGAGCCGTTCGCAAAATCCTGCGTTTCGGTTATGATTTCGCACGTGACTTCACGCTGCTGCCCATCCGTCGCGATTCCCTCCTTACTCTTTATCTCACTCTTCGCGATTATCCCGGCCGCGCGCGCGCAAACCGCGGTCGATACCGCTGATTCCCTTCTCCCCGCCCCCAAACCCGGGGACGTGCCGATTGA
>Ga0210410_10001106_pt1 | contig 26057 bp, 21 predicted proteins | sample IncBWC4MmetaG_FD_161058 | JGI IMG/M metagenome (GOLD analysis project Ga0210410, IMG submission 161058) | Forest soil microbial communities from Barre Woods Harvard Forest LTER site, Petersham, Massachusetts, United States - Inc-BW-C-4-M | ecosystem: Environmental > Terrestrial > Soil >... | reverse complement strand
TTGATGGTGAGTCACCACGCGTGGCCTGCCAAAGCGCGGCGGCAATGGCAGCGGCATCGGAGGCGGCGTTTTCTTTTTCATCTGCCGGTGGCGCAGCGGCACGGGGACGGCGGAGCAGTTCGTCCAGCCACTTGGTGTGAATTTCGCCGCGCAGAAATTCAGGCTCGGTGAGAATGCGGCTGAAGAGACCGGCGTTGGTCTTGATCCCGGTGGCGGAATATTCCTCGAGGGCGCGGCGCAGCCGGGCGATGGTTTCTTCGCGGCTGTTGCCCCAGGCGATGAGCTTGCTCAGGAGCGGATCGTAATCGTTCGGCACGGTCCAGCCTTCGTAGACGCCGTCGTCCAGTCGAATGCCCGGGCCGCTCGGAACATGGCGCGAGATAATTTTTCCGGGTGATGGAAAAAAATTGTTTTCGGGATCTTCGGCGTAGAGGCGCACTTCCATGGCGTGCCCGCGCGGCGTGATGGTTTCCCAGGCAAAGGGCAAGCGGTGCCCGGCGGCGATGGCGATTTGCAACTTGACGAGGTCGAGGCCGGTGACCTGTTCGGTGACGGGATGCTCGACCTGCAAACGCGTGTTCACTTCCAGAAAATAAAAATTGAGATGGGCGTCCAGCAAAAATTCGACGGTGCCCGCGTTGACGTAACCACCTGCGCGCGCCAGACGCACCGCCGCGTCGCCCATCTTTTTGCGCAGGTCCGGGGTAACGATCGGCGAAGGCGCTTCTTCAATGACCTTTTGGTGGCGGCGCTGCACGGAACATTCTCGCTCCCCGAGAGAAACGACGCGGCCGTGGGCGTCGGCAAAAATCTGGATTTCCACGTGCCGCGGCCGTTCCAAATACTTCTCAAGATACACGCGCGCATCGCCGAAGGCGTTCAGCGCTTCGGAGGACGCCTCGCGGAATGCGGAATCAAATTCGGCATCGCTGTAGACCAGGCGCATGCCTTTGCCGCCGCCGCCCGCGACCGCCTTGAGCAAAACGGGGTAGCCCATGCTTTGCGCAAGCGCTTGCGCTTCGAGAGGTTTCTCGATCGGATCGTTGGTCCCCGGAACAATGGGAACATCGGCGCGCCGCGCGAGTTGGCGGCCAGCCGTCTTCGAGCCGAGCGCTTCCATGGCTTCCGCGGGCGGCCCTATGAACGTGACACCGGCATCCGTGCAAGCGCGTGGTAACGCGGCGTTTTCCGCGAGAAATCCGTAGCCCGGATGGACGGCATCGCAACCGGCGCGACGGGCAACGTCCATCAGCTTGTCAATGCGCAAATAACTCTCGCGCGAGGGCGCGGGCCCAATGGGATACGCCTCATCCGCAAGACGCACGTGCAACGATTTGCGGTCTACCTCGCTGAAAACCGCCACGGAGCGAATGCCCAGCTCGCGGCAGGCGCGCAGGATGCGGACAGCGATTTCGCCGCGATTGGCGATCAGGATTTTCTTGAACATGTGATTTTCTATGTGCTGCGGGATTCTAGCATGCGTGGCGACAGGAGGATGCCCGTGGCTCGGCTTGCGTGTCCAATCGTTTGGGGTGTATGAAGGGGCGGTCAAGGGACAGGAAGGAGTTTTTCATGAGGAAGTATCTTACGTTGGTATTCGCGGCATTTCTGGGCAACGTCGTTTCGATCCAGGCTCAGGAAGCGACGATCGCGCCGCCTGAGAATATCGTTGCCGAGGACGTGCCGAAGATTCCGGCTTCGATTGCGGAGGCCGCCGGCCGCTATAGTGAAAATCGAGCCGCGTTTCCAGCGGACTGGCATCCGCAACGCCGTGAAATACTGATCGGCACGAGATTTGGAAATACGTTTCAGGCGCACCTCGTAAAGATGCCGGGAGGCGCGCGGCAACAACTCACGTTTTTCCCGGAGCCCGTCTACGGTGGCTCTTTTCATCCAAACGGCGGGGATTACATGCTCTTTTCAAAAGATGCCGGGGGCGGAGAGTGGTACCAATTCTTTCGTTACGACTTTTCTTCCGGCGAAAGCACTTTGCTGACGGATGGAAAATCGCGGAATACTTCGGCGCAATGGTCGACCGGCGGCGACTGGATCGCGTACGCATCAACGCACCGCAACAGCGACGATACGGAACTCTGGGCGATAAATCCGGCCGACCGGAAGACAAATCATCTGGTTGCTCAATTGAAGGGAGGCGGATGGGAGCCGCAGGACTGGTCTTCCGATGACAAGAAGATCCTGTTAGTCGAGGGGATTTCCGTGAATGAAACCTATCTTTGGGTGCTGGATGCAGCCACGGGCGAGAAGACCGAGCTGACACCGCGGAAGACCGACGAACAGGTGGCCTACGGCAACGCGAAATTCAGCAAGGATGGCAAAGGCGTTTACTTCACTTCGGACAAGGATTCAGAATTCCAGCGTCTGGTGTACATGGACTTGGCAAGCAAACAGAAGAAAGTATTGACGGCCAATATCCCCTGGGACTTGGACGAGTTCGCGTTGTCCTGGGACGGCAGGAAGATCGCATTCATCACCAATGAGGATGGACTCAGCGCGCTGCATTTGCTGGATGCCGGCACGGGAAAAGAGCTGCCGGTCCCAAAGCTCCCCGTAGGATTGGTAAGCGGGCTAATTTGGCACAAGAATGGACGAGATCTGGCGTTTGGCATCTCGTCGGCCAGCTCCCCCGGCGATGCGTATTCGATCGACGTCACGACCGGGAAACTGGAGCGGTGGACGATGAGCGAAACCGCCGTGAAAACGGAAGGGTTTCCGGAGCCGGAGCTGGTGCGATGGAAGAGTTTCGACGGAAAAATGATTTCGGGGTTTTTGTACCGGCCGCCGGCCAAGTTTACGGGGAGGCGGCCGGTACTGATTGAGATCCACGGCGGGCCAGAGGGTCAATCTCGGCCTGATTTTCTGGGCCGCTATAACTACTACCTGAATGAATTGGGAATTGCGGTGATCTTGCCGAACGTGCGGGGATCGACGGGTTACGGGAAAGCCTTCACAAAGCTTGATAACGGTTTTCTTCGCGAAGGCACGTACAAAGATGTCAATGCGCTCCTGGATTGGATCGGCGCGCGGCCCGACATGGATAGCGGCCGCGTCGCAGTGACGGGAGGAAGCTACGGCGGCCACATGACTCTTGCGGTTTCGACATTCTACAGTGACCGGCTACGGTGCTCGATCGACGTTGTCGGCCCGTCGAACCTGGTGACGTTCCTGGAGCACACGGAGGCCTATCGGCGGGATTTGCGGCGCGTGGAATACGGCGATGAGCGGGACCCGAAGATGCGGGAGTTCCTGGAAAGAATTGCGCCCATGAATAACATAGAGAAGATCAAGAAACCGATGATGGTTGTAGCGGGCCAAAACGATCCGCGCGTTCCTGTGAGCGAATCGGATCAGATTGTCAACGCGTTGAAAAAACAAGGAACGCCGGTTTGGTACGTGATGGCGAAAGATGAGGGCCACGGATTCCAGAAGAAAGCGAACGCGGATTTTCAGTTCTACGCGACCGTGGAATTTCTTCAAGAGTATTTGCTCAAGTAAACTCAACGTAATTCCAACGGCACTTCGGCGCGGCGGGCTGCACTCCCGTACGGAACCCGCAGCTAAAGGGGGATGTTGCCGTGTTTTTTTCTAGGGTTGGTGTCGCGCTTGTTTTCCAGGGCGCGGAGCGCGGTGATAATGCGGGCGCGGGTCTCAGAGGGTTCGATGACGGCGTCAATATAGCCCCGCTCGGCGGCGACGAAGGGATTCGCGAAGCGGTCACGGAATTCGGCGATTTTTTCCTGGCGCAGTCTTTCGCGCTCGGATTCGGGAGCTTTGTCGAGTTCCCTCTTGTAGACGATGTTCACCGCGCCTTCCGGTCCCATCACCGCGATTTCCGCTGTGGGCCACGCGAAGTTGGCGTCGGTTCGAATGTGCTTCGAAGCCATGACGCAGTACGCGCCGCCGTAGGCTTTGCGCGTGATGACCGTGATTTTCGGGACGGTGGCTTCGGCGAATGCGAAAAGAAGTTTTGCGCCGTGCCGGATGATGCCGCCGAACTCCTGCTGCGTGCCGGGGAGAAAGCCTGGAACGTCTTCGAAGGTAATCAGTGGGATGTTGAAGGCGTCACAAAAACGCACGAAGCGCGCGCCTTTCACCGAAGCATTGATGTCAAGAACGCCCGCGAGATAGGCAGGTTGATTTCCAACGATGCCCACGGGGCGCCCGTCGAGCCGCGCGAATCCCACGACGATGTTCTTCGCGTAATGTTCGTGGACTTCGAAGAAGTAGCCGTCGTCCACGATCGTGTGGATGACGTCCTTCATGTCATAAGGTAGCTGCGGATCTGCGGGCACAAGCGTGTTGAGCGAATCGTCGCGGCGAGTGGGAGAATCCGTTGCCGCGCGACGAGGCGGATCCTCGACGTTGTTCGAAGGAAGAAAACTCATCAGCTCGCGGATCATGGCGAGGCAATCAGCATCGTCACGCGAAACAAAATGCGCGACCCCGCTGGTCGCGTTGTGCGTCATCGCGCCTCCGAGCTCCTGTTTGGTGACCTCCTCATGCGTGACGGTCTTGAGCACGTCCGGGCCGGTGACGAACATGTACGACGTTTCGCGGGTCATAAAGATGAAATCGGTGATCGCTGGTGAATAGACCGCCCCGCCCGCGCACGGCCCCATGATCGCGCTGATCTGCGGAATTACGCCGCTGGCCAGCGTGTTGCGCAGAAAAATATCCGCATAGCCGGCAAGCGAAGCGACACCTTCCTGAATTCGCGCGCCCCCGGAATCATTCAGGCCGATTACGGGCGCGCCCGAGCGCATAGCCAGATCCATAATCTTGCAGATTTTCCGCGCGTTGGCCTCGGAGAGCGAGCCGCCGAAAACCGTGAAGTCCTGCGCAAATACGTAAACCAGGCGGCCGTCCATGCGGCCGAATCCCGTGACAAAGCCGTCTCCCGCCGGGCGCTGCTCCTGCATTCCAAAATCAACGCAGCCGTGACGCACAAATTTATCCAGCTCTTCAAAAGTGCCTTCATCAAGAAGCAGGTGAATGCGCTCGCGCGCTGTGAGCTTGCCGGCTTTGTGCTCGCGGTCGCGGCGCTCGGGGCCGCCGCCGGCTTCCGCTTCTGCGGAGATGCGGCGGAGCTCGTCCATACGGTCGCTGTGTTTGGCCGCTGCGGACAAAATGGGTTTTGGTTCAGCCAACGGGTCCTCCCTCGGAAGGGGGCACTGTGGTGGAAAAGATTCGCACGGCTAGATGCGTGGCCAACCAAACCGTTCCCAAAAGTAGGACAACACCCAACAGCAGCTCCGCGCCCATGGCCGAAGCGCGCTGCAACGGCGATTCGAGCGAAGTGACATATTCCGTCGCTTGGACGAGGATAAACATCGCGCCGAGAGTCATCGCCACAATGAGGATCGTGGTGAAAATGGATGCAACGATCATTTTCATGGGACTTGGTCTTGGCCACGCTGAGGCGGCAAGGAGAAGGATAGCGCAACCGGGCGAAAATCAGAACGCGGAAGACTCGCGAACTCGGGTGGCCGAATCAGCGCAAGCCCGACCAGTCGTCGGCCACAAGAATCGAATCGGTGGGGTTAGACGGGTCGTACTTGATGCTGGCAGGCTGGCCGGCAACCAGACGTTCGAGACGAACCTGGCTTTCCAGGCCCGTAATGTCTTGCGCGGTATGATATGTCACGCCGGAAATCATATAACTGTAGGAGACCAGATGGCGCGGGCGCATGTCGGCGAGCGGGCGGGCGCTCGCACCGAACAGACCCTTGCGCGCTTCTTTTGATTCAGGCGGATGTTCGACCAGTTCAACCACCTGCCCCTCGGCGATCCGTCCGATCTGATTTAGGTGAAGTCGGCGCCTGCGCTCCGTTGCCTCGGGATCCTCGGCGGGCCGTAAGAATGCATAGGCGATCATGGCCAGAGCAGCAACGGCCGCACCACTCATGGCCAAGACAAGTTTCCAATCAGCAAGCAAAGCTTTCAACGAACGGGCTCCGTGTGGCCAGAAGGATCGAGGCAAAGCGGCGCGCTAATGGGCCGTGACTGCCTTTTTCGAAAGGAATCCTGAATCCTTCCGATGCCTCACTGCTGCGTATTCTACCGAAACCAAGCGGCTTGCGTGAAACTAGGCTTGCGGCGCGTGCACCGGATTGCGCAACACGCCAACACCGGCAACGCTGACCTCGACCGTATCCCCAGCCACCAACGGACCGACGCCGGCGGGTGTTCCGGTGGCGATGATGTCCCCCGGCATCAACGTCATCATGCGCGAAATCCAGCGAACGAGGAAAGCAGGCGGATAGGTCATCAGCGCGGTGCTGCCGGACTGGCGGCGCGCGCCGTTGACGTGCGTTTCGACAAGGACATTGGAAGAGTCGAGATCCGTTTCGATGTGCGGGCCGACCGAGCAAAACGTATCGAATCCCTTGGCACGCGTGAACTGCACATCGCTCTTCTGAAGGTCACGCGCGGTGACATCGTTGAGGCAGGTATAACCCATTATAAAGGAAAGCGCGTCATCACTATCGCGCAGATGCGAACAGCGGCGCCCAATGACTAGAGCCAGTTCGCCCTCGTGCTCCACACGCTGGGAATACTTCGTCAGGACAATCGCTTCTTCCGGGCCGACGATCGAAGAGGGCGGCTTGAGGAACATCAGCGGTTCTTTCGGCACTTCGTTGCCCATCTCCGCGGCGTGTGCCGCATAATTGCGGCCGATACACACGATCTTCGATGGCTCGACGGGCGCGAGCAGTCGCACCTCGTTGAGTGGTGAAGAATGCCCGCTTCGCGACCATTGGCTCCAGGGGGCACCTGAGATTTCGAATACGGCGCCGCCTTCAATGAACCCGTAGTGTGGCGAAACAGAACCATTGCGCATCGTGTACCGGCAGAATTTCATTGGGAAGTCAGCTCACGTGATGATTAGGATGAGAAACATTTTCACCGCGCGCTTTCCAGATGGTTGTGCCGATCCAGCAAAGCGTCGTGATGATCATATATGCGACAGCGCCAAGCATGAAAATCTGAAACGTGCTGTGCCATTCGCTAAGGGCCCGGTAAAACACACAGAGAGCGCGATAACTCGCACTGAAAATCATCCAGGCAATCAGGCTCGACGCCAGGAGATGGCCAGGCATAAGCAAGAATCGAAGAACCGGGATGAACGCGAGAAAACCCAGAACTACAGCTGCAGCCACATTGCGCTCCATCGCAAATCGTTCCAGGAGCGGGAAATGATTCGCGACGATCAGCCACGCCGTGAAAACCAGCGACATGCAAACACCAGCATATACACCCGTTCGAATCGCCGCATTGCGGAAGACGTGGAACCAACGGTAACCGGGCAGATGCGCTCTAATGGCCATCCGATGCTGGGCTCCCAAGCGACAGACAATTGTTTAACCCGGACTTGCGAAGATGGTTGCGTGACGTCAACTGCGAGGGGGGCGCTCGGTGCGCTTTCGTTCCCCGCGCGGTCAACAGCAGTCACAGTGTACCAATAGCGGCGGCCGGGCTCTACAGACGTATCACGAATGGCAGGCGTGGGCAATAAATCAGCAGTAACGAGCTGACCCCTTGTGCCCTCCTGCTCACTCTTATAGACGTGGTACCCGGCCAGATCGGTTTCAAGATTGATGGACCAGGATAGGTCCACCAGAACCGTTCCCGCGGTCGAACCGGGCAGTACGGCCGCAACCAGCCCTTGAGGAGACGCAGGAGGAAACGTGTCCCGCGGAGTGACCGTCACGGGCTGCGAATCGGAAGACTCCAGTTCCTTGCCTTCGGCCTGAATGACGCTGCGAACCATATACACGTACGTGTGGTCGAAACTAAACGATGTGTCGCGATAGTTGTTCGATTCCGTCGGAGCCAGTGGCGCAAAGCGCGGCTCTTCCCTGTTTTGCGCGAGACCCTGGGCGGTGGTGGCGGAGGCAGCGGCATTGATCTCCGCGCGATAGACGCGATAGCCGGCGATGGCGGAACTTAGCGGGTCGCCTGCGGAAGTGTGTGCCGGGACCGGCCAGCTCAACTCGATTGCGGTGTCTGTAACCCGGGCCTCGACCACGGTGATGCGTTCCGGCACGGGAAACATGCGCACCGTCACAACATTCGAATCCGCAGACGCGCGTTTCTGCGATGCGCGCGTTCGAACTGTGTAAGCAACCGTCCCGCCCGGATGCGCCTTGGTTTCCTCAGGCGAGATCGGATCGGTAAAGCGCACATGGCCTTCGGAGCGGTAGTTTTCCACCAAGGCACCCGGAATCGTGTAAACGACGCGAAACGATTTCGAATCGGGCGAGCCGTCTGTCTTCAGGCTTCCACGCAAAATCTCGACCGCAGGCGGAGCCGCGAGTTTCCCACCAGAAATAGAGTTCGTTGGAAGTGTGAAGGTCAGTTCCACGCCATCGCCGGCCTGGCGAGCGGAAAGATCCGCGATCGCCACCGCAACAGGCGGAGAAGGTGGCACAGGCTCGCCGGGCGCGCCACAGCCAGCCATAAAAAAGAAAATGGAAAAGAGTAGAGAGAAAATGGGCCGCACAGAAATTTTTCCGATGAGGGGTGGCGTCCCTTTTCGATTTTCCATTTTCCAATTTAAGGAACTACAGGATGTAGCGGCTCAAATCCTGGTTCTTGACAATGTCGGCAAGCTGCTTGGTGACGTACGCAGCGTCCACCTTGACGTTTTTCTTCTTGAGATCAGGCGCTTCGAACGAAATCTCATCAAGAACTTTTTCAAGAATGGTGTGCAACCTCCGCGCGCCGATGTTTTCCGTCTGCTCGTTCACGCTGGTGGCAAAGCGCGCAATGGCCGCAACGGCATCTTCGGTGAAGTTGAGCTTCACGCCCTCCGTCTCGAGCAGCGCGATGTACTGCTTGATCAGCGCGTTTTTCGGCTCCGTAAGAATCCTGATGAAATCTTCCTCTTTCAGGGATTGCAGCTCCACGCGAATCGGCAAGCGGCCTTGCAGTTCGGGAATCAGGTCCGACGGCTTGGTCACGTGGAACGCGCCGGCCGCCACGAACAAAATGTGATCGGTGCGGATCATCCCGTACCGCGTGTTGACGGTCGTACCCTCAATAATCGGAAGAATGTCGCGCTGCACGCCTTCGCGCGAAACATCCGGCCCGTGCCCCGATTCTCGCCCCGCAACCTTATCAATCTCATCGATAAAAATAATTCCCATTTGCTCGGCGCGCTCCACGGCCACGCGCGTCACTTGATCCATGTCCAGAAGCTTGTTCTCTTCTTCCTGAATCAAGTATTCGAACGCGTCGGCCACGCTCATTTTGCGCTTTTTCTTTTGCTGCCCGAACATGCCGGAGAGCATGTCCTTGATATTGACGTCCATCTCCTCAACGCCCTGATTGGAGATGATTTCGAACGACGGCATGGCGCGCTCGCGAACTTCAATATCCACCATTCGCTGGTCGAGTTTGCCTTCGCGAAGCTGCGCGCGAAGTTTCTCGCGCGTGCGCTGCGTCTGCTCGCGCTGTGCGGCCGCATCCGCTTCCAAGGTGCCGGCCGTAGGCGGCGGAGGTGGCGGAAGCAGCAAATCCAGCACGCGTTCTTCCGCTGCTTGTTCCGCGCGATCGGCGACTTCGTCGAGCTTTTCCTCGCGAATCATGTCAATCGAAGTTTCCACCAGATCGCGGACCATCGATTCCACGTCACGTCCCACGTAGCCGACTTCCGTGTACTTGGAAGCCTCTACCTTAATGAACGGGCACCCTGCGAGCCGCGCAAGCCGCCGCGCGATTTCCGTTTTCCCGACGCCTGTGGGGCCGATCATCAGGATGTTCTTCGGCAAAACGTCTTCGGCAATCTCTGGCGGAAGCTTCTGCCGCCTCACGCGATTGCGCAACGCCACCGCCACCGCGCGCTTCGCCGCTCCCTGCCCGACGATGTACTTGTCGAGCTCCAGCACGATCTCGCGCGGCGTCATGTCGTCCAGCGCCGGAAGGAGTTCCTCTCCCTCGACCGGCGCGGCGCCGTTGCCGCCGGGAACGAGAATCACTTCTTTATCAGACTTGGTGGGCATAAGAGTTCTTTGTCGCTACTTGCAAATCACCTGTGAGGACGTATTCAAACTGAATCTCTGCTTGCTGCTCCCTGAATCTTGATGCTACATGGCCGGAAAGGGTTTGGAAACAATTTCTCTTCGATTCACACGGCCCGCATCACAACTCCTCGACGGTAAAATTCGCGTTGGTGAAAATGCAAATCTCGCTGGCGATGCGCATGGCCTCCATGGCCAGATCCTTGGCATTCAGCTTGGAGTGTTTCAGCAATGCGCGCCCCGCTGCCAATGCGTACGTCCCGCCCGAACCGATGGCCACAAGGCCGTCGTCCGGCTCGATCACGTCCCCATTCCCGGAAAGAATGAACGTAGCCTTGGAATCAGCCACGATGAGCAACGCCTCCAGATGGCGCAGCGCGCGGTCCTTCCGCCACTCCTTGGCCAACTCAACCGCGGCCTTTTGCAGGTTCCCAGAAAACTCCTGAAGCTTGCCCTCGAATCGCTCGAACAGTGTAATCGCATCCGCTGTCGAACCGGCAAAGCCCGCAACCACTTTATCGCTGTACAACCGCCGCGTCTTACGCGCCGTGTGCTTCATCACGTGATCGCCCATAGTCACCTGGCCGTCGGCGATGAGCACTACCTTGTTGTCCTTGCGCACGCACAAAACCGTAGTGCCGTGCATCTGTGCGCTTCCCGGGCTATTTCGCATTCGACCATTATACCGCTCAACGAGACCACGCCGCAAAATCCCGTGAAGCCACTGCGAATGTCATTTGAAACGGTTGATCTACTGCGCGGGACCGTAGAGCGAATTGACGAACTGGCGGAATTCTTTTTGCAGCAGCAGTTTTTGGAAAGAGTCATCCACGCGGGCGTCGGGGAACGTTTCTCCCGGAATCAGATTCTCGCGGCGTTCGAACGCCAGCTTCAGGTAGTTCTCCGTGTCCGGGCGGTCGCCTTTTTCCGCCGTGACGCACGCCAGGTTGTAGTAGAACAGCGGATAGTCCGGGTCTTTCGAAACCCCGTAGGTGAGCGTGTCGCGCGCACTGGTCAGGTCGCCCGAAATCCCATAGGACATGCCCAGATTATCAACCAGCACGCGCCAAAGATTTTTCTCCAGCGTGGGCGTGCTCTTCTCGATTTCGAAAGCCTTCTGGTACGGCGCGATCGCCTGCCGGTATTGATGCGCCAGAAAGTACCGGCTCCCCTGCTGGAAAAGCAACATGGCGTTCCCGGTCGGCACCAGTGCCTCCGAGGCTTCCTTCGGCACAAAATGAAACGTTTGCAGCAGCGCGTCAAACACCGGCCCGTCGCCGGGCTTGGCGAAAATCTTCGAAATGTGGATGTCCACAAAAACGTTATCTTTGATCAGGCAGCCAAAAATATTCTTCTGATTCGTCGGCACGCCATCCAGTTCCGGCAGCGTAAACTCGAGAATCTGCATTTCTCCGTTTTCGCGATAGCCGATGCCCTTCAATTCTCCGGACGCCAGTGACACATTGCGCTTGGCCTTCTCCTCCAGGGAACGCTTGCATTCGCCCGGCGACACCGGCCCCTTCGAAGGCTCCAGATAAACGGAAACAACGAAGCGGCTCTTGGTGTTTTCCGCCAGGAAGTAGCGCCGGCCATCCGCCTGCATTTCATTCGCCTTCGTGGTGAAGCCCGTGCCATCCAGCTCCAGCGCCCACGTCTTGCCGGGAAGCCAGACATCCGATGTTGCAGGGGCTGCCGCGTCTTGCGCGTGAGTCGTCCCACTCGAAAGGAACAGCAGAGACAGGATCATAAAAGCGCGGATTCTCATGAGGCTCCAGGGCCACTCTTCTTTTCCCACTCTACGCGGCAAGCCCTCTCAATCGTCAGACCAAAATAGCCCGTTTATCGAAATGGGAAACACCGGGCGAGGCGAGAAGGAAAAAGGGCCTGGCTGCGAGACCTCTTACTGCGCGATTTCGTGGAAGGACAGAATCTTGTAAGGCAAATTCGGCATCGCCGCCTGGATCCAGCAACTGCTGTAGTAGATGCCATTGGTCAACGTATTCGGCGTGCTGTAAAAGTCAAAACCTGAAGTAGGCGAACCCGATGACGGGGGGGTGAATATCGGAGAAGAGGAAGGCGACAGCGGAGTTCCAGATGCGTCCAGCGTCCTCGCAAGTAGCACTGCCCCTTGAATTTGTGTGGTGGTGTATGCGCCCTGGGAGGAGTACATCCAGCCTTTCCCGATCACCAGAATTATCCCGTCCCACGATGCATCCGGATCATAAGTGAACTTGCCGGTGACAAGCAGGAGTCCGTAGCCAGTTGAGCGCCAACCGCTCAAGGTTAGATCACCGTTGATGACAATGGTCATGGGGTTCGTCGCGTTCATGCCTGCCGGCATGTCCGCCTGCGTTGCGTTGCGGTTAAACACCAAGTCCGCGCTCTGCTGGATTGTTTGCACAAGGCTGTTTAGCCCTCCCACCGTCGACAGATTCGACGACAGCGTCACAGAAACAACGTCGGGGTTTGCAGCAACACCATTCGTATAGTTATTCAGCTTCCCAGAAGGAATTCCCTTGGCATTTCCCGGCTGTTCGAAGTTAGGTTTCGTGTAGCTGGCATCGGTATATCCAACTGCGGTGGATGGGGTCGAACCTGGATTGCACGTCCCCACGCTGCCCTGATCAATTCCCTTCACATAATAATCATCAGAAGGCGACGCCGTAAATTGTGGTGTGTTGCCATCAAGGATGAGCGCCGCGGGAAAACTCAAATTCAGAGGTGTGGGAGCCACCAAGTATTGCACCAATTTCTGGCTGCCATTTGGCAGCACGGCAAGGGCAGTGAGCTCCAGAACTTGTGCGCCGGTACCGGATATATTCAGCTGCGCGCCGCTCGGCTGCGTACCGTCATAGAACACCGGCGTTGTGGAATCGTAGGGGGGACCGGAATACGAGGGAGCGACGGGCACATTGAGAGATTTCGCGGTGACCGCGTTAATGCGCACCCATTTGTACAAGGGGACCGGGACTGTAAGGGAGTTTAGCGGGGCCCTGTTCCAAACCGAGAGAGTCGTATTCACTGTGGCGCCCGCGAGCGATCCTGTACCGAATTCAGCGTCATATTCTGCGTCCGGATAGGTTGTAAGCAATGTAGACGCCGCCTCACCGGCAGCCGGATTCAGGACGTAATCAGCGTAGCCGGCCGCAAGAGGAATTCCGGGCGAAGGCAAGAAGCCCGATGTTGTGTTTTGGAAGGAATTGGGATTTTTCGGAAGCAGCCGTCCTCGCGCCTCTTCCAGCCCGGCCAGGGCTGCGTAGTAGACTCCCGTCGCGGAGCGATAGTTGCCAGCCAGTGCGGATTCCGTTCCCGACGAAACGATCAAGGCAATCGCCACGACGCTGATCAGCAGCAGAATAAATATCGAGATCAGCAGGGCGACTCCTCGCTCCGCGTGTTTCGTTCGAGTTTGTCTTCTGGCTCTCATGCCCTCTCGGCGGACCTCAAAAATTCATTGGTATAGATTGGGGTTGACTCGCCGGCCGCGCCCGCTCAATTGCACCAGGCGCGGAAGCCCTGTTGCCGCGTCCGGCAGAGGCGCCGCAACAATCAAGGTTATACCGACATCTCGAATGTTGGCCGGAGAATTGTCTGCCAGTGCCGAACGGCAAGCGGGAGCTGGATACTGCGACGTGATCGGCGTGTCACAAATAAAGCTGAAGATCGGCACGGGGGCTCCTCCCGGGAAGATCAACGGATACGTTGTCTGACACCCCGGGAGTGACGGGGGACACGCGTTATTCACTACATTTTGCACGAAGGGTACGAGCTGCGAGGAGGTATCCGCCGCTGGGTCGTGCAAACTAGCCTTTTGGGCAACCCCGCGCATCAGAGTCGTTCCTTGCAACGTGTAACGGATCCACTGAACAGGGCAGTTAGGGGTGCAGGCAGGATCCTGCGGGTTGGGATCCGTTTCGATGATGATATCGAAATCTCCGGGAGTAACGCACGTTCCGCCTCCACCCGTGCCGAGTTGGCAGGCACTAGGGACCGTGTACCCAGGACTCCAGCCGAAGGGAAAACTGGTGGACTGCAGGGGATAGGAAGAGGAAAAAAAAGTCGGCGGCGGAAACCCCGCGTCATTGATGTCACGTACCATCTGGTCCAAGCCCAGCCGCGCTTCCTGGAAAGAATTCAACACCTGGGACTCGGTCTGGTAGCGCTGCTGGGAACTGCCCAGCAGCGCGAACGCGGCTCCCGTGATCACAAGAAAAATGCCCAGAGCGACCAGCAACTCGACCAGCGTAAACCCCATCTGCGGCTTTTGACGTAGTGCCAGGTTCATTTTTCCACCATCGTATCAAGCGTAATGGGCTGGAAATAACCGTTGCCGCCGACTTGCCGGATGCCAAGGATAAATCGTTTCGACGAGGCGGTGGTGCTGTTCCCGGTGATGATCACTGCCCAACGCACGTCGTACGTCACGCCGTTGGGATCAGTCGGGTCCTGGAAAGTAAAGTTATAGCCGGAGACCGAGGATCCAAAGTCGATTGCGGATTGGTTGTTGAAGAGCACGACGTTGGTTCCTTGGAGGGAATTGGGGTGCGTGGGGTCGCCAAGCTTACAGACGTTTCCCAGGGCATCCGTGAATTGGTTCGACGTTGGATTGATCGGCTGATCGAGCATCTGATCCAACTCGCGTTGGGCAAAAACAAGCGCCGAGGAATCGGTTCGATTTCTATAATTCAGGAGGATTGAAGCGGGTACCAGCTGCGCAATCGCCACTAGTCCCACCAGCAAGATGACTGTGGCAAGCATCATCTCCAGAATGCTGAAGCCCCTGTCCTTTCTCCGCGCGAATTTGAAAGAGGGCTTCATCATTGTCCTTGATTCCCCGTCTCAGCTGACTTGTTGCCAGGGGCCAGCCGCCGGGGCAGTCCAGATTTGGATATTGCCCGAGGGAACTAGAACCACGGCGCGATATCCGAACTCTGGATCGGTCGAGCTACCGAGGTAAAACACAAATATGGTATTGGAAACACTCCCGCCGACACGAATCGCACCGCGCGCGTCGAACCTGATTGAGCTGCTAGTGTTATACACCGGCGTAGGGATGGTCCCGCCCAAGGCCGTAGATATGGCCGAGGGGCCCGGGGCCACGCCTGGGCCCAGAATACCCGCGAAACCGGCAATCACCTGCTGCCTCTCATTCGCACTGAATGTTCCGCTGCAATTGGAGTCCGTTCCAATGATCCAAGGGGATCCGGACCCGCCTTGCATCAGGAAACATACCTGCGTGTTACGCCGAACCGCCTCGTAGCGCGTAAATTTCAGGGCGTCGGAAACGCGCGTGGCCGCGTCGTTGAGCTGATAGGTGCGGAAAGAATACATGAGCGAAGGGATGGCAATGGCCGTCAGAATGAGCAGCACCGTCAGCGACACCGCCATTTCGACAATGCTGAAGCCGCTGCTGCGGCTTCGACGACGGCCCGAGAATTTGCGACTCCGTCCCAAGGCGGCTTCCTCTGTCCAACTCCAATCGAGCATCAAGCCTGCCGCCACGGCAAGCTTCCCAAATTGTTGCACTTGCAGGGCCGAGAGCCGCCCTGCGCAACTATCGCCAAAAGTAGGTACTTCTAGAGACTACAAGTATACATTCTAAAATGCCAAGCTGCGTATGGGTAAAAATGTGACGGAATGCCACATGCGAACAACGGCTAACTCGGCAACAATAAAAGTATTTATGAGTTAACATTCGCTGACCCTCGTCGAATTTCACCCGAGTTAAAAAGGGATGTCTAGGTAAGGCGCGCTGCAAGGGCAGACGCGTTACGGTGAGCGATCGCTTCGATGGAAATCATGGGATTCACGCCGGAAGCGGACGGAAACGAAGAACTGTCCATCACATAGAGGTTGCGGGCCTCCCAGACTTGTCCGTCCGGATTCGTTGCGGAGGATTTCGGCGATCCCCCGAGCCGGGCGGTCCCCTGAATGTGGAACGAAAAGAGCGCTAAGCGGCCGGAGTCCCACCCGGCGGAATCCATCGCCTCCGAGAAGGTGTCGAGCGAACCGCTGCGGCCCGGTTCGTACGCGCACCACTTGGCATGGGGAGAAAAAATCAGCCGCGCACCCGCAGCCTCCAGGATGCGTGCGGCGCCTAGGAACCCGCGGCGGAGATGCGCGCGATCGAACCCCGAGAGCGCGTAGTGAGCGACAGCATGGCCGTCGCGGCCGATCGTGACGCGCCCGCCATCACGATCACGCAGAAGCACGCCAATCGCCGACGTATGTGAAAGCTTTTCGAGCAAAGACCGGTATTGCCGCGGATCGCGCCAGGGAAGAACTGCAACGGCAATGACGGGTTGCAGAGCGGTGGTTTCGTATTTCACGCCATAACTGCCAGTGAGAAAACGATGCTCATCGGAGTAGATGGCTTGCATCGTTCCTTCCCAGGGCCGAATCTCCTCGTCGAATACGCCGCAGACATTCGAAACGGGATGAAGGTGCAGATGATTCCCAATGTGCTCGTTGCGGAGTCCCGATCTGAGGAGCAGTGCGGGAGTATGAATGGAGCCGCAAGCGACAACCACCGCTTTGCAAAGGATGTTTACGCTGTGACCGCTTTTCGAACGCGCTTCCACGCCGGTAGCGGCCCCGGCCTCGATTCGAATGCGTAGAGCGCGAGTTTCCACGACAAACCGTGCGCCATGCTGCTGCGCATCCAGGAGCCAGGTTTTCGTCGCAGACTGTTTCGCTCCAATTGCACATCCGTAACCACAATAACCGCAAACTTTCCCCTGGTCGCAGCCAATCACATTTCGCGGCATGGCATCCACGTGCCAGCCAAGCGCGCGCAATCCGCGTTCGAGCAATTGTTCGCGCGCGGACACACGGTTGTGATCGAGATTGACGTGCAACCGTTCGCAGACGGCATCGAGGCTTCGCGTATATTCCTCGCTGGCGAACCACGGAACGCCCGCGGCGGCCCACTCGGTTCGAATGTCATCCGGCGTTCGAAACGATGTGCAGTAATTAATGACCGTCGTGCCTCCGAAACATTCACCGGCGAGCAGTCCGACGCTGTGGTCCGCAGTCGCCGCGAACCCCGCTTCCGTGTAAAGCCGCTGAAACCCGCCAAGCTCAGCGCCGTCAAAATCCGCGTCATCGTAGTACCCGCCGGCTTCCAGAACGATGACATCCTTTCCAGCCGCAGCGAGAATCGCGGCGGCAGTCCCGCCGCCCGCGCCGGAACCCACGACGCAAACATCGCAGGACAATTTCATGTCACGGTCAGGAACCATGACGTGGAGAGGACGAGGTTTCGAAACATTCTGCGCACGGAGCGGGCCGGGATACTGAAGACGATCCCAAACCGCGCTGCGCGCGCCGTCCGCGGCGGGCAGCATGACGTAAAGAAAGCCAATGGCTTTTCGAAGCGCCTGGAACGCGGCGCGGCGTCTGACCATTCCGCTGTCCGACCACGAGTGCAGAACGCGAATGCGATCCTCATTCGAAAGCGAGGAAAAGTTCTTCAGACGTCCAACTGTGAGAAGACTGTGGAGTCTCGAATCCCACAAATCGAGAAGCTGGAGAAATTGCGCGCGGTCATTCGCACGAGGATTGAAATCCAGAGCGCCGGTGATGGCTCCGGGGATTCGCAATTCGGACGCGGAAGGCCAGCCTTCCGCTTTAGGAAGAAATGTTTCGCAGATGGATTCCAGCGCGCGCTGCTGGCGGGGAGTGAGATTCATGGAAGCCGATCCAGCTTATCGCGGATCCGCTTCTTTTAGTTCTTGCTCTTTTTGAGAACGGCCTCAGCGCCGCCCTTTTGCAGAGACTCTTTGGCGAAAAGAACATCGGGCAAGCCCGGATTGAATTTGCAGGTCTCGTAAAAAAATTGGGAAGCGCGGCGGCCGTTATGTTCGCGAGAAACTTGCAGCGGCACCCACACGCTGTCCTTCAACTGGTAGTTTGTGTAGATGGTCACGTCGTCGTTAAGCTGCTGGTTTTCTTCGTCCTTGGTAGTGACCATGCTGCGAATCAGAAAATGCGTCAAACGGTCCACGGCGAGCCGGAACTTGCGGTCCTCGCTGTCGGTGATCTCGACCCACTGTACTTCCCGGCGGTCCACGATGTCGTCACCGCCGAAGCGAACGGCCAAGCCCGGCTCGTTGAGGCGGAGGCGAAGCAAATTATCAATGTCGCGCTTGACCCCTTCCTGAAAAACGCTGATCGCGGTTGCAGGGATTTCGCTGACGCCACTGCGGTCATAGGTCCAGCCGCGATCGCCGTTGTAAAGCGTAATGACGAGGCCGCCGTGCGTGATGTCCAAACCGTCCAGGCCGATCAAAGAGGCGAGGAGAGTGTTGTGGCCCTTGGCAACGTATTCCGTGCGGACTTTGTCCGGGAAGCGGCGCTCTTCGGTAAATTGGATATAACCAGTCACGTCGCCGCTATGGCCGAAAAGCGCGCGGCGGCCCTGGCATTGGCTTTCTCGAACTTCGGTGTAGCCGGGGCCACCAAATGCATTGATGAGATCGCTGAGGATCTGCTTCCCTTTGGCGGCGCTCTGCCCCGGCATCATGGTGTCCGGATTCTGTGCGGCGGCGCGCGCAACCAACACCGCGCCGGCAAGCAGAGAAACCGCTACGAACTGGGTGAACTTTAGCCGCACAAGATCGCGCCTCCATTTACATTGATGATCTCTCCGGTCATGAAGTTGGCCAGGTCCGAGGCGGCAAAGAGGATTGGTCCAGCAATTTCTTCCGCGGTGGCGGCGCGGACCAGCGGAATGGCGGAAGCGGCCATCTTTTGGCCGGCTTTCGTGTCTAGCACGGGATTGGACATGTCCGTGGCGACCCATCCGGGGGCGACGCAGTTCACAAGAATATTGTGACGGGCGAGTTCGGTGGCCAGACCCTTGGTCAGACTGATGATGCCGCCTTTCGACGCGCCGTAGTGCGTGTGGAAGGATTCGCCGCGCTGCCCGGCGGTGGAGCTGATGGGGATAATTTTTCCGGACTTCTGCTTGATCATCTGCGGGACGGTGAAGTGGATGATGGAGTAGACGCTTTTGAGGTTGATGCGAATCATGTCGTCCCACTGTTTTTCGGTCATCTTTTCGATCGGGGCGTCGTCCTGGTTCCAGACGCCGGCGTTGGCGACGAGAATGTCCAGCCGGCCGAGGCGCGCGATGGTGTGCTCGACGAGTTTCTGATTATCGGCGTGTTTGCCCACATCGGCTTTGAAGGCCTCTACGCGCGTGCCGTGCTTGCCGGCTTCTTGCTGGACCTGAGTGGCGGCGTCCTTGGCCTTGACGTAGTTGAAGACCACGTCGGCGCCGGCCTGCGCGAATAATTTAACCGCAGCCGCGCCGATGCCGCGTGAACCGCCGGTGATGAGTGCCGCCTTGCCTGCAAGCGAAATCATGAAACCCCCGAAAGTAGAAACTCGAAACTGGAAATTCGAAAATCGAAAATGGAAAAACTAAATCGCTTACATTTTGTGCGCGACGGCTTCACGGGCGCTGCGTGCTGCGCCAACGAATTCGGCGAAGAGCTTTTCGGACAATGCGTCGCCGCGGCGCTCTGGGTGCCACTGAACGCCTACGACCCAATTCGGGCTCCCGGTCCATTCAATGGCTTCTATGGTGCCGTCCGGCGCGTGCGCGGCTACACGAAGATTCTTGCCGGGTTTATCAATTGCCTGGTGATGGCTGCTGTTGATGATGACCGCTTGCGAACCATTTAGATTGGCGAGACGACTCTCGGGAGCGAATTGTGCCTGATGTTCGATATCGCCTTTGACGGACCCTGGAGGCAAATCGGTGGTGCCGTGCGGCCCGGACGCGGGCTTCTCCTCGTGGATATCTTGGACCAACGTCCCATTGAGGTGAACGTTAAGAATCTGGCAGCCGTAGCAGATGGCCAGCACGGGCTTCGAAGAACTGAGCGCATGGCGAAGGATGGCGGCGTCCGTATTGTCGCGATTGGGATCCAGGTTCACCGTTTTGGCGTGCCTAGGCTCGCCGTAGCGTGCCGGATCAACGTCGGCCGGGCTGCCGGGAAGGACGAAGGCGTCCAAGTCTTGGAGCTGCTTCTCAAGCTCCGCAGGCGATTGCTGGAGCGACACGTCCACGGGATCGGCACCCGCCTTCCGGACCGCTTGGAAGTAAAGGTCGAGCTTGTCCCGAATGCCGTCGCGTTGTTCCTGGGTGGTGCGCCAAGGTATGCCCACACGTGGCCGGGGGGCGTTCGTAAGTTGGGTATCAGCAGGGGACATGGAACACCAAATCGTAGCATTCGTGAGCGAGAGCGGCAACCGGAGGAAGAGTGGCCTGTGTTCGGTGTTCAGTGATGGGTAGAAGAAGTGGCTGTGCACCCCCACCCCCGGGTTTCTTCGTAAGTGTTGCATCTAAAGGAGTTAATTCTACCGTAAGCCTTTTGTTTGCAACACTTGCGAGGGAGTTTGTAAGTGTTGCAGTTAAAGGGCTTAAAGGTGCCAGCCGTTGGCAAGAAGGTAACGCTCTTGGGTGGGATGATTTTGGGGGAGTTTGAGGGACAACTTGGCGGGCGAGCATGGGTCGCGCGGGCACGTTCCTACGCCGAGGCCGCGGCGGGGGAGTCTTGCCGACTACACCCGTTATTATATCATATTGGTATAGTTAGTCAAGAAGTACTTAAGTGGTTTGGATGGAGAGAGATAGCCCATCGAAGACGTCCTGTCTGTTCGCGGTTCCCGCCGCGCCCTCCTCGGCATCGGCTCGCTTGGGGTTATTTCGTGCCTCCGTGGGACAGGATCTTGGCTGGCCCGCTGCCGAATCAAGGCACGGCATCTGGGAATCTGCGGCGTACGAAGTCGAGCATTGCCTGAGCCTTCTGCTCTTTGCCAAGCTCGTGAAAGACTTGTGCTGATAACAGGTATTCCGTTGGTCGATCGTAGAGAACGCGCGGTTGCCTGGACAGTGGTCCCAGGATAAGCGCCCAACCAGCGAGCAAAGCGGCGCAATAGAAGGCAGCGGTATGAATTTCGCGCCGGCCAATCAAATTCCGCATAAATACGATGAAGTAGGCGGCCAATGGAATGAAAAACACCATCAGTGACTGCCTGTAGCGGGAAAGTGGAACGCCGACAAACAGACTAAGGACGAACACCGGCAGAAAAGTCCAGATCCAGAAGTGCGCCTTATCGCCGCTCCGGATGCTCAGGAAAAGCCCGGCCAAGGCCACCGGTAAAATCATCCAATAGCGTAATCCCAGCCGAACCACGGGAGAAACAGTCGCGATGAAATAAAAACTAAGATTGTCCGGCGATTCGTAGGGATCAAATAGTGAAAGGAATTTTAGTAACTGCAGCCTCATCCAACCCCGGACTCCATCCGGATGAGAGGATATAGCGGCGAGTAAGACGGGGAGCGGCCGCGCGCCAGTTTCATGGAGAATCCGTCCTGTTTCCACTGGAACCATCAATGTATAAGGGTGCGCCGTGCCTGCATTGCCATGAATCATAGTTTCCGCTAGTCGATTCGAGGTCGAAAACAATGGCGCCTTTACGCTCCAGTTGCGGATCATGAGCGGAGACAAAGCCAATACAGTAGCAACCGCTACAGGTAAGACCATGCCGAATTGCCGCCGCCGCCACGCAAAGACGGCGAGCGCAACCAACACGACGGGAATCAACAAGAGATAGGTTTCACGCGCCAAAAAGCCCAACCCCATCAGCATGCCAGCTAACCAGCCAAATTGCCGGGCACGAGCGGATGGCCACTCCGAATAGGTCAATTCTGAAAGAGCCCATAGCAGCGCCGCTGTGATAAACCAGGCAATGCCATCACGCAAGAAAGGCCATGAATAAGCGTAAAACGGGGCATAAAGGGCTGCCAGCCAAAATGCAAGCCAGCCCGCGAGCCGCCCACAAATGCGCGCGGTAAAGAGTCCGAGGAAAATACACGTTCCTATGCTGATTAAGGCTTGAAGGACCCGCATGAGAACAAGTTTCTGCACGAATAGACTCAAGACGTATGCGTAAAGGGGTGATTGCTGAAAGACTTGCTCGCCACCCCACCACTCGACCCACTGAGGATACGGGGCTATGGCCTGCATCCAATTCGCCCACGGATGATAGGGTACGGGATTGAGCCAACCTTGTTCCCGGATGCTTCTCGCCCAGAGCAGATTGGCGTGCATATCGGAATTCATGAAATGGTCATCTAGAAATTGCAAAGTGGAATGTTGACAAAAACTCAGATTCGTTGCGTAAAGAAGTCCCACGGTCAGTCCGGCTAAGGCAAATAGCCAAGAATCCGTCTTGCACGTAAGACGCACGGAAACCTCCGGGGACCGTTTTGCGATACGATGCGGCGATAGTGTAGCATCTGAAAAAATTGATTTATTGCTGCGTTTATCTTGAGTGCCGCATGGATTATCAGATCCTCTTATGTCAGGCCGAATGTTGCCGAATTCGTCCGGCTGCGGCAAAAGTTTGCCTGCGAGTGCTCACAAACAAAAAGGCCGGCTCTTTCGACGGCGGGAACGCCTGGGCCGTCAATCCGCTCTCTTCCGACATTCCCGGGGACGGATCGCTCCGTATGGCAACAATGTGCTTTACATGACCTACGAGCAACTCGGCGCCGATCTGCAGGGCACCGTCAGCATTGTGGCGGTCAAGTCCACCGATGGCGGGATTACGTTTCCGCAGATCACGCGGGTCACCACGCCGGCCGTGGGCGTGCAACCCGGCGACCACAGAAATATTGTTTATAACGTGTTTTTCGATCAGACCAGCACGCAGGTGTACCTGGCACGGTCCACCGATGAAGCTCGCGGACTATTGGGCGCCCGACGTGTTCCTGGATGGAAACACTTGATCGTTTACCCCGACGACAAGAATTCCGGACTCCCCTCTGGAGACGCCTACACCTGGTTCATTCGCCAAACCGCCGGTCCGACAATCATCCAGACGGTACAGTAGTCGCGGCGGTCAACCACATGGGGAACAAAGAGGACGAGGGGAGAGTATGTTGGGCACCTCCTCTCCTCCTGACCCGCCAAAGTCAAGACCTTCACCCTTGGAACCGAAGCGCGCGGGGGGACCGCAAGACTTGGCCGACCCTTGAACGGTTATTCCGAGTGGAGGGCTTCGATGACGTCGATGCGGGCGGCGCGGGCGGCGGGGACGGAGGAGGCGACGATGGCGGCCGCTAGCAGGACGAAGGCGGAAAGGATTATGGGCAAGGCACCGGGCATCTTCATGTCCGGGAAATAGCTGGCGGACAGACGCGCGGCCACGAAACCGAATGCGGCGCCTGCGAGGACGCCGACACCAGCCATCAGGGCACCTTCGGTGATGACACCTTTCAATAGATTTTGCGGCTGCGATCCGAGCGCCAGGCGAATGCCGAATTCGCGGGTACGCGAGCTGACGGAAAACGCCAGCACGGCCGCGACGCCAACCAGGGCAATGACCAACGCGACTGCCGCAAACACGCCGAACACCAGCGAGTTCAAACGGTCCGGCGTGAGCACTTCGGCGCGGACGTCCTCGAGAGTGGCGGCATGCTCGACGGGCTGTTCGGCGGACATGCCACGAATAATGCGGGTGACGGGCGTGACGAGGGAATACGGATTCGCAGTGGTGTGGATGAAAAGGCGACCGCCAAAGATGGGGCCTTCTTCAAAGGGCGTATAGATCGTGACGATAGGTTCAGGAACGATGTGTTCGTCGTCAATATCGGCGGTGACGCCGATGATGCGGTGAGGCGCGACGTTAATCCCGGGAGCGAACTGCAGAACAGGATCGGTCCAGTACACGTGCCGGCCGACGGCAACCTGACTGGGGAACATGCGCTTTGCGAGAGTTTCACTGACAATAGCAAGGGGCTCCTTACTTTGGCCGTCGAGCTCGTTGAAATCACGGCCATAGAGGATGGGAACGCCGAGCGCAGCAAAGAATCCTGGAGAGATGACTCGTAATTGCGCGCGAGGGTCCTCTCCTTGGACATGAACGTGACCGTCAGCGGAGAATTGGAGGCCGAAACCGGAGCTGCCAACATCGCGCCAGGGAACCGACAGGCCGAAAGCGGTCCTGTTCACGCCGGGCAGCGCATCCACGCGACGAATCGTTTCCTTGTAGAAATCGACCACCTGCTGAGACGTTTTTCCGTGGGACATTGCGGGAACGTTGATGGTGAGGACGTGGCGCATATCGAGACCGGTCTGCGCCGTTTGCAGCGCGATCAGCGTAGTGATCAACATGCTTGCGCCAGCGAGGAGCACGAAGGATGCAGCGATTTGCGTCACCGCGAAGACCCGCTGGCGGCGACTGGTGCTGCCGGTGATGCGCAGGCTGCCACTTGAAAGGTTAAGGCCTTTCGAAGTGTCGGCCGACGGCAGGCGCGGAACAAACGCCAAAATCACCGCGGCGACGATGGCCAGCGCCCCTCCCACGTAGAGCAGGCTGGAATCCACCGTCAAATCGAGAGCGCGGACCGAGAAACGCGACGCGTAGCGAGCCAGGATGGCCACCATCGGTTGAGCGCTCATTACCCCGAGCGCGGCGCCAGCGGTGCAGAGCAGGAGGCTTTCGGCCAGCAGCATGCGGCGCAGCGCACCTGTACTTGCGCCGAGGGCCGCGCGAATCGACAGCTCGCCTTCGCGGCGAACGGTGCGCGTGAGAATCAGGTTGGCGACGTTGGAACAGGCGATGATGAAGACGAGTGCTGAAGCTGCGAGCAGCACCAGCAGGACGGTGCGGGCGCCCGAGGTGATCTGGTCGCGCAGCGGCTTAGCACTGATCTGGAAGTTCGCTTTCTTCGGGTAGGCCTCGGGGTGTTCTTTGGTCATGGCCCCGTAGACGGAACGCAACTCGGCGCGAACTTGATCGAGGGTGGCACGAGGAGCGAGACGGCCAAAAAGCTCGGTCATGCGGTGGACGCGGCCGGTGACCATGGTCGCGGAAAGGTGATGCGGGCTGGTGACGATGTTAGCGATGATTTCGGTATCTTGCGGATAAGGGATGGAAGGTTCGAGGACGCCGATGACGGTGGCAGACCGCTCGCCCATAAGCCCACTGTCGAGCCGGAGGGTTTTGCCGAGGACGGAAGGATCCTTGCCAAGTGTGGTGGTCCAGAAACGATACGTCAGAACAACGACGCCCGGAGCTTTGGGACCGTCGTCCTGCGGTCCGACGAGACGGCCGAGGACCGGATGGAGGCCCATGACTTCGAAGAAGGTGCCGCTGACGACGCCGGCCTGGACTACGCGAGGCTCACCCAGACCGATCATGGTGAATTCTGTGGTGGAGAAATCGCCGAACGCGCTCAAGGTTTTAACGCTGGCGCGCAAATCCTGAATTTCGGGGACAGAGAACGTTGTGTCCTCGTCGTCGGTGCCCGGTGCGCTCTGGCGGATGTAGATGAGGCGATCCTCGTCGCGGTTGACGAGAGGCTTGAGGAGCACGCCGCGCACGAGCGTGAAGATGGCGGCGTTGGCGCCGATGCCGAGCGCGAGCGTCAGGATCACGGTGATCGTAAGCCCTTGCGTGCGCAGGAGCGAGTGGAAGGCAACTTTCAGATCGCGAAGGAATGACATGTTCGTGACCTCGTCTAACGTGTGGATAAAGCACCAAACGTGCCAATGTTAAGCGGCTCATTATAAGTCATTTAGAACGGGGAGTTGAGCCGAGGTGCTCGTTTTTAGGATGGCTCTGTCGCGGATTCGGACACCACGGCTCGATAGACGGAAAGGAACGAACGGAAACCTACGCACGGAAATGCACGGGTCTAAAGACCCGCCACTACTAGGCGCGGAGGGGGGCGCTTGGGGCCAGGGCGGCGTCTATGCAAAAGTCGGGACGATGGAAGAAGGCGGGGAGTTCGGAAAGGCGGAGGGCGAGACGTTCGGGGGAGGCGGCGCGAAGGGTGACGTGGCCAAGTTTGCGGCCGGGACGGGGGGATTTTCCGTAGAGGTGCAGATGGGTGTCGGGGACGGCGAGGACTTCGGCGGAATCGGGGAGGTCGCCGATGAGATTGAGCATGGCGCAGTAGCCGGCGGCTCCCGCGGAGCCGAGCGGGAGGCCGAG
>Ga0210410_10001104_pt1 | contig 26070 bp, 20 predicted proteins | sample IncBWC4MmetaG_FD_161058 | JGI IMG/M metagenome (GOLD analysis project Ga0210410, IMG submission 161058) | Forest soil microbial communities from Barre Woods Harvard Forest LTER site, Petersham, Massachusetts, United States - Inc-BW-C-4-M | ecosystem: Environmental > Terrestrial > Soil >... | reverse complement strand
TCTTGCCGCCGAGCCGTTCTCCGCCGAAGCGTAAGAAAAACATATAGGGCGACGGATTCACTGTCCGCAGCGCGCGGTACAGATCGAGCGGAGCGACTTCGGGCTCGAAGTCCCAGCGCTGCGAGAGGACGACCTGGAAAATGTCTCCGGCGGCGATGTACTCCTTCGCTCGGCGGACGCTCTCCAGAAATCTTGGCTTCGGAGTGCGTGCCTTCACCTTCAGCTTTGATTTCGCCGTGGCTTTCGGCCAGTGTGCCGGCTTCCATCCGGCGGCGAGCTTCTTCTCGATGCGCGCGATGTCCTTCACGGCTCGCTCGTAGGCAACTTTAGGAGCTTCCCGGGTCACGTCCGCCGACGCCACAATATGGATCTGGTGCCGCAGGTGATCGAAGGCCAGCACCCGGTCGAAAAACATCAGCACGCAGTCGGGAACGTCGAGGTCGTCCGAAGCGTGCTCTCCGATATTCTCGAGCCGGCGCACGATGTCGTACGCGCAATAGCCGACCGCGCCGGCGGTGAACGGCGGCAAACCTTCCATCGCGGCTGGGCGGTGTTGCTGCAGCAGTTCCTTGATGACTTGGAAAACGTTTCCCGTGCGCCGGACGATTTTGCGGCCACGTTCGATTTTGATCTCCGCGCCGCGCGATTCCAGCCGCAGGAATGGCCGCACCCCTAGAAACGTATAGCGTCCAATTTTTTCTCCGCCTTCGACGGACTCGAGCAGAAAGGTATCCGGCTCTCCGTCAGCCACGGCAAGAAAGGCGGAAACCGGTGTCAGCAGATCGGCAGAGATCGACTTCGCCACCGGAACCAGCGTGGCGCCGCGTGACACCCGTAAGAACTCTTTGTAGTCGGGACGAATCATGCTTCTTCCATTATAAGGAAGCTAGTCTTTGCACCTACTTCGCAGCCACGCGGCACCCATGTTCCCGCGTGTGGGAGAGCTGGCCGAGAGTTGTCCCTGCATCAGGTTCAGTCCCAATTTCGCGGAACATTCACGTAAGAACGATCCAGCTCGGCGACGGACGCGCAACCCAGCAGCCTCAAAGTGCGATCGAGGTCGGTGCGCAGAATTTCGATAGCGCGATTGACACCGGCTTCTCCGGCGGCGGCCAGGCCGTAGGCATAGGCTCGTCCGCAGAGCACGGCGCGGGCGCCGAGGCAGAGGGCCTTGACGACGTCAGTGCCGCGGCGGATGCCTCCGTCCATCAGGATTTCGGTCCGGCCGTTGACGGCTTTGACGACTTCCGGCAAGACGCGCAAGGACGAGGGAACGCAATCAAGCTGACGGCCGCCATGATTGGAGACGGAAATTGCGGCGGCGCCTTCCTCGATGGCGCGGCGCGCGTCGTCTCCGGTGAGGACGCCTTTGACGACGATCGGGCCGCGCCACAGTTCGCGAATCCAGGCGAGGTCCCTCCAGGTTACGGTGGACTCGGCGAGGGCGGCGGCGACATCCACGAGCGGCACGGGGCCCTTGCCGGGAACCACGACGTTGGGAAGCGCAGGCAGACCGCCATCGAGCAGGAAACTCGCGAGCCATCCCGGGCGCGAGAGGATTTGCGGAAGAAACGGAAGTTTTTCGAACACGCTGCCGCTGACGAGTTCCTTCATTCCGTTGCGGTGATCGCGCTCGCGGATTCCGGAGACGGCGGTATCGATGGTGACGACGAGCGCGGAAAATCCGGCGAGGCGGGCGCGTTCAATCGCGGCCTCGGCGGCGGCGCGGCCACCCATCAGATACAGTTGATAGAATACGGGTCCGGTCGAGGCGGCTTTTACATTTTCCAGCTTGTGTCCCGATATGGTGGAGAGAATGTAGGCGGTACCGGCGTTGCCCGCGGCGCGCGCGGCGGCCACTTCGCCCGCGGGGTGCATGAGGCGGCTGTAGCCGATGGGGGCGAGCAGGAACGGGAGAGCGAGATCGAAGCCGAGAACGCGGGTGCGCAAGTTGCAATCGGCGACGGCGACCGCATGGCGAGGTCGGAAGGTGACGTCCTCATAGACGCGGCAATTTTCTCGGAGTGTAACCTCGCCTTCGGCGCCGCCATCAAGGTAGTCGAAAACGGCCCGGGGCACGCGGCGTTGGGCGAGGGCGCGAAAATCCGCGATGCTGACCACTCGGGGCGAGGCGACGGAGCGAGAGGATCGAGTCATTCCATGATGGCCGTGTCGGGAGTCGTTAAAGCAGGTAGATGGTATCACCGATGAAAACCGGGGAAGAAATCACGCAGGGATGCGGTAGGGCTCCAACGCTTCAAGAATGCCACCTTTATCCACTAAACTGAATATCCGAACGAGGGTCTGCCACTTGCACAAATTCTGGTCGTCTTTGAACCATCGCATTTTCGCTTTCTTCTTCCTGTTTTTCGCGGTCGCGGCGGTTGCCCAACCGGTTCCTCCGGAACTGATGAATGGTCTCAAATGGCGCTTGATCGGGCCTTTCCGCGGTGGACGCGTCGTGGCCGTGGCCGGCGTGCCGGGCGACTCGACCACTTTTTATTTTGGCGCGGTCAATGGCGGGATATGGAAAACAACTGACGCCGGAGTTGTCTGGGTGCCCATATTCGATGGTCAGCCGGTGGGCTCGATCGGCGCACTTGCCGTGGCCCCTTCCGATCCTAAGACCATCTATGCAGGAACCGGCGAGACCGACATTCGCGAGGACCTATCTTCCGGCAATGGCGTCTACAAGTCCACTGACGGTGGTTCAACATGGAAGCACATTGGCCTCGAGGACACGCGCCAGATCAGCCGGATTGCGATCGATCCACAGAATCCCGGCATCGTCTACGTCGGCGCTCTGGGGCACGTGTATGGTCCGAGCGAAGACCGGGGCGTCTACAAATCCGTTGATGGAGGATTGCATTGGGCGCGAGTTCTGGGCCTGGGACCGGAAATCGGCATTTCAGATTTAGCCATGTGCGCTTCCACGCCCCAGCTTTTGTTTGCCGGAGCATGGCATACGCGGCGTCCTCCGTGGAGCGCGTATGCCCCTGTCGATGGACCGGGTGGCGGCCTTTACCGTTCTCAGGATGCTGGCAAAACCTGGTCCCGGCTCGTCGGCAACGGGCTGCCCGAAGGCGATTGGGGACGCGTTGGTGTTGACGTTGCGCCGGATGGCAAGCGCGTATATGCGCTTATCGAAGTAAAAAAAGCCGAGGCGAAAAAAACCGAAGCAAAGAAATCCGGCCTCTATCGGTCTGACGATGGAGGGAATACATGGACACTCGCTAACGCCGATCCTCGGCTGACCAGCCGGGCATGGTACTTCAACCGCATCACTGTCGATCCGCACAATCCCGATGTGATCTATATGCCGAATGTCGCTCTCTACCGATCGCAGGATGCGGGGAAGACAATTTCTGTGTTGCGCGGCGCGCCCGGCGGCGATGATTATCACGAGCTTTGGGTCGATCCCAGAAATTCCGCCAGCATGGTCCTCGGAACGGACCAGGGAACCACGATCAGCCTCAATCGAGGTCGGACCTTGAGCAGTTGGCACAACCAGCCGACGGCGCAGCTCTATCATGTGACTACCGACAACCAGTTTCCCTACGTCGTGTATGGCGCGCAGCAAGATAGTGGCAGCGCCGCGGTTGTAAGCCGCACCGACCACGATCAGATCACGCCCCGGGACTGGTTCACTGCTGGACCCAGCGAAAGCGGATACCTGGTGCTCGATCCGAACGACCCCAACATCATTTATCTGAGTGGGACTTACGGTACCGTTGCCCGCTTCAACAAACGGACGGGCTTGAGCCAGGATATTGCTCCATGGCCCGCGTTTGCATTTGAAGCCGAGATCAATCAGCGCAAGTATCGCGACCCTTGGACTCCGGCCCTGGCGCTTTCCCCGGTTGATCCCCCCGCGCTTTATCTCGGGACGCAGTATGTGATGAAGACTGCGGATGGCGGTCTGCACTGGGAGACCATTAGTCCCGATCTCACCGGAGCGGCTCATGATGCGCGCGATGCGAAAGATAAAGGAGATAAGAAACCGCCGAGTGAGCCAACTGTCCAGAACGCGAAACGTGCCGGTTATGGGGTCGTGTTCACGATTGCGCCATCGAGCCTTAACCGCGATCTGATCTGGGCGGGGAGCGACACGGGATTGATTCACCTCACCCGCGATGGGGGGAAGAACTGGAAAGATGTCACCCCGCAGGGATTGAGCGACTGGAGCAAAATCTCGCTGATCGAAGCTTCGCATTTCGATCCCGCGGTCGCCTACGCAGCCGTCGATCGCGGACGCCTCGACGATCCGATGCCCTACATCTATCGCACGCGCGACTACGGGGCCACCTGGCAACGGATTACTGACGGCATTACTGCTCCGGCATTTTTGCGCGCCGTTCGCGAAGACCCCCAGAGCAAAGGGCTCCTCTTCGCCGGAACCGAGTTCGGAGTTTACGTGTCTTTTGACGACGGCGACCACTGGCAGTCGTTGCAATTGAACCTGCCGGTCAGTTCAGTTCGCGATCTCATGATTCACGAGGATGACCTGGTGATTGCTTCGTTCGGGCGTTCGTTCTGGATTCTCGACAACATCATGCCGCTTCGCCAGGCAGTTGAGGCGAGAAAAGCGAGTGGCCCATGGCTTTACCGTCCGGCGACGGCGGTGCGCGTGGATAACGACTCGTTTTCGGGCACACCCATTCCGCCCGACGAACCCACGGCCGAGAATCCTCCGAATGGCGCGATGATTGATTATTTTCTCCAGTCTCCTGCGAGCGCCATTCGGTTGGAAGTTTTCGACGCGCAGCAGAATCTCGTCAGAAGTTTCTCCTCAGAAGATCAGAGCACTAAGAAGCACCCGCCGCTTCCCGTCGCCGAGCGCTGGTTCCCAAAGCCTGAAGTCCTCGAAAAAGCTGCCGGGATGCACCGCTTCGTCTGGAACCTTACCTGGGGCAGTTCCGGCGGCCCCAGTGCGGACGAAGACGCCGAAGTGCGCAATCCCAGCGGGCCGAAGGGTGTGCCGGGAGATTACCAAGTCCGCCTGACGGTCGATGGTAAAGTGCAAAACCAATCACTGAAAGTCGTCATGGACCCGCGCTCGCCCGCGACTCCCGAAGTGCTCGGGCGGCAGTTGCAGTTGGGCCGACAGATATTCGCTGAAACCATCGAAGCGCGCCGCGCACTGGCTGAGATCGGCTCGGTGCAGAAGCAACTTGCTGACATTCAACAGAAGCTGGCATCACAAAGCGCACAGCTCAAGTCGGCGCTGGCGGAGGCCGGATCTGCAATCGGCAAGATTCTTACGAATAAGGAACACGCCGCGGACGAAAGCCCTGGGCTGCAGGATGCGTATGCCGGTCTGGCATCCGCTCTGCGAGTTGTCGAAAGTGGGGATCGTGCCGTGCCCTCGCAAGCGATCGCGGTTTACCAGGAGTCAAGCCAACAGGTAAAAGCACGCGTCGCAGAGTGGGCCCGATTCAAGCAAACGAGATTGATGCAACTCAATCAGCAACTGCGTGAGGCCAACTTTGCTGCGATTGCGATTGCTGAAATTGAGGAGCGGGTGGACTTTCTGACGTCGCGCTAGACTAGGATGCTGAAAACAATTCGTTCTCGAGCAAAAACTGCGACGGCTAAAGAGGCTGCGGAAAAAGTCGAATGTCAATGGCCAGCCCCCAAAGGGGCATTTCCTTTCGAAGGGCTTACGGTATCGCTAAGGCGATCCCCCGATGCGGAACTATTTTTTTGCAGCTTGTAAAGCCGTGGCCTTCCCCGTTCTTGCTCGAACGCAGTTCACGGATGGCCGGAGACGGGGCGAGCCCCGTCTCTACCCGAGTTTGTCCGCAGTTGGTAGATTTCGCAGCACGCCAAATACGACAAGATCGGCGATTCGACTATCATGTTACTCGAACACGAGATGCGAATTTGGAGGTCCTATGCGTCTGCTCAAACGTGCTGTTGCCGTCCTGACGTTGGCGGGATTTTTTATTGCTTTTGCCGCTGCCCAGGAGAAGCTCACAACTCCACTGATTCCTCGCGAGGTACTGTTTGGGAATCCGGAGCGCTCTGACCCGCAGATTTCGCCCGATGGCACACAACTCGGATATCTTGCTCCAGTCGATGGTGTGATGAATGTGTGGATTCGCACTCTCGGGAAGGCTGATGACCGCGCCGTGACTGCCGACAAGCATCGCGGCATCCGCAATTTTCTTTGGCAATACGACAATCAGCACATTCTCTACACGCAGGACCTTGGCGGAGACGAGAACTGGCGGCTCTACCAAACCGACATTGCTTCCAGGCAAACCAAGGATCTAACGCCGTTCGACAAGGTTCGCGTCGATATCGTGGCCTACGAGTGGAAATTTCCGAGCACGATCCTGGTGCAGATGAACCAGCGCGATCCGAAGCTCTTTGACGTCCATCGTATCGATCTCAACAACGGGAAGGTCGATCTCGACACCGAGAATCCGGGAGACGTTCAGAGCTGGCAAGCCGACAATGCGCTGCAGATCCGGGGCGCGCAAGCGCAGACGGCGGATGGCGGGACGATTGTCCGCATCCGCGACGACAGCAAGTCACCCTGGCGCGAACTGATCAAATGGGGCGCGGATGAGACCTTCGGAGGCGTTAACGGGTTTTCACCTGATAATAAGTCGCTTTGGATTACGACCAGTCTCGACGTGAATGCGGCTCGTCTGCTCGAGATTGACATCGCCACCGGCAAACGCAAGGTCATAACGGAAGATCCGCAGTTCGACGTCAATAGCACGATTAACAATCCCAAAACGAATGCTCTGGAAGCGGTCAGTTACTCCAAACAGCGCACGGAATATGTGTTCATCGATCCAAATGTGAAGGCGGATTTCGAGGTTCTAAGGAAACTTCGCGGTGGTGATATCGCTGGTATCTCGCAAGACCTGGACGACAACAAGTGGATAGTCGCCTTCGTTAGCGACGATGCGCCCGAGTACTGGTATGTCTATGATCGGGCGGCGAAGCAAGCCACGCTGCTGTTCAGCAATCGGCCGCTGCTTGAGAAATACAAATTATCGGCGATGAAACCCATCGAGTTTACGGCCCGCGATGGCATGAAGCTGTACGGTTATCTGACCACGCCTGCGGGAGTCGAACCCAAGAGCCTGCCGATGGTGGAGTTCGTGCATGGCGGTCCGTGGGGCCGTGACGAGTGGGGGTACAACCGTTACGCGCAATGGCTGTCGAATCGCGGGTATGCGGTCTTGCAAATTAATTTCCGGGGATCGACCGGCTATGGCAAGCAATATGTAAATGCCGGCGATCGCCAATGGGCCGGGACGATGCATACCGACTTACTCGATGGCAAAGACTGGGTAGTCAAACAAGGAATAGCAGGTGCGGCAAAGGTCTGCATCATGGGCGGCAGTTATGGTGGCTATGCGACGCTCGCGGGAGTTACGTTCTCGCCGGATGCGTTTGCCTGCGGCGTTGACATCGTCGGTCCCTCCAATCTGAATACCTTGCTCCAGACCATTCCACCGTACTGGTCCACACTATTGGCCACTTTCCACAAGCGCATGGGCGACTCGGAACAAATACTCAAGCAGCAGTCGCCGCTGTTTAAGGCGGACCAGATCAGAGCGCCCCTACTCATTGGCCAGGGCGCCAACGATCCTCGCGTAAACAAAGCGGAGAGCGATCAGATTGTAGCTGCCATGCGCAAGAACAATAAGCCGGTACAGTATTACGTTTTTCCCGACGAAGGGCACGGCTTTGCGCGGCCGACTAACAACATGGCATTTAACGCTGCTACGGAAGAATTCCTGGCGAAATACCTGGGAGGAAGATTCGAGCCTGCGACGCCGGACGAAAGCAAGCTGCTGGCAAGCATTAAGCAGTAGCGCTCCGTCGCGGTTTTTGCAGCGCGTATTGGGGCCGAGAAGCAGCGAAAGAATAGGTTAAGAACCTAAACTGGTGGAGCATACACATGTCGAATGGAATAATTCGTTCAACTCTCATCCGGCGTTCTCTGATCGCACTTTTCGCCCTATCCGGTGTTTTGTTTCAGGCTGGCGCGCGAGCCGCGCCGGATGCCGGTGCCGTTGCAACCGGGGCTTGGGGCGGCGAGCACATTGTCCTGACGGTCTCAGAGAAGGGCGCTGACGTAGAGTTCGATTGTGCGCACGGCCAAGTTACGCAGCCCATAACTCTTGATAAGCATGGCGATTTCGATGCCGGGGGCACTTTCACACATGAGCACGGCGGCCCCGTGCGCCGCGATGAGAACACACCGTCCGCTTCAGCCCGCTACTCCGGACATGTCGATGGCGAGGCCATGAGCCTGACCGTCACTCTCGGCACGGAAAAAGTGGGAACCTACGCGCTCGTCCGCGGCTCACGCCCCAGGCTAACGAAATGCCTCTGAGATCCCGGGAGCGCCACTTTCTCCGGTCCAGGTGATTCTTTTCCAGTTGACCAGAGCCTTCCGCTGTTTCGACAAGCGTTTCGGTCGTATCGACCTCATACCGCAATGCACTCCCCGTTACCGTTCGCCTCGGTGCAACAGAACCGTCTTGATCGTCTGGAACATAATCAGCAGATCCAGACCAATCGAAGCGTTCTTGATGTAAAAGAGGTCGTACTGGAGTTCTTCCCGCGCATCCTCGACTGTGCTGACGTGCCTGTATTTGATCTGCGCCCAGCCCGTGAGCCCGGGCCGCACCATGTGGCGCACGCCGTAATAAGGAATCTCTTTGGAGAGCAACTCGACAAATTCCGGACGCTCGGGCCGCGGGCCGACCAATGCCATATCGCCTCTAAGAACGCACCACAACTGGGGAATGTCATCGAGGCGCAAAGCGCGAAGAAATCTGCCGACGTGGGTCACTCGGGGATCGTTGTCGACCGCCCATTGCGGACCGTTGGCCGCTTCGGCGTCCTGGCGCATAGTGCGGAACTTCACCAGATTGAAGAGGCGTCCGTTCTTGCCCACTCGCGTCTGGGTGTAGAACACGGGCCCCTTGGAATCCAGGCGGATGGCGAGCATGATCAATGGCAACAAAGGCAAGGCGAGGATGAGACCAATCAGCGAGATGACGATGGAAACCGCGCGGCGAACCAGGATGAAGGCAGTGCTGCGGCGAAAACCCCCGCCAAACATCAGCCAGCTGGGATACAGATTCTCGACCTCAATCTTGCCCGAGACTTTTTCCAGCCAGGAGGTGGCTTCCTCGACCTTAACTCCCTGCAGGCGCAGTTCGAACAGTTCCCGCACGGGAATGGTATCGCGGCGCTCGGGCATGGCGAGGATAACGCGATGAACTTTTTGCTTGTGGACAACTTCCATCAGGTGCGCCCCGACCGACTCGCGGGTTATTGCGCCTTCCATCTTGCCCGTCCAACTCGCGATCTCGACGCCTAGTTCCGGATTCTGGCGCAGGCCTTGCACCACACGCTGGGCGCGCTCGCCGCTACCGAGGACATAGACGCGCTCCACCAGAATGGGCAACTGGACCAGCCAGGTGAAGACGAGCCGCCATCCGAACAGAGCGAGAGTGAGGATGAACAGGCCGACCGCGGCAGAACCGCCTCCAAACAGGTAGTTCGGCCGGACGTATGCGATGCCAGCCAGAATGAAGGCCAGCACGACGGGAACCATGAGCAGGCGAAAGGAAAGCTCACCCTTGGTGTTGAGGCGCGCCGTGTCATAGAGATCAAGCCAATGCGCGCACAGCAATACCAGCAGCGTAACTGCCAAGATCTTGTAGAAGCCATCTTCGAAGTAGAGCACCAGGTAAGTGTCTTGGCCGAGTCCGTACCAGGTCCCAAGCAGGAACGAGGTCCAGACGATCAGGGCGTCGCCGATCAGTAGAACTATGGTCCGGATTGGGTAATAAACATTGAAGAGACGGATCAACTTGGCCTCGGTTCCAATTCATCTCGCTTACGCGTTCGGTCCGTGTTACGACAGCTATTCGATTTCAGTGTCGATTGGAAAAAGCAAAGCAAGCCGCTGGAATCGTTTCCGGGCTGCTGGCCACAGAATACGACCGATCCCGAGCAAGAAACCAGCGCCCAACCCCCCTAGAGCAAACAGTGTTCGGTCTGGGAAAGAGGGAGCTTCCGGAAGACCAGCGGCGACGAGTATGTGCATTTGCTCACCCAGTTGCTGAACCTCCATACTTTCAGCTAGTGCGGCGGAGTTTTTTTTGGCCAGCAGATCTTTATAGAAGGCTTGGGCAACATCGTATTCGAGGGCGAGTATCTTATACTTCGCTTCCGCCTCGGGGCTGCGCGGCGACCGGTCCTTGCCGATGGCGAGCAAATGCGCGTCCATTTCGACCAGAGCCTTTTTGGCCTGATCCACCTGCCGGCCGAGGAACTCGGTGGTGCCCTGGGCGACATCAGCGCGAGAGCCCAGGTTTTCATCCAGGATCAGCGAGGTCAGGGCATTGCAGATTTTTTGCGCGCGGGCTGCGTTGCTGTCGGTGTACTCAACATTGAAGCCGGGTACCGGTTCGTCGGTGGCAGAGGTCCCCTTTTTGGCGTCAGACGTTCCCGCCTGGGCGGCAGCGCTCATCGAGGTAATCACCGGTTCGACTCGCATGTTTTGCTGGATGTCTTCGATGAGCCTGCCCTCTTCCTCAGGCTTCACGAGGTTGAGGCTCTGGATCACGGGACGCAGGCGTCTGGGGCTCAGGACCCGCTGGATGAGAGTCTGGATGCGTTGGGTAAAATCAAAGGTGATGATCGGCTGGACGTAGCTGTCGGGCACCTTCTGGCCTTCGACCAGAACCGTCGATTCCGAGGTATAGTTTGGGGAAAACACATACGAGACTAGAAAGCCTCCTAGCGTTCCCGATAGAACCAACGTCAGAATCATCTTCATCCAACGACGCGGACGTTTGGCCTCAACACGGACCGGAGTTCCATTCTCAGCTTCTTCGGCGTTCATGCATGTAACTCCTTTTCTGGCAGAAAGAGTTCCCCCGAATCGGAGATCACTAGATACTGGGCGAGAACAAGGAAAGGTTACATGACGGTCTCGCCTTTTCTTGAGTCCGAGCCGAATCAACATGGCCTCGGTTCAAATTCCTCTCGCTACAGGGCTTGGCTGTTCACGGCCTCGCCATAGTAGTACTACGTCTGGGCAAACTCTGCTGAGGGAATTCCGTTGAGCACGAGAGCGAAGGTTTGACCACTATTGGGCACGTTTTACTCAATAATTGGCCCAGGAGATAGGGACTGCGTAGTCACCGTGGGACCTGTTGTGGTTTCCAAGGCCGGTCAGAGCAATTCTTCATTTTTGCCCCATCGTCTTCATCGAAATACACGTCAGAAGACAAGCATGCCTTGTCAGCTCTTGGTTTCCAGTCAGCCTTATCAGGATTATTTCTCAGGTAGAACTGTCGAGCTTCGACGTAGGACGCTCGATCGATCGGTCCAACCCACGACCACGGATTCTTGTACGCCGGATCGGAACAGCTCACGCCCAACACTCCCGGAGCACCGTAAAAGCTCGTCGGGTGCGTCTTGCAATACGACGCAACGTCCTCCAATCGATAGGTGGACTCAGTTCTTGATGGTTCCAGGCTTCCACCTTCCTGTTGGATAACGGTAGCGACAGCAGCATTGCGTTGGGAGGGTTGAGGTCTGTTTGAATCATCTAAAGTGACAAACAACGTATACCATGGGGCAACCAAAATTAGGATGCCTGCAAAGGCCGCCCAATTGAACTGCTGTTGAGGTGCCGATTTTGGCGGCGAAGTGTAAGAGCGCGGCGGAGAAGTTGCGGCCGCTTTCGCCCCGCGCGGTGGCGTAGCACGAGCGTTTTGTCGCCGGTATTGCGCTAGCTGCCGGTCATAGCACGAGCGTTGAGTTGAGTTCGAGAGCACATGATAAGCCTCAATAATCTCTTTGCTTTTTCCCTCAACGGCGAGCTTCCACTCCGGCGAGGCGTTAGGGAATTTATCGGGATGTGCGAGTCTAATCGAATCCCGGTACGCTCGCTTAATCTCGTCTTGCGTTGCGGTCTCAGGGATGCCAAGGACGGTGTAATACGTGTCATCACTCATTGTTTCCCTCGAAGCAAATGGCTAGCGTCGCTAATTGCGTAGCGCAAGTCCTGAGAGATGACATGTGTTGCTAGGCTAGAGCGAGTTGCTAGCCGTTTGAGAAACATTCTGTCGGCGTCATCGGTACCGATACAGATAATCTCGATGTTTTTGTCCTTGAGAGCTGTGGCGGCTCTTAGGGCGGGTTCTTGGGGTGTTGCTCCGTCCGTGACAATCACAACCGCCGCTAACTCCTGAAATTTGTCCGCCAAGATGAGGCCCGCAGCGAGATCCGTAGTCTCACCCACAAGACCAACGTCAAGCCGAGCAATCTTGCGCGTGAAGTGAGTGGCGTCAACGGTCGGGTCACAGACCATAGCGGCTCGATCGGCAAAGATGGCGAGCGCGGTCGCATAGCCTCTAGCGATTGCGGAATGAGCAAAGTCCATGGCACCACTCTTGGCTTGCTCGATCTTTGCGCCTGCCATGCTCGCGGACGTGTCAATCAAGAGCAAAGCGTTAGGACGGCTTGCCCGCACCTCCGTCTCGATACCATCAGCTAGCCTGAAGGACAACCGCCCCGTTTTGTTGAGTGTGAGCAGCTTTTTCATTGGGTTTTCGCTTCCGTGCCGTTCGGAATACTTGGCACGGCAGGGACACGCGTGCCTTCTTTCCCGAATCTCGCATGTGGTACCCAAGTAGTTAACATTCCAGGAATTGGTTGTCAAGTCAGTGATAAGGCGCGCTCGATAATTCGAACGCCACCATCCGAATACTGCACTCTCCAGAGACTCCCGTCGCAGAAGCCGGAACCATTCGCGGACCTCGGCTGGGTCGGCTGGCTCCGTGACTGACCAAGATCACCGCGGAATGTAACGGTCGAGCAGCGGGAGGAACCGCGACCCAAGCCCCATCATGCGCGCCTGCGCGGCATCTGGAGACTCGCCATCAAGCATCGGGGTCATCAGCCGCACCAGTGCGCCGTCAGTGCGATGCATACGAATCGAATCTAAGATCAGATAGTACTTCGCCCGATATTCGTTAGCCACCGCGCGGCCATGGGCCTGAAACCAGTACAACACTAGTTGCCGGTCTTCCCCTTTTGAAACCACGTAACGGTTGACCGGGAACGGGGAGCCGTCGGGAGGCGTAATCTGAACCACCTCGCGCGAAATCGGAATCCATCCCGCGCCCGGAAGACAGTGGTTCGGCGAGTGGATCGTATCGCCGGTTTTTTGCGTCGGAAAATACGCAATGTAGAGATTAATCCAAGGTTGCGACTGGCTCGCGTTTTGGTAGTCGCGTATCAGAAACGCGCCCGGCCCGAGGATGTCGAGCGTCTCCTGATCGAGAACGTTCTCGGTTCCCTTCCATCCGTCAATCTGCTGGGGGAGGGAACTCAGAGAGGCGCGCGGCGGGAAAAACTCGCTGCGCGAATGGGCCTGGAGCACGAGCGCTGTCGCCAACATAAGCACCGCCACAATCCCGAAGCGAGGTAACCCGGCATTCCTGCGGATTGCGCGAGTCTGCCGCTGAGTAGGCAGCTCATATTTGCGGCGCGACACCCTCTGCCCGGTCATCTTCGGATCCCAGACGAGCGAAATCAGCCGGTGCAAAGCGAACAGCATGATCAATGCCACCACGAAGATCAGCCATCCCGAAAACGTATGGAAAAATCCCTCCGCTTTATCCGGATCCCAGTACTGCACCAACAGCCCAGTGCCAAAAATGCGGAAGCTGTTGGCCGCCACCGCGATCGGTACCGCCGCGATTGCCAGCACTACCCGAACCCAGATCCGAGTCTCCATCAGATACCCGTAGATGATGGCCAGCGTGACCAGGGTCAGAAGGGAACGGATTCCACTACATGCCTCCGCGACGTTCAGCGGCATGGAAGCAAGTACGATCACATTGCCCTGCCGCAACACCGGAACCCCGACTAGTTCCAGCCGACCAGTGGCCAGATTGGAAGCCAGCAGTTGAAGGGGAAAGGTGGCTTTTTGCAGGATAAGGTTGGGGATCGGGATCATCAGAATCAGAAACGCCCAGGGGAACAGGATCGCGCGAAAGAATGTCCGCCCCTGAAACAGAATGATCAGTCCCGCCAGGAGGACGAGCAGCGAAATCCGCGAGAAAAACAATTCCGCGCCCAAGACTCCCAGAACCAGCATAAGGAGGCTCAACACCACCAGCGGAAGACCCGCCCAGGAAGGTTCCGAGGCAATTGCTTTCAGTCTTTTGCGATCCTGCCAGAGAACGAAGAAGGCAAAGATGGGGACGAAGATTCCGTGCTCGAAGTTAGGATCGCTGTGGGGCCCGACCCACTGCAGGAAAAGGCTGGCGAGAATGGAGGCGTAAAGCCAGACGAGCAGCGGCAGCGTCGCAAACAAGTCCCATCCTTTCTCCCACCAACTCGATGTAGTCCTCTGCCTTGTCTCCCAGGTTCGTGCTCTCGCTTCTGACGGCGAGTCCAAGCTCGCCACACGGCGCAGCTCCGCCCCGATCTCTCCGTATTCCTTCAAGCGAGCTCGGCAGGATTCGCACGCGCCAACGTGCTCTGCCGCCACCGGTGGAATGCTTTCACCGTCGCAAAGTGCAGAGACAAACTCTGCTGCTTCTTCGCACTTCATGATCTGTCCGGTGCGGTCGACATACACCCCTCCTTCGCACTTTATCGCGTGTTCAGCCAGATCTTGCGTAGCGCTTCCCGCGCTGCAAACAATCGTGACCTCACTGTTCCGACAGGTATTTCTAGAATCACTGCAAGTTCCGCGTAGGATTGCCCCTCTACTTCTCGTAACCACAGCAAGGTTCGTTGTTCCTCTGCGAGCCGCCGGAATGCGTCGCCCACGATCGAAACGGTTTCGGTCAGACAAACGCTCACTTGGTCCTCACTCGCCCGATCCGAAGGCCCTTGCTTTCGCCGCCAATCCGCGGCACGTTTCCGCCCAATCCCGTAGAGATAGGCACGAAGAGGACCGCGCTCTGGTTGAAACCCGTTCGGTCGATTCCATATCTGAGTAAACGTTTCTTGCACTATGTCTTCGGCCGCTTGAGGATTGCCGATAACGTGCCGCAGAAACACCTGTAGCCGGGGCGCATTCTCCCGGTAGAATGCGTCGAACGAATCGGCGTCTCCCTGCGAGATCCTCTTCCAAATCTCTCGGTCGTCAGCCAATCGGCTTCTCCATTCTGTTATTCGGGTTTGTCGGTCAAAAGGTTCATCCGGCAATAAGAAAAATGCTGCCGCTTTCGCTGCCATACGGTCACATTTCCGCTGGACTACTCTTCGGGGTCAACACGCGCCCCCTCGTCCTCATGAGCAAGAGTTTACTGGTTGGTTACTACGGAGGACGGACTTGGAACGCTCTACCTCCTATCCCCTCAAGCAGATGAACCCTCGACAGCGGCGTCCCTAACTTGCCAAGCGATTCAGAAGTACCCGCACTGGGCGCGAGGAACCCGACTCCGGGCTTCTAAGCAAAAATCTCGTTTACCTTATCCCGCACATGCTGGCTGCGCCAACGATTGGAAAGAATATGCACAGAAGATTCAGTCGGTAGCCTCGGTCTGGTCGTTCCGCGGTTCGAGTAACTAGAACCAATTTCCAATTGGCTGCGGAACCCAACCCCGCGAACGTCCTTCAGTCATAGTGAGACGAATGTAGCACCGACTCAGAGTTCACGGTCCACGAATGTGTCATTTAACCTCGAAGTTCTTCGGATCGAGCTGCACGTTGTTCGATACTTTGGTCACGGTAACATCAAACTCGCTAACCGGACTAATCCCTGATCCGATTCCGTTGGTATTTATTGTGGTGCCTGCGGCACCCACTTCTCCGCCACCGGCGGTGAGGGTTTGCAAGCCGCCACCACCTGCGGAACCAGTTGTAGACACCTCCGAGGTGAACTGAATGGTCCATCGCTCTGGTAGGCTCAGATTGTCAACGCTCTTGAAATCGGCAAAGCGCTCCTCGAGCCGGTATCGCGTTTCTTGCTGTCTCGCGGTTTGAATCTCAGAGCGAGCCATCTGGGGACTGATCGTCAATAAGTACACGGTCATGGCGTGCCGAAAAGTGTCAGGCTCAAAGTAAAGTTGGATCTCCAGATCGCTGCGTTTCTTGGGAATATAGTCCACTCGACGAAGTTCCCGTCCGTCCACTTTCTTCAAGCCCCGATCCTGCAGTTTCGCATGCCGCTCGTCCAGATGAGCCAGCGCCCACCCGGTAGAGAGCGTGCCACCCCACAGGCCTTCGGTAAGAATCTCGCCGTGCACGAGGATAAACTGGCCCAAAGCGGAATAGACGCCAGGTTTCAACTCCGCGATAAAGATTTTTTTGCCGTCGCTCACGAAGCGTTCGCCGTGGTAACTCGGATTTGGCAATTTCAGCAACGAAACCAATTTGCCGCCTTCCGAGACGAAGATTTGCTTGCCGTCCTGTTGCCCGGTAGCTACGTTCTTTAGCTGGAAGCTCAATGTTCCTTCCGTTGCGCGACTCTGCACCGCTGCACGAGCCTGCTCGGTCCCGATGGAATTCAACTGCTGCTTGACGAAATCACCGGTCTGAAAGTCTTCCTTGGCTGCGCTAACCGATAGCATCGCCGCTAGGGCGATAAACACTGCGAGGGATCGCATGGACAACCTCCTAACCGACAAGATTCCACGTTGGGAGCGTCACTTAGTATAGTCCACAATCACTTCTATGGGGCATTTTGCCTGCGGGCATGGCGAGCATGCAGCGATGCGGAGCACGCCAGTCCGGAACGAGTGCTTGACCAGTCCGCGGCTGCGAGGGTGTATAATCCGTTCGCTCTGTGCTCGGGTCGGAACTTGACTGTGAATTCGGAGATAGAGAACTAAAAGCGGTCGGCTAGGTCGCGAAGAACTCGGGCCACCAGCAATCCCCCCGTCGATCCGTGCATTTCTGAAGTCAAGTAAGTGCATCTGCTAATTATCTCGGCGACATTCGGTACCGGACCATGAACAGAACTGCCTCCTTCGCAATGGTTCTTTCCTTCACCTTGACAGTGTTTTCCTTCTCTCAGGAAAGGCATCCAATTCGACCGGAGTCAGTCCCCGAAAGGCCATCTATTTCCCCCAAGGAGATCGGGAATGTGGGTGTCCGGCCGCCAACCCCGGCTCTGTCCGATGAGTATCATGACTTCACCATTTCAAAACAAGTCGGTGAAGTGAACCTGATCATGAGCATCACCGACTCGAAAGGACGATTCGTTGACAACCTGACCGCCGCTGACTTGAAGCTCCTTGATAATCACAAATCACCGGAGAAATGGACCTATTTCCAGGCCCGGACGAACCTACCTCTGCATGTAATTTTGGCAATCGATGTCAGCAGCTCCATTCGCGAGCGTCTGCGTTTCGAACAGCAGGCAGCCAGCACCTTTCTCAAACACATCCTTCGCAAAGAGACCGATGAAGCGGCGATTGTCGCGTTTGGAAGCTCTGTACAGGAGAAGACTGCGACCATGACCAGTGATGTAGATGCACTCGATGCTGCAATCCGCACACTGCAGGCGGGCGGGGAGACCGCTATGTATGACGCAATTGTTGCTTCCGGTGGCAAACTTCACGCGAACAGGAAGAAAGGCATGGTACGTCCGGTGATCATTCTCATCACCGACGGTGTGGATACTGCCAGCAAAGCAACCCTGAGAGTGGCGGAGGAAGCTGCGGCGCGCTCTGAGGCTTCGATTTTCGCCCTAGACGCAAATTCCATTTACGAGACAAACCCGAAGGGCCGCCTGGTGTTGGAAAAGCTGACTCGCGAAACGGGAGGATTCGTTCTGCCAGCCCGGGAGAATTCTGACCTGAAAGGCGCTCTCAATGCGATCGAAAAGATCCTGCGCTGTCAGTACGCTCTCGGCTATCCGCCGCCGGATCTGGAGGCTGACGGCAATTTTCGTTCAATCGAGGTGATTTCCAATAGACCGGGCTTACGAATCCACGCCCGAAATGGATATTACGCAACCGCGCCGATGAGTCCGCACTAATCACTGCATCGATTCATCGAGTCAAAGCAGGCGCTAGGTAGCCTAGCGGTCCCGTGCACACAAGTGCACGCCCCGACCTCCCCTGTGCTGTCGAACCTCGTATTCGCGGAAGTGGACCAAGAAATTGCGGCTGAGGCTTCGCTCCACCGGATTGAGCCTTCCACGATTCAGTAGGACCTAAGTGATTGGGATTGCAAGCACTGGCGGAGAGGGAGGGATTCGAACCCCCGATACCCTTTCAGGTATGCCGGTTTTCAAGACCGGTGCCATCAACCACTCGGCCACCTCTCCGGCTACTACAGTTTTACTACAGGTTAGGATGAGTTCGCGCGGGGATCGCCCGCACGGGGCAAGCAGAAGTCGCGAACGGACAGTTACCATGGCTGCTCGCTTTCCGAGACTCGAGACGAACGGGGGTGGGGGGAAGCTAGAGAGTTACGTTGACTTCCGCCGGAGGGGACACTACGATCCAGCCGAATCGACTGGCGCTCATTCGAGGAGCAGCCGGCGGTCGTCTTCAGGAGAAGTTCCCTGTGTTGACATCAATCGGAAACCAATCCGCACCATCAAGAGGTGCTTCGATCAAGGCGTTGCTTACACACCGCCGCCTGCTGATGCTCGGCTGCCTGGCCTTAACGACATTCGGCTTCTCACAGTACCGCAACGTGATTCTATTGTTGGGATGTGAAGTCGCGGAACGCGACTTCGGCGGCGGACCGGGGGGACGACCCATGCAAGACGCCAGGTGTGATAGCGGCTTCGTAGCGGTTGGCTTCCACGTGCAAACAGGAGAGTTTTTCAACCAGGTCTGGCTTGACTGTGTTCCGATGCGCTCCGACGGCACACTGGGGGAAGAGCGTCGTACGACTAACCGCACCGGTCCCTCCGGCGGCCGTGACGTATACGATGCACAGTGTCGCCCTGGCAGTGTCCTGCGCGGACTCAGAGGACGCACGGGCGCATCCATCGACGAAGCGATTGGCCAGTGCAGTTCGCTGCGCGACCTCGGCGATCGGCGTGACCGCGATGATCGGAGCGACCGAGACGACCGCCGGGACCGAAACGACCGCAACGACAATGGAAGAGTGGAAACGACCAACCCGATTACCATCCCCAGGCCGGGGGGACGTCCAGCCGAGGCCCACTGCCCGTCAGGCTCGGTGCTGGTGGGGTTTCGCTCCCGCGGCGCAGAATGGATGGATCACCTTTCGATCCTTTGTTCTGACGTGCAACGAACGTACTGAGCGAGGTCCACGCCACCTACGGTCACCTCGTTCCGTTCGGATAGACGAGGATCTTGCTCGCCTCGCCGGTCTTCAGTCGAGCCATGGCTTTCGAAAAGTCCTTCATCGGGATCCGGTCGGTGATTACGGGGTGAAGATCGAGGCGTCCGCTCTTGAGCAGGGCTGTCATCTGGTACCAGGTCTGGTACATTCGGCGTCCGTTAATGCCTTGAATGGTGAGGCCTTTGAAGATGATGTCTTCGGAGAAGTTGAGCGGGATGGGTTTCGAGGTGAGGCCGAGGAGCGAGATGCGTCCACCGCGCCGGACGATGTCGAAGGCGGTTCGGATGGCGTCGGGATGGCCGGCCATTTCGAGGACCACATCCACGCCCAGGCCGCCAGTTTTTTCGGCGACGATAGCCCGGACGTCTTCTTGGGACGGGTCGAGCACGTAGTCGGCGTTCATTTTGGTGGCGAGCTTGCGCCGGTGTTCATTGACTTCGATCGCGAAGACGGTGGTGGCTCCTACGGCTCGCGCCACTGCGATTGAGAACAGGCCGATCGGGCCGCAGCCGGTGATGGCTACAGTCTTCGCGGCGATTTCCCCGGCCAGCACCGAGTGCACGGCATTGCCCAGCGGGTCGAGGATGGAAGCGTACTCCTGCGGGATCGCCGGATCGAGTTTCCAGATATTCGACTCGGGGATGACGACGTACTCGGCGAACGCTCCATCGCTGTCGACGCCGATGATTTTCACGTTTTGGCAGATATGGGCTTCGCCGGTACGGCATTGCAGACACTTGCCGCAAGCCACGTGCATTTCGGCAGATACGAAATCGCCTTCCTTGACGCTGGTGACTTCATCGCCGAACGCGACCACCTCGCCGCAGAATTCGTGCCCAGGGATCAGAGGCGGATGAATGCGTCCCTGGGCCCAGCGGTCCCATTCATAAATGTGGAGATCGGTGCCGCAGATGGAGGCGACTTTGACTTTGACGAGGACTTCGGAGGGTCCGTAGCTGGGAATCTTAACTTCGCGGATCTCCGCGCCCGGCGCGGCTTCCGGCTTGACCACTGCGAGCATGGTGCTGCTCATGGAAGTCCCCTTATGAGTGCGGAATTAGAAGAGCAAACTAATTATTCTACACCGCGTTCTGACACGCTGCCGACCATGCGGAAGGTGAGGTTTGGGTGAGACAAGGAAAGGGGTTGACGTTCTAAAATGTCGATAGTCGTGGGAGCGGATGATGCGGCCTCGGTCCCTTTCTTTCTTCGTCGTGCTGGTGTGTTCCTTCGCGTGGACACAAGGCGCAATCGAGGTGTCTGCGTCCCCGCAAGATTTTGTTCGGCGTTTGGTGAGCGCGGCGATCGCGGCAGAGATGGAAATGGATTTCCGGAAAGCCGGACAGCAACATCGATCATCGCCGCGTTCTGAATTTGATGGTATTTTTCGGACGCAAGGGTGAACAGTTGCCGACCAGCACACGAGCGCAAGACTACAGTCCGGGAGATCTTGTGACTGACGACCTTGGCGGTAATGTGCCGCACATCGGAATTGTCGTTGACCGCAAAGGCGCGAGCGGGCTTACATGATCGAACACAACATCGGACAGGGGCCCAGGATCGAGGATGTGCTATTCAGTTGGGAAATCACTGGTCACTATCGCTACTACGGGCCGCCAACCTGATTCGGGCGAAATCCCGTCTAAGAACTACTTGCCGATCATCGTGCCCTGTTCGGCGATCAGATACCACTGGCCATCGCGCTTCACGAAGACGTCGGTTTGGCGGGTACGGCGCGTCTTTACCTGGCCGGACTCGCGAACGGAGGTGGTGAACTCCGCGTTGGAAACCGCCGTGTCGCCGTAGATGCGGATTGCGACGTCCGCCGGCTCCATTTCCATGACGATGATCTTGCGCTTGACGTCGCGCAGACTCGCCAGCGCCTCGTCCTTGCTTTCGACATGCCCGCTATCGCGGGTGAGCAGGTAATCGGATGCAAGATGTTTCTCGTATTCATCCCAGTCGCCGCGAACGATTAGTTCTGCCAGGTTCATTTCCAGAGATTTGATTTCGCTTTCTGCCACGGGATTCGCGTCGGCGTGCGTGCCCGGCTGCGCGGTTAGAGCGATGCTCAAAGCCAGAAGAACCGTGATTATGAATACCTTTCGCATGGGCTACCCTCCGGATTCTTTTTGCTCAACCCGCGGTGCGATTGCCCGGCGACAGGTCACGTCTTGGTATCGTAAGTGCCGCGACTGAATCCCTTAGGACTGCCGGCTTTGTAGTCTTCGGATTTACCCCGCGGAATACTTAGCGTCTGCCATTGTGATGAGCGCAGGTGCTTGGCGAGGAAGACGATTTGTCCAATGTGTTGGGCGTAGTGGGCGAGCGCGCGGTTGAGCGCCTGCATGACGGTGTGCGGTTCCTGGCGGATGGTCACGGTGCGTTGCACATCTTCGGGCTGGAGCAAGTCGAGCGCGGAAAACACATGCCACCACGCCTGCTCCCACCAACCCAGGACTTCTTCGCGAGTTGTTTTCACCGAGACTTCAAATTCCGCATCGCGAAAACGGTCCGGCTTCTCGCCATCGCTGGTAAGGAAATCGGTGAAGCGTGAGCGCGCATTGCCGGCGATGTGCTTGACCAGTGCCGCGACGGAATTCGATTCCGGGTCGAGGGTCACAAAGAAGTCCATGTCTTCAAGCTGAGCCATGGCGGCTTCGCCCATGCGCCTGTGGCCGCGGAACTGGCGCTTGATTTCTTCGAGGTAGTGGGCAGCGAGGTCAGTCATAGAAGTCCTATCGCAGAGGTCAGATTCGAGAGGTAAGCGCGGAGCTTTCGACAGTTCCTTATTCTGGGGGAGGTTTAACCTCTGCAATCGGATCTCGAACCTCTGACCTGCATTGTACGTCGCATGCGACGCGGAACCCATAGTCCGCATACTTGAACTCCGGTGGGATGCTGGAGCGGGCTGCGCAGCGCGACATCTTGACATGGTGACGCCAGGAGCCGCCTCGGGAAGCCCGCCGCTCGCCGGTTTCGGGGCCGCATGGCTTCCGCTCGGGCGACACCGCATAGTAGTCGGCTGCATACCAGTCGCTGCACCACTCGTGCACGTTGTCGCACATGTTGTAGAGGCCGTATGTGTTCGAATCGGCGCGACCGACGGGTTCGGGGCCGGTCTGCCAATGACCAGCAGAGCGCTCGGCGTAGCCGGGCAACGACTGCGGAAGCGCATCGCCCCACGGGTACAGCCCACACTCACGGCCTCCGCGGGCTGCACGCTCCCACTCGGCCTCGGTCGGCAAGCGGAACTCTCCGCCGGTGCTGGCGCTGAGCCATTCGCAGTAGCGGATTGCCTCGAACCACGACACTCCGACAACCGGCTGCTCGGGATGGTTGAACGCGGGGTCGCTGCAGAACGGTGGCGGACCGTGTAGAGATGCGGAGTCGTGCAGGAAGCGCCCATAGTCGGCGTTGGTGACTTGCCGGGCGGCGAGCAGAAACTCGTCAACCCAGACGCGATGCACGGGCTTTTCGTTATCCTGTCCGGTATCGCAGCCCATGAGGAACCATCCCGCGGGAATTCGGACGAGCTCGAATCCAAAGTTGTTGTGACCACAAGCGGCTGCCGGGCTTGCGCTCGGCATGGACCTTTCGACTTCGCTCAGGGCAGGCTCGCGAGGGCGCCCGTCCCCACACGAGCTTGCTGGGGATCGGGAGAACAGTTGCTTCGATTCTGTTGGTGCGGTCGGGTCCATGGTGTCAGAGCGCCCACAGCGCGCGGACGACGTCTTCGATTTTATTCTCCTGGAACAAGCGGATGGCGGCGATGCCGGCCGCTCCAGCGTTCAGGCACGACGCGGCGTTTCGCAGGTGAACGCCGCCGAGAGCGAGAACGGAGATCTTCGCCCGGCAGGCTTCGCGCAAGGCGGCGAGGCCGGCGGGTGGCGTTCCGGCAGTACCCCTTTTTCCGAATACTGGAGCAAAGACGGCGAAGTCGGCGGCCTCGGACTCGGCGCGAATCACGTCCTCGTTCGAGTGGCAGGAGATGGCAACCAGGAATTGCCCGATAACCAGTGGCGGGCGGGCAGAAACGTCCAATAGCTGACGCACTTCATGAGGTTCAACATCGGAAATGCGCAGATGAACGCCGTCGGCTCCTGCGGCAAGCGCGACGTCCGTGCGCGAATTAATCAAGAGGCGCGTCGATGGCGAATTCTCGCGCACGAGCTTGGCCACTTCCCGTGCCAAAGTTTCCAGTTCTCTCGTGCTCAAATCTCTTTCGCGGAGCTGGATATAGTCGACGCCGGCACGCGCGGCTCCGGCGATTTTTGCGAGTAGGGCGCGACGGCGGGCTCGTTCGTCGCCCGGAAACTGACTTCGGTCGGTGATGTAATAGAGGAGGCAGCGGTGCGGCATCAACTCCCAGCGTACTACGGGACCTTGCTCAAGTTGTGGGCGCGGGCACTCCCTTCGGCTTCGCTCAGGACAGGCTCCGCCCGCGGGTGGCACGATCCAGAATCTTCGTGACTACAGGCAGTTGCCGAGCTGCGCTCGGCCTGGACAGCCGGGGGCGGGCGGCTGTTCCTACGCAACCCTTGGACGGGCGGGGCGCCCGTCCCCACACAGGCACTACTGATTGGTAAACAGCTTCCAATTCTCGGCTTTCCAGCGCATCGCGGCGTAAATGCGATTGCGTCCGCTGGGGTGATCGAAAAAGATCCACTCCTCGATGGGGCCGGGACTCATCTTGCGGTATTCGCCGAGATGGATCGCCGCTTGCGCAAAACCATCGGGCTGCCGGCTGGTGTTCAGGCCATACATGTCCGCTTCGTATTCCTGCGTCCGTGTGAAGGTGTTCATGACCGGAGTGGTGACGAAACCAAAGATGGAGACCAGCAGCACCACAAGGGGAAGAACGGCTGTGTCGCCCACGCCCCGAATCTGCCACTTCTCGCCCCAGCGTTGGAGCGTCCACTCGAGAGCCCAGCGCAAGCCGGCGAAGGCCAGCACCGTGACGATCAGGGAAAACATGATCCCTTTGTAGATGTGATTCAGAACGTAATGCCCCATCTCGTGTCCCATGACCGCCTGAATTTCTTCCGGTGAGCCGCGGCGCAAGAGGTTGTCATTAAGAGTGATGCGCATCGTATTTGCGAAGCCGCTGACGTTGGCGCTCATCCGCGTCGTTTGCCGCGAAGCATCGATCTCGTACACATCTTTGGCGGGAATGCCGTTGGCCCGCGCCATGCTAAGTATGGGGTCGACCATCTTCGGATCGTCGAGGCGCGTGACCTTATTGAAAATGGGAATTATGTACACTGGCGCGATGAGCGCGGCGAAAATCAAAAACAGAGTGGTCACGACTGCACCCCAGATCCACCAGGTTCGCGGGAGGCGGCGGACAACGCCGAAGAGCAGCATCGCCAGCAGGCCGCCCAGCACCAGGTTTACTCCAAGATCTTTCAGCTGATCTCCCATCCAGGGGCCCAAGGTTTGGGTGGCGAGTCCGTATTTGTGTTCGCGGAAATATTCTTCGTAAACCGTGAGCGGGAAAGCAAGTATGGTGGTGAGGACGAGGTACTGCATCCAGTACACGAAGGTGTGCACCGGCGTGAAGCGGGTGACTCGCTCCGCCAGATCACGCACGCGCGCAGACCACCGCAGATTCAGCCACAGGAGCGCGACTGCGACTCCGTAGAGAAAGTCCCACAGAATCATCCAGTAGCCGCCCTCGAAGTAGGCGTCGGAACGGGCCGTCTTGTCGGCGGGAATCTGCGCGAGGTAGGCGTTGGTGGCTGCGGCGGCATCGAAGTGCGGCGTGGCCTGTGCTTCTGGCGGAACCTGGATCACGGAGGGCATCTGGTTCGTGACTGGTGGTTGAGCGAGGGCGGAGGGTAGGCATAGCAAAATCGCACAACAGAGTGCTGTCGCCGAGCCGGTTCGCGAGGTCATCATTCAGCCTGTCTCCGAAAATAACTTACGCAGAAGTGTATACGGAGTCCCAGCGTCAGGGGTTCAGTTTGAGCAGGCGCAAGGACATGCCCCGCCACTTCAGCATCTTCTTGAGGACGCGCGGACAAGAGTGTCCGCGCCACACGTGCTAGGGTCGCGTCTTGGCGATCTCCGGTGCGGCTGCCTCGCCTGTGGGCTTGGTTTGTTGCGGGCCGAGATGGTACCTGGTCAGTCCTTCTTTCAGGAACTCCAAACTCTCCTCTGGAGAATCGGACATCTTGAACAGTTCGAGGTCTGGTGGCGAGATCACACCGGCGTCGACCATGGCGTCGAAATTGATGACTTTCTTCCAGTACGCGCTGCCATAGACGACAACGACAATCTTCTTGGCCAGTTTCTCCGTCTGGGCAAGGGTGAGGATTTCAAACAGTTCGTCAAGCGTGCCGAAGCCTCCGGGAAAGATCACCAGCGCTTTGGCCAGATATGCGAACCAGAACTTACGCATGAAAAAGTAATGGAATTCGAAATTGAGCGAAGGCGTGATGTAAGGATTCGGATTCTGCTCAAAAGGAAGATGGATGTTGAGGCCGATCGTTTTCCCTCCAGCTTCGTGGGCGCCGAGGTTTGCCGCTTCCATGATGCCGGGGCCGCCTCCGGTGGTGACGACAAAACGATGGCGCTTGGCGGGGATCTGTGTGGACCATTTGGTGAGCAGGAAGGCGAGCCGTCGCGCGTCCTCATAGTAGCGAGCCATGTCAACGGCCGCCTCGGCGCGTTTCATATCCTTGGCTTGCTGTGCGGCGGAAACTTGTGCGCCGTTGCCGCGGACCGCGGTCAGACGGTTGCTGGCGTTGTCACGGCTGTGGATGCGGGCGGAGCCGAAGA
>Ga0210410_10001103_pt1 | contig 26071 bp, 30 predicted proteins | sample IncBWC4MmetaG_FD_161058 | JGI IMG/M metagenome (GOLD analysis project Ga0210410, IMG submission 161058) | Forest soil microbial communities from Barre Woods Harvard Forest LTER site, Petersham, Massachusetts, United States - Inc-BW-C-4-M | ecosystem: Environmental > Terrestrial > Soil >... | reverse complement strand
CGCCGAGACGCCCCAGATCGGCATCCGCGCATCGGCGAACATGTGGAGAAATCCCATGACCTCGGTTCCGGCAGATGGTGAAGCCAATCTGAGCGCGGGACGGCCGATAGTCAAAAAGAACATGTCCGTACCACACACCACGGCGGTGCTTAAAATGCCAACGAGAGATACCGGCCACATCCAATGGTTCATTGTCCCTCCTCCTTTCTGACCGTCGCCGCTCAAATGGCATGGATCAACAAGAGGCCGACGACAAGCATTACCGCGCACGTGACGCCATGAATGGAGAGCGCTCGCGACTTCGACCCGCCCGACCCCAGAACAATTGACATGTCGCCAAAAGGGATGATCGCGTAAACGAGTAGAGCTATGCCTACCAACCGCCTGTCCGCGGTCAACATCATGGTCAGCACAACCAATCCAGATGCGACGTCCCGAATTCCTTTAGGACGTAGCCAGGCAAGAGTGTCAGCATCGGATGCGGGCGGCTTTAGACCAAATGCTCCTAAGACTCGTTCAGGAGATGCAAGGTAGAAACAACCGATAACAATGATCCCCACAGCTATGAGAGCCGCCAGGGTGAGCGGAATAGCGTTATGCACTAAAATCTCCTTGTTAGAAAATATAGCAACGCTATATATGATGCGGCGCAGTCGGGAAAGTTTCAACCGTCCGCCCAGCGATGGTCCTAGCGGCGCTATACTTCCTATCGATGGCAACGGACCGAATTGCCGAACGAAAACTGCGTGACAGGCAGGCCCGCCGGGCACAGATTATCAGTGCCGCCCGACGGATCGCGGAGCTTGAAGGGTGGTCCAACGTAACCATTCGGCGGCTATCCGACGAAATCTCATACAGCCAACCCGTTTTGTACGCTCACTTTGGCAGCCGGGAAGGGATTCTCGCCGCGGTTGCTATCGAGGGTTTCCAGGAGATAGGCCTGGCTTTGGAGAAGGCACGGAAACGGGTTAAACGTGGAAATACGGTCGAATCGGTCGCGGCCGCATATCTGGAGTTCGCCACGTCTTCACCAGCACTGTATGAAGTGATGTTTTCGCTCGGCCTGAGCGTACCATTCGATGACGCGGCTACTCCTCCGGAGATGCGATTCGCGTTTGCCCAACTCTTGGAGTTGTTTCAGGGACAGAGCTCGAAGCCAGAGGTTATAGCGGAACTGTTTTGGGCGAGCCTCCACGGGATCGCCGAGCTAACAAGAACCAAGCGATTTCCGCGCAGCCGTCAGAAAGAGCGCGTAAGGGCGCTCGTCGAGCTCTTCAGTTTCCCAAAGAGATGAAACGGCACAGGTGGTGGAAGCACGATGACTGTAATAGGCGCGCTCTCGTCTCATCGCCAAGCGCGCCAACCTCTCGCGGACGCTGCTCTACCGGATCTTCAAGAACAAGGAGGAGATCTACCAGGCCGTCTTCGTGGACTGGCTGGTCTCACGGCACCCCGCTGCGAAGCAGGCGGCGAAGGGGCTAGGCAGCCGCTACGAGCGCTTGCTCAGCGTGTGCCGTTTGTTGGCGCTCGAACCCTGGGCCGAGATGGTTGGCACGGCCATGGGGAGCGAGTTTCTCGAGGCCTGTGAGCGGATTGACCCCGAGAGTGAGGCGCTCTACCGCAAGGTCGCGCACGAATGCGTCGGCGCCATCCTGAGCGACAAAGCGAGCACAGAAGTCTTCCTCCTCGCGTTGGACGGGTTGTTCGCGGACCAACCCTCGATGGAGGCGCTCGAACAGCGGACGCGGCTCCTCGCAGCGCGCTTCGCCGCCCGCCCATTGAAGAAAGGAGCGCAGTCATGGCGGCGTCAACTGAAATGCAAGGGATCGTCATAATAACTGGTGCGTCCAGCGGCATCGGCGCGGCCACGGCACGCGCACTGGCCCGGCGGGGGTTCCACGTCCTCGCGGGTGTCCGGAACGATCGGGACGCGGATGCAATCCGGGGGCCGGGTATAGAGCCGCTGATCATCGACATCACCAACCCGGACCACATCCGGGCGCTAGCCATCCGGGTGCATGGGGACCCGCAGGGCCGGGCAGTGCGAGCGCTGGTGAACAATGCTGGCATCGGGGTCAACGCTCCGATCGAGGTTTTCGCGATCGACGAGTGGCGACGCCTGTTTGAGGTCAACTTCTTCGGTCACATCGCTGTTACCCAGATGCTCCTGCCGGCCTTGATCCGCAGTAAGGGGCGCGTGATAAACATCAGCTCTGTGGGCGGCAAGATCGCCATGGCCACCTATGGTCCTTACGCGGGCACGAAGTTCGCACTCGAGGCGGTCAGTGATTCCTTGCGACGCGAGATCGCTCCACTTGGCGTCCAGGTGGTCGTGGTCGAACCGGCCGCTGTGCGTACGAAAATTGGGGACCGGGCGATCGCCAGAGCCAAAGAGGTGGCGTCGACCATGACGCCCGAGCAAAGCGAGCGCTACGGCAGGTTGGTGGAAGCCATCACCGCGCAGGCCGCGTCGGCAATGGAGTCGGGCCTGTCCGCCGATGCCGCGGCCAAGGTGATCGCCCAGGCAGTGACGGCGCGCAAGCCGCGCACTCGCTATACCATCGGTCGCGAGGCCGCACTGCTTCCCCTGCTCACGACCCTGCCTGACCGAATGCTCGACTGCATCCTTGCCGCCGCTCTGCGTCCCTACTTCCCCAAGGAGAACAAGTGAGCAACACGACTCGGCTAATGGAATTGACAGCCGCCGAATGGGCGGCAGTCGGGGTCAAAACTGCCTCTGCCTACTCGACACAAATTGCGTGAATTCAGACACAGAGACGCCCTTGCGCGAATACTCATATCTACAACCCGCACTGGCCACCGCATGCAAAGTTTCACAACGGTCAGATACTGTCTATGGCGATCCTTCTAGGCGCTCTCACCATCTGTCTAGCTTGGTGGCCCAGTAGCAACGTTCCCGCAATGGTGGCCGCTGCAGCGGGCGCCGCAAGCCTGTACTTCATCACGCAAAGCACCGCGATTCTGTGCCCCAATACGGCCTATGTCGATCCAGAATTCAAGTCTCAGACGCTTCGAGGAGTTCCACTTGCAGTTGTGATCGACGTAATTTATTTATCGGCGGTCGTTGTTGCATCTTGGTTGGGCTTCCGCGGAGTCCGGTGAAAGTAGCAGATTCGCGCCGACGAGAGTCCCAGAAGAATGGAGGAAATTCATCGAACGAAATTGCATTCCGCACTGGGTTACCGTTCGCCTGTAAAGTTCGAAAAGGAAGCTCACGCCAAACAAGGGCCGGCTTGAGACACTTCACCTGTAATTCTTCTCCTGCAAGAGCTCGAAGAACACTCAGGACAGCGACAGCCGAGGCGAGTTTTGCGGCCTCGACACTGACCCTTGTCCGAGGCAAACTGCGAGCGAATTCACCGGCGTGTGCCAATTCAATTGTCTCACTAGGAAGTTCACTCCCGGAGCAGGCGCGCTCTGGAGTGAACCTTATTTTGAGACAGTTTTCGCGGCCACAATTCCGCATAGCCGCCGATGCGGATCTACAAGCCCGGGGCGGCACCCCTCGTGACGGTCGATGGCCGTCACAGAAACTTTATCAGCGCCTCGGCCGTTTCCTTGGGCCGTTCTTCGAGTACCCAGTGGCCGGTATCCTTCAGGACGATCATGGTCGCGTTGGTCGCGACCAGTTTCATTTGGTTGCCGAGCACCGCTCCATTAGCCTTGTCGCCGGCGATGGCGAGGACCGGCATCGTCAGCTTTGTCTGGGAGAGCTGTGCAAAGTCTTTTGCAGCCTGTTGGAAAGAGACGAAGTAGGCCCAACCCGCGAGCATTCGCCCGGGACGGGCATAGGCTGCCACGTAGGCTGCCCGATCGGTTTCCGGGATCGAATGTGTTTTGTCGGCGGCGAAATCATTCCAGAAATAATCGAAGTAGATTCGCTCGCGTCCGCGGACCAGCATTTCCGGCGTCGGGCCGTTAAAGCGAAAATGCCAAATGCCAGGATTGTTATACACATCCTCCCATCCGGCTACCCCGGGAAGAAATGCGTCCATGACCACCAGTTTCTCGGTCTCGGCGGGGAACTGCGCGGCGTACGCATATGCCACCATCAGGCCGATGTCGTGCCCGACGACTCTGGCCTTGTCGACGTGGAGCGACTTGGCCAGCGCATGAATGCGGATCGCTGCGGTCTTCATGTCCAGGCCGTCCTTGGGCACCGACGAATCGCCGATGCCGGGTAGGTCGGGGGCGATCACCGTGAATTTCTCGGCGAGCTGCGGAATGATAGGCCGCCACATGCGCGAGGTCTGCGTGTAGCCGTGCACCAGAATCAGAGCCGGGCCATGTCCCGCCGTTAGGTAATGCAGCGTTACGCCTCCGACTTCGGCGGTCCGTGAGCTGATCGCGTTTTCGTCCTGCGCGCGTGCCCTTCCTGACGGCGTCGCAAACGATAGCAGCACGATTGACGCGGCAACGAAACGGAAGCTCCATCGCGTTTTCATAGGAGAACTCCTTTCGAGGTGTATGGCCCAAGCCGCATTTCAGACCATACAGTCTGGAATACCGTAAGTCAAGGATTGTTGTAGACTAAGGAGTCTGAAATGGCGCGCAGGAAAGAATTCGATCCCGATCAAGCCCTAGCCAAGGCCATGGACGCTTTTTGGCGGATGGGTTACGAGAATACGTCGCTGGAGCTGCTCCTGCGGGAAATGGGGATTGCGAAGCAAAGCCTCTATGACACGTATGGCGACAAGCGCGGGGTGTACATGAAGGCCTTGGCCTATTACCGGCGCCAAACGAACGACGGTCTGCGCCGACTTTTCGGTGCTGGGCGGCCCGTCAAAGAGGTCTTCGCGAAACTCCTCTTTGGCCTGAGCGCTGAATCCAAGCAACAGCATGAACGAGGCTGTCTTTTGTTGAGCGCCAATCTGGAACGCGACACGTCAGATGCTACACTCGCGGAGTTTCTGCGCGACAACCAAGCCGAAGTCGAAGGGATTTTTAGAGAGGCACTGCTCCGCGCACGAAAGACCGGAGAATTATCGCGTAACACGGATACAAAAGCCCTGGCGGGGTTCTTCACTGTCACAATTCAGGGAATGCGAGCCATGGCACGACTGAGGTCCGATCGGAAAAGCCTCGAACAAGTAGCGCGTGTCGCTTTAGCGACGCTCGACCAATAGACGAAACTGTCGGTTTTAGATGCCCAAGTTGGCGTCGAGTAGTGATTTATGGCAAAAGCCCAGTACGAAGGTTTTGAAGCTCTCGATCCTTTGTTCGGAGTCGTCATGGAGAGCATACGGGAACTCGTTGATGGAAAACACTATTTCGACGCGTTTGGCCCGTAAAAATTAGATTCGATGTATAGCTCGCCACTCCACGGCGGATCTGCGTCCTCCAGGTACGATCGATCACGCATAAAGTCTGGTCACGAATTCCTTGTTCTCTTAGCATGGATGAAATGCTTCACGACCACCTTTTCCGTCGTGTAACTGAGCACCCGCTTTTCGAGTTCATGGTCTGAAACAGTGAACCGGTCATGTTGCCGTTCATGTTCGAGCCAGGAATCCACTAGAAACGTCTCCAGATAAGCATGCGGGGATTCCGTGTCAAAGTAGATGCCCCACCGTGTAGCTCCATCGCGGCGGCGAATTCGTTGATACTGATAAATGTCGTTCAGGAAAGCCGGCGCCTTCGCTGGATCGATGACATATTTGACTGTAACAAGAACTGGCCCAAGGTCGGCGGCATGCTCCTCGAACATGCTTGGTTTACCCCAATGATTCCATGTGCTGAGATCAACCGCCGCGCTCGGAAGCCGAAAGGTGAATTGCAAGAGCAAGGATGCGCCGATTCCGATCCCGGAAACGAAGAGGGCCATGCGGGCATTCGTGTGTTCTGCTGCGAGGCCCCAAATGGCGCTGCCAATTGCTACGCTGCCCTGGAATACAAAGAGATAGGCTGCCAGCACGCGTGCGCGAACCCAGTCGGGCGCCAGATTCTGAATTATCGTATTGAAAAGAGACATGACTACCGTCCAGGAACCCCCTCCGAGAAGCATCAGCGCACATAGAAGCGCGAGATTGTGCAGGGCCGCTGTGCTTAGGAGAATCGCAGCGAACATTGCCGTCGCAGTCGAAACTATAGTCTCTGTCGAACGTTTTGACCTGGCACGTTGCAGGACAACAGCCCCAAGCACCGCGCCGACTCCAAAGAAGCCCAGCAGAAAACCGTACCCGACTGCACTCTTGCTCAGTTCCTTTGCAACCGCCGGCAGAAGCGCCCAGAAGGAACTTGCGAAAAAGATAACAATTCCCGATCGCAGCAGTAGTGTCCGAATGCCAGGTGAGTAACGGACGTAGCGAATTCCCGCAACGCTGGCTCCTGCGAGTGTTTCCGCGGGCAATTTGCTTTTTCGAGTGGGGCGCTTCCAAGTGAAAATGACGAGGATCACTCCAAAAAACGAAAGCGCATTGAAGAGGAAAGTTGTCGCTACACCGACAGCCGCGATAGTCAGGCCTGCAAGCCCCGGGCCTACGGCACGAGCCAGGTTGAACTCGATTCCGTTAAGCGCGAGAGCAGCCGTGAGATCATCCCTTTTGACCAACTCCGGGAATATCGCGCGCCACGTCGGAGATTCTATGGCATCACCGAGCGAGAGAGCCAACGTGAGCAGGAGCAAGAGCCATGGCGTCATCGTTCCAGTGAAAGTGACAATGGTAAGAACGGTGGCGACAACTAGCATCCATATCTCTGTAGCCAGGATCAATTTGCGCCGGTCGAAAATGTCTCCGATCGAACCGGCGGGCAGTGCCAACAGGAAGAATGGCAGCGCTGAAGCGGTCTGGATCAACGCGATATAGAACGAGCTATTGGTCAACGTCGTCATCAGCCATGCCGCGCCCACGGTCTGCATGAACGCCCCGATGTCCGATACCAGATCTGCAATCAGAAGATTGCGGAAAATCCCGATGCGAAGTGGGTGCCACGGGCTTGCCGAAGGAGGTGGGTCGCGTTGGATGGACTCGGGCATCGCGGACTGAATCTACACCAATAGCGCACCAGGTTCATGGCGACGATTACCGCGAGCAAATCAAACTAACGGACGACGCTCGGACCATACTCAACCGCCCATGCTTTGGTCAGCAGATTGAGGGCCCTTGCCACTCTTACGCCGAAGGGCTTAGTGTATTTGCTGGCGGGCGCACCTGCAAAAGCCATGTAACAGCCGGCCTAGGCTCTCCCAGCAGGGAGCACTTCTGTCTGCATGTTGGAATTATAAATAAGGAGAGGAGAATAAGATGCAACTTCAAAGCGACTACTTCAATGCTTATCACAACCTAAAGCTGACACGAGATGACAAAGGTGTGCTGATTGCTGAATTCCACACCAACAGCGGGCCGTTCATCATGACCGCGCAATCTCACACCGAATTTGTCGAGGCCTTCTACCGGATTGCGCAAGATCGAGCGAACAAGATCGTAATCCTTACGGGCGCCGGTGGGGATTTCATTACCGACGTCGCTTGGTCATCTTTTGGCGAAGTCGCCGATCCCGGCGTGTGGAGCCAAGTTCACGACGAAGGCGTTCAGGTTTTGGAAAATATAGCCAACATACGCGTGCCGGTCATCGCGGCTATCGAGGGACGTGCCCATGTACATTCAGACTACGCGCTGCTTGCGAGTGTAATCGTGGCGGCGGAGGGTGCGACCTTCCAGGATGTGGCCCACTTCTCCGCGGGCGTTGCGCCCGGTGACGGAATCTTTACCACCTGGAGTTATCGCGCTGGAGCGGGACGAGCGGAAGCGTTCCTACTGAACCCACAGCCGCTACCCGCCCGTACTGCACACGAATGGGGAGTGGTTGCCGAAGTTGTGCCGAACGGAAAGGCACTGAGCCGGGCGCGGGAATTGGCCGAGCTGTACCTGAAGGCCCCGGAAGTGACGCGCCGCAACACGCGCGTGCATTTTATCCAGCCCTTGAAGGAGCGCATCGTTCGAGAAGTTGGCTACGGACTGTCGCTCGAAGGAGCGTCGTCAGCCGATCTCGTGAAATCGATGCAAGGAAAGAGTGAACCTGTCGCTCAGAGGGCGAAATCCGCGTAAAGAGCCGCGAGAACCGCAGTCTAAGCAAAAGCGGACGAGACTGTGCACCGACTGTGCATGAATCCAACGTTCTCAGGGCATTGGGATAGCTTTGAGCGAAAAGCAGATTCCCCGATTTATTGGAAACGTTAGTAGTTAGAAGCGAGAGAAGGAGTCGTTGGAGTCGAGTTCGGTGCGCCCAAGGCAGGAGCATAGAGGTTTATTGAGTCGCACAAGAAGGAAAAGGACACCAAAAGCCCCGCCCTTCAAAAACCGAAGGGCTGGGAACCCCCAAATCAGACGCCCTCACGGCAAATCTTCGGCTAACGTGGACGTATGAGAGTAATATAAATCCGAATTTATTCATTCTGCCGCTCCGGTTCGGGCTGGTCCGTACGGCCGCCTTAGTGGCGCTCGAGCTGTTCCCTGAGTCTTTTTAGGTTAGCGGGCATCTCATTTCGAGCCTGTCGGCGGACGAAGAGAGGCACAAGTAGCTTGCCGATACCGTGGCCCTCAAAGTCGAGCGCGATCGTAACCCGCGACTGCAAGGGATTGTTGAGAGGCTCGACCGTTACCTTCACAGTCGCCCTAATGGGTCCGTCGATACCGCGCACGGCCCAACTCCTGGGCGGACTGATCTCGGTTATCGTTGAAGTCACCGCCCGCGCGGCACCACCGTCCGGCGAGTTGTGGTGCATTTCGAACCAACCATGGGCGGGCGACCTCCCTCCGAGCGTCCGTCCACGACGCCCTCTTGCCACTCGGCGAACCGTGAAGGGTCGGTGACGTACGAGAAGACCTCCTCCGGCGGACGTGCGATCTCGATCTGCGACACGAGCATTGCCATCGGTTTCCTCCTGGTTTGGTTTGTGATTGGTCTCTCGCGACGGCGTACTCATGCCGCCAGACGTTCGGCGAACCTCCGAAGCGCACCCGGCCAACCGCCCTCAGAGCCGACGGCATCGCGGGTCTGCTCCCAGCCCTCGCCGTGCCGCTCGATGTTGCGGTGCTCCACTTCCACGCGCGTACGGTTCGGCGTTTCGGAGATGAACCGCACCTCGACTTCGCTGGTCTTGGTGTGGTCGGACTCGATTTGCCACGTGGGACCGATGTCCCAGCTAATCACGAATTGCGTCGGCGGGTCGTAAGCCAGCACGCGCGCCCAATGGCATTCGCTGCCGTCGATCCCTCGGTCATAGACGTGGCCTCCCACCCGCGGCTCGAACACCCGCTCAGCGATCTCCACCCCTAGAAGATTGTACTCGGGCGGAAACCAGCTTCCGATGCCCTCCGTGAACACCTGGAACGCGCGCTTGATTGGCGCTTCGACAACGATCTGCGCACGCACGGGTATCACCTGCTTCTGAGCCTCTCCGGTCATGTGTCCTCCTCTCCTCGTTGTTCGACGGCGACCTTGTAGGCCGCCAAGCTGTTGTTCCAGAACTGGTCAAGGTAGGCACGAAGCGCACCGAGTCCGTCGAGGTTGATCCGGTAGATACGTCGGTTGCCTGCGCGGCGGTCAACCACCAACCCCGCGTCCTTCAGCACTTTCAGGTGCTGCGAGACAGCGGGTCGGCTGACGGGAAGGTTGCGGGCAATTTCGACGACGGCATGCGGACTTGCGGCGAGAGCCTCGAAAATCGCCCGCCTAGTGGGGTCGGCCAACGCTGCCCACCCATCAACTCGGTAAGTATTCATGCACGGTTAGTGCATGCTTACTAATATGGAGAGTCAAGACCCATCCGCATGGGGGCGAATCCATCGCCACCCAAGGCCAAGAGAGCTGTTTGTCGGGTGTTTCAGAATCGCGTTGAGCACGGACTTCTGCGCGGCGATTCGGTGGCGATTGCGTTCAAGAGTCGATGGTCGTCGCGGAACTACAATGACAGAGATTACGCACGGCGAATTTTCTTCACCTGTAATTTCACCTGTAAGGAATCCGTCTTGGCCATACTTGCGCGTTCTTAGGCTGTCCCCAACGCCTTCTAAGTTATTCGAAGTACATAATGACCGCCCTTTGACACGGTAGAGGTCTGCGGTTCCCTTCGGCCTGCTCAGGGCAAGCGAGTCCGCAGGGGCCTACCATTCTTTTCAATAGCTTAGAGAGATTTCTGCGGAATCCGGCAGAAACTTCACCTGTAAATTCTTCACCTGTAATCAGGTAAATCCGATGCCGTCGCGCTTCAGATTCTCGTGCATCTGCGACCGAGCCTCAAACATCCAACGCGTTAAGGCATCTGCGTGAACTTAGCTGCTTCCTCACGTCACAAGAAGGCGTGACCGTCATTCAGCAGTTCATCTTGCCCGCCCTCGGATTACACGAAAGAGACTCCAGGAGAAGTAGAGAGAATACAAGATGGTTACCAATCCTACCAATTCATTGACAGCACTCGTTACAGGTGGAACGAGCGGTATTGGCCGGGCCACCGCCAATAGACTAGCCCAGCTTGGCATCCACGTCCTAGTTGTCGGACGCAATGAAGAACGCGGCGAGAAGGCGGTTGCAGCAATCCGTTCAGCCGGAGGCAAAGCGGATTTTATCGCATCTGACCTCCGAGACGCGTCGAGCGCACGCGAAGTGGCAAGAGGAGCAGTCATACTCGGACACGGCCACGTCGATATTCTGATCAACAATGCAGGAATCTTTCCGTTCGGCCCGACGGAAAAAACCACGGAAGAAGAGTTTGACCGAGTGTACGCGCTCAACGTCAAGGCGCCGTATTTCCTCGTCTCAGAACTTGCTCCGCTTATGGCGAAGAGGGGAAAGGGAGCCATCGTCAATGTTTCGACGATGGTTGCCGACTACGGGGTATCCGGCATGAGCCTCTATGGCTCGAGCAAGGCCGCGATGAATCTGCTTACCAAAGCGTGGGCAGCTGAATATGGCCCGAGCGGCGTCCGGGTCAATGCAGTGAGTCCTGGACCTACGCGGACTGAAGGCACGGACGCAATGGGCGAAGGGCTTGCGCAACTCGCCGCCCAGGCTCCGGCGGGCCGTCCGGCTGCACCAGAGGAGATCGCCGAGGCTATTGTATTCTTGGCAACGGATCGCTCCAGTTTCATTTATGGGGCAAAGCTCGCCGTCGATGGCGGTCGCACAGCCATTTGAGAGGCACGGAGGTGGATGATGCCTGAGATAGGACGCTTCGATGTCCTTGTGATCGGAAGTGGAGAGGCCGGAAAGCACCTGACATGGACGATGGCGCAAGCAGGCCACCGAACTGCCGTTGTGGAGCGGAAATATATTGGCGGATCGTGCCCGAACATTGCGTGCTTGCCCAGCAAGAACGTGATTCGCAGCGCAAAAGCGAATTGGTTCGCTCGTCACGGCGCGGAATACGGCATTCAAACTGGACCAGTGTCTACGGACATGAAGGGCGTCCTGAATCGCAAGCGCAAAATGGTCGAGGACGGCGTTCAGTTTCATCTCGATCGCTTCAAGGCGACCGGAGCGGAACTGATCAGAGGAGAAGCCCGGTTCGTGGCACCCAAGACGGTTGAGGTGCGCCTTAACGACGGGGGCCGCCGGATGATCACGGGTGATCGTGTCTTTCTTGACCTTGGATCGCGCTCTGTTATCCCGGACATTCCGGGCCTAGCGGCTGCAAAACCCATGACTCACGTCGAAGCTCTCGATCTCGACCGTTTGCCGGAGCACGTCATCGTGCTCGGTGGAGGATACGTTGGCCTCGAACTTGCGCAGGCCCTCCGCCGCTTCGGGTCTGCGGTAACCCTGATCGAGCGTAGCCGCCAAATCGCCGCCGCCGAGGATCAAGACGTTGCGCAAGCCCTTCTGGAGAATTTCACGAGCGAAGGAATCGAAGTGCTGCTCGACACGCGAGTGCATGAAGTGGACGGACACTCGGGTCAGAAGGTGCGAGTCGTTGCCGAAGACGGCCACGGGCAACAAAAGATCGAGGGAACCGACCTGCTGATCGCTACCGGACGGACGCCCAACACCCAGGGGATCGGGCTGGAAGCGGCAGGGGTCGAACTTGATGCGCGTGGGTATATCAAAGTGAACGACCGCTTGGAGACCGGCGCGGCGGGCGTTTGGGCGATGGGCGATTGTGCGGGCAGCCCGCAGTTCACGCACGTCGCCTACGACGATTTCCGGGTGGTCCGCGACAACCTGAATGGGGGCAGCCGCACTACGCGGGACCGCCTCATACCGTTCTGTATGTTCACCGATCCCGAACTTGCACGGGTCGGCTTGAACGAATCTGAAGCGAAGCGACGGGGCATCGCATATCGCCTAGCGAAGATGCCGATGGCCGCAGTACTGCGAGCTGTCGCTCTTGGCGAAACGCGTGGTTTTGTGAAAATGCTCATTGACGCTCAAAGCGACCGCATTCTGGGATTCACTGCGCTGGGCGTTGAGGGGAGCGAGATGATGGCGGCGGTTCAGACGGCAATGGTGGGCGGATTGCCCTACACAGCGCTCCGCGACGCGATTTTCACCCATCCCACGACTTCGGAAGGCCTAGTTTTTCTGCTGGCGAGTGTTCCCGCAATAGCTAGGCAACAACCAGCCTAGCCTCGTACGTCTTCGCGGCCCTTTGACACGGTAGAGGTTTGTGGTTCGAGTCCGCACGGGTCCCAGCGCGGCTACTTCGACGCGGCGGCAGTGCGGGTTTCGAGCAGATGGACAAACTCGGCAAGGTCCGGCGCGGCTACATCCGACACAGCCCAGAATTCGAACCCGCCGCCTGACCAGCGCAGGATGTGGTAGCCCTGCTTCGATTCGATTGTTTGGGTCGGTTTCGATCCCGCGGTACCTGGCCACACGAATACATTGATGAAGTGTTTGCGCCTCTGGTAGACGAGCGCGGCGACCTCGCGCCCTTCGACGTAATCGAGGCGGCCACCAACCAACGGAAATCCATCGTTCGCCAGATCTTGCACCGGAGGCGAAAAATCGAGTTTGCCGTCGAACCAGGGTTTCACCGTGTGTTGGTCGGTTGAGGCGACGTCCATCAGGTGGTTGGCTTCGAGCGATCGCACGTGGCTCGCGAAAACTTCCGCCGCGATTTGCTGGTCACTTGAGGGCGCTAGAAAGCGGGTGGTCAACTGCCAGCCAGTAACGGAGATCAACGCCAGCAACGCAAAGGCGCCGGCCAATTGCAAAATTCTAAAAGATGGCCACTGAGTCTTCTTCGACTGGACCTGAGTCTCGCTCGGTGCGCGTAGAGATGACTGGATTCGCTCTCGCAAAACCGCCGGCGCAGCATACGCAAGCGAACTGCGCTGCAAGGTCGAGCGCAATGCCTTGAGGTTCTCCAGCTCCCGGGCGCACTCCGGACATCCCTTCAGATGCGTTTCCATCTCGATCGTGCGGACCAGATCGAGCTCGCCATCGAGGTAGCCGGGAACGTAGCGTTGTGTCAGCTCGCAGCTCACTTCAAGACTCCTTGCCAAGGGCGGCGCCCAGAGACTGCCGCAAACGAGTTCGCGCCCGCGCCAGACGGGACATTACGGTGCCCAAAGAGACCGACGAGACATCGGCAATCTCCTTGTAGGACATGCCCTCGACCTCGCGCAGCACCAGAACTTCGCGAAAGATTGCCGGCAACTCCTCGAGGGCGCGATGCACCGTTTCCCTGTCTGCAGCCGCTAGCACCTGCACTTCCGGGTCGGCGCCGCCCGACAATTCGTCGCTGTGAATTTCTTCGTCGAATTCCACGGCGGCATCGGGCGGCCGGTTTCGGTGCAGCCACGTGTAGCACGTATTCCGCACGATTGTGAGCAGCCAAGCCCTCATGTTTCCGCCCTGGTAGCCGTCGAAAAACCGAAATGCACGCAAGAACGACTCCTGCGTCACGTCCTGAGCGTCCTGTTCGTTTCGCGTCAGCCAGCGAGCGAGGTTGTACGCCGCGTCCAGATGAGGCAGGACGGCTTGCTCGAAGCGTTCACGTGTTGCTGCGCCTGGCACTCTTGTGCGTCTCGCCGCTCTCTAATCGCCCGATAGTGAGACTGCGGACACGTCCTTTTTATTCCCGCTGATGAAAATATGTCGTTTAGAGGGAATAAACACCGCCAGTTCAAGTCTTACATCCCAAAGGCCGCGTGCGGCAAGCATTTTACAGCCCGCGCCCGGCGAAGGAGAAACAACATCATGGCTGATTTTATTAAGGACAACATCAACAAGGACGGCATTGACCGCCGGGGATTCCTCCAGTGCATGGCCTGGGCCGGCACCGGGGTGCTCTACTCGGTTCACGGGGGCATTCTGAAATCGGCGCCGTTACTGCAGGGCGCCATGAGCGGGATGGACAAGGCGAAAATGAAGGGCGCGGATTTCAGCTTCATCCAGATCAGCGACTCTCACATCGGATTCAGCAAGGAAGCCAATCCCGACGTCACCGCGACGCTGCAGGTTGCTGTCGACCGGATCAACAGTTCGACGGAGCGCCCGGACTTCCTGTTGCATACCGGTGATATCTCCCAGCTCTCCAAACCCTCTGAGTTTGACACCGCCGAGCAAGTCCTGAAGGGCGCCAAGGCGGGGCGGATTTTCTTCGTTCCCGGTGAGCACGATGTTCTGACGGACGATGGACAGCAGTACCTCGATCGCTTCGGCAAGGACACGAAAGGAAAGGGCTGGTACAGCTTTGACCACAAGGGCGCGCACTTCATCGGCCTCGTGAATGTCGTGGATCTCAAGGCAGGCGGACTCGGTTCGCTCGGTTCGGACCAGCTCAAGTGGCTTCAGGACGATGTGAGGGAATTGAAAAGCAGCACGCCGGTGATCGTCTTCGCGCACATTCCGCTCTGGACGGTGTACCCCGACTGGGGTTGGGGCACGGACGACAGCGAGCAGGCGCTCGGATACCTGAAGCGTTTCGGCTCGGTTTCCGTCCTCAATGGCCACATCCACCAGATCATGCAAAAGGTGGAAGGCAACGTCACGTTCCACACGGCGCTGTCCACTGCATTCCCTCAACCTGCACCGGGCAAGGCGCCATCGCCGGGCCCGATGAAAGTGCCGGCAGACCAGTTGCGCAGCGTGCTGGGCATTTCCCATGTGAACTACGTGCAGGGCAACCACTCGCTCGCGATTGTCGATTCTCCCCTGGCGTGATCCAGGGAGAAATCTAAAGGCTTCAACAACATTTCAAGGAGAACACAAATGAAAAGAATCATATGGATGTTCGGATTCGCCGCCACAGTAGTGACAGCCATTGCTTTAGCTCAAGGGATCATGCCGAGCCTGGCTGCGAGCCCCGCGGACAAACCCGCAAGCAGCGCCATCGTCAAGATCGACAACTTCAGCTTTGGCCCGGCAACCATCACCGTTCCCGCCGGGAGCACGGTCACCTGGACGAACAACGACGACGTTCCGCATGTCGTCACCAGCGATGACGGCAAGCTCTTCAAGTCCAAGGCGCTCGATACGGACGACCGTTTCTCGTTCACCTTCACAAAACCGGGCACGTACAACTACTACTGCGCGATCCACCCGAAGATGACCGCGAAAATCGTAGTGCAATGACGCGAGGAGAGCCGGATGAATCCCTTTGATCTGAAGTCCGTCCTCCTCGCCAAGCACGCGCAGCACGTGGCGATGGTGCACTTTCCCATTGCACTGATTTTTGTCAGCGTCCTCTTTGATCTGATGTCGCTGCGCAAGCAGAGCCTCGCTCTGCTTCGCGCGGCGTATTACACCGTAGTGGTAGCGGCGATCGCGGCGGTGCCAACAATCGCGACCGGCCTGCTCGCGTGGCAATGGCAGCTTGAGGGTGCGCGAATCAAGGGGAATCTGAAGCTGCATCTGATCCTGGCACTTTGTTCCAGTGCGATGATTTGGCTCGTGTGTTGGTTTCACATCAGGGAACAACGCAAGCCCCAGTTTCATTCGCCGGGCACGCGTTTAACGCTCGAAGTCGTGGCGGTTGCTCTAACCATGTTGACCGGGCATGTCGGCGGGTTCGTTAGCGGCGTCAATGGCCCGCTCTAAGTGCCTGGAGCATCAATTCAGCGTCGAGTATTACGCAGAAATTGTTGCGGCAATTTCAGCAAGATTATTACAAACCAGCGACCTCTCCATGACACGTCGTGGAAGCCCCGCAGGTATGCTCATTTTTTGAACCTTGGCCGGATTGATGTCTGAATCGTCGGAAATGCTCGGAGTCCGGACGTATTTTATGGAACGGAGTTCAAAAGGTTGAATGCCATGCCGTCATCCGCAGAACGGGAACTCAAAACGAACGACCTGCCTGAAGAAGACGCGATTCGCCTCGCTCAAGAAGGCAATGCCGCGGCCTTCGAGCAGCTCTATCGCCGACACAGCAGGCGTGTCTACGCCCTGTGCCTGCGGATCGTAAAGAATGAAACCGAAGCCGAAGACCTGACGCAGGAGGCTTTCTTACTGCTATTCCGCAAGATTCACACATTTCGCGGAGAAGCGAAATTTTCCACCTGGCTGCACCGGCTCGCCACCAACCTTTCGCTTATGCGACTTCGCAAGAAACGGCATCCGGAAGTGTCGCTCGACGCCACTTTCGAACCCGGCGAGGAAGATTCCGCTCGCCTGATGGAACTCGGCGGACCTGACGCTCGGCTCAATGGAGTCGTCGACCATGTCAATCTGAGTCGAGCGATTGAACAGTTGCCGGAGGGATACAAACAAATGTTCATTCTCCACGATGTACAAGGATACGAGCATCACGAGATCGCCAAACTTCTGGGATGCTCGAGCGGCAATTCCAAGTCCCAGTTGTACAAGGCACGACTCCGGCTTCGGGAACTGTTGCAGGAGGATCTTCGCAGTCACGCGAGAGAGAAACGCGAATCAGTTCGCAGATCGACTGATTCAGAACATCGAGACCATGAATTTGAGTGTGCAAAAGCCTGAAGCAAATTGCGCTCGCAACAGCGGCGGCCGCTTGAAAAGAACAGATCGCTGTGAAAAGGGAATCGTTGCCTTGAACGCCGGCAAAGTTGCGCGTTGATTTTTGATCACGCCTTAGAAATCACGAAATTGTATTAATTCTGTCAACTTCCTCGCTCCCTCACAACGAATTGCTTCGCGGCAGAATCGGATACGAGTCGAGTTCAATCTCGGTGAAATTACAAAATGCAATACGGAGGATGACTTGAAAAGGATATTCGTGCAATTCGGGCTGATGATGACATTGGCGGTTCCATCCGGGCTTCGGGCCCAGCAAAGCGGCTATTTCCAGACGAACCTGGTTTCGAATACGGCCGGCGTAGCCGCAACTACGGACTCTCAGCTTTTAAACCCCTGGGGAATTTCGCTTATTCCCGGGCAAGATTTCTGGATCGCGAACAACAACAGCGGCACATCCACGCTCTACGACTTAAACGGCAACAAGAATACGGGGCTGGTGGTAACCATTCCTGGCGCCACCAAAAATCCACACGGCAATTGCAGTCCCGGCTGCCCGACCGGAACCGTTTCAAACAGCACCGGCACCTACTTCGGCGGCGGACAGTTTATTTTTGACACCGAAGACGGCTTGATCGCCAACTGGACCGGCGCCAGCAACACGGCAGCGGTGGCCTTCGACAACTCCGCCAGCGGTGCGGTTTACAAAGGCCTTGCGGTGCTCAACGGCAACATGCTTTTGGCGGCGAACTTCAATAGCGGCAAAGTCGACGTTATTGGCAGCAACTTCGCGCTCACTACGCTGGCCGGCTCATTTACCAACCCTAACTTACCCGCGGGCTACGCTCCCCACGGCATCCACGTCATCAATAACAAGGTCTATGTCGCCTATGCTATGCAGGATGGCGCCAAGCACGATGCCATGCCCGGTGCCGGGCTCGGACAAGTGGATATCTTCGACACGAACGGCAATTTCGTGAGCACGTTTGTCCCTGCGGGCGGCCACCTCAACGCGCCTTGGGGCGTTGTGGCGACTCCAGCTACCTTCGGTGCGTTCCCCAACGCCATCCTCGTGGGAAATTTTGGCGATGGCACGATCGATGCGTTCGACACGACTGGGCGGTTTCTCGGCCAGATCGCCGACTCGTCGAACCAGGTACTGGTGAATCCGGGCTTGTGGGACATGGTGTTTGGCGCAGGCGGTCCCTCGGGCGCTCCGGGCACTCTCTATCTGACGGCTGGAGGAAGCAACCAACCCAACTTCCCGTCGGGAGGCACCACTACGAGCGTATTCGCCAGTGTTGTCCCCGCGAGTGCAGTCAGCAGCCAAAATTTCTCGTTGAATCTCTCGGCCCATAGTGTGTCTGTCACGAAGGGCGGTTCGGCCAACCTCATGATTGGCGCCGCGGCGGTTGGAGGATTCAACAGCCCAATCTCGCTGGGCTGCTCGTCGGTCTCGGGTTTGACCTGCACTTTCAATCCAACGACGATCACTCCCGGGTCGAGCACGACCTCCACCTTGACCATCTCTGCCGCCTCGGCTCCGCCGGTGGGTGGTTACGCCATGACCGGCTTCGCGGCCCTGCTGCCCGGTCTGGGGCTGTTCGGAACCGTTTTCGCGACTCGCAAACGGAAACCGCTGACGCGCAAGAGTATTCTGTCGATGAAGGTATTTGGTTTGTTCCTCGTCGTCTCACTGTTCTCGTTGTTGGCCGTCGGATGCGGCGGCGGATCGTCAAACGCCCAAACAACTCCACCGGCCGGATCTCCGGTCACCTTGACGGTGACGGGCACATCCGGCTCGATAACCCAGTCCACCCCAGTGGCCATCACCATCAACTAAAGCACGGCAGTCCCGGCTAAGGCGCACTTCGGTGCGCCTTTGCCGAATACCTGGATCGGTTCACTTGGCCGGAGTCCGTCTTAGTCGATGCTGTGCGGTATTTTCTCAACCTGACTTTTTGGAATGGCCAAGTTGAGCAGCACTGCGGTAAGCGCTCCGATGATGATGCCGTCCGTGGCCAAGAGGCGCACCGAAGGCGAGAAGACGTCAAACACAACCGCAGGCGCGAAGTTTATGGCGGTACTCAACGCGACCGATGCGGCGACGATTAGTAGATCCCTCTGCCTACGGAGACTCTCCGCCAAGATGCTCACCCCCACAACGACGATCATGCCAAACATGAAGATCAGGGTTCCGCCCAGCACAAATGTCGGCACGACGCCGATGGCAAGTCCGATCTTCGGCATGAGAGCCATAACAACCAGGAGCACGCCCGCAGAAGCCACGACGAACCGGCTGCCAACGCCAGTTAGCGAAATCGCCCCGACATTCTGATCGTACGAAACGATCGGGACACCGCCGAACAGCGCGGCGACAACCGAGCCGAGACCATCTGCGGCCACCGCACCTCGAACGCGTTTCTCGCTGGCATCGACACCCAACATTTTACAAAGTGCGAGCGTGATGCTCAGCGTGTAGATCGCCGTTACGAAATAATAGATGACGATCGTCGCGATGGCCCCTGGGCTGGGCCATGCGAGGCCATAGGGAGCCAGCCTCGGCAGTCGTAGCCATGGTGCATCCGCGATCGCCTTCACATTTGCCAGCCCCATCGGGATCGACACAAGATAAATGCACACGACCGCCAAAAAGATCGACAAGGACCTGGCAGTACCCTTCGTCAACATATTGATTGCGACAATGAGAACGATACTGCCAACCAGATAGATAAATGTAAGCGGATTGCCGAAGTACGGTGTGTTCACGCCGAACGCGACATTGGCAGCAACCTTGATCAAGCTTTCGCCAGTTATGACGAGAAGCGTTCCGATGACGAGCGGCGGGAACAGCGCGCGCATCTTGCCGATCGCGGGGCTGACAGCAAGGAGCGCAAGGCCACCGATGATCAGGGCGGTGGAAGCCGCGGCGAGGCCCTCACTCTTGGCGATGGCGACGACCGGCGCGATGTAGATCACGTAGGCACCAAGCACGAGAGGCAGGCGGCCGCCGATCCAGAAAAGCCCCAATGCGGAGATCAGTGTTCCGATACCGCAGCCCAACATTACGCCGGTCATCATGAACCCGCGCTGGTCGGCCGGCAGGTTCAACAGACCGCCGATCACGAGCGGCGATGCGATCATCGCCGTAAACATGATCAAGACATGCTGAAAACCGAATAGAAATGATGCGATTGCTGGAGGCCTGTCCTCGAGTCTGTATCGCAGCGAAAGAACAAGAACATTCGTCCCGGCGGGCGCTCCTTCCTCAGCCAACATGCTCCCGATTCGGTCATGCCCTGGCTTCATATCCAGCTCCTCGGGTCAACGATCACGCGCGCGATCCATGAGCGCTTTCTCCTGCCCGCCGTCGATCTCGATCATGGTTCCATTGACGTTGTGCATGCGAGGCGAGGCCAGCATGACGACGAGGTCCGCGACCTCTTCAGGCTCGGCAATGCGCCCCGTGGGAATCGAGGCCGGAGCGAGTCGATCGGCCTCCTCATAGCTGAGCTTCATGTCTCGCGCCATCGCCCTCACGAGGCTCGCCCAGCGCTCGGTGCGAACGGGGCCAGGATTGACGGCAACGAGACTAATTCCGTATTTGCCGTATTGGCCCGCAAGCGCCAGTGTCAGGTTCTGCCCGGCGGCGTTGGCGGCGCCCGGCGCGATCTCCCAATAAGAGGGCTTCACGCCGTCATTGCCAATGAGATTGACAACGCGACCGCCGCCCTGCCGAACCATGATTGGCAGGACGTAGCGCAGGCAGCGCACGTAGCCCAAAAACTTCAGCTGCAGAGTCTGCTCCCAATCCGCCTCGTTAAGATGTTCGATGACACCTCCCGGCGCGGAGCCTGCGTTGTTTACCATAATGTCAATTCGACCCAACTCTTGATGTCCCGACACAACGAAGTTCCGCGCATCACTGTCCTTGGTAAGATCGGCCGGGATCGGGATGATCTTCCCGCCCGTGGCCGAAACAATTTCCTTTGCAGTCGCGGCGAGCGCATCCGGGCGACGCCCGCAAATGGCGACGTCGACGCCTTCGCGAGCGAGACCGAACGCTATGGCCTTCCCAATACCCTCACTGCCACCGGTGACGAGCGCCGTTTTTCCTTTGAGGTTCAGATCCATTCCATTCTCCCTAAATGACGTCTTGGTTCCCACCGCCTGCCGCTAGGCGCCTCCACCTTGGCGCCGATGAGACATCCAGCAGCCCGTTTCTGCGGCACCGAAGAGTTCAGCAAGTGCGGCGTTGACGGCACAAGGTTCTTCGCTGTTGATTGTGTGTCCGGAGCGAGGAATAACGAGTAACCCTGCCGTGGGAACAACGCGCTTCAGGAAGAGACTTCCGTCAAGACATGGGAAGTCCTCATCCCCCACGATTACCAGCAAGGGTACGATAAAGTCCCGCAAACGCTTCTCCAGATCCCATAATGTGGGCCGTTTGAGTTGAAGATTGAGCATGGTGAGGGCAGAGCCCATACCGGAGTGTTCTGCGAGCATGCGTTTGAACTCAGCGAAGCCACGGGGATCCTTTGCCCGAAAGGTATGTCGCATCGGTGCGTTCGCGTAATTCGATGCGGCAACTTCGATCGGCTCGCTTTGGAACATCCGAGCGATCTCTTCACAAGTACGCACAGACGCGTCTCGCTCCGCGGGATTCGAACCCCATCCGCACCCAAGAAGGGCGACAGACAGGCATCGCCCGGGATGATCGAGACCGACGTGCAGCGTCGTGTAGGCCCCCATCGAATGTCCAACGACATGAGCTTTTTCAATTCCAAGCGCATTCATGACCGCAAGCACGTCCCCGCAGGCAATGTCCTGGCTATAAGCGTTCGGTTCAGTCGGGATGTCGGAAGGAGGGTAGCCGCGTGCCGCAAAGGTCACGCAGCGATGGGAGCGCGCGAAGAAGCGCATCTGGGGCTCCCAGGACCGATGATCCCCCGCAAACTCGTGGACAAACATCACGGGAGTTCCAGAGCCGGTCTCCTCAACATGGAGCCTCGTGCCGTCGAGCGCAGCGATCCTCGCCATCCCTTCCTCCCGGCCAATGCTTTGTACGCTGCATATTCTCAATTGGCAAGCAAATGGATTTGAGATGAACGCAATCTAACTTTCAAAACGGCAACCTGGGACGCTGCGCCGGTCATCGCTTCTCCATCACGGGTCGGGCGTGCCAAGTCAGTTGTTTTCTCCCTAATCAACAAAAATCAGGGAAAGCCACGGGTATTGACAACGGCCAGCAACTCGGCCAAAATGCGTATGGCGAACAAAAAGCGAAGACAAAAACCTCCCCTCTTCTTGTCTTCCCTGGTTTTCTATGCCCGCAAATCTGGCTCAATTGCGTTCCGAGGTCGAACTCGCCCTGGCGGGCCGCGTGGCCTCTCCCTTCGCGCTTCCTGAGCGCCGGGTGGAATTTGTCTCGACGGGCATTTCGGAAGTGGACGCACTCGCGGGAGGGCTGCCGCGCGGCGCGCTCACCGAGATTTTCGGCCCCACTTGCTCGGGCCGCACCAGTTTATTGTTTTCCGCTTTGGGCGCGAGGACGAGCGATGCCGAAGCCTGCGCGCTCGTCGATGGAAGCGACGCCTTCGATCCGCAATCCGCGAAAGACGCGGGAATCGATCTGAAGCGGCTCCTGTGGGTGCGGTGCCGCACGATGGAACAAAGTTTTCGCGCCACCGATTTCCTTTTGGCCGCCGGAGGCTTCGGTTTCATCGCGCTCGATCTTGGCGACACTCCCGGCGAATTGGTGCATCGCGTTCCGCTCGAGACCTGGTTTCGTTTCCGGCGCGCCGTGGAAGGGACGCCGACGATTTTATTTGTTCTCGAAGAGGAGCCGCATGCGAAGACCTGCGCGTCCCTAGTGCTGCAAGTCGAGGCGGCGCGCTCGCGCTGGAACTTGACGCAAGCCGATAGCGCCGCCGGCTTGCGCCGCTATCCGTTTTCGCGGCTGTTTGATGGCTCGGATGTCCGCGCCGAACTCGTTCGTTCCCGCACACAGCAAGGGGTTAAAACCGATTTTCACGATGGCCGCGATCCGCTGGCCAGGGATGACAAATCGATCGTCTTTGAAACCCGGGGAATTTTCGGGTTTCCGAGGAGCCGGCCAACCTGATGCCGCAGCGCCGGGCAAATTTATCGGGCGAGGTTATCCAGACTGTTTTATGGCATTCGCTTCCGTTCACGTTCCGAATTTCATGGTGCAATCCGCCGTCCGCGCGGAGCCCGATTTGCTCGACCGGGCGCTCGCGCTGGTCGAGGGCGATCTGCCGCTCTGGAAAATCGTCGCCGCGAATCAAGGCGCGTTGCAGGAGGGAATCGAATTCGGCATGGGTGGATCGCAAGCGAAACAATTTTCGAGCGTGGAAATCCGGCGGCGCTCTCCCGGCCTCGAAAAAGCCGCTCACGCGGCGCTGCTGGATGTGGGCTGGTCCATATCCCCGCGCGTCGAGGACACCGCGGCAGACACCATTGTTCTCGATATTACCGGCCTAACCTCGCTGTTTGGTTCCGTAAAAAATCTCGCCGCGGCGCTGGCCGAGCGCGCGGCGAGCATCGGCCTGCGTCCTCATGTCGCGGTGGCGTCGAATATCGAAGCTGCGATCCATGCCGCGCGGGGCTTCCACGGGATTACGTTGATCCCGCCGAGTGAAGAATCGGAGCGATTGAGCTCTCTGCCCGTGGAAGTGCTTTTTCCTTCCGTCGAAACGTTTGAAACTTTGTACCGCTGGGGCATTCGCACCTGCGGGGAACTCGCGGCGTTGCCGCTACTGCCTTTATCGGAGCGCCTGGGCCAGGAAGGAGTTCGCCTGCACGAACTGGCGCGCGGAACGCATTGCCGTTCGCTCGCGCTCGCCCAGCCGGAAACATTTTTTGAGGAGGAGATGGCGCTCGATTACGCGGTCACCGAACTCGAGCCGCTGTCCTTCCTGCTCGGGCGTTTGCTCGATCAATTGTGCGCCCGTCTGGAGGCGCGCTCGCTGGCCGCGGCCGCGTTTTACCTTCGGCTCGATTTGCAGGATTCCGATGAAGAGGAAGCGGAAAATTTTGAAATCCGGCGAAAAAGTTCAGCTTCAAAAATTGATTCCAAAACCTTCGAGAAAATCCTGCGCCTGCCCGTGCCCATGCGGGATTCCAAGACGCTTCTGAAATTGCTTCGCCTGCAGCTGCAGTCCGATTCGCCGCACGGCTCGATCGTAAAAATTTCGCTCGCCGCGGAGCCGGCCCGGCCGCGCGCAGGCCAAAAAGGACTCTTCATTCCGGACGCTCCCGATCCGGAAAAGCTGGAAGTGACCATCGCCCGACTTGCGGGCCTTGTCGGGAATTCGAATGTCGGTTCGCCCCAGCTCGTGAACACGCATCGCCCCGGCGAGTTTCGAATGGCGCCCTACATTCCGGCGCCGGAAGAGGCGGGTGTTGCTTACGGTCTTCGGTGTTCTCCGCATTTCTCTGTGTCCTCCGTGTTGCGGTTTGAAGGGCTTGACACAGCGCAGCGAAACTGCAGCCAACCGGAAACTTCAGCGGCTAAAGCCGATTTAGAACAGGCGGTGACGGCCGGGCTGAAGCCCGGCCCTACAAAGCGAACCGTAAATTCCTCGCGCGCGGCGATTGCCTTTCGGATGTTCCGGCCGGAGATTCCGGCGAACGTGGAATCCGCGGAAGGATGCCCCTGTCGCATTTCTTTTCGCGGCGCGCGCGGTGAAGTTGTCGCGGCGTCGGGGCCGTGGCGGACTTCCGGCGATTGGTGGGAGGAACACGGATGGCGGCAGGACGAATGGGACATGGAAATTCGCTTCGATCGGCCAGCCGCCTCTAAATCGGATAAATCGGACGACAAGCGCACTTCGCGCCGGGGCGTGCCCGACGGAATCTACCGGATTTATTACGACTGGACGCGCCGCGGCTGGTTTGTGCGCGGCCGGTACGATTGATGGACTGATTTGACTCCGTTGATTTCTTGCCACCCGCGATGCGCTGTTGTAGCCCGCGTCTTTAGACGCGGGGTTCGTCGTTTGGGGTGGTGGAAAAACATCCCCCGCCTCTAAAGAAGCGGGCTACAGCAATCAGCCACGAAATTGGCATGGACCCGTCGGACTTGATGTACACCGAACTCCACGCGCGCTCCGCATTCAGTTTTCTCGAAGGCGCTTCGTTGCCCGAGGAATTTGCCGAGGCCTGCGCGAAACATGGAATGGAGGCCATGGCGCTCCTCGATCGCGACGGGGTTTACGGCGCGCCGCGCTTTTATCTCGCCGCCCATAAATCTTCGATTCGCGCGCATATCGGCGCCGAAGTGACCTCCTCGGTGGGATGGCGATACCCAATCCTGGTGACCTCGCGCCTCGGATACCAGAATCTTTGCCGGCTCGTCACCCGCATGAAGTTGCGCGCGCCGAAAGGCAAAGGAAGCGTTTCGGTTTCGGATATCGCCGAACGGGCTGAAGGCCTCGTCTGCCTGACCGGCGGAGAAGAAGGGCCGCTGGCGTACGCCCTCGAACAGGGTGGAATCGAAAGCGGAATCGCCTGCGTGCGGAATTTGTGCGAGCTGTTTGGCCGCGAAAATGTCTATGTGGAATTGCAGCGGCATCTTTGCCGCGAAGAAGAGGCACGCAATCAGGCCGCCGTCGAGATCGCGCGAAAGCTGCATCTGCCTCTCTTGGCCACGAACGGCGTGCGTTACGCCGCGCCGAACAGGCGCGAGACGCTCGACGTTTTCACCTGCATCCGAAATCACAAAACGCTAGTCACCGCGGGCCAGCTCCTCTCTTCCAATTCCGAACGCTATTTGAAATCCCCTGCAAAAATGAAGCGCCTGTTCGCGGATCTTCCGGAAGCCATCGCGAACACGCAAGAACTTTCCTCGCGGTTGCAATTTGGTTTGAATGACCTGGGCTACAAATTTCCGGTGTATCCGGTTCCGAATGGCGGCTCGCAAATCCAATTTTTGCGCGAGCTCAGCCGCCAAGGCATGCTTCACCGCTACGGACAAAGCGATGAACGCGCGCGCTTACAAATCGAGCGGGAACTGGCCGTCATCGAAAAGCTCGATCTGGCCGGCTACTTTCTGATCGTCTGGGACATCGTCCGGTTCTGCCGCGAGAAAAATATTCTGGTGCAGGGGCGGGGCTCCGCGGCCAACAGCGCGGTGTGTTACGCGCTGGGGATT
>Ga0210410_10001102_pt1 | contig 26096 bp, 19 predicted proteins | sample IncBWC4MmetaG_FD_161058 | JGI IMG/M metagenome (GOLD analysis project Ga0210410, IMG submission 161058) | Forest soil microbial communities from Barre Woods Harvard Forest LTER site, Petersham, Massachusetts, United States - Inc-BW-C-4-M | ecosystem: Environmental > Terrestrial > Soil >... | reverse complement strand
AGTTCCACCGAACTTAGCGAAGGTCATCCTGAATACGATTCGACGGTTGGAGCTACCGCAAGATTTCAGCGGAACTACAACGGCAAGCAGCCTGGTGACCCCAAAAAGGCAGCTCAGGCGATCGTCCGGTTGACGCAAGAACGGAACCCTCCGTTGCGACTCTTGCTCGGCAGCGATGCGTCCGCCGCCGCGGAGAGGAATGATCTTGCGCGATTAGAGGAAGCACGAATTTGGAAGAAACTCAGCGTCTCCACCGATTTTGAGACGAAGTGAAGAAGCAGCAAACATTAAGCAGGAGAATCCGAACCCCGGCCACGACTCGAGACTTGACTTCAGCGGTGGCCGAGGGCGAGTTTCGTCAGGATTTATTTTACCGCCTCAACGTTTCTCCGATTCGATTGCCGGCATTGCGCGAGCGGATTAGCGATACTTCCTTGTTAGTCGGATACCTGATCGACCGCTACGCCAAGAAATTGGGCGAGAAGATTCGAAACATAGACAAGAAGACGGTCGAACTCTTCCACGCATATGATTTGGCCGGCAACATCCGCGAGTTGCAAAATGTAGTCGAGCGGGCGGTGATTCTGTCTGAAGGGGAGACTTTCTTTGTGGATGAGACCTGGCTCACGCACGTGACTCCCAAACTGGCTGCGACGGCTGCTCCGCTGGTTGCTGACCTCGTAGAGCACGAAAGAGAGATCCTCGAGCCGCTCTCCGGGAATCTGAAGGCGTGGTTGGGGGTCCAACCGGCGCCGCCGTTAAGCTGGGCATTCCCCGACAGACACTCGAATCCAAAATAAGAAAGTTGGGCATAAACCAACACCGGTTCAAGGCTTCTTAATCTTCCTCGCCGGACAAGCGCCGTTCGTAAACCTCCACTGTGGCGGTGGATTTCGTCGAATGATAGAGCAACCACCACATTCTAAACTTAGCGGAATCGCGTTTTGGCCTCTCAGTCCGCTATTTTTCGGCGAGATCCGGGCTTCCTGGCTACGATGATGGTGAAGGACTTAAACTCGAATTACATCACGCTCAGTCCGCTTTCAGTCCGCTTCTGTCTGCGGCGTGGCTGAACATCGCAATCAGCATTGCCCCTGCCGCAGCCATAACGATCCTCACTGAGACTGTGGATATAAAATAAATCGAGATTTTTATACCCGCGAGGCGCAATTCACAGCGATAAAGAACAATGGTGAATATAAGCAGATTACCTAATAAAGTGGCAGTAGTGACGGGCGCGTCCAAAGGCATAGGCGGTGGGATTGCAACGGCCTTGGGAGGGGAGGGCGCGCGCGTGGCCGTGAACTATTCCTCCGATCGGGAAGGCGCCGAGCGCGTTGCTCAGGCGATCACCGACAACGGGGGCGAGGCGATCGCGGTCGGGGCCGACGTGTCCAAGGCCGCAGATGTCGCGCGGTTATTCAAAGAAGTTGATTCTGCGTTCGGAAGACTGGACGTTTTGGTCAACAACGCCGGGGTATTCCGCTTCGGCGCCTTCGCGGACATTACTGAACAGAGCTTTCACCTCCACTACAACGTCAACGTTCTCGGGGCGATTCTCACCGTGCAAGAGGCGATCAAGCGGTTCGGGGCCGACGGCGGGAGCATCATCAACCTCAGCTCCATTGTAGGGTCGCCTCCGGTGCCGGACGCCCTGCTCTACGCTTCCGCGAAAGGCGCCATCGAAACTCTGACCAGGGGATTGGCGCTCGAACTGGCGCCGCGCAAGATCCGCGTCAACACCATCTCTCCCGGTCATACAGAAACCGAAGGCAACGTGACTGCGGGGACTTTCGCGGGTGGGGCCGGCACCGTTCTGGCCGGGAAGACGCCGCTTGGCCGGCTGGGCCGGGTCACGGATATCACACCTCTGGCGGTTTTCCTGGCATCAGACGAGTCAGGCTGGATTACCGGAGAGGTCATTCGCGCCGCAGGCGGTCTCATTGTAGCCACCTGAGGGCAACGTGCTGACCTCGCAATAACAACGCGACCACAGCAACACAGAGAGGAGAAACCGATGCAATTTCAAAGTGACTATTTCACTGCTTATCACAACTTGAAACTGACACGAGATGACAAGGGTGTATTGGTTGCTGAGTTCCACAACAACGGCGGGCCGTTCATTATGAGCGCGCAAGCTCACACGGAACTTGTCGAGGCCTTCTACCGGATTTCGCAGGATCGGGCGAACAAGATCGTAATCCTCACGGGCGCAGGTGGGGAGTTTATTACAGATGTCGATTGGTCCTCTTTCGGCGATGTCGCCGATCCCGGCGTTTGGAGCCAGGTTCACGACGAAGGTGTTCAAGTGTTGGAAAATATTGCCAATATACGCGTGCCGGTCATCGCGGCTATCGAAGGACGTGCCCATGTGCACTCCGACTACGCGCTGCTTGCCAGCGTAATTGTGGCGGGTGAAGGTGCGACCTTTGAGGATGTAGCCCACTTCTCCGCGGGCGTTGCACCCGGCGACGGAATCTTTACCACGTGGAGCTATCGCGCGGGAGCAGGACGAGCAGAGGCATTCCTGCTGAATCCGCAGCCACTGACGGCGCGTACCGCTCATGAATGGGGAGTGGTGGCCGAAGTCGTGTCGAACGGTAAGGCGCTCAGTCGAGCGCGAGAATTGGCCGAGCTGTACCTGAAGGCTCCCGAAGTGACCCGCCGAAACACACGCATCCACTTCATTCAACCCCTGAAAGAACGCATCGCGCGAGAAGTTGGCTACGGACTGTCGCTCGAAGGAGCTTCGTCCGCCGACCTCGTCAAATCGATGCGAGCCAAGAGTGAATCTGCCGCTCGGAAAGGAAAAGTCGCATGAAGGGCACCGAGACCTCTCCATCCGCCCACGTTATGCAGTCGCAGCCGGAAGAATTTGATCTGCTGATTCTCGGTGGCGGCACGGGCTCAACCGTCGCTGCGTGGACGTTTGCTGGCGAAGGCAAGCGTGTCGCAGTCGTCGATCGGAAGTATATTGGCGGCTCTTGCCCTAATATTGCGTGCCTTCCGAGCAAGAACATTATTCATAGTGCGAAAGTTGCGGACTACTTTCGCCGAAGCAAAGAGTTTGGCATTGCTCACAATGGCTTCGCGATTGAGATGTCGGGCGTCCGAGACCGCAAACGCAAAATGGTGGTCGGGCTGAACGACATGTATATGGAGAATTACCGGAAAACGGGTGCCGTGTTCATTTTGGGCGCCGGGCGATTCGTTGCTCCGAGAACTGTGGAGGTAGCCCTCCTCGACGGGAGCACTCGTCAACTCCGCGGTGCTAATGTGATCGTCAGCACCGGCACACGGGCCTCATTGGAACCAATTCCTGGTCTTGCTGAAGCACAACCGCTCACGCACATCGAAGCGCTCGAATTAGGCCAAGTCCCCGAACATCTGCTCGTTATCGGCGGTGGCTACGTAGGAGTAGAGCTTTCGCAGGCCATGCGGCGATTCGGCAGCAAAGTGACGGTGGTTGATCGCAATGGACGATTGATGTCCAAAGAAGACTCGGACGTATGCGAGGCTCTTCGCAACCTGCTCGCAGATGAAGGCATCGATATTCTCCTGAATGCACGAATCAAGCAAGTGTCAGGCAAATCTGGCGACTCGGTAAGTGTCGCCGTCGAGCAGAATGGAATGGAGAAAGTCCTAAAGGGTAGTCATCTATTGGTCGCCACAGGTCGCAATCCGAACACCGAAGGACTCGGCCTGGAACTGACCGGCGTTGAGCTCACCGACCGGGGATACATCAAGGTCAATGAGCGACTGCAGACCACCGCGCCCGGCGTCTGGGCGATCGGCGAGGTCGCAGGTAGCCCGCAGTTCACGCACATCAGCATCGACGATTTCCGCGTAGTCCATGCCAATTTAACCGGCGGCAACCGTGTGACCACGGGCAGGCAAGTCCCATATTGTCTGTTTACCGACCCCGAACTTGCTCGTATCGGCCTGAGTGAAACAGAAGCGGAGGCTCAAGGGATAGCGTATCGCCTGTTTAAGGTCACCATGGAAACCAACCTGCGTGCACACACTCTTTCGGAGACCCGCGGGTTTGTGAAGGCCCTCGTGGAGGCTGATAGCGATCGCATTCTCGGGTTCACGGCCTTCGGCGTGGGTGCGGGGGAGACTCTGGCCGCCGTCCAGATTGCGATGATCGCAGGGCTGCCCTACACCGCCCTGCGCGATGCGGTCCTGACTCACCCAACACTGGTCGAAGGTCTCATACCTCTGTTCTCAGCCGCGGCGTCAGCCCACAACGTTGTCGTTACAAGAGGAGCCCAGATCTCCGCCGCATAAGGTGTCGCGCGCAATGGCGGAGAGAATAACGATTGGAGCTTCCAAAATCCACCGCTGGTCGATTTGCGGAAGGGACTACCCCTGTAAGAGGTCTGGATGGAATTGTCGTAGCCATGCAATCGTACTATCCTTCAATTCAGTGGCGAGCGCCATCATTGCTTTCAATTCCTGCTCCGATACGGCACCAGCAACGTCATAGACCGACTTGTTTCTCTTGTTGTTGAAGGTCTTGAATCTTTGAATGACCTTTGGGCTGGCCTTTATGGTGAGTTCCAGAGATTCGATTGTTTTGACGTGATGGCCTGCTTGGGTAACGGTGCGATGACCGGAGGCGCGGAGCGCTGTCGTCGCGACACTGAGCGCCGCGTTGAAGGCAGCGATGAGTCGAAGATCGGTCGATACAGCTTCGACCTTTGAATCCGAGATGCTACGTTCCACAATTCCCAGAAGATCTTTGATCTCACCGGGACTGGTCGGCTCCCGCCTTAGCCAACCGTACTCCACCCACTTTTCTAAGCTCATCCTCGTCTCCCAACAGGAATACTTTTTGGCCTTTGAGCACGGCGGTCAAAAAATGATTCCCGCTCGCAAGTTTCGACTTGAATTCCGCGACGGAATATACGGTCGGGTTGATGGGACGCCTGATGCTCTTCTCGACTGTAGAGAGCCGCGATAGCACTTCCTCAAGTGTTGCCATCCCAACAACCAGAAGATCTACGTCGCTCTGCGCCGTCTCTTCCTCCCGTGCCACCGACCCGTATACAAATGCCACAACGACGCGTTTCGCTAAAGGGTGCAGCGCTGACCGGAGAGCACCGAAGATGCCAACTGTCTTGTTCACCAGGCCGTGCATCTCTCGAAATATGGAAGCGTCTCGGTTTGCCTGATAGAAAACCTGACTGCCGACTGAGTTCCGAACGATGAGTCCCACTTTCGAGAGGTTTTCAAGCTCTCGTTGAACCGCGCCAACGCTGGCATCTACTTCGCGTGCGATTTGGCGCGTGTAGAAGGATTGGTCGGCGTGGCCAAAGAGCAGAGCCAGGATGGCACCCCGCGTGCGTCCAAACAGAAGGTCCGCCAGACCGTTATATGTACTCATTCCGAGAACAATTGTACTCAGGATGAGAACACACTTCAAGGGCTCGCTTGAATTTGCCTATCCTCTTTCTTAGGCGAACATCGGCGCTGGTCACAGAATGGTCACAAAACTGTGGCCACCTCGACAAGTTAAGTTATTGAGCAACAAGGGAGATAGGCTGCTAGTATCCAGCCCTGAAAAGGCTGACGTCGGGGGTTCAACTCCCTCCCTGGCCACCAAATAATTCATCTTCAATAGTTTGCACCTCATTCTTAATCCTATACATCGCTTCGATATTTCATAAATCCATGATCTTCGATATTCGTAGTCCTCTTATCCGCTAGAGTTGACGAGTGGTAGAGCGCAGACCAGAAGGGCTTGGCGTCTGCCGTTAAATGGCTTGCGGTGGGGAAAATACAGTAAGGATCTCAATTTGGAAATGGCTCTGCCTTGTCGCGACGCCTCTTCGGGGGAAGGTATTTTTCGAACACACGGTCTTTCTCGCAGTGAGACCCGGCTTTTCTGACCTTGGTAGGCGTGCCACGGTCGGTGCCACGTCTCTCGTTTTCGATCTGCGAAACGCTCTTCTGGAGCCACGATCCTCATGCGCTCTAGTGAGTAGGGCAGCTCTCTTTCGCAATCCAGGCAGCAGATGTACGCGAATCCAGTCCGATCACTGTGCGGCCATGTCGTGTGTGGATGAACGCAATCAAACAAGTAAGCAAGACTCCATTTCAACCAGCTCATAGATTTGTTCCCAGCTCGGCGCGGACTGCTCCACTCCATGACTTGCCGGAGTGCCATCTTGTAACCGAAATGAGGCTAACTGGACGTACGCTCGCCGCAACTGCGCACGATATTGTTTTTCAGTCAGCCGCGCCTTTGCGGCGGCATCACCGATCTTGTATCCCAGCAGGTGATGGAGCACGAAGGCTATACGGGAAGTCGAGTCGAGCAGAAGAATGGGGCTGCCGCTCAGATCCTGCAGCGATTGAAATGTCTTTGAGTTGATCGCCTGGGAGTGTCCGTAGAGCACCACATCATAGGCCGATGACTCACCATCCCAGCTTGTTCGGGATTCGGAGAGTGCCTCTTCTAGCACGAGTTCCACGGTCCGTGCAAGGAGATCGGAGTGAACGGTGGTTTCCTCCAGTGATCCATCGATGGCTCTCTCGACCGCCGAAAAAGCCTTGCCGGGATCGAGCGTCAACAGATAGGCGGAATAAGTAAGCCGATCAAGTTCGGCTTGGAGATCGGTGTCTGGCTGGCTCGTCTGTGGGGTCATTGCCTTGTGCCTCCAACGCTTAGGCGAGGGGCAACCGAAATGCCAAAGTGGAGTCAAGGGCTGTGGACCCTAATTGACTGCAAACCCAAGGTGCGTGGATAGATATGGACGGACCCTGGTGTCGAAAAGGTTGAAAGTGTCAGGCGAAACTGTCGAAGCCTTGGGTGAAGGCTAGGGTGTGCTGTCAACCACGGGAGCGGAAGGCCAACTGTCCTGGGTCTTTTCAGATGCGGGTCGCTGGGATCGGCCCTCGGCTGGCGACTATTCCTGACTGAGCGCTTTTCTTTGGGTCGTTGAGCTTTCTTTGTTGTTCCGACGCAAGAAGTTCGTAGATTTCCGACTGCATAGGCGTTGGTCACGATGAATTTCACCAGCAAATAGGCATCGGCATGGACTTCGATGTTTCATTAGGGTGCCTCACTTGCGACCGAGACTGCTTTCTTTTGGCCGGGGTTGCTCCAGCCTCCCGGTGGACTGACACGCTCGACCTCATGGGGGCCCCACGTGTTGGGGGCGTACTGATAAACCGGAGTGTTCTTCTTCAACACCGGTTCCACGATCCGCCATGCCTCTTCGACGTAGTCTTCGCGCGCGAACAAGGTACTGTCTCCGGAAATCGCCGCTCCGAGCACCCGTTCGTACGCATCCATCTCATCCGCGCGTGGAGAATGACTGGCCACCATTTCACCAGTTTGAAGCGCGAGTCCTTCGGCGTTAGGAGACAGGTTCATCATCCCGATGGCGATCGTGATTTCGGGATTCAATCGAAGTCGCAGATGGTTTTCAACCAAAAGGCTGTCGGGAATCAGTGTCGGGGGCTTGCGAAACTTAGCGACGATCTCAGTGCAAGTCGTGGGCAAGCACTTGCCGGCGCGTATGTAGAATGGCACGCCTTTCCACCGCCAGGAATTGACTTCCAGCTTCAAGGCAGCGAAGGTTTCCGTCTCCGAGTCTTTGGCCACGCCGTTTTCATCGCGGTAGCGGTGGAATTGACCGCGGACCAGGTTCTTCTGCTCGATAGGTGGAATCGCTCGCAATACTTTCACTTTTTCGTCACGGATGGACTCGCTGTCGGAACGGACTGGCGGTTCCATAGCGAGATTCGACAACACCTGAAAGAGATGGTTCTGAACCACGTCGCGAATGGTTCCAGTCTGGTCATAGAAACGGCCACGGCCCCGTACGCCGAAGTCCTCGGCCATCGTGATCTCGACGCTCTCGATGTAGTTGCGGTTCCAGAATGCCTCCGCAAATACATTCGCGAAACGGAACGCCAGCACATTGTTCACTGCTCGCTTGCCCAGATAGTGATCGATGCGGAAGATGTCGCCTTCGTCGAAGGTCCGTAGCAGGACCCGGTTCAGCGCTTGCGCTGATTCCAGTTCATGTCCGAATGGTTTCTCTACGATGACCCGCGCACCTCTGCCGCATTTGGATTGGGCCAAGTGCCGAACCACGGTTTCGAACAACATAGGCGGAATTGCCAGGTAATGCGCTGGACGTTTCGCATCTTTGAGCTCCTGGCGAAGCGCGGTGAAGGTTGATGGATCCTGATAGTCACCGTCCACATACCGCAAAAGGCGAATGAGCTTTTCGAGAGCGGCGCGATCGAGCCCACCATGTTTCTGCAAACTGTCTTTTGCGCGAGCGCGTAGTTGATCGAGATTCCATCCAGCTTTGGCGACCCCGACCACGGGAACATTAAGGTGCCCTCGCTTTACCATAGCTTGGAGTGACGGGAAAATCTTTTTGTACGCGAGATCGCCGGTGGCACCGAAAAAAACGAGTGCGTCCGAGTGGAAACTGGTCATGAATTTCTCTCCTTTAGGAAACCTCGGACTGTTCTCCAAACGTCCGCCGAATTCAAAACGCATCGCCTACAGAGTTTGTTGGCGTAGTCAGCGTCGCTGCGTGAGCGAAATGTAGCCCTCTCAGACACTTCGCTCGACCATCATCTGCTGGCAACCGCTCCTGACTCGCCACCTCTTTTCAAGTCGTCGAGTTTTCTCTGCTGTTCCGGAGTAAGAAGTTCATAGATTTCCGACTGCATACGCGCGTTGGCCACGATGAATCTCGCCAATAGAGCAGCCTGCTCATCCGCTAGAGTTTTGATGTCCTTTTTGTTGCTGTGCTGAACGTCGAGAGCCAACAGCTTTTCCCTCACGCTTCGTAGCTGCGCGAACAAGGGTTCCATGTTACGGCGTTCACGGGCCATCACTTGCCGGATCGCTTCTTTTTGTGATTCTGTCAACCTTAGGTGTTGAGCCACTCCCTCTGTGAGTTCGAAGGACGAGAACGGCAGCTCTACCACCACGATCTGGTTGTCATCAGTCGGAGCAGCATCGCTTTTATCATCAAGCGCAGGAGCTTTGGCCTGATCCTGCTTATCCATCTCGCGCCAGGCACTAAGCACTTGGAATTGCATCTGGGCAAGGAGGTATTGCTCGGCGGTTGAGGTCTTACCTTCCTCGCTGCTCATTTTCCCTTCCTGGACAGCTTCAGTGATCCCCGCAAGGTTTGCTGTGAAGTTCTGCGTAATTGCCACCATTACCGTCTGATACTGCTGTAAGACGTCTTGCGGTCCGAGAGACCCCGGGCCAGTGGGTATAGCAGTGGGACCTGGGTCCGGAAGGAGCGAATCAGCTGCCGCCGGAGGATTAGTCGAAGCACTATCGTCTCCCGATTGGGTCTGCGCCAAGCTGAGGATTGGAATGACAGTCATGAGGATGATTATGAGAATTAATTTCGCTTTCATGTTCTTACTCCTTAATTTGTTCTTGCACTTCGACTCCTGAGATCGATCAGTGCTCAAGCTACTTTGTCTTTGCGTTGAACCGTTCGCGTATTCGGCCTCCGAGGTATCATGTCCTGGACCTCGGTTCTTTTACCTGTCGTTTCAATCTCGGACTCCCGATAAATTGGGTGGACGGCGCTGTCACGGGGAAAGACTCTCCAGAACAGAAGAAAGAGTCCGAGCGGAGCCAAGCTTAATGCTGCTAGGAAGAGGTCACACATAGCCGTCTCGCTCCATGTAGATCGAACCACAAACACAACCTTCTCGCGTGTAAATGGGGGCCCCAATCGAGCACAGCTCGCGCAAAGTCAGACGACATCAGTCCACCCGATCCCACGTTGAATCCGGATCGTATTCGGTCATTGCATTAGCGATCTTTTCGGTATCCGGACCGAGGTCCTTTTGGTACACGATGCCGCTTTGATTCACGATGAAGGTTGTGACGCCCGTAGAACGATAGATGGCTGGATACGCTACAAAGGCGAAGCCGCTTACCATCTTGCCGTCCACGAGATAATTCTTTGCCCCACCCTCTGCGTTGTTTCCTTGAGCCTTCAAAATGCGGAAATAGTAACCGTTGAACGGGACAGGGTCGTGGGATGTGGCCGCCCCGTTTTCTACACCTGCGGAGGCGATGAGTGCGTCATGAGGACTGACCGATTGCTCTGCGTTCTCAGACGAAAACAAGCCATCGTGGCTACTGTTATCCGCAACGAATTTCACCGCGTACAGATGTTCGCCGTTATTTGTCCTTGCATAATGCTGCTGCTCGGCATCGACAAGCTGGTAGCAAACATCGATCGTGGCCAGTTCGTTTCTTCCCACTCGGCGCGCTAGGACTTCTTCCTTGCCCGCATCCGTATCGAAATACCAGCGGCTATTGTTTTCTACGATCGGAATCGGATCAGGCCAGTTTTCGGCGCCTATATAGAGGATCATCACACCATCGCGTTCTTTCGCGACACGATGCATCTGGTTATATTTCGCAACAAAGTGATCGCGATTTTTCCGATCCTCGGCAGGATCGCCTGAAGAGACAAGATCCTTTCCCGCCGGACCGAGAACCTCCAGCAAGGCACGATTGTCGGTTTGCTGCGCCGCCGCAAATAGGGCGGCGCTGGCTTCTTCCGGGGAATGAAATACTTGCTGGTTGAGTTGCTGCGCAAGCGTTGCCTGGCTCGAGAATGCGAGCATCGACAGGACCGAGAGCGTGGCTAGTAGCAGCCGAGGAAACTGGAGCTTTCGTATGACTTTAGTTGTTTCGTTCATGATGTATCTCTCCATATAGGTAGCTATCGAATGAATCCGAGAAATGCAATCAACGGTGGCCGCCACCTCCGTGAAAACCGCCTCCACCAAAGCCGCTGCTGTGCAGGCTCGAAAAGCCACGATCCGAGTAGCCGCGGGTGGTGCCCCCGTGGTCGTATCCACCAAAGGCACTGGAATGCTTGCCGGCTTCGGGATGCGACTCCGAAGAGCCACGCTCAGCGGCGCCGCCGTGAAATTCGTTGCCACGGACGTTTCCACCGCGCGATGCTTCATTTCCGCGCCCAGGTTCGAAGCCGTGGGAACCTTCATATCCCCGCTCGCCACCAGAGTTGTGGGAGCCTTCATATCCGCGTGCAGCTCCAAAGTCGTGGAATCCTTGGTGCCCGCCGTGTCCATAGAACGTCCTACTGTTAGAAATGAATGTGTTGTGGTTGTAGATCACGGTTCGATGGCCCCAATCGCATCCCCAGCCATGCCATCCCCAACCGAAGCCAGCGAAGAATCCGATCCCGAAGCCCACGCCGAAAGAGATGCCCGGGCCGTCAACATATAGGCCGGGATACGGGTACCATCCAGGCCACACGACGACTGGCGCGCCGTAGACGATCCATGGATCGTATGCGGGAACGTAAACGACTTCAGGATCTGCAGGTTCAATGACGATTGTCTTCTCTTCGGTCACCACCTTCTCCTGTTCGTTGCTCTTCAGATTTCCGGATGCTTGCGCGCGAGCCCGCATGACTTGCACCGCGTCCATTACAGCCTCTGATTGATTTAGGTAGGCCTCGCCGAGCGCAGATGTCCAGGCAAGGTTCTTGTCCAGGTTGGCGAGCACGGAGGGGAACTGGGTGATCGCCTTGATGCTTGGATCCCAAGGTTGTTGGTCCACAGCGTTGGCCAAGTCTTTCCCCTTGAGGTTCGGATGGTCCTGTACCCAGCGATCTGCCTCGACAATTTCCGTTGGATATGTTGCCGCAGCGAGTATCTGTGAAACCAAGGCATCTGGATAGAGCGCAATCGGCGCCACCATCTGCTGCAACTCCTCGGGAGTTTGCTTCACGACCTGAGTTGCGGATTGTCCAGCCGATTGGTCTGACTGAGCAGCGTAGATGACACCAGGCGCAAATAACAGCCAAGATGAAAGAAACACCGCGATAATTTTCTGTAAGATTTTCATAATTACCTCCCTTGCGTTGCTTCACACCAGGAACACTATTAGTTGCCGATGTGCTCCTTTTCTGCCGCCAGTTGTACCGGGGCCGGCCCCTTCTTCGGGTCGCGTTCAGCAAGCGCAGCGAAGTCCTCGGCATTGAACGGATATGCACGGGCAGATTCCTGCCCCGTCGAACTTAGCGTAAGATCGACCCGACGGTTGTAGGCCAGGACGATGTTGCCCAGCTTTTTTGTGATGATTTCGAGGACTTGGGCGCTAAGGTCAGGACTTTGCTCGAGCAGCTGTTGCACCTGCTCTGTGGTGAGATTGTCTTTGTTGCCGAACGCCTGCACGTCGATGCTGGATTCTGGAACACCCTGCTCCATAAGAAAGCGTCTCACTAGGTCGGCGCGCCGTTTCGAAAGAAACTGGTTATAGCTGTCGGGCCCGCGGCGATCGGCATGCCCCGCAAGAATCAAGCGAGCATCTGATTTGTATGCCAGATATTTCTTGAAGGCTTCGGCTATGCTTCTGAGCTCCTCTTGCTCGCTCGGCAAAAGATCGGCTTCCGATATGAGATTTCTTGGCCGATCCGTCGGAAAATAAACGCTGCGCATGAAGAGCTCGCCGGGTTCGATTGTGCCTACGATGTGGAGTGCAACCGTTCGCGTCTCGTGACCGCCGCAATCATTCGTTGCGTTCAGGGTGTAGGTGACGGTCTCGTCCACAGGTCCGGGATCGCTCTGCTGCGGAGAGACTTTCAATCTGTTGCTGCCGCTGGGATCGACGGCTCCCAGACCATCGATTGACACACTTGAGGCATTGATGGCCGACCAATTCAGCGCGGTACTATCGTTCTCGACGACCTCGTCGCCCACGCGCTTGTAATGGACCTCCGCCGGTGAGAGCGAGAGATCTACGTCGATCGCGTTGTCCACATTGATAGTGACATCGGACGTGGTTGTGCCGCCGGGCCCTGTCGCTGCAAGCGTGTAGGTCGTTGTCTGCTTCGGCTGGACCGTTTGTTCCCCAGAACTCGCTACTGCGCCAGCGGGGCTGATTTCAACTTGGGGTGCGTTAGTGGAAGTCCACTTCAGTTGCGACGTTTCGCCGCAATAGATTTGCGAGTCGGTCGCCGACATTTCCGCGGAGGGCTTTGCGACGGCTACGGTCGCGCTGGCAACGCCCGCGGCAAAGCGTGGAACGCTGGCGAGTTTCTCACCACGATGCCATGGTTCGGTCTTACTGACACCTTTCGGAACGTCCACGATTACGCGCTGATTGGCAGCAACACTAACTTGGCCGGACCAGATATCCTTGTCTCCGCCTTGTACGGTCACCTCATAGGTGCTAGGCGGAACAACAAGCTCCTGCTTCCACCACAAGAAATCGGTATTGAACTCGTCGCCATGGCCAACGAAGAAGTCTGGAGTCTTCCCATTAAGCAGGACGGCATCCCGGTCGGCACCCTTGATGGCGATGGCGCCGAAAGGACCTGACACCTTGTCGCCGACCTTTTCTAAGGTGACGTCGAGGTCAGTGGTTTTCCCGGCGGTGACCGTAACCGTCCGAGTGATCGGCGTGTATCCGTAGTTTGCCAATTCAATTTTGTGCTCACCTGCACTCAGTTCCAGGCTGGAATGTTTACTAGCCTCACTGACAGCGCGGTCGTCGACCCAGAGATACGCCTGTTTGGGATTCACATGGAGGCGAAGTGTGCCATCCTGTGCGACGGCAGAAGTCCCAGCCGCAAAGATCACAACAAATGTCAGCAACGCGACGTGTGGCGAAAACGATCGAAATTTCACTCTTGATTTCCTTTCTGTGAATCCATTTTTTCAAGACATCAATCGACTGCCGCAGCGGGCCTAACGTGCGGACCGTAAACTCGTACCGACCGTCCTCTCGCTGCCTCAATCGCTACAACGATCTGCTTAGTGCAAGGCGCATGCCAACTGACGCGGCGCTAAGTCCATGAAGTTCCGCGTAGAGCGCACTAGGGAACTGTCGAGAGTGTGGAAGGTAATGACCATTTTGACTTTTCGGTCGCAGCCAGCTCGTTTGAGATGTTCGTGGAATGCAGGAACACAAAGGACCCGGGTCTGCCCGGCTGGCGAATCTCGAGATTCAAGCCGCGAGAAGATGAACTTTCGATAGCGAGTCTAAACAGGCTCAGCCTGTTCTCTTATTTTGTTCTGCGCGACTACAGGCCCGAAGTAACACTATGCAACTCAAATGAGATTGGGTAATGATCAGAACCCCTGACGGACCTGTGAACCCTGCCGGCGTTCGCCTGCACCGGACCACGTACGAAAGCCCAGTCGATGTGGCGGCCAGCTTCGAGCAGATGTCGCGCAGCCGTGGTAGCTATGCGAGAGGTTGGCACAACATCCCAAAATCCGGCACGTGCCAGTGCGTCTGCAGTCGCAGGCTTGGAAGCATTGACGTTAAGGTCGCCTGCGATGACAACCGGCTGAGTGGAGTCATAAACGGCAGCGTCCTGCAAGACCTCGTTCAACTGCGCAAGGCGCAGTTCATCATTGGAGCGGCTCTCCAAGTGAAGGTTGTAGCAGATAGTTGAGACGCCCTGAATATTGATCTCGGCAGCAAGAGCGATTCTGCCCCCAAGCCGCTCCTGAAATGTTGGCAGTGTGGGCTTGAACCAGCGAGGCTTCCAAAAGTCGGATTGCGGCCGAAAATGAATGACGCGCGGCCTCGAGATCTTCCACGGGGAGAGCGTAGCCTGACCATGGTAGGCCGGGCTGGTTTTGGAGCCCTGGGTCAGCTCCACAAATTCTCGTCCGAAAACATAGTTCAACCGCAGCTTTCGGGCGATTTCCTGAGCAATGTTGAGACGATGGGTTCTCCGTGCATTAACGTCGACTTCCTGAAGAACAAAAACATCAGCGTTTGCGTTTTCCAGAAAATCTATGATTGGGCGAAGCTGCAAGCCGCGGTCGATGTTCCAATCCACAATTCGAATGGAACTGCGCGGCCAGGAGAGCCACCGAGCAGGCGCGAAGTTCTCGGCAATGATTTCGCTTGTCGCCACGTTCAAATTACCGCCGTTGCAAGTTGCGGGAACACACTCTGCTGGGCAAACATCAGATCGACTGGATCATCGATTTCCGCCCAGGGCAAACCATCAGTATTCGTATAGCCGACAGGAACTCCTTCGTTCGCCAGTTCCTGAACGGCGATATTGAAGAATTCGCTGACCCGACCGGCCGCGATGACATCTTTCATCTTTCGGAAAAATCTGGTTTGTACGGATTTGTAAAAAACTGTAATACCGATATAAGTGCCGCTGAACTCTTCCCGTGAGATCTTCTTGCTCATCTTGGTTACGTGGTTGTCGACGATGATGACTTTCATGGTCTCATCCCGCCATAACGGGTCCACGATCATCGAGATCGGCGCCTGTGGGCGCATCGCGAGGTCAAGGATTTCCGGATCGAAGATGACGTCGGCGTTAAGAACAATGAAGCTGTCACCCCGCAGCCAATCGAGGGCTAGCCAGAGCGAATAAATGTTATTGGTGATAGCGAACGCCGGATTGTCGATGAAGTGAATCCTTTGCGTGAGAAGTTTTCTGGCATTTATATGCGAAATGATTTGTTCCTTCTCGTACCCGACAACAATCGCGACATCGTTGATTCCAACCATCGCTAGAGCGTCGAGCTGATGATCCAGAATGGTGCTATTGTCGACGTCAATCAGGCACTTCGGATGTTCCCCATTTACGGAGCGAATCCGCGTACCCCTGCCTGCGGCCAAAATCACCGCCTTCATAAAGCCTCCTTGAACTTGCTTACATTCGGTTTCACGTCGGTCTGAGACCGCATGAAGAATCTACGGTTGAAATAGAGTGTCAAAATCCAGGTGAGGTGGGCTCCAAGAGTTGCGAGTAAGAATATGAGGGGTAGGAGCCCAAGAATAGCGAAGAGGACGATGTAGTGGATTAATATCCCCCTTCTTTGAAAAGCCTGAACCTGGCGGACGACGCGGGAAATCCAGTTCCCGGAGTCTTTCTCGAGCAACTCATAGAATCGGCCAAGATATTCATTCGGCCGGTCGGGAGTGGTAGCTCGTTTTCGCTGCAACGTTGTAGTGATCAACGCGAGAACCGCACCCACGACAAGCGCAATGCCCACGACAATTGCAATCCGACCGTAATGCCGATACATGCCAATGGTGATCCCCGTGAAGAGCTGCAAATAGCTAAGTCCGTCGGCAAAGCCTTCAAGATAAGTTCCGCGCGGTGACTCCGCGAACTTGAGCCGGGCCAGCATACCGTCCATTTCATCGAAGAGCCCCGCGATGTAAAAAAGCAGAGCGCCCAGCACTGACCACCAGTACGTCCCATGCGCAAAAGCGATGGCAGAAAGAGTGGAAACAAGAACTCCGCAGTACGTGACGGTGTTCGGAGTGACTGAGGAGTGAGAAAGCATTCTTACGAATGGGCGACAGAGCCGGCGATTGAAAGAGGTATGAATGCCGTCAAGTACCTTGCCCGAGCGAGCAACCAGGAACCGTTCGGCACTCGCAGCGCTCTCTGGCGAGGTGACCGCGACGCCCTCAGGATGGAGGAGGGCAGAAGAGAAATCGTCGCGGGTCACCTCATGGAACCTTGTATAAGCAGGCTTGGACCAATCGACAGATCGGATATCAACTAGAAGCAGCTCAGCAAGAGATTGTTTCGTGGTAACCCAGTTCCATGGCACCCAGAGGAATTGCTGGTGGAGATGCGGTTTTAGCGCTCGCCATGCTGACGAAGCGAATGGATCGAAATCTGCCAATTGAACGACGGTGATATGAATCCCAAACTGCGCACTGCTCCCCACGAGTTGCTGAATGATCTGCTCGCTTAATGCTGCCGGACAGATAAAGAGAATGTCGTTCGCCCCAGCTCGGGCCGCGGTGAGCATGGTTCTCGTTACGAGAGGAACACCTGCAATCGGACGTAGCAGGAGTTCCACTACTTTCTCTTGGCTTAGACGGGTAAAGATTTCCGGAATGGCGATCACTGCCTGCAATCGACAATCTCCTTCAGAATGGTCGCAGTCACGCCACTTGAGGCTGCTTCTCGACCACTGGCAACACGAGAATTCCAGACAAACCAAAGGATGCCAGTCAGCGCCCACAGTAGATCGCGCACACGTCGAGTCAGCGCGAGTGACAGGCCAAGCAGTGGCGAAAAACCAGTCAGAGCGAATGCAGAAATGGCTCCGCCTTCGTCGGAGCCGATCCGCGCGGGGATCCAGCCACTCGCTAGCTTCAACGCACGCGTGACTCCGTCAATGGCAACGACAGTGAAAAAGCGAATGGGGAAGCCGAGCGACCACAAAACCACACTGACTTCGGAAGTGATCAGCACTTGACAGGCCAGGTCGATCCAGAACATGCGACCGACGAGGGCAGGGTGATGAAGCCGATAGCTTCGAATGGACTCTTCCAACTTCCCGCCGCGTACAAGCCATGATGGGGCGTGATTGCCAAGCACACGAACCAAACCGGAAAGGATTGGACTGCGGCGCATGATTACGAAGAGCATCCCCGCAAGCGACAGAAGGGCTGGAATTGCGTGATAGCGTGCACCCTGCACTGCTACTAAGGGAAGGCTCATTATTCCAACAATCCCGAGCAGGGCCGAGGTGAACCAGTACACCCCGTTGTCGAGAAAAGTGGCAGTAATCGTTGGCTCAGTTGGAGTGCCAAGGAGTTTAATTTTCATCGGCTCAGAAATAACGGGACCCAGGACCGTGAGGTATCCCATCGACTGGGAGGCAAGTCGCACTCCCATCAACTTCGCCGTGTCGACCGATACATGTTCACCATGGAGGGAGGCAGACCAGGTGATGCTCTGGAGTAACAGTCGAAGGACACTCAGTGCCAGGACAATCGGCAAAGCGATTCGCATCGCCTTCAGTTGCACCAGCATCGCTGAGAATCCAACATGAGTGATCACCCAGGCGAACGTCACCAGTGAAACAACGGCCGCAATGAGGTGGCCCTTTTTCATCGGAGCAACCCCGCGTGTTCATTGGCTTGGGCCATGTGATCGGGAGGCGGGTTCAGGCTGTAATCAGAGTTATCGATTGTTAACTCCGATTCGCCAAAAATCCGGATGTCGCTGGTGGTGTGGGTGGAAGATGCGAACCAGAATTCCCCTACCTTCTGATACGTGTGAACGAAGTGAACGCTGCGCACCCAGAAAGAGGGATTCTTTGCCGGCTGGCCGTCAATTCGAACGATCGAATAATCGTTTGCGTCTACCCAAATTCTGCCGTCGATCAGGTACTTGTTGGCTGTTTTCGGAGTCACCGACAGCACGTACGCCGGTCCCGTCTCAAGAGTCTCCCGTCCCACCATCTGAAACTGGTAGTTGTCGGGAATGAGGCGGGTGCTGGCTCGAGTTCCACGGCGGGACGCCTCAGTTTCTTCGTTCAGGAGTTTTTGGAAGACATGTTTACGAATCGAGCCCGAACCTTCTTCAGAAACAATTGTGAACTCTTTGGCGCCCGAGCTATCGCAGGAGACACGCACGACCATTTCCGCGTGCCGTTTCTTGTTCACGGCGGTGTACTGGCGAATGGCGGTGTAACCGGTAAGTTCAGATTGCCGTTGGGCATCGAACTGCATCATCTTCGCAACTACTTCCTCCGCGGGTGGCAGTGGATCGCTGGTTTGCGCGGACGCAGTCGTAACTGCCGAAATCATGATTGCCAGAGTGGAAAGAGCGGTCTTGATAGTCGATTTCATTATCAGAACTCCAACACGAATTTGCCGTGGAAACTCCGGCTCATACCGTTAAAGAACTCGCCGAACCGATTGCTATCGAGATCGTTCTGTACATCGCGGTAATTCGCGCGATTGAAAACATTGAAAACTCCGAACCCGACCCGCGCGTGCTTCTCTTTGATGGGCAGCCGGATTTCGCGCCAGACTTGCAAATCCGTCGAAATGAATCGCGGGAACCGCAGTTCATTTCTGGGGCCAACAAATTCGCGATGCTGATCGATGGTTGAATACGGAAAGCCCGTGTGAGTATCAAGCACGGGCGCGAAGGTTAATTTCCACGGTGCAGCGATCTCTCCCCAGGCCAAGAGTCGATTTGGGGCGTCAAAGTTCAGCCGGCCGCGCTGATTCGGCTGAATCACCGCCTGCGGATCGTTCCCAAAGAATTGATTGAAGTCGTTTAGGTCACCGTAGGCTCGCGAGCGGACATAGGACGCATTGAGTGTGCTGCGGTGGATGCGGTATTGGCCGGTGACTTGAAATTCCTTGTAGAAATCACTACCCCGGTCCGATAAAGCAAGAATGCCAGTTGCTCCTGACGCCATGGGATTCATATAGAAGTCGCGTACCGTGTTGCGCTGCTGATACGCGACCCTGATCAGGAAGTCGCTCGTCACCTGACGATCCACTTCGACGTTCCACACTTCACTGCGTGGATTCCGCAGCCCGTTAGAGATGACATTGGCGTATTCGGTAGAACTGATAATTCCGCCTTCTGGATTCAGCTCACTTACTGTGCGTTCGGGCAAATAGGGAAATGCCGGAATGTTGAGAGGAACGCGGTCGTAGAAAAAGCCTGCTCCGCCCTTTAACAAGGTTTTACCGTCGCCGGTCAGTGCCAGGATGAAGCCGGCGCGAGGAGCGGTGTTGACTGACTCTGTGACCGAATCACGATCAAAGCGCAGCCCTAAATCGAACGTGAGGCGATTTGAGACGGTCCACTTGTCGCCTACGAACCAGGCAATTTCGTTTTGATCAACGGAAAATGCCGCCGTCGGGCCAAATTGGATTTGTTCTAATGGGTACCCGGCGACGCCAATGATCTGCGCCGGAAAAAACTGCTGGCCACCGTCATATGAGCTGTGAGCAAAATCCGTGCCGGCGTCCAGTTCATGGGAGCCCAAGAAGTGATGCGGGTACGAACGGTAAGTTTCTTCCCATTCTGTGCGCGCTGTCTGGCGATCTTGACGGTTGAAAAACCCACCCTTGGTGGTTTCGACGAGAAGTTGGTAAGGCGCATCGCTATTCGGCACCAGGTCGGCATCGAACCGTCTGAAGCTCAACTGCGAGGTGAGGAGATCGCCAGAGTTAGTTGCGTATCGGTGCTGCAGAGCGGCCTGATATCCACGCTCGTTTAAGTCCGCAGTGCTGGGTTGTGGCGTGAACGTGTTCAAGCCGTAGTAGTCAAGATGTTGGGGAAAGATCGCGAACGATGCCGTCGCTGTTTGCTTCGGGGTGATGTTGACGTCGATTTGCGTGTAAGAGTTGAAGCTTTCCGTACGGTTATAACTTTGAAGCGCCGGCAAACTGTCCACCGGGTCTCGCTCATAGCGGTACTCGACCGATTCGGTGAACGCCACGCGGTCCTTCACAAGCGGGCCAGAAAGGGTCATCCGCGGTGTAAACGCAGCAAGGCCCATGATCGACCCGTCGACTCTTCGCACGCGCGGCAACAGGTTCTGCGCCGACATTCGGAACTTGTTGAAGTCCCCGGATCGCGTTTCCACATCTGACACGGCACCGGTGAATTTGCCGTATTCGGGGTCGTAAGGAGTAGAGAGCACTTTTACGGACGAAACTACGTCAATCGGAATGTTGATCGCGGTTGTGCCTGTCGCTGGATCGGTCACATCGGCACTGTTAACAAGGGAGCCATTCTGCGACGCTCGCGTCCCCTTCATATTGATCTGGCCGTTCGGACCGCGCACCACGCCTGGAACCAGCGGCAACAAGCTTTGGAAATGCTCATCGGGGTTGGGCATGTTGTGGACCGCCGATTCAGCGATAGTGTTGGTTCCAGAGGGCTCTGTTTTTGTGTCCACCGAATCTGTGATGGCGGTTACAGTGGTCGATTCGGTGACAGCTTCCAGCTTCATTTCCAATTGGGCTTGCGACACCGATCCTGCGGTGACAACTACGCCTTGGGTTGCGGTCATCCCAGGAGTGTTTGCGGCGATCGTGTATGAACCCGCCGGAACTGCACTGAGGGCGAACTTGCCTTCGTTATCGCTTAAAGCTTCAAGATGTGTCGGACCGTCCAACGTAATCTTCGTGGCGGCAACGACCGAACGCCCGCCATCCGCATCCGTGATAAACACTTGGCCTTGAACTGCTCCGCTCGGCTGCCCCGTACCCTGCGCGAAGGCACCAGCACTTATCAGCCCGAGTATGAGCATCACAATTGTTAGTTTTCGCATGGTTGCGATTTCCTTTTTGTAAGAGGCGCGGAAAGTGGCAACGCAACGAAAAGAACAGAACGGCGCATTTCGCGGGAGAGGCGACACCGGCTGTGCCTGGATCGTAGCCGCAATCTCCATTTGTGATTTCCGAGCCATTACTCATGGAGAAGGCAAGGCTCTTGCCAAATGTCAGGCTGAACTAAGTGATTGAATCCTAGAGCTGCACTGACGCGTGTGCCTGATGCAAGTGTCGAATCTGTTAAAAGTGTCGAGAGGGGTCAACAGAGGTGACGTTAGATTCAACTACGCGCACAAAGACCGAGGCGATGCTCGCTATTCAGTGCTAAGAGAAACGTTGTCGAAGTGAGTTCGCCTGCCTTCAAATTCGTACTCGGGAGGATATCGGTTCAGAGACTCAGGCGTATCCAAAGAAGTGCACACGTCGCCGTACCTCTTGGGTTATCCCTAAATGTCGCGAGCACTGACGTGTGAATCATCGCTCTCAACTTATCGAACTCTTCGCTCTATTCAAGGACCCTTTGCCGCTCGCCGCGTTCGGCGGCGCGCCTTACAGCCTCGATGAGACGGGCATTGTGGAGTGCGTGTCTAAAACTGGGTGTGTTGTAGGTGCCCGCGCGCAAATCGCGAATAAGATGAGCGTAGACCTCTCCAACGTTGATCGCGGAGCCCATGAAGCCACCGGAGACCACGGCAGCCTGAGGTTTCTCGAATGGGATGTTCAACGTTAGTTTGAGATCTCCAGCCTGGAAGCCGTAGGGGTGACTACTTGTTAGGCTGAGCCATCCGTTCGATCCCCTGATTTCAAAGCTGAAGCGAGCATCGTCGGGTGTCGAACCACCGTGAATGTTAGCCGTGAATACGACGCCAGAACGCGTCTTGCCCAGGATGTCGATCTGATCAGCAGTTTCACGCAAGCTCTCTTGGCTGACATCCGTCAAGTTCACGGTGGGCCACAGAATCTCGGCCCTGCTGTCAACTTCTGAAATCGGTCCCAGGACTGCTTCCACTACATCGAGCGTATGCCCACCGGTAACCGTCAGCAGATTCGCCCCAGATGATTTCTTGTTGAAGTAGTCATGCGAGGATGGCAATTCCGGCCCGAAGCCGACGGTCGTCGAGACAATTCTTGCATTGAATGGCTTACCAATCTCTCCGGAAGAGAGCAGCTGGGCTGCACGCCACACGGCCGGATTCAACCGACCCTGCAATCCGATAGCGGTATGACGTGAACCTACCGCGGTTGCCATCTCTTCGGTCTCGGCGACGTTGCGTCCGAGAGGCGCCTCACAGTAGACCGCTTTGCCGGCCTCCAGTGCCGCCAGAACGAGACCACGGTGTTCCGGCACCTTGACCGAAATGGTTACAACATCAATCCGTTCATCATGGATCATCGCGAAAGGATCGGAAAACCAGCGATCAGCACCGAAGGCTTCAGCCGCTTCCCGCGCACTCTGCTCGTTGCTCGTTGCCACAGCGGCCAACTTCAGGCCGGGAAGATCCTTGATCGCCGGCACGTGCGAGATCTTCGCCCAGCTTGTTTTGGCGCTTGCACCGACGATTCCGACACGAATTTCTTCTCGGTTCATTGCTTATTCTCCATATGACGCAGATGCACATTCAGGAGATCGGTCATGAGCACCAGAATTCTCTTGACTACATTTGTGCCCACCGGCTATTGCTGCCACCCGCCTCCTAGCGCCTGGTAAAGCTGCACAAGCGCTAATCGCTCGTTGAGCTGGGCTTGCACCAAGTTGAGTTCCGCCGAGAAGTAAGTCGTTTCGCTGGTCAGAACTTGCAGGTAGCTCGCGCCGCCGTTCTTATAAAGCACCTCGGACAGTTGATCGGTCTGCTGCGCTGCCTGTGTGAGCAATTCTTGTTGCTCGCGGAACTCACGGTCTTTTTGAGAAGCGACGAGCGAATTGGAAACCTGTTCAAGGGCATTCTGGACGGTTTGCTGGTAAGAGAGCACTGTTTCTTGCCAGTTGGCGCGTGCAAGCCTGAGTTGAGAGCGGAGCGCTCCGCCCTGGAAGACGGGCTGACTCACGCTGAAGGCACCGGACCAAATCTCCGAGGGCTGGCTGATGAACTGGTGCAAGGCGTTGCTCTCAAGTCCCCCGAGTCCAGTCAGCGACAGATTAGGGAAGAATGAAGCTTTAGCAACGCCGATCTGTGCGTTCGCTGCAACCATCATCTCTTTCGCTTGGCGGACGTCCGGCCGACGCTCCAGCAATTCGGAAGGCAGGCCGGCCGGAACGTTCTGGGGAACACGCTGTTCGGTAAGCGCGCGTCCACGGGGAATGGATTGGGGATTTTCGCCGAGCAGAACGCTGAGCAAGTTCTCCTGTTGTTGAATTTGCCGCTCGAGATCCGGGATCGTCTCCGAAGCCGTGTAGACGAGTTGCTCCGCTTGGCTCACGTCCAGTCCGGAGTTCGAGCCATGGCTTTCAAGGAACTGGGTTAGCTTGAGGGACTCTCGCCGCGAGGCCAAGGTGCGCTGCGAGATTTCGAGTTCGCTGTCGAGTGCGCGAAGTTGGAAATAAGCCGTCGCTACATTAGCCACCAGCGAAGAAAGTACCGCTCGCTGTCCCCACTCGGTCGCGAGTAATTGGGCTCGAGCCGCCTCGGTTTGACGTCGGTATTTCCCCCAGAAGTCCAGATTCCAGATGACCGAGAGGTTCAGTTCGCCGCCATTGACCTGATAAGCGGGGAATAGGTTTGAAACTTTGGCGTTCTGCTCGCTGAAAACATTCGCACCTACGCTGGCGGAGGGTAGCTGGTTGGCACGGGTAATGCCGACTTGCGCCTGTGCTCCGAGCACTCGGGCGGCGGCGATACGCACGTCGTAGTTCTCCGCAATGGCGGTGTGAATCAGCTGCGTGAGTACCGGATCCTGATAAACCTGCCACCATTGCTCATTGCCCAGCGACGAGGCTTGCGCGGCCTGTCGCGGTTCCGGCGTACGGTAATCCTGCGGGACATCCACAGTCGGCCGCTTGTATTTCGGCCCCATCATACAGCCGGCTTCCAGAACCAACACGGCTAAGATTGCTAAGAGCGCAGTGTTCTTCATAATTCAATCCCCCTGACTGGGCGCCTCGGCGGCCGTGAGTGGCAATGCCCTCCGTCGCTCGGCGCCTGCCAATTTTTCAACTACATAGAAGATCGCCGGCACAAAGAATCTGCCGATGAAGGTCTCCGCCACCATGCCGCCAATTACTGCGGTGCCCATGATCTGGCGCGCCACAGAGCCTGCTCCGGACGCTGTCCAGAGCGGCACGCAGCCGAGAATAAAGGCGAGCGCGGTCATCATGAGTGGCCGAAAGCGAAGCCTCGCGGCGGAGAGTGCCGCATCGACGAGGGACATGCCGCGTTCGAAGTCCTCCTTAGCAAACGCCACGATCAGAATCGAGTTTTTCGCAGCCAGGCCGATCAGCATCACCAAGCCGATCTGGGCGTAGACATCATTCTCGATTTGGACCATGTACTGTGGCAGGTAAAGGCCAACTACGAAACGCCGCAGCCACAGGAATGCGAGAGCTCCGAATACTGCCACTGGCGTGCTGAGCAGCACGCTAAAAGGCACTGTCCAGCTTTCATAGAGAGCTGCCAGAATTAGGAAAACGAACAGCAGCGAGAATCCGAAGATGACGGACGGTGGTACTCCCTGCCGCGCTTTTTGTTCCTGGTAAGACATACCCAGGTAATCGAAACCCATCTCCCGCGGCATGGTCTGTTTGAAAACATCTTCCAAGGCCGCTGATGCCTGATCGGAGCTATAGCCGGGCGCGGCGCTAGCGTTGATCTGCGCAGACCGATACTCGTTGTATCGCATCGTGAACTCGGGACCGGAACGGGTTTCGAATCTTGCCAGTGCGGAAAGCGGAACCGGTTGCCCTTGTCCGTTGCGGACGTAGAATTGTCCGAGATCATTCGTCGTGGCCCGGTAGGGCGCTTCAGCCTCGACGTACACCTGCCAGGTGCGGCCGAAGTCGTTGTAGTAGTTCACAAACAATCCGCCCATGTACGCCTGAATTGTGTTGTACACATCCGTCAAATTCACGCCTTGCTTCAAAACCTTTTCCTTATCCACATTGATGAACTCTTCTGGCACGCTGGGGATAAAGGTGGTGCTGACGAGGGCAAGCTCAGGGCGCTTGCGAGCGGCTGCCAGGAACTTGTTCAGGTTATCTGTAAGAAACTTGACATCTTTGCCGGCGCGGTCTTCGAGGACAAACGTTACGCCGCCAGAAGTGCCGACACCCGGGATAGCGGGAGGCGAGAAACCGAAGACCGTCCCGTCTGGAAGCGTCTTGAGTTCCTGGTTCAAACGCGCCTTAATGGCTTGATATTGTTCGCTCCGGCTTTGGCGCTCACCCCACGGTTTCAGCGAAACCCAGAAAAAGGCGTTATAGGAGGTTCGGACGTAGCTGAGCAGACTGAAACCGATGACGCTTGTGGTGTACTGAACCCCCGGCGTTTTGGCGAGAACATCCTCTACCTCTTTCGCAGCCGCACTCGTGCGTTCCATGGAGGCGGCTTTAGGAAGCTGCATGTTGATATAGAGGTAGCCCTGGTCTTCATCGGGCAGGAAGCTGGTGGGAAGATGTTTGCTAAATAGCCATGCTGCACCGCCGGCGACTACAAGAAGCACCATTACCACGCTGGCCTTGCGAATCAGATCACCGGACCACCGGACAAAACTGTCGGTGGAGCGGTCAAAGTATGCGTTGAACCAGCCGAAGAACTTTCCCAGCGGTCCGCGAGTCTGCTTCTTGGGTTTGAGCAGCAATACCGAGAGTGCAGGGCTCAGGGTAAGAGCGTTAAACGCAGAAAGCATGACAGAGATTGCGATCGTTATGGCAAACTGCTGATACAGCCTGCCGGTGATGCCAGGTATGAAAGCTGTGGGCACGAACACGGAAGCCAAGACTAAAGCAATACCCACCACTGGGCCGGATAGTTCTTGCATCGCCTTGATGGAGGCATCTTTTGGACTCAGTCCTTCCTCG
>Ga0210410_10001101_pt1 | contig 26099 bp, 21 predicted proteins | sample IncBWC4MmetaG_FD_161058 | JGI IMG/M metagenome (GOLD analysis project Ga0210410, IMG submission 161058) | Forest soil microbial communities from Barre Woods Harvard Forest LTER site, Petersham, Massachusetts, United States - Inc-BW-C-4-M | ecosystem: Environmental > Terrestrial > Soil >... | reverse complement strand
TGCGCTCGGGTTACGGTAATTTCTGGGGGTTTCTTGCGGGGTGGTGGAACTGGAGCGCTTCGTGGCTGCTGGGCGGGAGCTATGCGGTGCTGTTCAGCGACTACCTGGGGGGATTTTTCCCGTCGTTGGTTGGTTGGAAGCATTATCTGGTTTCGGTGGCGCTGATCGCGCTGCTGGCGTATGTGAACATTCGCGGGATTCAGATGGTGGGGATCGTGTCCACAGTGCTGGAGGTTTCGGTGCTTGTGCCGGTGGTGGTGCTTTGCGCGATCGCGGCAACAAAATGGCATTTCAATCCGTTTCATCCGTTTGTGCCACCACATGTGCCGCCGTTTCAGGTGTTCGGCGTGGGGCTGGCGCTGGGGTTGTGGCTGTATTCGGGTTACGAGCAGTGTTCGAGCGTGGCAGAGGAGATTGAAAATCCGCAGCGGAATTTTCCGATTGCGCTGGCGATTGTGGTGCCTCTTTCGATCGCGACGTATTTTCTGCCGGCGCTTTTATCGCTGGCGGCGCTTGGAAACTGGGATAAATGGAACACGGCGTATTTGCCGACGGCGGGCATGCTTATCGGAGGAAGTTTGCTGGGATTCGCGCTGACGGTTGCCGCAATGCTGGGGAACGTCTCGCTGTTGAACGCCACGGTGCTGACGAGCACGCGGATGCCGTCTTCGATGGCGGAGGATGGTTATTTGCCGCCGGTGTTTGCGTCGAAGCATCCGAAGTACGGCACGCCGTGGATTGCGATTCTGATTTCGTCGGGGATTTACGCGCTGCTGGCGTTTCACACGCTGGCGCAGTTGCTGACTGTGTACATCTGGCTGCGCAGCCTGGTGACCGTACTGACGGTGCTGGCCGCATGGAGGCTGCGAAAAACGCAGCCTGAGACGAAGCGACCGTTTCGGATTCCCTGGGGCAACGCGGGGCTGGCTTACGTGGTGATCGCACCAATTCTGATGACAATTGTGGCGCTGGTTTTCAGCGACAAGTTTGCGTTGAAGTGGGGGCCGGTGCCGGTGGCGCTGGGCGTGGTGGCGTACTTCGTGTTCCCGCAGATTAAAAAGATTGTGGAGGGACAAGATGAGATGTGAGTTTGCCAAAGCTCTGCCGCCCCTCCGGGGCTGGGACCGTGAGGGGAATGGGTCCCAGGGCTAACGCCCTGGGCTAACGTCTTTCACGCCTCCGGCGCTGGGCTTCTGACGTGCGGAAGAAGAATGATTGAAGAATCGTTCGCGGGCGCTGTCGTTCTCTCACGCATTGAAATTATTCTTCGTGGCTCAGGTGCACAGGCAGGAGTGCCTGTGCCACAGGCGGATCAGGTGAGCCAGTCGAGGAGTTTGTAGTAGGCGCCAGCGAGGGGGAGGGCCCAGGTGTTGCCGCTGCGGAGGCCGAGGGGAGCGCCGGGAAACGCGATGCTGGAAAATGGATTGTCGTCGGGGTCGCCGCAGATTACGCCGGCTAGTTTCGCGCCCATCCAGGTGGCGGCCGCCACCCCGTGGCCAGCGAAACCCACCGCGAAATACATGCCGTCGATCTTTCCAGAGTGAGGCATCACGTCCATCGCGAAATCGAGCGTGCCGCCCCAGACGTATTCGACTTTTGTGTTGCGCAACTGGGGATAGACTTCGATCATTCCCTGGCGCAGGAGTTCGGCACTTTCGCGCACCGTGCTTTCGGACTCCGGGAAGAAGGCGGCGCGGCCTCCGAAGAGCATGCGATTGTCGGGCGTCAGCCGGTAGTAATAGAGGAAGTGCTTGGAGTCGTAGATCATGCGGTTGCGCGGGCTGACTTCCGTGGCAAGGGCGTCGGGAAGAACTTCCGTGGCGATGATGTAGGAACCGATGGGAATCACTTTTTTGCGTAGCGAGGGCGTCGCTTCGGTGGTGTAAGCGCCGCTGGCAAGCAGGACTTCTTTCGCGGCGAGCGAGCCGCGCGTGGTCTCCACGCGGAAGCTGCCGGTTGCGCCGTTCGGCTGGGAGGAGACGTGCGTTACGCGCGTGTGGTCGAACAGGCGGGCGCCGTGGCGCTGCGTGGCTTTCGCGAGGCCATGAACGTAGCGGGCGGGATTCACGCCGGCGCTGGTTTCGTCCACCATGCCGCCGTAATAAATTTCCGAGCCGATTTCGCTTTGCAGGGCGTTCTTCGGGATGATGCGCAATTCGTGATTGAATTCGCTCTTGATGCGCGCGGCGGCTGTGGCGTAATCATCGAAATGGGATTGCTTGCAGGCGACTTCCAGATGCCCGCAGCGGGAGAAATCGCAGTCGATTCCCTCTTCCTTGACGATTTGCTCGACGAGGTCAATGGATTCGAGCGAGGCGGCGTACATGCGCTGCACAAGTTCGCGGCCATAGCGCTTGATCAACGTGGGCACGGGCAGCTTCATCCCGGTAAGCACCATGCCGCCATTGCGGCAGCTCGCGCCCCAACCAAGCGATTCGCCTTCGAGCAGCGCCACGCGCACGCCACGCTGGGCCAGCACCCGCGCCGCGGACAAGCCGCAGAACCCTCCGCCGACGATGGCGACGTCCACATTCTCTGGTAGCGCTCCAGTTGTGCCCGCGGCAGGCTCCGCCACAGTGTCCAGCCAGAAATTCTGTTCTTTTGTGGTCATGGAAGTACCACGCAGATTCTAGCATCCGCAGTGAAATCAGGAAAACGCGAGGGAAAAGTGGGCGGTGCGCCAGTTTCCGATCAATGCGCTATTCAACCCGTGGCGAGGCCGTTCCACACATCCTTATCTAACTTCGTCGCAGAATGTTCATCGTCCATTCACAAGGTCGTTTTCTCCACGGCTTAACCTCAATAGGCCAAGTGTCCCCAGAAGACCCACAGCTACAGGAGAAAGCAAAACTATGATCAGACTCATTGCACCGTTTTCCGCCCTCGCGGTTATTCTTCTCTCCGGCATCCTCGCCGCACCCGTTTTTGCACAAACCGCCACGGCTCCGTACCAATTGAGTGTCTTCGCCAGTGCCCCCAGCAACGGTTCCACTGCGCCCGATTCCATCGCCGTGCTTGGCGATCACGTTTTTGTCGGATACGGCGATGGCCATGACCCTGCTGGCATCGACGGTAAGAACAGCGAAATCATTGAATACCGGATAGACGGCACCATCGTTCACATCTACTCGGTGCCCGGCCACAGCGACGGGCTCAAGGTCGATCCCTCAACACACCTTCTATGGGCGCTCCAGAACGAAGATGCCAACGCCAACCTCGTCATCATCGATCCCGAAACTCATCATCAGAAACTCTACACTTTCAGCTCGGCGGCTCACGGCGGCGGCTACGATGACATCGTTTTCCGCGGCTGCAAGGCGTACATCAGCGCCTCGAACCCAGCCAACAACCCGAACGCCGGCCCGGCAATCGTCAGCGCTACACTCGAAGGAAGCACGGTTGAGGTAAAGCCGGTGCTCTTTGGCAATGCCAGCGCCGTCGATGTTCCCACGGACACCACCGTACAACTCAACCTGCAAGATCCGGACTCGATGACCCTCGATCCCCAAGGCAACATCGTCCTCGACAGCCAAGGCGATCAGGAATTAATTATCGTCAGCCATCCTGGCACTTCCAGTCAGGCCGTGCTGCGTCTGCCTTTGAGCTATCTCTCCTTGACCGGCGTAACACCCGTGGAAGTGGATGACACCGCTTTCGTCACCTCCACCGAAGGGTTCATTCTCTTTGCCGACAAGAAGCTGAACACGGTGTTCTCGCTGAAGAAGAATGCTTTCGTGCCCGGTGCTGCGTACACCGCGGCTGACGGTGGGCCTTTTGTTGGCACCATTGATATGACCACGGGCATCATCACCCCGACCGTGACGGGCTTGGGCAATCCCGGCGGCCTCGTCTTCGTCAACACCTCGAAACACGACGGAGACGACTCCCACAATGAGGATCGCGACTCTTGTCATGATCGCGAGCGGGATTCCCACTAACTCAGGCCGCCCGGTCACCCCGAAAATCACCATTTCGCGTGCTTCCCCGGGTCGTCAGGCACGGAGCCGCATCGCGGTTGATAGGCCTTCAGTCGTGTGCTGTAAGGAACATCAATCCACCATAGCTGGCTGCACACTAGTGGAAGCCGCGTTTTATTGAGCGGATATCCCGAATTTGGAGGACTACAATATGCATGTTTCGCATCGTTATCTCGCTCCGTTTTTCCTGGCCGCTGCTCTGGTGACGCCAGTGGTGATTGTGGCTGTCCCTGTGCCGCAAGATGCCAAGGTTCAGGTCCGGGTTTACGATAAGGACCACAAGGACTATCACGATTGGAATGACAACGAAAATCGCGCCTGGGGGCAGTACCAAACGGAAAACCACCAAAAATCCCACGAGTTTTCCAGGGCGAACCACAAGCAGCAATCGCAATACTGGAATTGGCGCCATAGCCATCCAGATAAGGACTAACCCAGTCGCCACATGCGACGAGGCAACACCTGGACAGAAAAACGATGCGCCGCTTCCGCGACGTTACCGGCGCGGTGCAGGAGCAGCGCGCGTTTTCTCTGCAACCAGGCGTAACGCATCCGTGTTTTGAATTCACCGCCTGCCGTGCGGGAGAATCGGAACCTTACCGCTTGCGGAAAGGCGTGGCGCTTGACTCAACAATTAGGGGGAGGCCGGCCTACACGCGACGAAGTACGATGTGGGTGATTTCCGGCGGGGCGCCGAGGCGGACGGGCGCGCCGACGGTGCCAAGGGCGCGGTTTACATAAAGAGCGGCGAGGCCGTTGGGGGCGTTGGGCATGAGCTTGATGGTTTCGCCCATGCGCTTGGGCTGGTCGGGCATGAGCAGCGGCCGGTGATAGAGGCCGGCGATGTAATCGGTGATGAAGCGCGCGGGACTGAGGCTGACGTCCAGAATTTCTACCTGCACCTGGCCGCCGTGGGTGTGCCCGGCAAGCGAGAGTTCGATGCCCAATTCCGCGGCGCGATTGAAGGTGTTGGGATTGTGCGACAACAGAATGTTGGGCATGTCGCGGCGCACCAGCGGCTCGAAATTCGGGAGCATCTGCTGCTTGCGCCCGCTGGGTGAGCGTTCACGCTGGTAATCCACTCCAATTAAATTCAATTGCCCGCCCTTATAGTTGATGATGGCGTTTTCGCGGCGGAGCAGCTTCATGCCGGCCTGCTGGTAAAGGCGCTCGGCCAGGTCTTCCGCGCGGGCGTAAATTTCGTGATTGCCGTTGCAGCCATAAACGCCCAACGGCGCGCGCAACCGACGCACTTCCTCGACGCAGTCCCACATGGAGTCGTGCATGCCGGTGATCAGGTCGCCGGTGACAACGGCCAGGTCGGCGCCAACTTCGTTGGCCATATCCACGGCGCGGCGGACCGACTCGCGGGTCATGTACGCGCTCAGATGGATGTCGCTGAGCTGCACGATCTGCATGCCGTCAAGCTCCGGCGGAAGGTTGTTCAGGGGAATTTCGATGCGGTGAAGCTCGTAGCGCAACCGCTCTGCGCCAAAGCCGTACATCACGCCGAGAAACGGGGCGGCCCCGGCAACAACGCTGGCGGTGCGGAAAAAGGTGCGGCGCGAGGGGTCGGGAACGATATCTTCTAGATCGATGCGGTGCGCCGGAAGCTTGGAAGGGTCTTGCGGCACGGGCTTATGCAAACGATGCCACACCCACTCGATGCCGTGAACAAACTTGATGGCTAGATAACCGAACAGCGCGCTGACAAACCACAGACCTGCGAAAACGGTAACCGGAGAATGGTTCGCCAGGAACCGCCCGCGATCCTGGCGGACACTATCGGCAATGGATGCGATGATCAGCAGCCAGCCGGAGAAATAGAGCAGGCGGACGCCCACGCGCAGGGTGGTGCGACCCCAATGCCCGGTGACGCGCCACAAGGCCCGGTACCAAAACCGCTGGGACAAAAACAGGACTGTCACAATCGACAGCCCTATAAAAATGCGCAGTAAAAACCAGCTCCACATCAATGATTGACTCCCTCGACTGTGTACTATCAGAGTAGCACGCGGGGCGTATGCCTTTCCTACGGTCTTCCGGCCCCGTAGCGAGAAGTAAACCTCCCCTTTTCTGCACCTTCACGCGACTTCCGCGGGCCTATTCAGTATGATGGCTGGCGGTCAGGGCCGGTTGGCTTGCCATTTACCCATCAAAGTGAAACATCCGGAGAGGTGATACGTCTGAAGGGGGATAGAGAGCCCTTCGCCTCAACACTCAAAGGAGAAAAGAGATGAAACGTTTTTCAAGGTTTGCCTTGGTATGGTTTGCGGTGTGCTTTGCGTTGGCTCCCCTGCGGGCGCAGGAAGCTCCAAAGAAGGCGCCGGGGCCGGCTCCCAGCCCGTCGGAAGCCGTGCTGGAGGCGTGGAACGATGTCGGACGGAAGCTGATCGCGATGGCTGGAGACTTTCCCGAGGACAAATTGCAATTCAAGCCCCAGGCGGAGTCGCGGACCTTCGCCGCAAACCTCGTGCACGCTTCGGCGTCGATGTATTACTTCACGGATATCGCCGCGGGGAAGAAGCCGCGCTACGCCGATGATCCAAAAGACGTGAACGTGAAGACTCGGGCGGAGCTGGTGGCGTTCGTGAAGAAGTGCGTGGAAGACGGCGCGACCACGATCAAGGCCAAGGGCGACAAAGGCCTGATGGAAGCTGTTAATGATGGCGGGCCGCATCTGGACCGGCTGTATGACCTGGCGTACGGGCTGATCGAGCATTCGGGGGAGCATTACGGGCAGCTGGTGGTCTACTACCGGGCCAACGGCCTGGTGCCGCCGGAATCGCGGCCGAAAAAGTAAGGAAGTAAAGGAAGTAGAGGAGGTAAAGGAATCGGAGGCCTCCGAACTCGTGAGGGCGCGGTGATGGCATCGTGCCCTTTTTTATTGAGAGAGCGCCCTTTATTGAGTGCGGAGGCGGGGCCTCCGCTTTTGAGGGGTAAGGTCAGCCTCCAAGAATAGCTTGGGAGATACCTCTTACACCGTAAAAGCGGGAGCGTTGCTCCCGCACTCAAAAATCAGCCGGCGGCGGTGCCGGCGATTCCCTTTTGCAGGAGGCGCTTCAGTTCCTCGGGGTCGCTGGTGGGCGGGAGGCAGGTGTTGCCGGAGCAGACCAGGGCGCTGGCTTTGTCTTTGGGGAGATGCGGCAACGTCTGGCGCAGGGCAAGGGGCAAGTGCTCCAGCGAGGTAGCTGGCGTAACGCGAAGGACGGCTTTGCCCAGACGGTAAACCGAGTTTGCTGCCTCTTCCAGTTGGATCGCTGCGTCGTCTCCTTCAGGACCAGTGATGACCACGTGCGTTGGGTGTTCCGCAAAAAGGATCGCGGCCAGGCCATACGTCGCGGCGAACAGACCGTACTGCGGCGCGATCCCGGCGAAGGCTTCGAGCGTTTTTCTGGCCCAGTCGTAATACTTTGCGTCGTCCGTGTAGGCGTGCATTCGCGTGAGGGCCATTGCGGCGACGGAATTCGCGCTGGGCGTGGGGGAATCCTGGAAGGGCTTGCGGCGGACTTCGAGGCCGCCCATCGCGGGAGCGTCGGAAGCGCGATCGAAAAAGCCGCCGTTTTCCGCGTCGCCGTATTTTTCGATGGTGAGGTCCATGGTGCGCTGCGCCGCGCGGAAATATTTTGCGTCGAGCGTGGCTTCGTAGGCGTCGAGCAGCGCCAATACACCGAAGACCTGATCGTCCAAAGAGCCACGCAACGCCGGGCCGCCGATGCGATGCGCAAAGCCGCTTTCCTCGTTCCACGCTTCTCGCAGCATGCGATCCATTGTCCTCAGGGCAAATTCGAGCGAATTTGCAGCGAGTTCCCCATCCAGCACGCGGCTTGCGTTGAAGTAGGTGGAAACGAACATCGCGTTCCAGCTCACGTACATGGTCTTGTCGATGAAGGGCGTGAGGCGGGGTTTGCGCGCAGCGAGCAGCTTGCCTTTGGAACCGGCGATGGTCAGGCGGACTGTGGATTCGTCTAGCCCGAGCGACTTGGCGATTTCCGCGGCGCCGCGAGCGATCCACAACACATTTTTCTCGGGATTGTGGTGCATCTCGCCGTGGGCTTCGACGTCGTAGTACAACTCCATGATGCGTGCTTCATCAGGAGACAATGCCGCGCGCAGCTCCTCGAGCGTCCAGGTGAAGTAGTCGCCGTCGTCATCGAGAGAAACGTCGGCGTCCTGGCTGGCATAAAATCCACCGTTCGCCTGATCTGAGAGTTCCTGGTTCACCCAGCGAATGATGCTCTCGGCGGTTTCTTTCAGAAACGGGTTGCGCGTCACCTGCCAGCCGTGCAGATAGTTCCGCAGGAGTTCCGAATTGTCGTACGACATTTTTTCGAAGTGGGGGACGAGCCAGCGCTCGTCGACCGAATAGCGATGGAAGCCGCCGGCGAGTTGGTCGTAGACGCCGCCTTTGGCCATTTTTTCGAGCGTGGTTTCGGCCATGGCGAGCAGATGCTTTTCGCCGGTCTGGCGAAAACGCTCAAAGAGGAGATCGACGGCCGAGGCGTGGGGAAATTTCGGGGCTTTGCCAAAGCCACCGTTTCGGAGATCGAAAAGTTGAGTCAAGGAGCTGATTTGCGAATCGATCACGGCGAGGTCGAATTCGCCTTTTGCGCCGGCGAAGGCCTCCGCCTTGGCTACTGCTTCTGCGAGCGCTTCGGAAGTTTTCAGCAAATCATCACGCTTGTTCTGGTAGGCATCGGCAACGGCGAGCAGGATGCGGCGAAAGCCGGGCCGTCCGCCCTGATCTTCCGGAGGGAAATACGTGCCACCGAAAAATGGCTTGCCGTCGGGCATCAGAAAGCCGGTGAGCGGCCAGCCGCCCTGCCCGCTAATGGCGCTGATGGCCGACTGGTAGCGGGAATCGACGTCGGGGCGTTCGTCGCGATCGACCTTCACGGGGATGAAATGTTCGTTGATGATTTTGGCGATGGCGGGATTTTCGTAGCTCTCGCGGTCAATAACATGGCACCAGTGGCACCAGACTGCGCCGATGTCGAGCAGGATCGGCTTGTTCTGGCTCTTGGCAAGGCCGAAGGCGTCTTCGCCCCATTCGTACCAGTTGATGGGCTGGTGGGCCGCCGAACGCAGGTAGGGGCTGGCGGAATCTTTCAGTCGGTTTTCGGTCATGACGAGTTGCCCGTTGAGCAGGTCCAGTCTGGTGTTGATGAAAGGCGCCCGCCGCGGACGGCGGCCGCTACAAAAACCTAGCAAACGACATCACTGCAAATGCGTGCCGGGGCCAAGATCGCGCGGGTCCAGGGGCTTGCGGCCGGAATAGCCTTCATCCTGCCGGTGGTAATAACGGATGCGGTCTTCGCCGAGTTTCCAGCACAAGTACACTTCCTGGTTATCCACGATGGCGGGAAAATCCAGCAGGCCGACGTCGAGATCCTTGATGAGGCATCCGGTGGACAGAATTTTTTCCAGGTTGCTCTTCATCACTTCGGCGAGGTTCTGATGCTCCATGCGCTTTTCCGCCAGCTTGGCGTAGGGCACCAGGATGCCGCCCATCATCATGATGCGGGTGGAGACGGCGGATAAATCCTGCTCCAGCACGGAAAGTTTTTTGCGCGCGCCGATGGCTTCAATCAGGAAAGGCTCCAGCTCCTGGCGGGTGCGCTCCGCCTCGGTGAGGGTGAACAATCGCTGGGGTTGCTCTGACTGCTCTTCGCGCTCGTCGTCGTGGTCTTCCGGCATACTTTTCCGTCCGTTCCCGGGGCAACTTGAGGCCTATGGCAAGGATAACACGCGGTGGAGCGGGAGTCTGGAGAAGCGCCGCGCGGGGAATGGCCTAGCCGCCGATGAAGACCATAGTGCGCGAGGGCGGCTGGAAGCCTGGCTCGTTGATGCGATGGCCGGCTTCTTTTTCGGTGACCATGGCGCGAATGCGTTCTTCGATGTCGTGGTCGGAGGCACCGTTGCGGAGCAGGGCGCGGAGGTCGTGGTCGTCCTTGCTGAACAGGCAAGTGCGAACCTTGCCGTCGGCGGTAAGGCGAATGCGCGAGCAGTGGCCGCAGAAGGGCTGCGTGACCGGCGCGATCAGGCCGATCTCGCCGGGCGCGCCGTCGGCAAATTTGTACTTGCGCGCGGTTTCGCTTTTCGCGTGGGGAATCTGCACCAGCGGCCACTGCGCGTGGATGCGGCGGTAAACTTCTTCAGCGGGGACCATCAGTTCGCGTGACCAGTGGCGGTCGGCGTCGAGCGGCATGAATTCGATGAAGCGCATGATCACGCCGCGATCACGGGCGAAGGCAGCGAAGGCCTCCACTTCGTCTTCGTTGAAGCCGCGGACGAGGACGGCGTTGATCTTCGCGGGGGCCAGCGGCGAATTCTGTACCGCGTCGATGCCGCGCATCACGGAGTCGTACGTACGCGTACGTGTGATTTTCTCAAACTTGATGGGGTCGAGCGAATCGAGGCTGATGTTGATGCGGTGGAGGCCGGCGGCGATGAGCGAGGGTACGCGTTGGGCGAGCAGGTGGCCGTTCGTGGTCATGGAAATATCGGGAACGCCCAGTTCGTGAAGCTTGCGGATGTAGCCTTCCGCGCCCTCGCGGACCAAAGGCTCGCCGCCGGTGATGCGCATCTTCTGGATGCCCAGGTCCACAAAAATGCGCGCGAGTCGCTCGAGTTCGGGCCAGGAAAGAATCTGCTCGTGCTCGCGATAGTTTTCCGGGTCGGCGGAGCGGCAATAGACGCAGCGGAAGTTGCAGCGGTCGGTGACGGAGATCCGCAGGTCGGTGATCTGGCGTCCGAATTTGTCGTGAAGCGTCATCAGCGTGGCCCCAAAATGAAAAAACCCGATTCGCACATGGAATCGGGCTCTAGCCGGAAATCTACACATTTCCGGTGCACAAGCTCCTTTCCAAACGCGGTGCATATTATTCACCGCAAGCGGGAGGCGCGGGCGTTTCCACCCGAACCCTCGGCAGGCCGTCATCGGCCGCCTCGCCCCGCCGCCATGGGATGTCTCTCCCGCAGGCCGCCGGAGTCGGAGTTACACCTATCATCCTACGCCGGTCCAAAAGACCTTGCAATCGCAGCAAATCCTGTGGAGCGGCCAGTATCCGATTTACACGACGACTTCTTTGATGCAATAAATTCAGACGTGGTTCGAAGACTTGCGGTATCCTCAGGCAGCTCGAATCCCCCGCCCGGGATTTCACCGGCTAGAAATTCGCCTCGAGGTGGCACTTCCATGAACCCGCATGACTCGCCAGCGAAATTGAGATCATTAAATGTTGTGCAGCCAGTAAGTAAGCCTTCACAGCCGAATTTCGCCCGCACCCTCAGATGGGTCAGCATCATCGCCCTGCTATTCGCGGGCCAAAGCACACTCGGCCAAACGAAGGCCGCGAAAGCGGACTACGTTAAGGTATCAGCGCCGAAACCGCTGACATTTGATGATCTGGTGGAATTAGAAAAAGTCGACAATCCGAATCCACAACTTGCTGCTCGCCTGGATAAACTGCTTCACACCCCATTTCTGAGCAATGAAGCGTTTTACGATGGCGCAAAACCGCACCGTCCTTCTTCGGAAGCTCTTGGGCCTTTCCTGCGCGCGACGATGTGGAACATCGAGCGGGGAATCCAGCTTGACGGGATCCGCATCAGCCTGACCCAGCCGGAAAAATTCGGGAAATACATCGAGGAAAAGAAGGATGACAAGTCGAAACCGCTCACCGCGGAAGAGCTCAAGGAAGTCAAAAATCAACTCGATATCCTTAATCCCACCGATCTGTTCATCCTGAACGAAGCCGATTACGGAGTCACCCGCACCGATTACCACAATGTTGCCCGCGAACTCGCGCAAGCGCTGAAGATGAATTACGCGTACACCGTTGAGTTCCTCGAAATCGATCCGCTGAGCCTCGGCCTGGAAAAAGTGGTGATGGACGACAAAGCGGCGGAGGCGGACATCCAGAAGTCCTTCGAGCCGGACAAGAGCCGCTATCTCGGGATGCATGGAACCGCTGTTCTAAGCCGGTATCCTATCCGCAAGGCAACGATCAAGTCTCTGCCGGTTTGCTACGACTGGTTCCTGGGCGAGAAGAAAGAAATCTCCAAACTCGAAGCGGGAAAACGCAAGGGAGCCAATCTTGCGTTCATGGAAAGAATCGCGCGAGAGGTTCGCCGCGGCGGCCGGACGACGCTCATCGTGGAACTCGTGGTGCCGGAATCTCCCACCGGGGCAGTGACGGTGGTTGCGCCACACCTGGAAACGAAGTGCAAACCGGAATGCCGTAGAAAACAAATGGCGGAAATTCTCGGCTGGATCCGCGCCGAAAAAAATCCCGTGATTCTTGCCGGGGACTTCAACACCTCCGCCTCCGACACATCACCTACTTCCGTATCTAAGGTGGTCACGGAGCGCCTGAAAGATCCCGACAAGTGGGCCGTTACCGCGATTAAATGGTCAACCGGTGCTCCGACCATTCTGCTCATGCCCGTAAACATGATGCGCAATAAGAATGACCCTACTGGTTTTGATGTCCCTCTGGTCTCCCGCAAGAAAGAGGCAAAACTTTTCGGCGACCTCGAGGACTACCGCTTTGAAGACGGATATGCGTTTGACTTCCGCGGCGAGGATGCTCGCAGCGCTGATAACAAGGGCGGAACGCTGAGTGATTCAAATCAGCGGGCCACCAAGGGCTTTCGGTACACGTTTGCTCTTGCCCGCACCTACGGCGGACTCGTCGGCGAATACAAACTCGACTGGTTTTTTGTCAAAGGATATGCCCCGGACAACTCCAAGCCGGGGGGCAGCTACAAGTTCGCCCCGCATTTTGCCCGGACGCTGCAGGAAGTGAATAATGCTCCGGACGTGGCGCTTTCCGATCATTTTCCAATCACGGTGGATATTCCTCTTACCGAGCCTCCACTGAAAACGGCCCAACCCTGAGGCACTATTGCCGCTGCGGCCCAGGGTGTAACTACACTTCTACCCCGCCGACTGTGGTTTGCGGCGAGTGTGATAAAGTCTGCTAACGCCATGCGAATCTTTATCTTGGGTGCGGGCGCGACCGGTTCGCTGCTCGCGCAACTCCTGGAACGTCAGGGACATGTGGTCTGGTGCGGGGATCGCGACCCCGCGCGCGCGCGACGCTTTCTGGGCAAGAAATCGGCCATTCCCGTAACCACTGTAAATGCACGGAATTTGCGCGCGATTGTGAAGGCGGCCAAGGGCTGCCAGTTGATCGTCAACGCTTCAGCCTCGGTGTTCAATGAGATCGTGCTGCGCGCGGCGCTGCGTCTTCGCGCGCACTATCTCGACCTCAGCTCGCATCTCCGAAAGAATCCCTTTAAGCCGGAGCAGGTGCGCTACAAAAAGAAATTTGAAGAGAAGCATCGCGCGGCGCTCATCAACACCGGCGCGGCTCCCGGGCTCACCAACCTGCTGGTGAAGCGAGCGGCGGAATTGCTCGATGAAGTCCGCTCCGTGCACATCCGCCTCTACGAAAGCACGGAAAGCGACGACCCGATCTCCCAGTGGTCGCCGGAAGTCTCGTTTGACGAAGCCATTTCGCACCCGCGAATTTACCGCGACAAGAAATATCAACTGGCCAAGCGCTTTTCCGAGCTGGAACAATTCCGTTTTCCCGAACCCATCGGCGCAGCCAAGGTGGTGCTGGCGGCGCAGGATGAAGTGGCCACGTTGCCGCACTACATTCCCATGCGCGATCTGGACGTGAAAATTGGCGGCAACGAATTTGACCGCTTGCGGCGCTGGCACAAGCAGGGGAAACTTTCGAAATCCCGGGGCATTCCGCGGCAGCGGTTTCCGGAAACGTCCTCGCCGCGGAAGATCGCCGCGCTCATTCGCCAAGGCGTTTTGCAGAATGCGCGGTTTGCGGCGTCGGTAATCGTGATCGGCCTGAAGCGTTCGCCTAAAGAGGATCAGCGGCTGTCCATCCGCAGCGACGTGATGTTTCCGACGTTGTATCAGATTCGGAGGCAGGGAAAATTCAATACGCCGGTGGCATACGCGACCGCGCATGTGGCGTCACAGTTCATCAAATTTTTTCCGCGTGATAGCGAAGGCGTGTTTCCGCCGGAGGCGCTTCCGGTGGGGGTGCGCCGCGCTATCCTGGCCGGGGTTAAGAAAAGCGGCGTGAAGATCACGCACAAGGTGACGCAGCTGAAGCCGTCTGAGGACGAAGGCGAACTGTAGCGGCCGCTGTCTGAGGCGGGCGCCTTGCCACAATTAAAACGTCCGCCTCGGAAGGCGGCCGCTACAAAGGCAAGCCGGTCCCACCTTAAGGTGGACGCTACGTGGGATGGGCTCAGCAGCAGCGGTTGGGGCGGGAGTATTTGCGGTTAAGTTGCTCGACGTAGAATTCAGCGGCGGACAGCGGCTTCTTTGCTTGCTGGCGCTCGGCGCATGCGAGATAGGTTTCGTAGGCGGAATCGCCGCTCCACTGGCGCAGGCCGCGCCAGAAATTCCGCAACGCACCCACAAATTGAAGCCAAATTGTTTGCATCAGTCGCCCTCCGCCCATTGCGTAGCTACATACGGCGTTTCCTGTAGTACGGGTTCTTTGCCTCGGCTGAGAATGGCGTACCACTGCCCGAGCGCCTCCACGAGCAACACCAGGATCATCGCGGCTAGCACTGCGGTGACCACCGCATCCAGGCGGAGATTGAAAATGTTCCGCTGCGTGTCCGCAATCTTCGCCGCCGCGACTTTTCCGGCAGCGAGTTGAGCGGCCAGGGCATTAGCCTGCGACAAAAATCCGATGCGGGCGTTAACGCTGAAGATTTTCTGATAGCTGGCGGTCATGGTGATGATGACGAGCCACGCCATTGGCAGCAGCGTCACCCAGATCCACTTCAGCCTGCCCATTTTCAGCAGAATCGTTGTTGCCACCACTAACGCGATCGCGGCCAGCAGTTGGTTCGAAATGCCGAAGAGCGGCCACAGTGAATTGATGCCGCCGAGCGGGTCTATCACTCCCTGATAGAGAAAATATCCCCACGCGCCGACGATCAGCGCGCTGGAAAGGAGAATCCCGGGCATCCAGTTCAGGCGGCCCATCGGCTTCCAGACGCGGCCACCGAGTTCCTGGATCATGAAGCGGCCAACGCGCGTGCCTGCATCGAGCACGGTGAGGATAAACAGCGCTTCGAACATGATCGCAAAGTGATACCAGATGCTGAGCAGTCGATCGCCGCCGATGGTGCTGGAAAAAATCTGCGCCATGCCCACGGCGAGTGACGGAGCGCCACCGGCGCGGTTGAGCAGGGTTTGCTCGCCGACCGCGTGTGCCAGGCCGGTCATCGTTCCGGCGGAGAGCGGGTAGCCCCAACTGGAAATCGTGGCGGCCGCGGCTTCCGGCGTGGCACCCACGATGGAAGCGGGGCTGTTGATCGCAAAATAGACGCCCGGCGTCATGGCGCAGGCCGCGACCATGGCCATCACGCCGACAAAAGACTCCAGCAGCATGGCGCCGTAGCCGATGAAGCGGGCGTGCCCTTCGCGCTGAATCATTTTTGGCGTGGTGCCGCTGGAAATCAGCGAGTGAAATCCACTGATCGCACCACAGGCGATGGTGATGAAACAAAAGGGAAAGATTTCCCCGGCAAAGACCGGGCCGCTGCCGTCCACGAAGCGTGTGAGGGGCGGCATCAATACTTGCGGGCGCACTAGGAAAATTCCGGCGGCCAGTGAAAAAATCGCGCCGGCCTTGATGAACGCGCTCAGATAATCGCGCGGCGCCAGCAGCAGCCACACAGGCAGCGCGGAAGCCGCGAAACCGTAGGCAATGATTGCGAAAGCCAGCGTTACGCTGCCTAGCGTGAACACCTTCGCCAGGTACGGCGAATCGGCCACCCACTGCCCGGCGACAACAACGAAAAGCACGAGCGCGACGCCGATCAACGACGCTTCGAGCACGCGCCCGGGCCGGAAATAACGGAGATAGACGCCGAGCAGCAGCGCGATGGGAATGGTCATGGCAAGCGTGAACGTGGCCCACGGGGAACTTTTCAGCGCGTTCACCACAACCAGCGCGACAACGGCCAGCAGAATAATCATGATTGTGAGCACGGCAACCTGCGCGATCATGCCGCCGCGCTTGCTGACTTCATCGCGGGCCATTTCGCCGAGCGTTTTTCCGTCGCGCCGGATCGAGCAGAACAGAATCACGAAATCCTGCACGCAGCCGGCAAACGCGGCACCGGCAATCAGCCAAAGGGTTCCTGGAAGATAGCCGAACTGCGCGGCGAGCGTCGGCCCGACCAGCGGCCCCGGTCCGGCAATCGCAGCGAAATGGTGACCGAAGAGGACCCATTTGTTGGTGGGCACAAAATCGCGGCCGTCGTCGCGGCGTTCGGCCGGCGTGGCTCGCGAGTTATCCAAAGCCAGCAACTTCGCCGCGATGAACGCCGAATAGAGGCGATACGCCACCAGGTAAGAGCACCCGGCCGCAAGAACAAACCACGTCGCGTTGATGGGCTCGCCGCGGTGAAAGGCGATGGTGCCGAGCGCCACGGCGCCGAGCGTGGCAACGGCGGTCCAGATCAAAATCTGCAAGAGTCGTTTCACGGTTTCTCTCTTTTACGATTCGAAGTTACGGGATGCTCGTGAATTTCAAAAGCGGGTAGACCTCGCGAAATATTTTGGACAGCTCTTTCGCAAAACCCGGCTTGGTCGCTTCTCCGGGCTTCATTTTCCTGCGCACGATCCAGCCCTGGATTTTCTTCCAGTCCTCCACTCGGACCGGCCAGCCCTCGTGCTTCGTCCAATTCCCTTTTTCGGTAGTGTACCAATAGCTGTCGAATTTCCTGCCAAGGCGCCGCTTCTGGCCGGCGACCCACTTTGGTTTCGCGGCGACGCGCGGCTCCGCAACAAGCGCCAGCGTGGATTCCCGGCGCTTTGGACCCGCATAGACGCGGAAGCCAGCCGTGACCACATCAGTGGAAAGCCCCGCGTAGAGCTGGCCGCTTTCGCGATCGCCCGGGAGCGGCTGCTGGAATTTCAGGTACATCTGTGTTTTATAAAGCGTTTTGTCTTTCGCGAAACGGATGTCGCGATTGATGCGCGAAAAATTCGCGCCGGTGCGGCCTGTGGTGTCGAAGCGGTCGTCGAGGGACAGGACCGTGGGAGCAACCTCTTCCAGCAGGCGGCGAAATGGCTGGACCACCGAGGCCTGATACCGGTCGCGGTGCGCGTCCATCCAGACTTTTTTGTTGTTCCTGCCAAGGTCGCGAAAGAAGCGAAACGTCTCCTGGGTAAACACCGGTTTGACTGCAGCCATCATCATTCCCCTTTTCGGTCGCGGGCATCAGACTACACCATTCCCAATTTGCGTCAATTCCACTATTCTCGTTGCGCGCCCAATTGGATGAGAAACGCGCGCCGAAACACAAATCAATCACAGGGGATGTCCATGAATTTCCGCCAGCTTCGCTTTTTTGTGCTCGCCACCCTTTGCTGCGGTCTCGCGAATATGCCGCAGGCCGCCGAAGAGAGCAAGACCCCTGCCAAGACATCGCCCTGGAAGCCGGAGGATGTAGTCTTCGCGGAGACCGTGCGGCAATTCCGAATCTCGCCCGACGGGCAGTGGGTGGCTTGGATCAAGGCGCAAGGCGACAAAGAGAAAGATGCCGTGGTCTCGAATTTGGTTCTCTCGAGCCTCACGGGCGACGTGGAAATTCAACTCACCCGCGGCACGGATGCCGTGTCTGCCTTCAATTGGTCGCCGGACAGCAAATGGATCGCCTTTGTCAGTTCCAAGGCGCGGCCGCAAGCGAAACCCGATACGGCGCCCACGCAAATCTGGCTGATGAATCCACACGGTGGCGAGCCGTATGCTTTGACGGAGCTTGCGCGCGGGCCGCAGCGGGTGGACTGGATGGACAAAGACACTGTGATTTTCAGCGCGGAAGAGGATCCGAGCGCCTACGAGCAGGCGGAAAAGAAACGGAAAGACGATTCGGAAGTAGCCGACGATGCAGACCACAAACCGCCGGTGCGCTTGTTCAAAATTAACGTGAAGGACAAAAAGATCACTCGCCTGACCACCAACACCGACTGGATTGGCAGCTGGAGCGTATCCAAGGATGGCAAGTTCGCCGTTGCGGTCCACGAGAAGAGCCTGCACTACACGTTTGACCAGAAAGTTCCTCCCGAGACGATTCTGCACAATCTGGCGGACGGCACGGAAAAGCAGATTTTCGCCGAGGGCCGCGTTTACCCCCGCGCCTTTTCCTGGGTACCCGACAACGGTGGCTTTTATGCGATTGCGCCATTCTCGACGGACCCCAAGTTCATCACCGCTTCCATCGAACTGCTTTATTTCTACGACGTCGCCTTGGGAAAAAGCGCCGCGGTGCCGCTCGATTGGGAAAATGGCATCGGCTCCGGAGTTTCTGCAACAGCCGACGGCTTCGTGGCGGGGCTGGCCGCGGGCCACCGTTTCGAGTTGGCGCGCTACGCACGCGGTAAGTCCGGCGATACCTGGACGTGGAAGCGAGCATCGTTCGAAGGCGACCCAGTGAAGAACATAGAAAATTACGAGGTGACGCCGGACAGCAAGACGTTTGTGTACGAGTACTCGACTGCAAGCGTCATGCCGCAGCTTTTTAAGGCGCAACTCGACGGCAACAAGCTGGTTTCACCGGCGCAACTGACTCATCTGAACGACGGGCTGGTGAAATCGCGGGCGATCGCGAAAGCGGAAGTGATTCACTGGAAGGGCGCGAACAACGACGAAGTCGAAGGCATCCTGCACTACCCGGCGAAGTACGAGACCGGGAAGAAGTATCCACTGATTACGGCGATTCACGGCGGGCCGGCGGGCTCCGACAAGGATTTCTGGGACAACAACTGGGCGTACCCGCTGCAACTGCTGACGCAGCGCGGCGCGTTCGTCCTGCAGGTGAACTATCACGGCAGTAGCAACTACGGATTAAGGTGGGTGGAATCGATCTGCTGCGGCAAGTATTACGACCTGGAAACGCCGGACATCAACGCGGGCGTGGATTTTCTGATCGAAAAAAGATTCGTGGATTCGGACAAGGTGGCGACGCTCGGCTGGTCGAACGGCTCGATTCTTTCGACGAGTCTGCTTGTCACTTACCCGGATCGCTACAAAGTCGCCAGCGTTGGCGCGGGCGATGTGGAATGGATCAGCGATTGGGGCAACGTGATTTTCGGCGATTCGTTCGATTCCTACTACTTCGGAAAGTCGCCGATGGAAGATCCGGGTCTCTACATCCGCAAATCGCCGTTTTTCAAGATGGACAAGGTGAAAGCGCCGGTGCTGATTTTCCACGGCACCGCGGACACCAACGTGCCGACAGCGCAGAGCTGGTCGTATTTTCGCGCGCTGCAGTACTACGGAAAAGTGCCGGTGAAATTCGTGATCTTTCCCGGCGAACCGCACGGGCCGCGCAAGCTGACACACCAGATGCGCAAGGTCGAGGAAGAGATGGCGTGGTTCGACAAATATTTTTTCAAGACCGCGCCCGGGGAAAACGAGGCGCTGAAGACCGGTTCGCCGCTGGATGCCGCGCTGAAAACGAAAAATATTGCGCGCACCGGCAGCGACTTGGGCAGCAGTTTCCCCAGCAAAGGCAAAGCGGTGGTAATTCCAGAAGTTGTGAAGCGAGGCGATGTGGAAGTGGGCCGATTCGAAGTGACCCGCGCACAATTCGCGGCTTTCGACAAAAATTACAAAATAGAGCGGGGCACGGAAAATCATCCCGCGAATGGCGTGACGTTCGAACAGGCCAAGGCCTACACGGAATGGCTTTCCAAACTGACCGGACAAACCTGGCGGCTGCCAACGGAGAAAGAAGCCGCAGGTTGGTACGACAAAAAGGACGGCGAAAACACGCTGGATTATTGGGCGGGTTATGCGCCGAATCCCGACGACACGAACCGGCTTCGACAAAAGGTGAAAGAACTTGGCGGCAACGCGCCGCTGCTGAAACCCGCGGGAAACTTCCCCGGACAAGGGCAGGAGGATCAGGAACTGGTGTTTGACCTGGGAGGAAATGTGGCGGAGTGGGTCGCGCAGGCCGATGGAAAAGGCAAAGCGGAAGGGGGAAGCGCGGATTGCCCCGCGGACCCACGCTCGAGTTGCGCGGCAGCCCCGGAATACATCGGCTTCCGCGTGGTGCGGGGCGCCGCGAAGCCGCAGACGGTTGTGGAAAACTAGAGATCCGTTGTCATTCCGAGCAACGCGAGGAATCTGCTTTTCGCAGGAGTTAAAGAAAAAGCAGGTTCCTCACCCCGTTCAAAAGGCGAACGAGGTTCGGAATGACAAGTTTTTTAGTTTTCCGCCGGGTTGCAGGGGAGCGGCTGAACCGCGATGGACAACAGAGAAACGTGGTGAGGATGCGGACGAAGATGCCGATATTGACGATGTTGCTTTTATTTCTTGCGCCCTCTGTGTTTGGCGGCCAACTGACGAAAGACGACATCGAGTTCCGCAAAAAGGTGTACGCCAACAAAAAGGGAGAGCAATTACCGTATCGCCTGTACGTGCCACTCGGGTACGACGCCAACCGGAAATACCCGCTGCTGCTGTGGCTGCACGGCGGCGACGGCCGCGGCAGCGACAACGTGAAACAACTGAACGGCGGCAACCAGCTGGGTACGCATTTCTGGGCTGGCAAAGACGTGCAACTCACCTTCCCGATGTTTGAACTGGTCCCGCAGTGCCCTTCCGGCGACAACTGGTCCGACCCGGAGCTGAACCAGCCGACGAAATGGTTTGAATTGACGATGAGTGCGCTCGCGGAAGTGGAAAAAGAATTTTCCATCGATCCGGATCGCGTCTATCTGGCGGGGCAATCCATGGGTGGCCTGGGCGTCTGGTCGGCGCTGCAGGCGTATCCCGGGAAGTGGGCCGCGGCCGTGATTATGTCCGCATACGACAATTTCACGAATGTGAGCGCGCTGGCGCACACACCGCTATGGGTCTTTCAAGGCGAAGCCGACGAGACCGTGCCGGTTACCCTAGTGCGCGACATGATGAAGCAGCTCAACAAGGCCCACGCGAATCTCCGCTACACCGAATATCGCAAGACCGACCATGAAGTCTGGAAGAAGGCCTTTGCCGAGCCGGACCTGCTGTCCTGGCTCTCCTCGCAGAAACGCGGGCAGGCCGCGGGAGGCCAACTTGGCTCTGGCGCAGGAGCCGCAACGCACTAAACTGGAGTGCATGAGCGACTTCACACCCACCGAACGTACCCAGGTCAAGCGGCTGCCGAAACGCGGCAAATATGAGCGCGAAACCGTGTTTGCGATTCTTGACGCGGGCTTCGTCTGCCACGTCGGATTCAACGTGGACGGGCAGCCCTACGTGATCCCCACGAATTATGGCCGCTCGGGCGACACGCTCTATCTGCACGGCAGCGCGGCCAGCCGGATGTTACGCACATTAAGTGAAGGCGTGCCAATGAGTGTGACGGTCACGCACGTCGACGGTTTGGTTCTTGCGCGCTCGGCGTTTCATCACTCGGTCAATTACCGCTCGGTGGTGATTCTGGGAACGGCGCGGCTGGTGACGGATCCCGCGGAAAAAATGGAGGCGTTGCGGGTCTTCACCGAGCATGTGATGAAAGGCCGCTGGGACGATGTGCGCCAGCCAACCGAGCAGGAATTGAAAGCCACTACGGTGCTGGCGCTGCCGCTCGAGGAAGTCAGCGCCAAGGTCCGCACCGGCGGCCCAATCGACGACGATGCCGACTACACCTTGCCCGTGTGGGCGGGAGTCCTGCCGCTCGAGACCGTGGCGAAGGAGCCTCTGGCCGACCCGCAAAGGAAGAACAATCCAGCGGTGCCGGAGTATCTTAAGAAATATTCCAGGTAAATAATGTGGTTTCTGCGCGGCGTGCCGTCAGACTACGGTAGCTTACTGGCGATCTGTGTTACGGCAGGCATGGAGACTGGCCCCTGATGCAATTCCAGCAACAGCATGCGGCTGTCGGAATAATACGCTTGCCCGGTGGCCGTCTGCGCACCGGATACCGGTTGCGGGCAATTCACGTACTCCTCGCGAGTGAGCCGCTTTGTTTCCGAAAGGTTCCCGGCGATGAAGTCGCGCTCGGCATCCACATTGGGATCAATCCTGTGAAAGAGGCGAAATTTGTGCTTCACAAGATGAATCGAGACATCGTGCGTTGCCGCCGCCACCCAGAGCGGGACTCCATCCACCACTCGGCCCGTTTTCCAGATGCGCAGGTGATGGCGCCGCGCAACAATCGAAAGCGGATCCGGCAACGCATAGGAGTAATCCTGGGCCCTCCCAAAGACGTACAGCCGGTCCATCGGCAATTTCGTGTAGTGCTTGCGCTGCCACAGCAAATGCCAGAAGATTAAGCGCTTGGACTTCTCCACCTTCACCCAACCGGCGTGCGCAAAGGCTTCTTGCAAGTCCTCTTCCCTGGCCTGGAAGATCAGGTTGAGCATGTCGCCCTCGCGACCTTCTGCGTTGGTCACACGCGACGGCAACATCTTGAGCATCTCGCTGAGCTCGGAAACATTTTCCCGCGCGGGCGACAAGCCTGCGATTTCGACGGGGGAATCAGTCCGCGTGTAGGCCGTGAGTTCCGTCCCCTTGAGCACGGTGCTGTCCCGGCCGCGCGCCAATATAAAAGCCGGCGCGGCGGGGAGATAAATCGCCGCGGCGATGGCCATCGCCACTCCCATTCGGATTGTGTGCGACTTTCCTTTGAATTCTTTGCGCGCAACCAGGGCCACGCTCTCGCCGGTCGCGAGTTCCACAGAATCCAGTTTGATGATCACGTCGCCGCCCATTCCCAAGGGCCGCTTCCCTTTCACGCCAATGATCGAACCCTGGGCCCGGGCGCCTGCCCCGATGATCGTGAAACCTGCGGATTGGACATCCTTGGCGACGACAAAGTCGACACGATCGCCTTTGTGAGCGCGCGCCGAGGAGATCGTTTGCATCGATTGCAGTTCTACAGGGGTGCCGTTTGGCAGGACGAGTTCGGCAGGGGCGGCGGGCAATCCCTGGCTGAAAAGAGCATGTGGCAGCAGCAGGAATAGTGTGCACACCGGCAGGGCAAAGCGTTTCGTCCAGGACATTCAGCACAGCCTTTCTCTGGCGGGCAAGCCGCCGTTAGCCCTTCCAGACGAATTTTCCGCAGGAACACGAAACGGTTTCCGTGGGGAGTTTCTTTTCCAAAGGTTGCCGGCAAACTGGACAATTTCTGCGCCACATATTCATACCTGTCATTTCTCTTGCGAATCGAATTTCTGACGAAGTTAGTCTGCCCGGCCGGGCGCCGCGTGTCTGTTGCAATACGCACACGAGTCAAACTGTTCCTTAGTGAACAGAGCGCTGCTCCACATGGCGGTGGACGGTACTGTTTGGTAGAGTAACGACCGCGGAACCCGGTTGTTGCCGCGGAGGGCAAAATGTCGGAAGAAAACGTGGCTTTGGGGAGGCGGTGGTTCGAGGAAGTGTGGAATCAGAAAAAGGGCGAATCCGTGCCGGAGCTCCTGGCGGCGGACTGCGTGATGCATGGGATCAGCGAAACCGGCGAGGACGTTCGCGGGACCGAAGGATTCCTGGCCTTGCACGCGAAGCTGCTGAGGGCGTTTCCCGACATGCAGTTCGCACTGCACGACTGCTTTGGCACCGGTGACAAAATTGTGGTGCGCTGGACGGCAACGATGCGGCATACCGGGCCGGGCCTGGGTATCGACGCGACCGGGGCCGAAATCAAGCTGCGAGGAATGGGAATCGCGCGGATTGCCGGCGGCAAAGTGCAGGAAACCTGGGATAACTGGGACAGGATGGCGATGTTCGAACAGATTGAGGCGGCGGTGAAGGCGAAGAGCGCGGGGGCTTGACGCGGCGCGTTGAGGCGTGACTGGGTCGGTTACTTGGTTTTTGCACCGGAAAATGCGGATGCCAGTCCCAAGGCAATGAGGGCGCCGCCGGAAATTTTGCGTTGGGTGCTGCGCAGGTGCACGTTGCCGCGAAGGCGCGTTCCAAAAGTTCCAGCGATCGTTGCCCAGACCGAGTCGCTTACCCAGCCCATCAGCGCAAATAGCACACCCAGCTCAAAGATCTGCAGCGTCGCGTGACCCCGCGCCGGGTCGACGAACTGCGGCAGAAACGCGAGGAAGAAAAGCGCGGTCTTAGGATTGAGCAGGTTGACCAAAACTCCCTGGCCGAAAACGTGGCGCAGGCTAATGCGCTCGCGCGACGGATCAAGCGCCGGCGCGTCACCGCCGCGCAATGTTCGGATGCCCAGATAGATCAGGTAGGCCGCGCCCGCATACTTCACCAACTGGAAAGCGGAGGCGGAAGAGACCAGCAGGGCGGAGAGGCCAAGAGTGGCTGCGGCGACATGGAACAGCGTGCCAACCGCAATGCCCATGGCCGAGACCAGCCCGGCGGCCCGCCCCAGACCGATGCTTCGGCTAGTGATGTAAAGCACCGCGGGACCAGGAACCAAGAGCAGGAGCATGGCTCCGGTCATGAAAAGAACCAGGGATGAAGGAGCGATGAGCATCAGGTTGGGAATCGTGGTGAGCTAGTGGCAGCCGCAGCCGCCACCGCAGCAACTGCCTCCACCGCCGGAGAAGCCGCCGGAAGGTGCGGAGGAGCCGCCCGAGCCGGCCGTGGCAAAGACGGAAAGCTGGATCGTGGCTTTCTTGCTGGAGCACTTGGGACAGGCGATTTCCTGCTGCTTGTTGATCACGATTTTTTCAAAGTGCTCTTTGCAGTCTTCGCAGATGTACTCGTAGATGGGCATTGGGGTCCTCGGTCGCCGTTATCGCATTAATTATAGCAATTTACGGGGGAGAGCGGGGAGGGGTAAGCCTCCTCTATCTCGAGAAACGACCGCGGGCGCGAAACGAAGAATAGTCCCCCATCTGGCTAATCGTAAAACCCTAGCCTGGGTCTCTTGGTGCCACAGTGGACGCATTCCTGGGTATAAATCGGGCTTCTCTCGAATTGCGACTTCCTACAGAAGGGTTTGCCACAGTTAGGACACCGCCAATTTGTTACTCGGAATCCGCAGAGGACGAATGCAAATATGTAAAGACAGAACAGCCCGCCGAATGTCAGAAAGTTCCAAGCCCCTACGAAACCGGCCAAAGCCATGATGGGCATTGCGCCTATCAAAATGGTGAAAGTGGTCAGCCATCTGCCATATGACTGAAAGCACTCTGGTGGAAGAGGAGGTGATTTTGTCATCTTGTTTACAAGAATGGCCCTGAGTTAGTCCGAGCCGTTTTGGAGTTCGTGGTGGCGTCCGGAAAAGCCTAAGGCCCGAACTACAGAACCAAGCTGACGAATTATGCGCCAAATCTTTCGGCGGTTCGAGCTTTGGCTTTCGCGGCTTCTTCTTGGCGATTTTTCGGAGTGGCGTTCGTTTCCAGTGACAGCAGGAGACGGGTGGAGGCAGCGGCAATCTCGTCGATGGCAACCAGAAACGCGGTTTCATTCGCCTTCGACGGTTTGTTGAAGCCCGTGATTTTTCGCACAAATTGTAGCGAAGCAGCGCGGACCTCTTCCGGAGTGACCGGAGGATCGAAATTATAGAGCGTCTTTATGTTTCTGCACATGAACCAAACTCCTCATAAAGATTCTAGAAAAGTCTTCGTCACAAAAGCAAAAGGCTCCTCAAAGAGAGGAGCCTTTTGCCATGTTAAGAGTGAAACCCGGGTTTAGTCGCCGGCGACGGCTTCGGCGGCGGCTTCCTTGGACTTGGGAGCTGCGTTGCCATTGGCCGGGGCGATTCCGATCGGCTTGTTGGCGTTGGTGAAGTTTGCCGGAACGGCCTTGGCGATGTCGGAGACCGTGCCGATCTGCACGACCGCCGTCTGGGGCTTCTTCAGGACGAGTTCTTCGTAGATGGCGCGAACCCTGGCCTGCTCTTCGAGAGCCATCTTGCGGCGAATGCGGTTCTCTTCGGCAGCCGTCAGAGGAATGTCGTGCTCCAGGTGGCGAACGCGCGCGGCGTCATCGGCGTCAATGACCAGTGAGTGCTCGTAGGAGCCGAGGTTAACGCTCTTGCCCTTGGCGTAAATCTCGTGCTTCCCGTGGTTCTTGTACCACTCGGCCACGGTCGCGTTCTTGTGCATGTTTTCGATGATGTTGCGCCATCCCACACCGGTGTTGTACGCGC
>Ga0210410_10001100_pt1 | contig 26173 bp, 25 predicted proteins | sample IncBWC4MmetaG_FD_161058 | JGI IMG/M metagenome (GOLD analysis project Ga0210410, IMG submission 161058) | Forest soil microbial communities from Barre Woods Harvard Forest LTER site, Petersham, Massachusetts, United States - Inc-BW-C-4-M | ecosystem: Environmental > Terrestrial > Soil >... | reverse complement strand
CGGCGGCATCGCCAATCTGCCGCCCGGTAAACGCCGTGTCTCCCATGGCGCGAACCAGTTCATCAACGGTGCGGCATTTCGATAAGTCCAGCGGAAACATCGGCCGGAGCTTGTCTTTCACTGGATCGTGGAGCACCCTCCCGGTCACAGTCTTCTCTCGGTGCTTCGCCATCGCTTCTCCTTGAATGGGAATCAAACCTGTATTGCGGCGCATTTCTTTTCAAGAATCTGAGGTTTCGTTTAATCGTTAATGCATGTAGCTTCCTCTGATGGTAACGGCCAGAATCAATACGAATAGTCCAGCGGGAAACAGAAATGTCACCATCAACGCGAACCAGAACCAGCCTTTACCCCGCCACGAGCGGGTTATCAAACAGCCAGCAACAATTGAGATCGCCAACGCAGCCCACCATAGCGGATTCCATGTGGTATAGGCAGCGAGGACGGATAGTCCGATCGCCCTGTTAGGTCCACTAAAACGGGAGAGCGTAAGGAATAAATACGCAAGAGTGCCGAACGCGAAAACCCACAGGCCAAGAAACGCGCCTTTTAACATCCACATGGATTAGCTCCGTATTGAACCCGACGGCGCTTGAACGTCTTGCAGATTGATATTACAGACGCTGCACAAAAGATACTACAAAACGCGAGCAAATATTTTTTGGGGCTCATGCTAAACTTATTTTTATGCCAGGCAAATTTACCATCGGACTCGTGCAGATGAAATGCACGACCAACGCGGATGAAAATCTCACTCACGCGATCGAGAAGATCCGCGAAGCGGCCGCTCGCGGCGCGCAAATCATTTCTCTTCACGAGCTGTTTCACGGCGAATATTTCTGCCGCACCGAAGACGCGGAGCTTTTCAACTTCGCGGAACCTGTTCCTGGGCCCACGACCGAAAAACTCGCGCAGATCGCCAAGGAAAAGAAAATCGCGCTGGTAGTTTCCCTGTTCGAACGCCGCGCCCCCGGCGTCTACCACAATTCCTGCGCGGTCCTGGATGCGGATGGAACGTTCCTGGGCAAATACCGCAAGATGCACATCCCCGACGATCCCCTCTACTACGAAAAGTTTTATTTCACTCCCGGCGACCTCGGCTTTCCGAATTTCGACACTCGTTACGCCCGCGTCGGCGTCCAAATTTGCTGGGACCAGTGGTATCCCGAGGGCTCTCGCGTCACCGCACTCGGCGGCGCAAACGTGATTTTTTATCCCACCAGCATCGGCTGGCATCCGCACGAAAAAGCACAACTCGGCGCCGCGCAGCTTGATGCCTGGAAGACCATTCAGCGCGGCCACGCCATCGCCAACGGCGTTTACGCCGCCGTCATCAATCGCGTCGGCTTCGAAGGCAAACCCGAAAAAGGCGATCCCGGGCTCGAATTCTGGGGCAATTCCTTTGTCGCCGACCCGTTTGGACAAGTCGTCTCGGAAGCTTCAAACGACAAAGAAGAAATTCTCGTCGTCGAATGCGACCCCGCAAAAAGCGAGGAAACGCGACGCAACTGGCCCTTCCTGCGCGACCGCCGCATCGACGCCTATGGCCCCATCCTCAACCGCTGGCTCGATAAAGAATAGTGCGTTCTTCTCTGTGCTCTCTGTGTCCTCCGTGATCTCTGTGTTAAATTCTTTCTCCCAATGAAGCCCGCTCTACAATTGAAAACTCCGAACGCTCTCGGCTTCCACATGCCCGCCGAATGGGAGCGCCATGAAGCCACCTGGCTAGGCTGGCCCCACGAAGTAACCGACTGGCCAGGAAAATTCGCCACCGTCCCCTGGGCCTTCGCCGAAATCGTCCGGCACTTGTCCACCGTAGAGCAAGTCTATCTCCTCGTCGAAAATCGTGAAGCCGAATCGCGCGTACGGCAAATCTTGAAAAAGTCCGGAGCAAATCTCGGCGCGGTCGAATTCTTCCGCATACCCACCGATCGTGGATGGATGCGCGACTCCGGCCCCGTCTGCGTTCGAAACGATTCCGGCGAAGTGGCTTTCAATCATTTCGTTTTCAACGGCTGGGCGAAGTACGCCAATCACAAAAAGGATTCTGTCGCCGTGACAAAAGCAAATCAGAAACTGAAACGGAGCGTGTGGCAACCCGAACACAACGGCCGCCGCGTCGTTCTCGAAGGCGGCAGCATTGATGTAAATGGCCGCGGGACGCTACTAACCACGGAAGAATGCCTGTGCAGCAAAACGCAGGAACGAAATCCCGGATTTACAAAAGCGGATTACGCGCAGGTTTTTCGCGAATATTTCGGAGTGACCAATGTGCTCTGGCTCAAGAACGGAATCGCCGGAGACGATACGCACGGCCACGTGGATGATTTGACGCGCTTCGTCAATCCATCGGCAGTCGTGACCATCGTCGAGAATGATTCCAAAGACGCGAATTACGCCCCGCTGCAGGAAAATCTGGCGCTCTTACAAACGATGAAAGACCAGGACGGCCGCCAACTGCGCGTGGAAACCCTGCCGATGCCAGCGCCCGTCTATTTCGATGGCCAGCGCCTGCCCGCGAGTTATGCAAATTTTTATATCGCCAACAAAATCGTGCTGGTGCCAACGTTTAACGACCCGAACGATCGCGTGGCACTGAATACACTGGCGAGCGTGTTTCCGGACCGCGAAGTCGTGGGAATCGCCTGCCGCGATTTGGTGCTGGGACTCGGCACGCTGCATTGTCTGACACAGCAGCAGCCGGCCGCACAATAGAGCCGGCTCCGATTCGAATTTTCACTGTCTTGCCGCAGCTCCCAATTCAGATACAATCGGTGTCCCATTAGGAGGTGTAATGCTCGCCACACAGGAGATTACTCAAAGGACTGTTCGAGTCTGGTTCGAATCGCACAACTTCGTCTCGTGGCTTCTGCTCGGACTTGTCGCCGGATGGCTCGCGGGGAAAATTGCGCGCGGCCGCGGCTTCGGATGCATCGGTGACATTCTGCTCGGCCTGATCGGCTCCTACATTGGCGGCTGGATTTTTATCAAGCTCGGAATTCTTGGCGGCGGCTTCCTGTATTCACTCGCGGCTGCCACGCTGGGCGCTGTCATTCTCGTTTCCGTCGCACACGCTTTTTCGAGCGGTCCTGACTGAGGCAGTGCGCATCTCCCATTCGAATCGCACGAATCGGCAGCCACGGGTCAGCAGCCACTTCCCTATGATAGGATTCTCGTTTGCGTCTCGGAGATGACGCCTCATTGAGCAAGACTTCACACTCCCTCACAGCAATTCCTCTTGGCGGCCTCGGCGAATTCGGCATGAACATGATGGCGCTGCGGCTCGGCGACGACATCATCGTCATTGATGCCGGCATGATGTTCCCGGAGTCCGAGCTTCTCGGAGTGGACCTGGTCATCCCGGACATTACCTATCTCAAGCAGAATCGTTCGAATGTTCGCGCCATCGTGTTGACACACGGACATGAAGATCACATCGGCGCGCTTCCTTACATTCTCCGCGACCTGAATGTTCCGGTGTATGGAACGCGCTTCACTCTCGCGCTCGTGAAAAAACGTTTGGATGAAGCGGGCTTGTTGGAATCCACAACGCTACGCGAAGTGCTCCCGGGCCGGCTGGTGGAAATTGGCCCGTACGAAATTGAATTTATTTCGGTGACGCACAGCACCGTGGATTGCGTGGCGTTGGCGATTCGAACGCCGCTCGGCGTGGTCATTCATACCGGCGATTTCAAAATCGATCAGACTCCAGTCGGCGGCGCGCCGTTCGACCTCCACACATTTGCAAAATACGGGACCGAGGGCGTGCTTGCATTGTTCAGTGATTCCACAAACGTCGAGCGGCCCGGATTCACGCCCTCGGAGCGCGCCATCGTTCCGCGCATCGAAGAATTATGCCGCTCGGCGCCGAAGCGCGTGATCCTTTCGTGTTTTGCATCCTCCATTCATCGCATTCAGCAAATTATTGATATTGCCTCGCGCGTGAACCGCAAAGTCGCGTTTGTCGGCCGCAGCATGGTGGACAACGTGGAGATCGCGCATTCGCTCGAACTTCTGCGGATTCCCGACGGCATGGTGGTGCGGCCGCAGGACATTCGCGGATTCGATCCCAAGCGCATCATTATTCTTGCGAGTGGAAGCCAGGCGGAGCCGATGTCTTCACTCTCGCGGATTGCCGTGGACAATCACCGTTTTGTTTCCGTGGATGAAAACGACAGCGTGATTCTTTCCGCGCGGATTATTCCCGGAAATGAAAAATCCATTTTCCGAATGCTGGACCACATGTTCCGGCGCCGCGCGCTCGTTTATTACGACAACTCTGCGGGAACGATTCACGTTTCCGGTCATGCCAGCCAGGAGGAGCAAAAACTTTTGCTGCAACTGGTGAAGCCAAAATATTTTATTCCCGTGCACGGCGAGTACCGGCATTTGTTCCGGCACGCAGCGCTGGCGCACCAGTTGGGCGCGGTTTCCGAAGAAATTCTGTTGATCGAAGACGGCAAGACCATCGAGTTCACGGAAGACGGGGCGCACCGGCGCGATCCCGTGACGGCCGGGCGCGTGTGCGTGGATTCCGGCTCGCTCGAAGAAATCGAAGACGTCGTGATTCGCGACCGCAAGCATCTTTCCGAAGACGGCGTGGTGGTGCCCATCATCGCGATCGACAAGCACACCGGCAAAATGGAATCGCACCCGGAAATCGTGACGCGTGGCTTGATGAGCGACAACGGCCAGGAGTTGATTGCCGGCGCACGCATCGTGATCATGAAAACTGTCGAGGAATCCAACGCGGAAGAAAAATCCGATTGGGGCGTGATCAAGGAAAAAATTCGCGTGGACCTCAAACGCTACATCAGCAAACAAACTTCGAAGCGTCCCCTGATTTTGCCCGTCATCCTCGAGATCTAACAGGCGGAAAATGTAATGGCCGAGACGACCACTACTCCTTCCCCGTCATCATCATCTTCTAGTAGCGGCCGCGCGGCTTTTGTTTTTATCTTCATTACCGTAGCACTGGATTTCCTGGCTTTCGGCATCATCGCCCCCGTCCTTCCGAATTTGATCATTCAGTTTGAGGGCGGCAACATTTCCCGGGCCGCGGCGATCACCGGATACTTCGGCTTCGCCTGGGCGACGATGCAATTTCTTTTCTCGCCGATTCTTGGCGCGTGGTCCGACCGCTTCGGCAGACGCCCAATCATCTTACTCTCCTGCTTCGGACTCGGCCTCGACTACATTTTCATGGCGCTGGCACCTTCGCTGAGTTGGCTTTTCGTCGGCCGGCTCATTTCCGGAATCACCAGCTCCAATATTTCTTCGGCATTCGCATACGTGACGGACGTTACGCCGCCGGAAAAACGCGCCAAGCAATTCGGCCTGCTCAGCGCCGCGTTCGGGCTCGGTTTCATTGTCGGCCCGGCGGTCGGGGGACTGCTTGGACATATCAATTTGCGGCTGCCCTTCTGGGGCGCCGCGGTGCTGAGCATGGCGAACGCGTTCTACGGCTATTTCATTTTGCCCGAGTCGCTTCCTCCAGAGCGGCGAGCGAAGAGCGCGTGGCGGATGGCGAATCCGCTCGGTTCACTCACGCTGCTTCGCGCGCATGCCGGGCTTGGCGTGCTGGCGTTCATCACCACCCTCAACTACCTCGCGCAACAGGCGCTTCCGTCCATCTTCGTGCTGTACGCCGACTATCGCTACGGCTGGAGCGAGCGCACCGTGGGGCTTTCGCTCGCGGTCGTCGGAATCTCCGTCAGCGTGGTGTCCGGAGTGATGGTCGGGCCGTTCGTGAAGCGCTTTGGCGAACGGGGCGGATTGTTTTTCGGACTTATCACGGGCGTACTGGCGTTCGCCGGCTTCGGCCTGGCTTCGCGCGGGTGGATGATGTTTGCGGCGATTCCCTTCCTGGCGCTGTGGGGAATCTCCGGGCCTGCCACGCAGTCGCTGATGACGCGGCGCGCAGAACCTTCCGCGCAAGGCAAACTGCAAGGGGCGATCAACTCGCTGCGCGGGGTAACTGGGATGATCGGACCGCTGATTTTCACGCAGGTTTTTGCCGCGGCGATTTCTCCTCGCGCCAGCGTTCATCTGCCAGGCGCGCCGTACTTTGTTTCCGCCGTGCTTCTCCTCATATGCGTACTACTTGCCACCAACGTGGCGCGCGGTGAAGAGGCAGTTCTGCGTTCCGCCACGCCTGCATCCCCCGAAACTCCCTAGACTTTCTCGCCTTCCCTGCCATCCTCAGTACTTGAGTACTTGTATTACAAAACGTAATACAGTACGATCATTTGTGAGGTGACGTTATGGCATCCCCCCTAACTCTCCGGGTCGATGAAACAACGCGCAAGCGCATCGCGCGCATCGCGCGGCGCAAGCAGCTCTCCACTTCGGAAGTGGTTCGCCAAGCGATTGAGGCGTGGGCGGAGCGGCACGAGCCCACCGCTTCCCCGTACGAGGCGGTGACGGACCTGATCGGGGTAGTCCGCGGAGGGAATCCCAAACGGTCTGAGCAAACGGGCCGCCAATTCGCCAAACTACTAAAACAACGGCGGAGCGCCCGTTGATCCTCGTGGATGCCGGGCCACTTGTTGCGCTGGTGGATGCGGATGACCAGCATCACCTGCGGTGCGTTGCGGCGCTCAGGGCGTTTCGCGAGCCGATGGCCACGGTGTGGCCTCCACTTACTGAGGCCATGTACCTGCTCGGCGACTTGCCCCGAGCGCAAGAAGCCCTCTGGGAGATGCTGGAACGCGGAGCCTTGCACCTGTTCCCGCTCGACTCTGGGGACGCTTCTCGGATGCGTGAGCTGATGCGCAAGTACGCCAACCGCCCGATGGACTTGGCCGATGCGGCGCTGCTCCGCGCAGCGGAGCGCGAAGGCATCCGGAGAATCTTCACGGTGGATCGACGGGATTTCAGTGTCTATCGGCTGCATGGCCGGATTAAGCCTACTCTGTTCCCCTGAAGCATGACGCCGATTCCGGAATGGGACGAGTGGGTAGGCCCCCCCATTTTCGCGGATGTGTGGCAAACAAAGGACTTTAAGTCTAATGATTTTGGATGTGTGGCAAAGAAAGGAGTTATGGGTGAGTTTTTCGCAAGTGTGGCAAACAAAGGATTTACGATGAGGAATGTGTTTATAAAATGGTAATGGTCTGGGGCGGGAAGATTTTAAAGGAAGTAGAAGGACCGCTCGGGAGGCCATGGCGCAGAGCGCTGGGAAACCTTGCCGACGCAACACAACAACTATATCAGATTCGTACCTATTGTCAAGTGATTACTATAAGTGGTTTCTCTGCTTGAAGATAGCCAAGTATCTGAGCGCGGCAAGATACGCCAATGGGGACGGAGACGGGGCTGAAGGCCGTTCCGTTTCAGGCCGGACGGCCTTCAGGTTGATCCGGGGTCGCCTCCGTGCCGGGCCAAATAGATGTGAGGCACCTTGGGAGGGGTCCTGGACACGGAGGCGACCCACTGTCCCGAATGTGCAAGCATCTTTGGTCACAGCCCCGATCAAGGCAATCGAGCGTTTGCCCTGATTTCGCGTCAGGTGTTTCCTCTATAGGAGGGTGAAAGGCCAATTCCCTGTCCAGAGGACATCTCCTGTCTTATGGCTGTATTAGACTTTCTGATTGCGTCTAATATAGCCGTAGAATTCAAAACGGGAGATTCGAGGATACATAGCTTATGACAGACTGGTTCGCGCGCCCCGTCCTGCACGTGACCGACGTTGAGGCCTCGGTCCGCTTTTACGTTAACCGGCTCGGCTTCACGACCCCCTGGCGCTACGACGAGGACGGCAGAGCGCACGTCGCGCAGGTCGACCGGCAGGGCTGCGCGCTTATCCTGGCCGACACGTGGCCGGAGAAGATTGGCAAGGGGCTGATGTTCATCTCCCTGAACGCCGAGCCGGAGACGCAGGTCGCCGCGTTGGACGCGCTGCGCGCGGAACTCGAGGCCAAGGGCGTTCCGGTCGAGGAAGGTTCGTGGGGCTACCGTCTCCTGGTGGTTGATGATCCCGACGGCAATCAGCTCTTCTTCAACTACCCGAACCAGACTGCATCCGGCAAGATTGTTTAGTCAGGCATAACCAATCAACCGAATCTGTCTTTTGCCTTTAGCGATCCAAATACGTTCTCCGACATACTTTTTGCGCGAGACCAGTTTCGCTCTACTCCAGCAGCCTTGAGTGCCGATTGGCGCGGTTAACGAAGAAGTGGAATCGGCTCGATCCTCAATGTCCGGCAACGCGACTAATCAGGAGTTAGACGCTTCGACGCGGTGTAGACTCTGGCGTGATCGAAGAAACAGCGCGACTTGGCGAGTCGTGCATTCCGATTCCGCTAAGGCATTTAGCTTCTTGTCAAATGGAAAGCTCAAAATGAACGATCAACAAAAGAAGGGGCAGTATTCTGGAGCGCGAGATCAAGAGATCCGTGCGGCACTGGATCAGCATTGGGCGGCGTCCGATGCCAACGATTTTGAAACGGAGCACCGCATCTATCACGAGGACGCGGTGCTGGAATACCCGCAGTCAGGCGAGCGAACCCGCGGTCGACGCAACATACAGAACCAACGCGCTAGTCAGCCGAGCAAAAAGCGGTTTGCTATCCGGCGAATCATTGGCGGCGGTGATCTCTGGATTACCGAATTCATCCTGACTTATGACGGCAAACCGTCCTACACCGTGAGCATCATGGAATTCAGGGACGACAAGGTTGCGCGGGAAACACAGTACTTTGCGGATCCATGGCTCCCGCAGGGCGCACTCAATGGGTCGAACGGATGGACACATAGTCTCGATGTTTCGGTGACTGCTGTGTTCGTGGCAGCGTCGTGCGGAGTTGCTCGCGATGCGCGTCCAGTTGAGCCCGCACAACTTATCGGGGTACTAGGCAGCCGACGGTGAGGCGGCGGGGGATGGCGGGTTGGCGCCTTTGATTACGAGCCAGAGCATGAAGGCTATCTCGGCGAAGAGGGCGGGCTGGGAGTAGGCAAACACGTTGTTCTGGTATTGCGGGAACAGTTCGCCGGTAAGGCTGAGGAGGACGTAGGCGAAGCCGTTGATGATGAGCCAGACGCCGAGGAAACGGGGCAGGAAGCGCGACCTGTACGTGAGGATCGCCAAGGGAAGAAGCCAGAGGCCCCAAAGGATCTCGGCGGCGGTGTTTTGATGGTCCGTCAGGCGGAGGAACAGCAGGGCCAGGGCGTCACGCTGAGGCTTGTCGAAGACGGACAGGAAATCGGCGCCGCGCACGAGCGTCAGGGCAGCGGCGTCGTACACCACACCGACGAAGTTGATGAGGCCGGGCATCACGCCGCCGAGGATGACCACCAGCACAGCGAGGTTTTGGTCCACTCCTTTGAACAGGCGGTAGAGGGCCAAGGTGAGGAAGATCAAGATGACCGCGCCGGCCAGCTGGCTGATGATGCCAAAACGGAAGAGCCACTCGTGCGCGGCGATGTTGCTGGCCGTGGCGGCGGCGTTGCCATGGACGAACAGCTTGCTGGGAATGTAGATGAGGCGGAGGGGGCCGCCGAGAACGAGGAGCAGGTACCAGAGTTCGGCGACTCTGCCGGGGTTGCGGGTTGAGGGCATGTTCCCTCCCTTGTTGTGATGGGCCTACTGTAAGGATCTATTAGAGATAACGGCGGGGGCCTTCAAATGTTTCCGCCACAGAGAGCAAAGGCGGCTTGTGTGGTGCACCCGGGGCCTTATGCGTGTGCCACCTGCCCAATTCAAGAGCCTGTCCGACCCGCCGAAAATCCGTTGGTTTACTTTTCTTCAGGAGGCAACTGCTTAGTTCTGAGTTGCTTTGATAGCGCAACGGCTGTAACTCTACATGCAAGCGGGCCGCCAACGATTAGAGACACGAGCACAGAATCCACCACCACGCTCGGCAGAAAGTGCAAGACTGTTCTTAGGCTGACCAGCGTCAATACCTCGGTTAGTCCCCACCAGGCCATAAAGCAAACAAAAGTATTCTCGTGAGCCCATAAAGAGGAAAACTGCCTGGCTGCCCCAAGAACCGACCTTGACAGACTTGACTGTGGCACTGACAGTTTCGATTCTGTAGCGTAAGCAGGTAGATGAGATAATTCACTTACAAAATCTTGCCGGTATTTGAAGCCAAGTACTTCCACCGACTCGCCCCCATAGCTTTTTGTCCCGGAGTCGGTCCCCTATCCGAGACGGCAACGCGACTAGTGCATCCATAGTTGCACCAGTGTCAGGTAGAACTCGAAACCAAGAAAATCGTCTCTTGAGTTCCTCAACTTCGGGGAAGAGGAAGAATTCCTGGCTCTCACTCGCAGGATTTATCGTAATCTCAGCTCGGTTGATTGCCGCAGTCGGCATGTAGATCATGTAGAAAGGCCGAAACATGAGATACAACAGCCTCTGACACTCTTTCCAGTTGTCCAGAGCGCTATCCATGTGTTTTTGCAACCCATTAGTTTGAAACGCAGATATTTCGTCTACGACAGAATAGCAGTACGCAAAGCGCATCTAAGGCTCCGGTACCCAAGACTTCCGCTTCCTCTCTTGGCGAGCGTTTCCGCGTTTCACCAGGAGAACGTAGAGAGACAAGGTCAGGGTAGTGGATACGAACCACCACAACCAAACGGAGGACAGCGAAATCCGGTGGCCGAGTATAAAGAGGTCCTTGGACTTGAAAAACCATGGGACGAATTCAGAGAGGATCCGTGGAACTATTGTCAGAAGCGAAGCGGAAAAGATTATGAAAGATAGAGGCTGTAGGCGTACCACCCAGTCTCTTCTGCGTTGTGATTCGGTCGTCTCCCTACACGACTGTTTAATCGAATCAAAATACTCCTTAAGTCGCAATTAGTTATCTTCGCTGATGCGAGGCATATCACTCCTTGCGAAAATGCATATACATGGAAGAGAATTTTACCGTAATTGAAATATATGGCACCGCCTCGCTTGAAGTCAACGCTGGTGGATGGGGCAGGCCTTTGAAATAGTCGACAACCTGCGGCCTCAAGTTGAGTCCGACGGTAGTGCCCGAAGAGAAGAGAGATTTCTCACATCCGCAGGCCGACGCTTTCGCAGGAGCGAAAGCGGAAGAAAAAGTCGGCCTGCTCCGTTCGAAATGACGAGTGAGGTGCCAACGTCGATTTATGGACTATTACTGGGACCTGTTACGATGCGTCGTGCTGGTTCGTGAGCGGACACGGCATCGACGTCCCCCCGGACCGCAAAAATGCCGAACGGTTGGTCGGGTGGGTTCATGATCAAGACAGCGGATCTCAAGGAATTGGTCAAGGCCGCTTCGGATTCCACTGTGATTGGAAAAATGGTCGTTCCTCCATTTCCAATTCGCACGGCCAACGCCGCGGAGATAACTCGACTTGTCGATGAATGCCCCCATGACCGTGTGGCGGTCGAAGAGCAGGACCACAAGTTTTATGTCATTCATTTAAGCGATGAGCCGAAAATCCTATGGCTGGTCATTGGCCCAGACTCCCCGATATTTCTGGAAATCCGGCAACGGCATGTTCAATCGGCGACTGAGCACCCGGGCCGGAAGGGGTAGGTTGCGTCCTGATTGGTACAAAGAAGGCCGATGCCATCCGCCAGCCCTTTGAAATAGCCCACAACCTGCGGGACGCAAGACGAGAGGGCACGATGTTCCGGCTGATGCTAGGGATCTTCGATATCATGCCCCTACGCGGGAGGAGAGGGAGCGGCCCGCCTCAGAAGGCGAGCCCTACAAACGCACCAGTATTCCCTGTAAGAACCACGAGGACGCAAACTGCGCGAAAGGAGGGGATTTTGATTTCTCTGGCGCGATGCACGCATAGCGCCGAACGGCAAAGGGACATTGGCGCATACGCTTCGCAGCTTGCTATAGGCCCCGGGCAATGATTGCGAAGGCGTTATGCTGATTTTGTTTGAGATTCGTGCCCAGATTTTCTCTGCCCCCCATGCAAACTGCTGCTCCGCCACGAACTCGGATTGTGGGACCAGAGCCATTCCGAAACCTCGGCTTTCCCGGCATCGTGGTTGCAGCACTCGTGAGTTCCTTTTTCGCCGCGCAAATCGTGTGTACTTTGGCGGTTCTGATCCTCTATGGCAGGCATGCCTTTTTCGTGGAGGGTCTGCGCGTCGCGGACTGGAAACACGCCATCCTGTCCAATGGAGTAAGGCTGCCCTGGTGGGGCAACCTGATGATTGGCCCGCCCATTGTGCCCGTTGCGGCGTTGCTGATCTTCGGCGCGGAATTTGCCGCGGGCCGCGTGCGCGCATTTCTCGAACGCAAGACGCCTTGGGCGACTGCGGCCGCCCGGCTCGTTGGCGGAGCCGCACTCCTTGGATTTTCCTTCTGGCTTTATTCGCCGCGGCAAGGTGCTCCGTTCTTGCATCCCATTCCGCTTTCTGCATTCATCGGAGGAACTGTCCTGCTCTGGAAAGGAGCGACCAGTGTCTTTCGCAAGCCTGCTTAGGCAAGCGGATCACTCTTGACGTGCTTGCGGTGGCCCATGACATCGGCGGCCAGGCCACTGGATGGCTGTAAGGGATGGTCACCTCGACAGCTGCTTGCCTCCGTTCGCGCAGGGGTATAGGCTTTTCTTCGCGGCAGGCTCGCGCCTGGCGGGGCTTGAGGGGTCTTGCCCTGCAGCTGACTGTGAGCGGAGTGACCGGCCTTCGCGGTAGAAAACGCCGGGGCGCAAAATACGCGTAAGACCGGCCACTACAACGACAGATAAAAAGATTGCGCGAGCGTGCTTGATCGGGCCGCCCTAAAGGACGGCCTCTACAAAGGCACGGAGCGGCGGCACCAAAATAGGAGGAAAGCAAAATGGCAACGGCAACGGCGGTATTGGAAAAGAATGTCAAGATTGGACCGACGAAATTACTCATCAATGGAAAATGGGTAGATAGCGCTTCGGGGAAGACTTTCCCGACGGTCAATCCTTCGACGGGGGAAGTGATCACGCAGGTGGCGGAGGCGGACGCGGCGGACGTGGACAAGGCAGTGGCCGCGGCGCGCGCGGCGTTTGACAAGGGAGCGTGGCGGAAGATGAGCGCGTCGCAGCGCGGCGTGCTGATGAACAAGCTGGCGGACTTGATGGAGAAGCACGCGGACGAGCTGGCGCAACTGGAAGCGCTGGACAACGGCAAGCCGTACTCCGTGGCGCGGGCGGCGGATGTTCCGCTGACGATTGCTTGCTACAGGTATTACGCGGGGTGGGCGGACAAGAACCAGGGGAAGACGATTCCGGTGACTGGCAAATACTTCTGCTACACGAAACACGAGCCCGTGGGAGTGGTGGGGCAGATTATTCCGTGGAATTTTCCGCTGCTGATGCAGGCATGGAAGCTGGGGCCGGCGTTGGCGACAGGTTGCACGGTGGTGATGAAGCCGGCGGAGCAGACGCCTCTGACGGCGCTGCTTGTGGGCGAGTTGATGCTGGAGGCGGGGTTCCCCGAGGGCGTGGTGAATTTGCTGCCGGGATATGGGCCTACAGCGGGCGCGGCGATTGCGCGGCATATGGACGTGGACAAGGTGGCGTTCACCGGCTCGACGGAAGTGGGGCATCTGATCATGCGAGCGGCGGCGGATACGAACCTGAAGCGCGTGACGCTGGAGCTCGGCGGGAAGAGCCCGAACATTGTGTTTGCGGACGCGGATATGGAAGAGGCCATCGAGGGCGCGCACTTTGCGTTGTTCTTCAACCAGGGGCAGTGCTGCTGCGCGGGCTCGCGGCTGTACGTGGAAGAGAAGGCGTATGACGAATTCGTGGAGCGGAGCGCGGCGCGCGCCAAGAAGCGCACGGTGGGCAATCCGTTCGACAAAAACACGGAGCAGGGGCCGCAGGTGGATCAGGACCAGTTCAACAAAGTGATGGGCTACATTGACGCCGGGAAGAAAGAAAAGGCCAAGCTGGTGGCGGGCGGCAACCGCGTGGGCGAGAAGGGCTACTTCATCGAGCCGACGGTGTTTGCCGATGTGCAGGACAACATGAAGATCGCGCAAGAAGAGATCTTCGGGCCGGTCATGTCCATCTTGAAATTCAAGGACATGAGCGAAGTGGTGGAGCGGGCGAACAAGTCGGTGTATGGGCTTGCGGCGGCGGTGTGGACGAAGGACATCAAGAAGGCGCATGCGATTGCGGACAGCGTGCGCGCGGGGACGGTATGGGTAAATTGCTATGACGTGTTCGATGCGGGGGCGCCGTTTGGCGGGTTCAAGCAGTCGGGCATCGGGCGCGAATTGGGCGAGTACGGATTGGCGAATTACACCGAGGTGAAGACCGTCACCGTAAAACTATGAGGGACAAAATACGATTCGAGGTGCGAAGAGGGGCACCCGCCACGGCGGGTGCCCCTACTTTTTGTTGGGCAATCGTTTTCTACCTTGTGGCGTGTTTTTTTACTGCGCCGGCGGGATTCTCGCAAGCGGGTTCCGATGCAAGTTTGGCGCAGCGCCGGGCGACGCGCCTGCGTCACGGAATTAACCTGAGCGAATGGTTCGCGCAGGTGTATGACCAGAAGGGCTATGTCAAGGAGCACTTCGAAACGTGGACCACGGCACAGGACATCGCGTTGATCAAGGCGATGGGATTCGATCACGTGCGGTTGAGCGTGAATCCGCAGCCGATGTTCCGGCGTGGGCAGGCCGACCAGATTCCGGCGGATTACTTGGGATACCTCGACAGCGCTGTGAAAACGATTTTGGATCACGGGCTGGCGGTGATTATTGACGTGCATCCGGAGAGTGATTTCAAGCAGAAACTCGCGACGGACGACGGCTTTGTGGAGCAGTTCGAGGATTACTGGCGGGCGCTGGCGCGGCACTATTCGGCGCTGAATCCCCAGTTTGTTTTCTTTGAGGTTCTGAACGAGCCGGAATTCCACGATCGATTTCGCTGGGAGGGAGTGCAGACCAAGGTGGCGGTGGCGATTCGGGAAGGCGCGCCGCAGCATACGATTATTGTTGCGGGAGCGTATTGGTCGTCGGAGAATGAGCTGCTGTTTTTCGACCCGTTGCGGGATTCCAATATCATTTATAACTTCCATTTTTACGATCCGCACATTTTCACGCATCAGGGCGCGACGTGGAGCACGAATTACGTCCACTATCTGAAGGAGCTTCCCTACCCTTCGACGCCGGAGAACGTGCAAGCGGCGGCGGCGCTGATTCCCGATCCGGTGAATCGCTTGCAGGCGATTCATTATGGACTGGACCGATGGAACGCTTCGCGCATGGACGGTGAGATCGGGCAGGTGGGCGCGTGGGCCACACGATGGAATGTCCCGGTGACCTGCAACGAGTTCGGCGTGTATCGAAAGACTTCTAATCCGCAGGACCGCGCGGCGTGGATTTCGGATGTTCGAACGACGCTAGAGAAGTACGGCATTGGCTGGACGATGTGGGATTACAGCGGGGGGTTCGGCGTGGTGACCAAGGAGAACGGCAAGCCCATCGCTGACGAGGTCACGCTGAAGGCGCTGGGATTAAAGATGCCAGCGGCGAGCCGCTAGAACCGCCGCGACGGAAGAACTGTTCTACAATCGCGGCATGGCGCTGACGCTGCGATCCTACGAGCCGCATGATTTCGCGGCGCTTCATAAATTGGATCAAGCGTGCTTCCCTCCTGGGATTTCCTACTCGAAGACGACACTGCGGTATTTCTTGACGATGGCTTCGGCGGATTGCGTCCTGGCGGTCGAAGATGGCCACCTTGCGGGCTTCATCGTGTCCGAGGAAAATCCTCCGCTGGCGCATATTTTGACGTTGGATGTTTCCGAACAGCAGAGACGGCACGGGGTGGGGACGGCGCTGCTGCGGGAGCTGGAATCGAACCTGGCGGCACGCGGCGTGCGAACCATACTGCTGGAAACAGCAATCGAGAATGAAGCGGCGGTTGCCTTCTGGAAGCGCCACGGCTATCGTATCGAAGCAGTGTTGAAGCGCTACTACCTGGGCCGGCTAGACGCCTACGAAATGCGCAAATTCTTGCCGGCGCCGGCGCTCAGGACCGGCACGCACCCCGGAGAAAACAGTTGAACGATTATATTTTGTCCCTGCTGTTGGGAATTGTCGAAGGACTGACTGAATTTTTGCCGGTCAGCTCGACCGCGCATCTGCGCATTGCCGAGGCGCTCTTTCACGTCAGCCTGACGAACGGTTACTGGAAGATGTATACGATCGTGATTCAGTTGGGCGCGATTCTGTGCTTGCCGGTTTATTTTCGCGAGCGGATTGCGAAGCTTTTCTCCAGTTTTCCAAGCGGCGAGCGCGGCGATCGCACGTTTCTGACGCATCCTTTGAGCCTGGTGATGGTGGCGTTTGTGGTTACGGCGATTCCGGCATTCTTGCTTACGAAAGTGATCGGGAAACATCTGGAAAGCCTATACATCATGGGATGTTCCCTGTTGATCGGGGGACTCGTGATGTGGATCGTGGACGAGCTGAATTCCGATTCAGAAGCCGCGGGATTGGGCGCTACCGGAACGCGCATTCATACGTGGCATATAGAAGACATGAGCATGGGGCAGGCGATCTGGATCGGAGCTTGCCAGATTATGTCGGCGGTGTTTCCGGGAACGTCGCGATCGATGTCTACGATAGCGGCGGGACAGTTGGCGGGAATGTCTCGGGCGTCGGCGTTGGAGTTTTCGTTTTTCCTTTCGATCCCGACGATGGTGGTGGCGACCTGCTATGATTTGCTGAAATCGTTGAGGGGCAAGGGCGAGAATGCGATTGGAGTGACACACATTGACCCGCACGGTTGGGTGGTGCTGGCGATCGGATTTGTGGTGTCGTTCATCGTGGCGTATGGGTCGGTGGCGTGGTTTTTGGGATGGGTGAGGAAGCATGGGTTCGCGCCGTTTGCGGTGTACCGGATCGTGGTCGGCAGCGCTGTTTTGTATTGGGCAGCGCGAACGGGCTTCTAAGTGGCCGCGAAACACAGGCTCGCCGTCTTGCCGCCGTTCTTACCGACACACACCTCGAAAGTATTTGTTGTCAGCCCACCGCGGTTTGGTATGATTTCTTCGTTCGGACGTTCCTCCAGGCGGGATTGCGATAGCGCCGGCACCCGCCGCGACACTCAGCCTTCCCCAAAAAAGCTGAGGAGAGATTTGTGCGCTTTCTGACTCCAACTGAAAATAAGCGGCTGAATGAGCTGATTGGGTTTTTGTGCGTCACGCTGGCGGTATTGATGGCGCTGGCGCTGCTGTCGTATTCGCCGAAGGATGCGGCGTTCAATGTAAGCGCTCCGCCGCCCGATGGAAGCCCGGCGCGCAACTGGATTGGGCCGGTCGGGGCGTACGGTTCGGACATTCTCTTTCAGATCTTTGGGTTCGCGGCGTTTTTGCTGCCTGCGGCGATGCTGGTACTGGGCTGGCGGTGGTTTCGCAGCCGGGCGATTGATTCGCAGACGGCGACGCTCGTTGGATATGGGCTGCTGCTGCTCTCGCTTCCTTCCCTGCTCTCGCTGTGGCACTTTCCGGAGGTGCGCGGCGCGGTTCCTCCGGGTGGATTTCTGGGGACGCTGATTTCGGGCGGACTGCGTACGGGGTTCAATCTGTGGGGCGCAAATCTTGTTGCTGTTGCGCTGCTGGTGACGGCCGTGTTCATGACCACGCGCTTTTCCTTCTCCGGCGCGCACGCTTGGGCGCACAGCCCGAAGGGTCCGATTGGCGCGGTCGAAAAGCTCGGCATTCTGCAGAAGGCGCAAGCGCGCTGGCATGCGTGGCGCGAAGAGCGCGAGCAGCAGCGCATGCGGCGACGCGTGGAGGAATCGCGGCTCTCGGGGCGCAAGTCTGTTCCGCTGCAATCGTTTGGAAAGGCCGAGCTGCTGGACGAACCTGGCAAGACGATTCGTCTTGCTGATGCCAGCGACATCTTCAAGAGGAAGACCGAACTCGAGGAAGATGAGGACGAGAAGGAAACGAAGGACGCTGCCCACAAGGCCCCGATTTTTGTTTTCAACCGCGAGGCGGAAAAGCCGGCAGCGAAAAAAGGCGGCGAGCCCAAGATTGCGAAAGGCCATCCAAACTACAGGCTTCCTTCTCCAACGCTTTTGCGCGAGGGCGAGCGCAGCCATAAATTGGATGAGGCGGAACTGAAGGACCGCGCGCGGGCGATCGAGGAAAAGTGCCTGGAGTTCGACATAGCAGGGCGCGTGACGCAGATTAATCCTGGTCCGGTGGTGACCACGTTCGAATTCAAGCCCGAGGCGGGCATCAAATACAGCCGGATTACCGGGCTGACCGAGGACCTTTGCCTGGCGTTGCAGGCGGAATCGATTCTGATTGAGCGCATACCCGGAAAATCCACGATTGGCATCGAAGTGCCCAATCTGAACCGGCAGACCATCGCGCTGCGGGAAATCATCGAGGCGCCGGAGTTTATTAATTCGCCCAGCAAGCTCACCTTGGCGATGGGGCGCGATTTGCATGGGCGCATGCGCGTGACGGACCTGGCGGCGATGCCGCATTTGCTGATTGCGGGTTCTACGGGTACAGGCAAGAGCGTTTTCATTAACTCGCTGATGATGTCGATTTTGTATAAGGCGAGCCCGGAAGAAGTGAAGATGGTGCTGGTGGACCCCAAGCGGCTGGAATTGAATCTCTACGAAAACATTCCGCATTTGATTGCGCCGGTGGTGACCGATCCGAAGATTGCTTCGAATGTGCTGCGCAATGCCACACGCGAGATGGAGAATCGCTTGAAGTTGCTGGCGCAGCGCGGCGTTCGAAACATTGACCAGTACAACCGTACGTTCAAGAAGGAGCAGTCGCTCTCGCTCTTCGACAACCTGGAAGAGACGGAGCACAAGCCGCTTCCCTACCTGATCATCGTGATTGACGAATTGGCGGACCTGATGATGGTGGACACCAACAACGTCGAAGAATCGATCACGCGGCTGGCGCAGATGGCGCGCGCGGTGGGCATCCACTTGATCCTGGCGACGCAGCGGCCGTCGGTGGACGTGATTACCGGGTTGATCAAGGCGAACTTCCCTGCCCGCATCTCGTTCCGCGTGGCCAGCAAGGTGGACTCGCGGACGATTCTTGATTCGAATGGCTCGGAATCGCTCCTTGGAAAAGGCGACATGTTGTACCTGCCCGCTGGGTCCGCGCGGCTGCATCGCATTCACGGCCCGCTGGTCACGGAAGACGAGATTACTTCCGTGTGCGATTTCTGGCGTCAGCAGGCGCAAGCGAAATACCAGGAGGAGTTGCTCGAAGCTCCGAAGGACGAGAACGGCAAAGTTGTGGGCGAATCGGACGGCGAGCCTGAAGGCGCGGAGGATGTTGATGACGACCTCTACCAGGACGCGATTCGCGTGGTCTGCGATGCCGGGCGCGCTTCCACTTCCACGCTGCAACGTCGATTGCGCATCGGCTACGGCCGCGCAGCGCGCTTGATTGACCTCATGGAAAAGGACGGCATCGTCGGTCCGCCGGACGGCACCAAGCCGCGAGAGGTGCTCAAGAACCGCAACTGGATGAAGGAATTCGACGAATCCGCTCAATAAGGAATTGTTTTCAGTTTTCAGTGTCCAGTCTCAACGGTACGAGCGAGAGCGTAGGAAAATCAATCCGTAATCGACTTACGTCCCACGCCGAAGAGGTTAGCTATGTGGAAATCAACCGTGGCATCACTTCTACTCGGGCTTGCAATAGCATCAGCGCCCGGACTCTTGCAAGGGCAACAGTTCGAATTCACCAAGCAAGCGGAATTCGACGAAAAGGGAAACATTTACGTGAGCTCCGACCAAGGAAAGCTTATCTTGATGGCTACCACGAAGCATTGCTCGGAAGCCCATGTCGCCAACGATCAGCAAACGGTTGGCTGTCTAGTGATGCAGGATCAGGAACGCGGGAATTTTGTGCCCTCGCTGCAATTGGAAATTTATCGCAAGGGCGGGCACAAAGAAATCATTCAGCCAGGAGCACCGATTCTGGATTGGCATTTTTGGAAGGACGGTCAGGAAGTCGCCGTCTACTCTGGGCCGCGAAATCGCCAGGGAACATATGCCCTCTACGATACGGCAACGGCTCATCAGATTGAGAAACTGGAAGAGCCACCCGACGAAAGCTTGCTTCCCCAGTGGGCCAAGGGCCAAGCGCAGATACAAGACGAGTCCGTTCCGGTGTCCGCTGCGCTTAGCGAAGAGCGGACAAAGTGGATCGCGAAGGTTTTGAGGCAAATCAGCACAGTTGAACCCGGCAGGCGCAGGAGGGACCTGCTCAAGGTATTCCAAACGGAAGGCGGTCTTTCCACGCGAACACAGCAGACTTATGTGCTCATCGAATGCCCATACATCAAAGTAAACGTTCGCTTCAAAGCAGTGGACGGAGAGAGCTCCGTTCTGGATGAAAACCCAGACGATATCATCGAGTCCATCTCGCAACCGTATCTCGCATGGAGCGTGTGGGACTAAAGGGAACTATCGAGAAATCGCTGACTTTCCACCCATCCAGCAAGGCGAATTGACACTACTGCCCATCGCCCCTAAAATTGAAAAGCTCAAATATGCCGGGGTAGCTCATTGGTAGAGCGCCGCCCTGAAAAGGCGGGCGTAGCCAGTTCGATTCTGGCCCCCGGCACCACTTCCAAGTGCTTGATGGTTAAGGCCAGACATCGAGTGCATCCCAAACAAATCATTATGATCCTGGAGCGAACTGACGGTTGCGATTGCAAATCCGTGCTGATCGAAAATCAGTCGTTTGCCACAATCATCAACGAGCACGAGTGAAGATACTGCCTCATTCGGGTTTAGCAAGGACTTCTTGTACTTCCAGAGCGGGAAATGCAGTATCTTAGGCCATCGAAGGCTTCGCAAGGAGTGGTGCTATGAGCGAAGAACTAGTTGGCACGCGAAAAGGCGACTACGAGATTTTGGGGGTGCTCGGCGTTGGCGGCATGGGCAAGGTCTACAAGGTGCGGAATGTTTTATCGGACCGCATCGAAGCGATGAAAGTGCTTTTGCCAAACCTCGCGGACCAGAAAGAACTGGCGGACCGGTTCTTGCGCGAAATCAAGGTCCTGGCGAGCTTGAATCATCCAAACATCGCGGCGCTGCGGACAGCGCTTACAATTGACAACCAACTGGTCATGATCATGGAGTACCTCGAGGGTACGACGCTGAGCGCCCGCGTGGAACAAGGAGCGGTTCCTCTTCGGGACGGGCTCAATTACATCAGTCAAGTGCTCTCCGCGCTGAGCTACGCGCACCAGCGGCAAGTCATCCACAGGGACATCAAACCTTCCAACATGATGTTGACTCCGGAAGGGGTCATCAAGCTGATGGATTTCGGCATTGCGCGCTCGGGCCCCGACATGGGACTGACGATGACCGGCACAACGATGGGTTCGCTGAGCTACATGTCGCCAGAGCAAGTGAAATGCGCTCCGGTAGATACGCGTTCCGATCTGTACTCGGTCGGAGTTTCGCTCTACGAGATGGTCACGGGGCAACGGCCGTTCCAAGCGGACAGCCACTTTTCCATCTTGCAGGCGCACCTGCGAGAAGTGCCGAAGCCACCGATTGAATTGAAGCCGGATTTGCCGGAGGCCGTGAGCAAAATCATTTTGAAGGCCATGGAGAAAGAGCCGGCACAGAGGTTTCCGTCCGCGGATGCGTTTTTGGAAGCTGTGCAAAGCGCTGCGGCTAGCCTGGGAGAGATCGGAGCACGTACGCAAGCGCTTTCCGCGGAGCAGGCAAGCCGTGCGACTGGAGCGGTTCGACGCAAAACGCCCACGGTTCCCCTGACCCAGGGCCAGGAGTGGCAACATCCGCCAGCGGCTAGCCAAGCCGCGCAAATGCCCGTCGCGCAATTAAGCGACAAAGGGCATCGAGGACTGTACATCGGACTTGGAGCGCTGATCGTGTTGTTGGTTTTGGTGGCTGCGGGAATCTCTGCACCTCACTGGTTGAAGACCCGAGCGAAAGAGGGTGCTTCGTTGCCGTCGAAGGACGCTACGCCAAAGCCCGCGGACACGAGCGCGGTCAATCCTCAGGCGGCGAGCCCTGGTCCTGCTGCGAGTTCGCCAATGGCAACAGAGGCTGGGTCGGCGGCTCCCACGACCAATTTGAGCCCGAAGGAACCAACACCACCAACTCCTAGCGCGAAACCATCCACAGGCGCAGACAGAGTTCAGACCGCTGGCACCGCGGATCCACATGCTGCGAAGCCTGGAAACGCGGCAGGCCAAGGTTCGGCAGTGAGTGGAGAGCAGCAACCGTCCAATAGCACCGTAGGTACTCAAGCGGGCGCGCCAGATGCTGCTCAACTGGAGGAACTTGAACACCAGGCGGATCAGCTTTCCGGGCGCGAGGCGGCGATCGATGCAAGCCTTGATAGTTTGCAACGACAACAAAACGCGCAAGGGTTGCAATTGCGCGGCGACATGGTGGCCGCGCAAGCACGGCTGCGTACTTATCTCGGCAAGGCGCTGGAGGCGCTGCAGGCGCAAGATCTCAAGAGTGCTAAGAAATATCTGGCTTTGGCGGAACCGGAGGCCGAAAAAATCGAAACGTTTCTGGGGCGTTGAGTTCGTCCGCGCGGGAGTCAATCGTCAGCATGACCTTGGCGATGCTAACCCCAAACACTGCGGTTTCGATGTTTTGTTGGATTGGCGATTCTCATCGGCCGTCGCCCGTATTTCCCATCGCTCCTGACTTTCCGACGGAATCGGTCGCGGCTGTGCCGGTAATTAGGCGCGCGCCGCGACTGAAGGTGAGATATTCGAATCCCCACTGGATGAAGACGACCACGCGGCTCTGAAACTCGACGATGTAAATCAAGTGAACGAAGAGCCAGATCAGCCATGCGGGAAGGCCCGAAATGTGGAGGCCGAAAATATTGGCGACGGCCGCGGCGCGGCCAATGACCGCCATATCTCCTTTATTGAAGTAGTGAAAAGGCGGAAGATCGCGCTTCCCTTCCAAACGAGAACGAATGGCTTTGGCGACGTAGGCACCGCCCTGCATGGCCACCTGCGCGACGCCCGGCAAGGATTTGCCGTCTTCCGTGATCGAGTTCGCCTGGTCGCCGATAATAAAAATGTCAGGGTAGTTCGGGATGGTCAGATCGGGATTCACTTTGATCCGGCCGCTGCGGTCGGTTTCTGCCTTGGTGTTTTGGGCAAGCTTGAGACCGAACGGTGTCGTCGTGACGCCCCCAGCCCAGAGGACGGTCTTCGCCGTGAGGGACTCGTCGGAATCCCCGTGCTTGAAAGTGACGCCGTCCGAACCAATATTGGTTACCATGACGCCTTTGAGGACTTCTACACCAAGACTTGTAACCAACTTCTCCGCTTTGGTGGAAAGATCCTCCGGAAAGGCTCCCAGGACGCGCGGGGCACCCTCCATCAAAATTATCCGGGCGTCTCGCGGATTGATTTTTCGAAAATCGTGCCGCAGCGTTTCGGTGGCGATTTCAGCGAGGGCTCCGGCAAGCTCCAGCCCGGTCGCACCGGCGCCCACGATGACGAACGTAAGCCAGGCTCGTGCTTGTTCCGGCGTGTCAGCACGCTCGGCGCGTTCGAACGCGTAGAGAATTTTATGGCGGATAGCGGTCGCTTCTTCGACGGACTTCAGACTGGGCGCCCACTCACGCCAGGAATCCTTTCCGTAGTAGGACGATTGCGAACCCGTGGCGACGATGAGAGTGTCGTATTCGAACGTGGCTCCGTCGCGGAGAATTACGCGCTTGGCTTCCGGGTCCACGTCCGCCGCTTCCCCGAGCAGGACGCGGGCATTCTCTTGGCGACTTAATACGCCGCGCAAGGGAGCGGCAATGTCGCCCGGGGAAAGCGATCCGGTGGCCACCTGGTAGAGCAGCGGCTGGAAAAGATGAAAATTGCGGCGATCGAGCAGTGTTACTTCGACGGGTGCGCGCTTCAACTTTTGCGCCGCAGCCAAGCCGCCGAATCCGCCGCCAAGAATGACGACCCGATGATTTTGTGCCATCCGTTCCGCCCCTCCGAACGCAACCTAGCCTAAATTAGTATCATCTCATCTGGTATGACTTGCACATGTTTGATGTCCGGAGCATTCTTCGAGATTCAAGAGCTTTGCCTTTCCTGGGGCTCGACGTTGGACGTACGTGAGGATTCAAGTGCGAGGTAACGGAGGACAAGTTCGTTCCGCGCTGGAGAGAAATACTCTTCGACTTCTTTGCTCGGTGTTGATCAAGAGCGGGACTCGCCTGGAGATTTGCCATTTACTCGATCCGGCTATTTTTCAAGACCCGCTCCAACGTGTTGTTTTCGAGGAAATTCGCGAACTAGGAACCATCGAATCGCGGCGCTTGCGGCAGCTCCTTCCCGCGCGCGTAACGAACCGAGGATTTCCGGATTTCGATCTCCACGAATTTCTCGCCCCGCACGAAGCCAGCGAGCAGGACATTGACGGGTTATTTGAAAGCGCGCTCCGGCTTCTCGATCTCAGCCATCCGGACGAGGAACACCTCTCGGAATGATACCTTTGCAAGCATGAAGATCTCTCGTGCCTTCAACCTGGTGGAGGTGCTGGCCCTTTCCGTTTTTATTGCCTGGTACATCTGGCAGCTCCAGGATTCGTACTGGCAATCTTGGATCGTGTTTCCCGTCTGGCTGGTGGTCAGCTTTCTCATCCACGGGGACACTCCCCAGACACTTGGCTGGCGGGCCGATAATTTGTGGAGCGCCACTTTGCGGGCCAGTTTGGTTCTCATCCCATTGATGGTGGCGCTCTGTATCCTGGGCCTTTTTCTCGGTGCTTTCCATCGCCCGCCCAGCCATCTTTTGATCCCAAAACACTTCTTTAGTTACATGGCGTTTTGCCTGCTTCAACAGGTAGGGCTGAATTCCCTTCTCACCAATCGACTTCTTGCGAGCACCGAAAATCGCATCCGCGCTTGTCTTCTTGCCGGCGCCATCTTTGCGGGGCTCCATTGGCCTAATCCGGTTCTCATTCCCCTGACGTTCATCGGAGGAACAGCAATGTCCTGGCTCTTCGCTCGCGACCGCAACATTGTTCCGCTGGCGGTTGCTCAAGGGATTTTGGGGACTTTGGTGTGGTGGGCGTTCCCGGTCGCGTGGCATCACGCCATGCGCGTGGGACCAGGATTTTATTCGTTCCATCCGTGATGCAAAGCGGGAGTTACAGATTCAAATGGCTGTAACGCCGGGCCGCGGCCATCGCCGTTTTTCCAGTTGGGACCGTCGTGGTTTCACCCTTCGACCAAATGCCGGCAATGGAACATCCGCATTTCGGACAGGAGCCGTCCTTGATGCTGTTCTGCAAAACGTCATGCCAAGACCGGCGGAGAAGCAGTTCCCTGCATTGCGGACAGTAGGTGTTTGCGCCGTCGCTGTAGATATTTCCTTCGTAGACGTAGCGCAGGCCGGCGTCGAGCGCAATCTGGCGGGCGCGGTCGAGAGTCGCAGCGGGAGTCCGTGGCTTGTCCTGCAGCTTGAAGTCGGGGTGAAACGCGGTGAAATGGAGCGGCACATCCGGCCCGAGGTGCGCGAGAATCCAATCGGCAAGTTTTCGGGTTTCCGCGGGGTCGTCGTTCAAGGTCGGAATCATCAGATTCGTAATCTCGAACCACACATTGGTTTCCTTCTTCAGCCACTCGAGGGTGTCCAGCACGGGCTGAAGATGCGTCAGCGTGATCTTGCCGTAGAAATTCTCGGTGAAGGCTTTGAGGTCCACGTTCGCCGCATCGATGTGGTCGTAGATGTCGTGGAAGGCGTCATAGGTGACGTAGCCGTTCGTTACCATGACAGTCTTCAAGCCGTGTTTCTTCGCTTCTCGGCAAATATCAATGACGTATTCTCCCCAGATGGTTGGTTCGTTGTAGGTAAACGCGATCGAATCGCAGCCATACTTCAGCGCCAGCAACGGCACATCCTCGGGAGGCACTGGCTGAGAACGAACCTGGTCGGAGCGCGATTTTGAAATGTCCCAGTTCTGGCAGAAAAAACAACCCATGTTGCAGCCAGCGGTCCCCATGCTGAAAACACGAGTGCCCGGAAGAAAATGGTTGAGCGGCTTTTTCTCGACGGGGTCTACTTGCAGCGCGGCCGGAGCACCGTAGCCGAGGCTATAGAGCTTCCCGCCCTCGTTGATGCGGATGAAGCAAAAACCAGCCTGGCCGGGATGGATGTGGCAATGCCGCGGGCAGAGATAGCAGTGGACTCGCCCGTCCGGCTCGGCTTTCCACCAGCGGGCTTCG
>Ga0210410_10001098_pt1 | contig 26207 bp, 20 predicted proteins | sample IncBWC4MmetaG_FD_161058 | JGI IMG/M metagenome (GOLD analysis project Ga0210410, IMG submission 161058) | Forest soil microbial communities from Barre Woods Harvard Forest LTER site, Petersham, Massachusetts, United States - Inc-BW-C-4-M | ecosystem: Environmental > Terrestrial > Soil >... | reverse complement strand
CGTGCGATCACGATCCGCTGCAGCTGCCCGCCGCTGAACGCGCGCGGCTTGTCGCCTGCGCGCGCGGCGCTGATGCCGACCTGCTCCAGCAGCTCGGCGACGCGCCCGGGCCGCTCGCGCCGCGGCAGGTGCTTCAGCGCCTCCCGCACGTTGGCGCCGACGCTGACGAAGCGGTTGAGCGCCTCGAGCGGATTCTGGAAGACCATCTGCACGGGCGAGGTGACGCCGACGCGCAACGCCGGGCTCTCGCCGTTGACGGCCACGCGGCCCCCGGTCGGCCGCTCAAGCCCTGCGACGAGCCGCGTCAGGGTGCTCTTGCCCGCACCGCTCTCGCCGACCACCGCCAGCGTGCGCCCTGCCTCGACCGACAGCGACACGTCGTGCAGGATGCGGCGTCTGCCGCCCGCGACCGCGTAGTCGTGCGAGACGTCCTCGACGCGCAGGACGACGGAATCGCTCATGCGGCGACCGCCCCTTCCCCGTGCGGGTGGTGACAGGCGAGCTCGCGGCCGGCGCCGGCCGTCAGCGGCGGACGCTGCGCCGTGCAGAGATCCGTGGCACGCGGACAGCGCGGCGCGAACGCGCACCCAGGCGGCCGGGCGCTCGGGTTCGGCGGCGCCCCCGCGATCGTGCGCAGCGGCTCCCGGCGCTTGGCCCACAGCGTCGCGGACGCCTCCAGCAGCGCAACCGTGTACGGGTGGGCCGGCGCCTGCAGCAGCTGGCGCGTGGGCCCCTGCTCGGCGACGCGGCCGGCGTACATCACGGTGACCTGATCGCAGAAGTGGCTGACGAGCCCGAGGTCGTGGCTGACGAGGATCACGCCCGTCCCCTCCTCCTTCGCCGCGCGCGCGAACGCGCGCAGCACCTCCACGCGCACGCCCGCGTCGAGCGCAGAGGTCGGCTCGTCGAGCACCAGCAGCCGCGGCCGCGGCATCATCCCCATCGCCGTCGCCACACGCTGCGCCATCCCGCCGCTGAGCTGATGCGGGTAGAGCGCCATGATCGCCTCGGGATCGGAGAAGCCCATCTGCGCGAGCAGCCCGGTCGCGCGCTCGCGCGCCGCCGCCGCGTCCATGCCGCCGCGCAGCACGACGCCCTCCACCAGTTGGTCGCGCACGCGCAGCAGCGGGTCGAGCATCCCGAGCGGGTTCTGCAACACGACCGACGTCTCGACACCCAGCAGCGCGCGCACCGCGTCGAGCTGGCCGAGCCCATGCGGCGACCGGCCACCGTCAGCTCGCCCTCGGCGCGCAGGCCTCCCGGCAGCAGCCCCAGCAGCGCGCGCATCGTGACCGTCTTGCCCGCGCCCGTCTCGCCGACGACGCCGACCATCTCACCCGCGCCGACCGTGATCGAGACGCCGTCGACGAGCGTGACCGGCGAGCTGCCGCACGTTCTGACGACGATCTCCCGGGCCTCCGACACGTCCCTCATCTCTCCACCATCTCCACGTCGACGCCAAGGCGCTCCTGCAGGCCGTCGCCGGTCACGTTGGCCGCGAGCAGCAGCAGCGCCAGCATCGTGCCCGGGAAGACGACCACCCACCATGCCTGTTGCAGACTGGAGCGACCCTGCGCGATCAGGAAGCCGAGGCTCGCCCTCGGTGGCTGGATGCCGAGGCCGATGAAGCTCAGGCTCGCCTCCCACAGCAGCACGAAGCCCATCTGCAGCGAGGCCAGCACCAGGATCATCGCCGCGGCCGACGGCAGCAGGTGCACCGTCAGCAGGCGCAGGCGGCCCACGCCCGCGAGCCGCGCCGCGGCGACCGACGCGCGCGTGCTCTCCAACTGCACCTGTGTGCGCACGACGCGCGCATACGGCACCCAGCTCACGACGCTGATCAGCAGGATCAACGTCAGCATCGAGTGCCCGAGCGTCGACGTCGCGCAGATGAACAGCAGCAACGGCGGCACCGCGAGCTGCAGGTCCACCACCCGCATCAGCACCGCGTCCAGCGCCCCGCCCACATAGCCCGCGACCACCCCGATCATGCTGCCGAGGACGGCCGAGATCGCGACGACGCAGACGCCGATCACGAGCGATGTCACGACGCTGTGCGCGACCCACGACAGCACGTCATGGCCGAGCACGTCGGTGCCGAGCAGGTGCCCGGGGCTGCCGGGCGGCTCGAGCGCGCTCGCGAGGTCCTGCCGGTTGGGGTCCTCGAGCGCGACCTCGCCGACGAAGGCGAGCACGAGCGCGAACGCATAGATCCCCAGCCCCAGCCGCAGCGACCCGGGCACCCGATGCCAGCGGCGCCGGCGCGTCGCCGGGCGGCCGGCCGCGGCGGCAGCGGCCGTGGCGTCGGCGGCGCTCATGCGGGCCTCCGGATGCGCGGATCGATCGCGTACACCGCGAGGTCCGCGAGCAGGTTCAGCGCCACGTAGCCGATCGCCACGACCACGACGACGGCCTGCACCGTCGCGACGTCGCGCACGCCGGCGGAGGCGACGACGAGCGAGCCGATGCCGGGAATGCCGAACACCACCTCGACGATCAACGTCCCGCCCAGCAGCCAGCCGAGCTGCAACGCCAGATACGTGATCAACGGCGGTGCCGAGTTGCGCAGCCCGTGGCGCAAGACGATCTGCCGCTGGGTCAGCCCCTTCGCGCGGAGCGCGACGACGAAGTCGCGCCCGAGCACGTCGAGCAGCTGCGAGCGCATCAGGCGCGTCAACGTCGAGATCAGCGGGATCGTCAGCGCGGCGACCGGCAGGACATACGAGGACGCGTCGTTCGCGCCGAAGCTCGGCAGCCAGCCGAGCTGCACCGCGAACACGAGCACCAGCACCAGCCCGACGAAGAACTCGGGGATCCCCTGGAGCGCCATGAAGGTGCGGCGCAGGCCGACGGCCACGCGGCTCTCGCGCCGGATCGCGCCGTACGTCGCGACCGCCACGGCGATCAGCGTCGCGAGGACGATCGCGCAGCCGACGAGCGTGAGCGTGTACGGCAGCGCATTGCCGACCCGCGCCAGCGGCGAGCTGGAGACGCTCGACGACGGTCCGAAGTCGCCGTGCAGCAGGTTGCCGAGGTAGTGGACGTAGCGAACCGGGAGCGGCTGGTCGTAGCCGTACTGATGGATCAGCCGCGCCCGGGTCGCAGCGTCGAGGTTGCTGTAGCGCGCGTCGACCGCGTTGCCCGAGACGCTCGTCAGCAGGAAGCTGATCGTCGCCGCGCCGAAGACGACGAGCAGCCCCTGGACGACTCGGGTGGCGATGAAGCGGACCATCGATTGACGCGCGCCCCGCCTGCCTCAGGCCGCGCCGTTGAGGTAGGCGTTGCCGAGCAGCGTGATCACGTTCGGCGGGGTGCGGTACCCCTGCACGCTCGCGGACGCCACGTCGATGCGGTTCGGGACCCACAGGGTCGCCCACGCCGCGTCTCTCGCCCACAGCTCGACCGCCTGCTTGATCACGGCCTCGCGCGCGGGCCCGTCGGGCGTCGACTGGACCTTCGCGACGAGCTTGTCGTACGCGGGCGTCGAGTACTTCCCGCGGGCGGCGATGTCGCCGAGCGTGAGGTGGAACGGCCCGCCGGTGACCCACCCGTACTCGTTCCAGTGGATCTGGTATCTCGGGTTCGGGCCGTTGATGTCCGCCTCGTAGGCGGCCGGGTCGAGCACCTCTGCCGTGACCTTGAAGCCCGCGGCGTTGAGCTGCCCGGCGAGCGCCTGCGAGATCTCGCTCGCCAGCACCGCGTCCGCGCGCGCGGCCATGCGCAGCGGCGAGCCGTCGTAGCCGGCCTCCTTCAACAGCGCTCTCGCCTTGCTGGGGTCGTACGCGTAGGTCGTGTCCGCGACCACGTAGCCGTAGACGCCCTGCGGGAGCATCGAGTCGTCGACCTGAGCCTGCCCGAGCAGCAGCTTGTCGACGAGCGTTCTGCGGTCGAGCGCGTGCAGCACCGCCTGGCGCACGCGCAGGTCGGTGAACGGCTTCATCGTGTAGACGGGGCTCAGGCAGACCGTCGTCCACGTCGGCTTCGACTGGACGGCCAGGTTGCTGTTCGCTCTCATCGACTGGGCCGGCAGCGGCGCGACCTGCACGATGAGGTTGACGTCGCCGGCGGCGAGCGCCGAGTTGCGGGCGCTCTCGTCCGGGACGTTGCGGAAGTCGAGTCTGGCGACGCCGGCCTTCTCGCCCCAGTAGCCGTCGAACGCGGTCAGCTCGATCGACTCGCCGTCCTTGACGGAGGCGAACTGGAACGGCCCCGTGCCCGCATGCTGCTTGGCGACGCGCTTCTCGGCGTCGGCGGTCGAGCCGGCGAGCAGCTTCGGCGAGAAGATCGGGCCGACGTACGTGAGGTTGCGCGCGCAGTCCGGGAACGGATCTCTGTAGCGGAAGATCAGCTTCCCGGGCGTCGAGTCGTCGAGCGTCGGCGCGCCGAGCAGCACGCCGAAGGTGCTGGTTCTGCGCAGCGTGTACTCGATGCTCTTGCGCGCGGCGGTCGCGTCCAGCTTGGTGCCGTCGTGGAATCTGACGCCCTCGCGCAGCGTGAACGTCCACGTGCGCGCGTCGGGGCTCGTCTCCCATCTCGTCGCCAGGACGCCGACGAGCTGTCTGTACTCGGGATCGAACCCGGTCAGCCCCTCGTACACCTGCGCGCACACCGAGATCGTCGAGATCGCGCCGTCGACGGTCGGGTCGAGCGAGACCGGGAAGCCGGCCATCGCGAACGTCAGCGTGCCGGTCGGTCTCGCCGGGCGGCTGCCCGCCGTGCCGGCGCCGCCGGCAGTCCCGGTCGTCGAGCTGCCGCTGCCGCAGGCGGCGAGCACGGCGCTGAGGCTCGAGAACGCCACCAGCCCGCCCGCGCCCCGCATCAGGAATGCCTGACGCGTGAGCTCGCGCCCATCGGCCGCGCCGCGGATCTCGGCCGCGAGCGATTCGGGCACCGCCCCGCTCTGGCGCGACAGCGATCTGGCCATCTGCCTCTGTGATTCCTCGTTCGACAGCACTCTCTCTCCTTTTCGGCCACACCCGGCGCAGACCAGCCGAGATTGCATCACCGTACTACTGACTAGACGTGCCGTCAACTAGTGATTCAATCTTTAGCCAGGTGGCGAACCGCTTTCAGGATCCGTGCTGCGAACGGGCACGCGCGGACGGGCGTCAGTCCGCTTGGACCGCGTAGCCCGCGCCGTGCAGGTCGTCGAGCAGGCGGGCGAGGTGCTCGCGGTCGCGCGTCTCGACGGTGAGCGCGACGCCCGTCGCGCGGACGGGCAGCGGGACGCCGTCGCGGACGTGCTCGACGGCGATCACGTTCGCGTTCGCGGCGGCGACGGCGGTCAGCAGCGCGGCCAGCCCGCCGGGACGGTCGGAGACTTCGGTGAAGAGGCGCGCACGACGGCCGGCGCGCGTCTCCTCGTGACTGGCGATCGCCGCGAGCAACCCGACGTCGACGTTGCCGCCGGAGAGGATCGCGACCGTCGTGCCGGCGCTCGCCGGCGCGACGGCGCCGGACAGCAGCGCGGCGAGCGACGCGGCGCCGGCCCCCTCCACGACGAGCTTGGAGCGCTCCAGCAGCAGCACCATAGCCTCCGCGATCGCGTCCTCCTCGACGGTCGCGACGTCGTCGAGCCAGCGCTCGAGCAGGGGCAGCGTGAGAGCCCCGGGGCGCTTGACGGCGATCCCGTCGGCGATCGTCTGCGCGCTCGCGGAGACGACGAGCTCGCCGCGGCGCAGCGACGCAGCGATCGGCGCGCACGCCGCCGCCTGCACGCCGATCACGTCGACCTCCGGGCGCGCCTGCTTGAGCGCGAGCGCAACCCCGCTCGCGAGCCCGCCGCCGCCGATCGGCACGATCACGCGGCGCAGGTCGGGGACGTCCTCGACCAGCTCGACCCCGACGCCCGCCTGCCCCGCGATCACGTCGTGGTCGTCGAACGGATGGACGAACGTCAGGCCGGCCTCCCTCGCGCGCTCGCGCGCGAGCGCGACGCACTCGTCGACGGAGGCGCCCTGCTGGTGGACCTCGGCGCCGAACGCACGCACCGCCTGCAACTTCGAGACGGCGGCGTCGAGGGGCATGAAGACCTCGCAGGCCATCCCCGCGTGGCGCGCGGCGTACGCCAGCGACTGCGCATGGTTGCCGGCGCTGCCGGCGACGACCCCGCGGCTCTCGCGCTCGACCCGCCGCAGCTTGCTCAGCGCGCCGCGCAGCTTGAACGAGCCGGTGCGCTGCAGGCATTCCGCCTTGAACGCGACGGTCGCGCCGCAGCGCCTGGAGACGCTGGCGGAGGTCAGGACCGGCGTGCGGCGCGCGATCGGCGCGGAGGCGGCCTGCTCCTCCAGCAGGCGCGCGTAGACGAGCGCGTGCGGATCCTCATTCAACGGCACGCTTGCCTCCTGTGCGCTCTCGATGCCGGTCCAGATCACGGTAGGACAGCCAGCGTATGATGTCAACTAGTGATCTAATCTATCGAGTGGCCAGGCGACCGTATGATCGGGCGATGACCGGGTCTGCCCACCTGGTCCGGGTCGCGATGCCGGGCGGCGCTGCGCTCGCGACCGCGGTCGCGCTCCCGCACGCCGGCTTCCACGGGCCGGCCCTGCTCGTGCGCACGCCCTACGAGGGCGACCTCCACGGCAGCACGCGCGGGCTCGAGCTCGAGCAGGTGCTCGCCGCCGGCTTCGCGCTCGTCGCGCAGGACGTGCGCGGCCGCGCCGCCTCGACCGGCCGCTTCGGCTTCATCGCGCAGGAGCGCGACGACGGCCGGCGCACGCTCGCGTGGATCGCGAGCCAGCCGTGGAGCGACGGGCGCGTCGCGACCGCGGGCGCGTCGTACCTCGGGCGCGCCCAGCTCGTGCTCGGCGACGCCCGCCCGGTGCTCGCGGCGATGATCCCCGCGGGCGCCGGCCTCGGCTCGGCCGACACCTGGCGCCCTGGCGGAACGGTCGACGTCGCGGTCGCGGGCTCGTGGATCCGCACGCTCGGCCGCGAGCGCCTCGACATGTTGCCGCCAGCGGACGCCGAGCGCATGCGGGCGCTGCTCGACGGCGACGATCCGGTCGCGCCGGTGCGCGCCGCGCTCACAGCCGGGCACCCGCTGCGCGGGCTGATCGCGCCCCTGCTGCCGGCGCTCGACGGCACCGACGAGCGCGCACCGGCGCCGAGCGTGCCGAGCCTCCACATCTGCGGCTGGTTCGACGGCGCCGGCGGCGGCACGATCGACGCATGGTCGGAGGCGTGCGCCGGCGGCGGGGGCCACCACCTGATCGTCGGCCCGTGGGCGCACGACCACCTCGGCGACGCGCAGGGCGACTGCACCTTCCCCGCCGGCGCGGCCGACGCCTGGGGTCTCGCCGCGCGCCAGCTCGCCTTCCTCGCCTGCTACATCCATGGCGAAGGCGAGCGGCCGCCGGTCGCGGAGGTCTACGTGACGGGCGCGAACGCCTGGCGCACATGCGCGAGCTGGCCGCCGCCGACGGTGGAGCGCGAGCTGCTGCTGACCGGCGAGCCGTCGCTCGCGCTCGTGGACTGGGCGACAGGACCGCGCCGCGGCGCGTTCGACGCGGGCGGAGGAGCCGCGACGGCGGACGCACGTGCCGCGACCGCGCTCGTGCTCGCGAGCCACGCTGACGACCCCGCGCCGGCGCTCGGCGGACCGTCGACCGGCATCCCGGTGCCGGGCCGGCTGCAGATGCGCGAGGGCCCGGTCGATCTCGCGCCGCTCGCCGCGCGTGACGACGTCGCAGTGCTGCGCTCGCCCGCGTTCGAGGCGCCCGCCGAGCTGGCCGGCGCGCCGCGGCTGACCGCCTGGGTCGCCAGCGACCGCTCGCCCGCCGGGCTCGTGGCGCGGCTCGCGGAGGTCACGCCCGACGGGCGCATGACGACGCTCGCGGCCGGTGTGGCAACCGCGCCCGCGCCCGCCGGCGAGCCGGTGCGCCTCGACGTCGCGCTGTCGCCGCTGCACCACCGCGTCGCGGCCGGCAGCCGCCTCGCGCTGCTGCTCGCCGCCAGCTCGTACCCCCACTACCTGCTGGGGCTGGACCGCGACCGCACGCAGCGGGTCCTGACCGGCGATGCCGGACGCGCGGCGCGCCTGCTGCTCCCGCTCGTGCGCTGAGGCGCCGCGTCAGCCGCCGACGCGGCGGCGGCGGCGCACCGCGAAGTGCGGCTCGTCCGACGCCTGAAGATGCCAGCCGCGCCGCCGCGCGAGCGGCTCGCCGGCGAGCGTGCAGACGACCTCGTCGAGCAGCAGCGCGACGCTCCCGGCCTTCACGCCGAGGCGCACGGCGACGTCGGCCGGCAGCGCCACGGCGGACAGGTCGCAGTCGGCGTACTCGACCGTCAGCGCCGGGTCGGCGAGCAGCGCGTCGAGCGCCGACCCGCCGGCCTGCGCGAGCCGCTCGGGCGACAGCACGTCGCGGCGCACGGCGTCGACGAGCCAGGCGACGGGCGCGTCGCCTATGCGCGCGAGGCGATGGGCGACGAGCATGGCAGCGCCCTCTGCGATCTCGAGGCGGTGCGCCGTCTCGGCATCGGCCTCCTGCTCTTCGATCTCGACGTCCGCCGTCGTCAGCTCCTGGCCGGCTTCGTGCGCGAGCGTCTCGAGCGAGCTGAGCCGGTCGAGCGAGTAGCGCGCCGCGTCGCTGCGCGGCATCACGATCGCGCCGACGCCCTGGCGGACGGTGATCAGGCCGGCCTCCTTGAGCGTCCGCAGCCCGGAGCGAACCGTCACGCGCGAGACGCCGTAGCGCTCGGTCAGCTCCTTCTCGCTCGGCAGCAGCTCCCCGGGACCGATCAGGTCGCTGAAGATCAGCTCGCGCGCGATCAGCTCGGACACCTCGTCGGCGAGCGGACGGCGCGGGACGAGCGCCGTGCGCGAGGCGGCCTGGTCCTGCTCGCGCAGCGCGAGCGCGACGGCGAGCGAGCGCTTCGACTTGGGGACGACCATTGCGCGGAAGCTTATCGGTCCACAGGGCAGTTGTCAGATGACTACCCGTCGGCGGCCTCGGCGACGAGCGGGCCGTCGATCGCGATCGTGCCGGCGGCGTCGGACCTGACCGCCGCCCGCAGCTGATGGTCGCGCGTCGCCGCCAGCAGGCCGCGCGCGTACTCGGTCCCCGGGCCGGCGAAGAACGAGCGCGCCGGCGCCAGCTCGACGGGCCGCCCCGTCCGCAGCACGAGCACGTCGTCGGCCATCACGTGCGCGAGCCCGAGGTCGTGCGTGACGAGCAGACAGGCGAAGCCCTGCTCGGCCTGCAGCCGCATCACGAGGTTCGCGATCTGCGCCTGCACGGAGACGTCGAGCGCGGAGGTCGCCTCGTCGCAGATCAGCACGGACGGGCTCGCCGCCAGCGCCCGCGCGAGCACGACGCGCTGGAGCTGGCCGCCGCTGAAGGCGCGCGGACGCGCGCCGGCGCGCGCCGGGTCGAGCCCGACGCTCTCCAGCAGCTCGGCGACGCGCGCGCGTCTCGCCTCGCGCGGCAGCCCGCGCAGCGGCGCCGCGACGCTGCGCCCGACGCTGACGTACGGGTTGAGCGCCTCGTTCGGGTGCTGGAAGACGACCTGGACCGGCGAGACCTTCCCGGCGCGCAGCCGCGGCGGCGCGCCGTCGACCTCGACGGCTCCCTCCGACGCCTGCTCGAAGCCGGCGATCAGCTTCACGAGCGTCGACTTGCCGGCGCCGCTCTCGCCGACGACCGCGAGCGTGCGCCCGCGCAGCAGCTCGAACGAGACGCCCTCGAGCGCGCGGAACGACGTGCCCTGACGGCGGTAGTCGGCGGCCGCCTCGTGCACGCGCACGACGACGCGGTCGGGGTCGTCCGGCTCGGACACCGTGCGCAGCGGCGCGCCGAGGACGACTGCGCCGGTGACACGCTCGCGCTCCGCCTCCATCTCCTCGGCGCGGTGGCAGGCGGCCTGCTCGCCGCCGGCGACGTCGCGCAGCCGCGGGCGCTCGACGTGGCAGCGCGCGATCGCGAGCGGGCAGCGCGGCACGTAGGGGCAGCCGTCGGGCCGCCGGGCCGGCGGCGGCGGCGCGCCGGCGACGGTCGCCATCGGCTCGCCCGGCGCGGCGTCGAACGTCGCCGAGCAGTCGAGCAGCGCGGCCGTGTAGGGGTGGCGCGGCGCCGCGACGACGGCGGCCGTCTCGCCGCGCTCGACGATCGTGCCGGCGTACATGACGATCAGCTCGTCGCAGAAGCGGTTCACGAGCCCGAGGTCGTGGCTGATCAGGATCACCGCCGTCCCCGACGAGCGCGCGAGCTCGCGGAACAGGCCGAGCACCTCGAGCCGCACGTGCGCGTCGAGCGCGGACGTCGGCTCGTCGAGCACGAGCACGCGCGGGCGCGGCATCATCCCGAGCGCCGTCGCGACGCGCTGTGCCATCCCGCCGCTGAGCTGGTGCGGGTAGAGCGGCAGCACCGCGTCGGGGTCGGCGAAGCCCATCGCCGCGAGCAGCTCGCGGGCGCGCGCGTCGGCCTCGGCGCGCGTCGCCAATCTGCGCTCGACGACGCCCTCGCGCAGCTGCTTCGCGATCCGCTGGAGCGGGTCGAGCATGCTGTGCGGGTTCTGCAGGACGCACGACGTCTCGCGCCCGAGCAGCGCTCTCAAGCCGTCGCCGTCGGCGAGGTCGAGCTGCCCCTCGCCGGCGAGCGCGAGGCTCCCCGCCGCGCGCAGGCCCGCCGGCAGCAGGCCGAGCAGGGCGCGCATCGTGAGCGTCTTGCCCGCGCCGGTCTCGCCGACGACGCCGGTGATCGTTCCGGGCGCGAGCGTGAAGCTGACGCCGTCCACCAGCGGCTTCGCGTCGGCCGCGCCGACGCGCACCGTGACGTTCTCGACGACGTGCCGCCCGGAAGCGGCCACGGCGGGCGGGGCGATGTCGTGTTGCTCGGCGCTCATGCGTCCGTCACCTCGACCTCCACGTCCAGCTGCTCGCCCAATCCGTCGCCGATCAGGTTCGAGGCCAGCACGAGCAGCGCGAGCACCAGCCCCGGGAAGGCGACGACCCACCACTGCTGCGCGAGCGCGTCGCGGCCCTGGGCGATCATGTAGCCGAAGCTCGTGCTGGGGGGGTGCACGCCGATCCCGACGAAGCTGAGCGCCGTCTCCCACAGCAGGATCCAGCCGAGCTGCAGCGAGGCGAGCACGATCACGAGGCTGCGCGTCGCCGGCAGCAGCTCGCGCACGAGCACGCCGAGGTGACTGGCGCCGGCGAGCCGCGCGGCGGCGACCGAGGCGCGCTCGCGCTCGACGAGCACGCGCGTGCGCACGACGCGCGCGTACGGGACCCACGACGGGATCGCGAGCAGCACGATGATCACGAGCAGGCTGCGGCCGACGACCGACGCCGCGCAGATGAACAGCAGCAGCGGCGGGATCGCGAGCTGGAGGTCGACCAGCCGCATCAGCAGCGCGTCGAACGCGCCGCCGACGTAGCCGGCCAGCAGCCCGACGGCGACGCCGACGAGCGCCGCGACGGTGACGACGCTGACGGCGACGAGCGCCGAGATGCGGATGCTCGATGCGATCCACGCGAGCACGTCGCGGCCGAGCGCGTCGGTCCCGAGCGGGTGCCCGGCGCTGAGCGGCGGCAGCGCGGCGGTGAGGAGGTCCTGGTGGTTCGGGTCCGGCAACAGCAGCGGTCCGAGCAACGCGAGCACGGCGGCCGCGACGACGATCGCGACGCCGACGACGAGCGATGTCGGCCAGCGGCGCCGGCGCGCACTCAGCGCGCCGCGGGCACGGCCCGGCAGGCGGATCGACGTGACGCTCATCGGCCCGCGACCCGGATGCGCGGGTCGAGCGCGACCACGAGCAGGTCGGCGAGCAGGTTGCAGAGCACATAGGCGGCCGCCGTCAGCACGATCGCCGCCTCGACCACCGGCAGGTCGGTCTGCGTCGTGGCGGTGACGGCGAGGTCACCGATTCCGGGCCAGCCGAAGACCGTCTCGACGATCAGCGTCCCGCCGAGCAGCCAGCCGAGCTGCAGCGCCATGAAGGTGACGATCGGCGGCAGCGCGTTGGGCAGCACGTGGCGCAGGACGATCTTGCGCATCGACAGGCCGCGCACGCTCATCGCGATCACGAAGTCGCTCGTCATCACCTCCAGGAGCTGGCTGCGCAGCATCCGCACGAACGTCGACACGAGCGGCAGCGCGATCGCGCACATCGGCAGCACGATCGCGCTCGGCGAGCCGTCCGCGATCGCCGGCAGCCAGCCGAGCGTGACGGCGAACACGATCACCAGCAGCAGCGCGAGCCAGAAGTCCGGCACGCCCTGGATCACGACGAGGCCGTTGCGCACGACGCGGTCGCTGCGCGAGTCACGCTTCAGCACGCTGCGGATCGCGACCGGCGCGGCGATCAGCCACGCCAGCACGACCGACACGAGGATCAGCAGGAACGTGTTCGGCAGTGCTCGGAGGACCAGCGCGAGCGCCGAGTCCTCCGAGCGAAACGACGTGCCGAAGTCGCCGCGGAGCAGACGGGAGAGATAGTCCGCGAACCGCGCCGGCAACGGCTGGTCGTACCCGTACTGGTGGATCAGCTCCCGGTGCGCGCGCTCCGTGAGCTGCGCACCGGTGCCCAGAGCGTCCACCGGGTTGCCGACTGCGTTGACGAGCAGGAAGCTGATCGCGACGGCGCCGAGGACGACGGCGACGCCCTGTGCGAGCCGCGTCAGCAGATACCGCGTCATCGGTGCCGAGCCTGGTTCGGGTCCTACGCCCGGTAGATCGTGTCGAAGCGGTACATGAAGCCGTTCTTGGCCGACTTGTACCCCTTCAGGCTCGCATCGAGCGCGTCGCTCGATCTGACCTCCGCGACCGGCAGCACATAGTCGCGCTCCTGCGCGAGCGCCTGCAGCTGCTTCAGCAGCGCCTCGCGCTGCGGCCCGTCGGCCGTCGCGTTCTGCTTCACCTGCAGGTCGAGCACGTCTCTGCCCGTGTAGCGCGCCGACTGCGTGTCGGCGAAGACGCTCGGCGTGTAGAAGAACGGGCCGCCGTTGATCCAGCCGAAGTTGACGACGAGGATGTCGGTCTTGCGCGATCTGCCGTGGAACTCCTCGCCCTGCTCGGCCGAGCCGAGCACGACCGTCTTGGCGTGTATGCCGGCCTCGCCGAGCATCGCGACGACGGTCTCCGCCTGGCGCACGGTCGTCTGCGGGTCGCTGGAGCCGTAGGCGACGGTCACCGTGTGGCCCGCGCCGCCAGCCGCCTGCCAGAGCTGTCTGGCCTTGGCGAGGTCGCGCGTGTACTGGAGCGACGGCTCGGTGTAGCCGTAACAGCCGTTCGGCATCAGGCCCTTGCCGACCGAGCCCTGCCCGAGCAGCAGTCTGTCGATCATCAACTGGCGGTCGAGCGCGTAGGAGACCGCCTGGCGCGCGCGCTGGTCGGTGAACGGCGCGCGGTCGCACGCGAAGATCAGGCGGTCCTGGAGCCACGTGACGGCGCTCACGAGCTGGAAGCGCTTGTCACCTGAGATCTGCTGCTGGAGCTGCGGGCCGAGCTGCAGCATGAAGTCGATGTCGCCGGCCTTCAGCGCCGCGACGCGGGCGCTCTCGTCCGGGACGACACGACAGTTGATCGTCTCCAGGTACGGGCCGTGGCCCCAGTAGCCCGTGAACGCGTTCATCGTGAACGAGTTGCCGCTGAAGGGGGCGTCGAAGCGGAACGCGCCGGCGCCGTAGCTTCTCTGCTCGAGCGTCTTGGAGACCGCGTTGCCCGAGCCGACGAGCGCCTTCGGCGAGATGATCCCGAGGATCGGCGCGTTGCGCGCGAGGTCGGGGAACGACGCTCTGTAGCTGATGACGACCTTCTTGGGATCCGAGTCGTCGATCTTCGTGAACTCGCCCGCGTAGGAGCCGAGGAACGAGCCGATGCCGTCGCGGTAGTGCTCGAAGGACTTCTTGACGGCGGTCGAGGTGAGCGGCGTGCCGTCGTGGAACGTGACGCCGTCGCGCAGGCGGAACGTCCACTCCGTCGCGTCGGCGTTCGAGGACCAGTCGGTCGCGAGCGCCGGGACGAGGTCGGTCGGGTCCTCGCTCCAGCGCGTGAGGCCCTCGTAGACGTTCTGGTTGACGGTGTACGTCTCGGTGCCGTAGGCGCGCGCGGGGTCGAGCGACTGCGCCTTCTGGTTCAGTCCCCACGTCATCGAGCCGGTCGGTCTCGCGGGCGGCTTGCCGCCCGCCGAGGCGGCGCTCGTGGAGGAGCCTCCGCCGCTCGACCCGCAGGCCGCCAGCAATGCGCTCGCACCGGTCAGCGTCACGGCGCCTGCGACGCCGCGGCGCAGGAACACGGCGCGCGAGATCGGGGATCCGAGCCCTCCCATGCGACCAGCTTCACGACCCGGGCCTTCGCCCGCCAGTTCTTCGGTCATCGACAACAACCCTCCACCCAAGAGGACGTACGTCCTGGCGGCGATCTCCGCTTCTCACCTTGCTCGCCGCAGGTCGTATGTTTATAAGATGTGTGACATGTTACCTGTACCTTCCGAACCCGTCAAGACAACGCACGAGCGGCGCCGTGCCGCAAACGACATGGGGGTCGTACGATGAGCGCGATGGCGCATCCGTCCTCGCGTCTCGCACTGCTGCCGATGGCAGACGGGACGCAGCTGGCGACCGCGGTCGCCCTTCCGCACACGAGCTTTCGCGGGCCCACTCTGCTCGTGCGTACCCCATACGAGGCCGAGTTCGTCACCAGCACGCTCGGGCTCGACGTCGACGAGCTGCACGCGGCCGGCTTCGCCGTCGTCGGGCAGGACGTGCGCGGGCGCGGCGCCTCCGGCGGCTCGTTCGGCTTCCTCGCGCAGGAGCACGCGGACGGGCGCGCGACGCTCGCCTGGATCGCCGCGCAGCCGTGGAGCGACGGGCGCGTCGTGACGGCCGGGAACTCGTACCTCGGGCGCGCGCAGCTGATGCTCGGCGACGCGCCGGAGCTCGTCGCGATGATCCCCGGGATGGCTGGACTCAGCTCGCGCGAGACGTGGTGGCCGGGCGGCGTGCTCGACGTCGCGACGGCCGGCTTCTGGCTGCGCGAGCTGGCCGAGAGCGCGCTCGACGGCGTCGACGCGCCCGCGCGCGCCGTGCTCGAGCAGCTGCTCGCCGGCGAGGACCCGCTCGCGTTCGTGACAGCGCTGCGCCAGCCCGCGCACCCGCTGCGCGAGGCCGCGCGCGTGCTGCTCCCGCACCTCGACCCCGACGGCGAGCCGAACGGCTCGAGCGCGCGCCCGCCGCGCGTCCCGAGCCTCCATATCACCGGCTGGTTCGACCCGCTCGCGGGCTCGACGATCGCGACCTGGGAGGCGGCGCGCGCCGGCGGCTCGCGCGACCACCACCTGCTCGCCGGCCCCTGGACGCACGCGACCCTCGGCAGCGTCGTCGAGGACGTCGAGCATCCCGGCGGCGGGGCGGACGAGCTGACGCTCGGCGAGCGTCAGCTGGGCTTCATGTCGTGGTACGTGCATGGCAGCGGCGAGCGGCCGCCGCTCGCCGAGGTCTACGTGACGGGCGCGAACCGCTGGCGCTCGTACGACCTCTGGCCGCCGCCGTGCGACGAGCTGGCACTGCAGCTCGGCCCCGCGGGCGAGCTGACGGCGGGGCCAGTCGCCGCTGGCGAGCGCGTGCTCGCGAGCCGCGCCGCCGACCCGGTGCCGTCGCTCGGCGGCACGGCGACGACCGTCGCGGGCGCGCCCGTGCAGCCGCGCCCCGGCCCCACCGACGTGACCGCGCTCGCCGCGCGCCCCGACGTGCTCGCGTTCGCCGGCGCACCGCTCGCGCAGGCGATCGAGGTCGCGGGCACGATGCGGCTGAGCGCGTGGGTCAGCGCCGACCCCGCGCCCGCCGGGCTCGTGGCGAAGCTCGCCGACCGGGCGCCCGGCGGGACGCTGCGGGTCGTCGCCGACGGCGTCTGCGCGGAGCCCGCCGCGTGCGACGACGATGGCGACGGCCACGAGGCCGCCGGCCGCGCGGGCGAGCCGCGGAGCGGCGAGCCGATCGAGCTGCGGTTCGCGCTCTCGCCGGTGCACCACCGCTTCGGCGCCGGGCATCGCGTCGTGCTGCTGCTGTGCGCGAGCGAGCTGCCGCGCTACGCGCTCGGGCTCGACCGCGACCGCACGCTGCGCGTCGCGACCGGACCGCCACGACCGGCGCGGCTTGTCCTCCCCGTCGTGCGCGAGGTGAGCGCATGACGCCCGCCGCGCACGTCTGCCTGACGTTCGACGTCGACGGCGAGGCGCCGGGGCGCTACGCCTACGGCGAGCCGGAGCGCGAGCAGATCAGCGTCCGTTCGTGGGGCCGCTACGGCGTCGTGCGCGGCCTGCCGCGGATCCGCGCGCTGCTGGAGGAGCTGGAGGTGTACGGCACCTTCTTCGTGCCCGGAGCGACGGTCGACGCGTTCCCCGACGCGATCGCGGCGACCGCCGCCGCGGGGCACGAGATCGCCCACCACGGCTACCACCACTACCCGCCGCACCAGATCCCCGCGGACGAGCAGCGCAACGAGATCGAGCACGGCATCGAGGCGATCGTCCGCTGCACCGGCGCGCGTCCGCTCGGCTACCGCTCGCCCGCGTGGGAGCAGACGCCCGTGACGTGGACGCTCGTGCACGACGCCGGCTTCGTCTACGACAGCAGCCTGATGGGAGACGACCGGCCCTATCGCGAGACGATCGCCGGCCGCTCGCTCGTCGAGCTGCCGGTCCACTGGGCGCTCGACGACTTCTTCCACTTCGGCGCGCACCAGGACGGCTTCGGGCCCGGCCCGACGCCGCGCGCCGTGTTCGAGATGTGGTGGGACGAGGTCGCGTCCGCGATCGCCGAGCAGCGCGCGACGACGCTCACGTTCCATCCGGAGGTCGTCGGGCACGCGTGGGCGTTCGCGCCGTTCGCGGAGTTCGTGCGGCGCCTGCACGCCGACCCGCGGATCGCGATCGTGCGCTGCGTCGACCTCGCGCGCGCGCACGAGTAATAGGGCGCCTGCGGCCCGCTCAGTCGAGGCGCATGAGGCGCACGGCGATGTGCGCGAGCAGGCGGTCGTCACCGCGATCGAGCCGCAGCCCGGTCAGCTCCTCGATGCGGTGCAGGCGGTAGTAGAGGCCGCTGCGGTGCAGGCTCAGCGCGCTCGCCGTCGCCTTCACGTCGCCGGCCGAGTCGAGGAAGGCGGCGAGCGTCTCGGTCAGCGTCGGCTCGTCGCGCAGCACGCGCGCGAGCCGCTCGGGCACGTCGCGCGCCGCGCTTGCCGGCAGCTGCGCGATCAGCCGCTCGGCGCCGAGGTGCGTCCATGCCGCGTGCGGCAGCGGGCGGGATCCGGTCGCGCCGACGAGCGCGACCCCCAGCGCGATGCAGGCGTGCCGCCACCCGTCGGCGACGTCGAGCAGTCCCGCGACCCGCGCCGACTGGCCGATCGCGACCTCGCCGTCCGCGCCCCCGAGCAGCCAGCTCGCGATCTCGTCCTCGTGCAGGACGGTCACGACCGGGTCCTCGAGCGACACGAGCAGGGCGATCGCCGTCGGCAGCGTCCCGAGCAGCACGCGCCCGGCCGACAGCCGCCCGGCCATCCGGTGCGAGGGCACGAGCGCGTCCGCCCCGAGGGTGCGCGGGGCGACCGCGCAGACGACGAGCGGCCGGTCGGGCAGCAGACGGCGATCGCGGATGACGGCAGCGGCGGCCTCGCGCTCGAGCGCCTGCGGCGAGCACAGGCGCGCGAGCAGCGCGCCTTCGTCGACCGGGCGCCGCACGGGCGCGCCGAGCACCTGCGCGACGCGCCGGGCGGTCGTCGCGATCCGCTCGAGCTGCTCGTCGACGAGCTCGTGGTGGGCGTCGAGCAGCCACAGGTAGCCGAGCACGTTCGCGCCGCTGCGGACCGGCGCGCAGACGCGCTCCTCCATCGAGATCTGCGGTTCCGGACGCGTGCGCAGGACGCCCTGCGCCTGCGCGATCCCCTGCGCCTGCAGCGCGCGCCGCACCGCGGGGGACGCACCGCGGCGCATGATGCTCTCGCTGCGCACCGGGTCGATCTCCCCCCATTGCGAGCTGTAGGCGAGCGGCCTCAGGTCGGCGTCGTCAAGCAGCACCGGACGCTCGAGGGCGAGGCTCAGGGCCTCGACCAGCGCTTGCAGGGAGTCGGACCGTTCCATGACGACTGACGTGGGAGCGACTATAGACGCCGTCGTAGGCCTGGCCCGGACGGCGTCAACGCATGCACTCCGGCGTCGACGCATGTGCTCCGGTGGCGCCGGCGAGGCCTGAGCGATCGCGTGGCATCGGACCGGTCTGTAATCTGATCAGGTGACTGCATCACTCAGCGATCGAGGACCATGCCCCCCACCGCCTCCGACCCCGACAGGACCCTGCACGCCGACATCCTCGGCTACGCGAACGACCTGCAGGCGGCCCCGGGCGGCCGCCTGCGGCTGCACGTCAGCTCGTCGTTCGACGCCTACCGCGCGCGAATCGTCGCGCTCGACGGCGCCGACGCGGCGAGCGGCTGGGGGACGGCGCTCGACCTCGGCACCCACCGCGGCCGCGAGCAGGCGATCACCACCGGCTCGTGCGTCGTCGTCCCGGCTCCGCCGCAGCCGACCGGGAAGCCGCTCACGCTCACGCTGGCAGTGCTGCCGACGCTGCCGGCCGACGGCCGCACGCAGGGCCTGTTCGCCTGGAGCGGCGGCAGCGCGGAGGGCGCCGAGGGGCTGTGGCTCGGGCTGCTTCCCGACGGGCGCCCGCTCGCCGCCCTCGGCTGCGACGGCGGCGCCGCGCGGGTGTCCGGCGCGCACCCGCTGCGGGCCGGCGAGTGGCACCGCCTGACGGTCGCGGTCGACCCGCGCGACGGACGCCTGACGCTCGTGCAGGAGGCGCTCTCCCCCTGGCTGCGCGATCGTCACGAGGGGACCGCGGCGTGCCCCGGCGCGGCGCGCTGGGGCGGCGGTCCGCTGACGCTCGCGGCCACGCGCTGCAGCGCGACCGCACGCGACGGAGGCGCCTTCGCGCTGGACGAGCCGTTCGACGGCAAGCTCGCCCAGCCGCGGCTCGCGACCGGCGCGCAGCGCACGCCGCTGTGCGCATGGGACCTCGGCGGCGCGGCGCGAGGCGTCGTGACCGACCGCGGGCCGGCCGGCGCGCACGGCTTCACCGTCAACACGCCGGCGTCCGCCGTCACCGGGCCGGACTGGGACAGCCGCGAGGTCGACCCGCGGCACGCGCCGGAGCGGTACGACGCGCTGCACTTCCACCGCGAGGACCTCGACGACGCGCGCTGGGAGCCCGACTTCGAGCTGCACGTCCCGGAGGGCTGCGCAAGCGGGCTCTACGGCGTCGCGCTCGAGGCCGGCGACGCGCACGACGTGGTGCCGTTCGTCGTCGGGCCGCCGACCGGGACGGCGAGCGCGACGACCGCGGTGTGGCTGCCGACGTACACCTGGATCGCGTACGCCAACCAGCGCTGGAGCCCGGCCGAGGCGCTCGCGAACCAGCACTTCAGCCTGCTCGACGGGGAGGCGGAGCAGCCGGGCGACCGCCGGCTCGACGCCCACCCCGAGCTGGGCCTCTCGCTCTACGACCGCCACCGCGACGGCTCCGCCTGCCGCTACTCCTCGCTGCTGCGCCCGATCGTGAACATGCGCCCCGAGCACACCTACCGGCACACGGGCGAGCCGCGCGAGTTCACCGGCGAGCTGCGCTTCCTGCAATGGCTGCGCGCGCGCGGGCGCACCGTCGACCTCCTCACCGACGCCGACATCGACCGCGAGGGCGCCGAGCTGCTCGGGCGCTACCGGCTCGTCGTCAGCCCCAGCCACCCCGAGTACGTGACGTACGGCATGCACCGCGCGATCGAACAGCACGTGACCGGCACGGGCCGGCTCGCCTACCTCGGCGGCAACGGCCTCTACTGGGTGACGGGCGTCGACCCCGACCGACCGCACGTGATCGAGGTGCGCCGCGGCCATGGCGCCACCAACCCGACCGGCGACGCACCGCCCGGCGAGAGTCACCTCAGCACGACCGGCGAGCTGGGCGGCCTGTGGCGCTTCCGCGGCCGCTCGCCGCAGCGCGTGCTCGGCGTCGGCATGACGGCGATGGGCTGGGGGCGCGGCGACGGCTACGCCTGGACCGAGGAGGCCGAGGACGAGCGCGTGCGCTTCGTGAGCGAGGGGATCGACCGCACGCAGCCGCTCGGCGCCGGCACCGACGCCTTCCCGTGGGGCGCGGCCGCCGACGAGATGGACCGCGCCGACCCCCAGCTCGGCACGCCGCCGAACGCGCTCGTGCTGGCGAGCTCCGCCGGGCGCCACGACAGACGCTTCGTCGTCGCCAGCGAGGACGCCGCCTACGGCGACGGCGAGGAAGCGCTCGCGCAGCTCGTGCGCGCCGACGTCGTGTACCTCGAGTCGCCGGCCGGCGGACGCGTCTTCTCCGTCGGCTCGATGGGCTGGACGGCGGCGCTGTGGCACGCGCCCGACGTAGCGCGCGTGACGGAGAACGTGCTGGACGAACTGGGGAGCTGAACGATGCTGGATCCGGACCTGAGAGCCGTGCTCGCGGAGATCGCCGCGGGACCCGCCGACCCGCCGCTGACGCCGGAGACGATGTGGGCCGTGCGCGCCGTGCAGCACCGCCATGTCGCCTGGGGCGTCCCCTACGAGGAGGTCGCGGCGGTCACCGAGCGCGTCGTGGACGGGCGCGACGGCCCGATCCGCGTCAAGCTCTACGACCCGCTCGGCGCGGGGGACGCGGCGACGCCCGCCATCCTGCGCATCCACGGCGGCGGCATGGTGAGCGGCTCGCCCGAGTTCGAGGACCGCAGCTCGCGCATGCTCGCCAACGCGCTCGGCGCGCGCGTCGTCGGCGTCGCCTATCGGCTCGCGCCGGAGCACCCGTGGCCGGCCGGGCTGCACGACTGCATCGACGCGCTGCGCTGGCTGCACGCGGAGGCGGCGACGCTCGGCGTCGATCCGGAGCGCCTCGCCGTGCTCGGCCACAGCGCCGGCGCGCTGCTCGCGCTGAGCTGCGCGATCGCGCTGCGCGGCGAGGCGCCGCGCGTGCGCCGCTGGGTGGCGCTCGAGCCGACGACCGGGCCGCTGCTCGAGACGCGCTCGCGCGCAGAGCACGGGGACGGCACCTACCTGCTGGGCGTCGAGGAGTCGAACCGTTGCTGGGAGCTGTACCTCCAGGGCGCGGCGCCGACCACGCCGACGGCGGCGCCCGCGCTCGCGACCGAGGACGACCTGCGCGGGCTCGACCCGGTCGCCGTCCTCACCGCCGAGTACGACCCGCTGCGCGACGAGGGCGAGGCGTTCGCGCGACAGCTCGCGGCGGCCGGCGTGGACGTCGAGCAACGGCGCTTCGACGGGCTCGTCCACGGCAGCACCGACTTCGCCGGCCGCGTGCCGGCGGCGCACGCCGTGCTCGACGAGATCGTGCGGCTGCTGCGTGCCGACTTCGCCCCGGAGCGACGGCAGACCGCGTGACGCGCCCGCCGGCCGCCGGCCGCCGAAGCAGCCGGGCGCTACGATGCGCTTGCTGATCCAGTCATCGGATGTCTGATGGCGACCCGTCACAGCAACAGGAGGATGGATGTCGACCGCTGACTCGCGGCCCGCCGGGCGCCGGCCGCTCGCGACCGCCCCCGGCACGTGGGGCATCGAGCCCCCGCCGCTGCCCGACTACCCGGCCTGGGAGCGGGTGCTCGACCAGACCGTCGAGGCCGGCTTCGACGGCTCCGAGCTGGGGCCCTACGGCTACCTGCCGACCGACGTCGCGGAGCTGCAGGCCGCGCTCGAGCAGCGCGGCCTCGCGATGCCGGGCTGCTTCGTGATGGAGCCGTTCGAGCAGCGCGAGCGGTGGCCCGAGATCGAGGCGATGGCCGAGCGCACGTGCGCGCTCGCGGCCGGCGCGGGCGCCAAGGTGCTGATCGCGATCGACGGGCTCACGCCCGAGCGCAGCGCGTCCGCCGGCCGCTCCGACGCCGCGCCGCGGCTCGACGAGGCCGCCTGGCAGACGCTCGTCGAGGGCGTGCGCCGCACCGGCGAGATCGCCGCGCGCCACGGGATGCGCGTCGCCTTCCACCCCCACGCGGGCACGTACGTCGAGTTCCTCGACGAGATCGACCGCATCGCCGAGGCGCTCGAGGCCGACGGCCACGGGCTGTGCGTCGACACCGGGCACAGCGCCTACGCGGGCGTCGACCCGGTCGCGCTCGTCGAGCGCCACCCGACGAAGGTCGCGCACGTCCACCTCAAGGACGTCGTCGGCGAGCGCCTCGCCGAGGTCACGGCCGCGCAGCGCACGTTCGAGCAGGGCGTCGCCGACGGCGTCTTCTGCCGCCTCGGCGCCGGCACGGTCGACCTCGACGGCTTCGGCGCCGCGCTGCGCGCGGTCGGCTACGACGGCTGGTGCACGTTCGAGCAGGACCGCGTCGTGGAGCTGTTCGACGACGCGCTCCCGGAGGCGCGCGCGAGCGTCGAGCACGTCCGCGGGCTGGGCTACTGAGCACGAGGAGGGGCGGCCCGCGTCGCGCGGCCGCCCCTCCTCGCCACTGCGGGCGCCGGCGCTACGCCAGCTTCACGCCGTATCTCTTGCCGAGCGCGTTCATCGTCGCGCGGCGCGCGAGGCTCGCGTCGACGTTCGTCTTGTCGATGATGAGGCCGCCCGAGTCGTAGCCGCCGATGTGTCCGCCGCGCTCGAGCTTCTCCCACGCCTGGAACACCGGCAGGTAGCCCTGGACGTAGCCGTCCGCCGTCACGACCGCGATCGCCCAGCCGTCCTTGATCGCCTTGGCGGCGTCCTCGCTCTCGTCCCACAGGCCGATCGTGTAGTCGCCGGGCTTTCTGCCGGAGCTCTTGAGCGCGGGCAGCAGGCCGAGGAGGCTGGACTGGCCGCCGGCGATCAGGAAGCCGACGAGGTCGCCGCCCACCTGCAGCATCTTCGCCTTGTACGCGTTGATCGCGTTCTCCGTCCCTCTGCCGGAGTCGTCGACGAACAGCTCCACGGTGAACGACGTGCCGTTCTTCGCGTTGTAAGCCTTGATTGAGTCCTCGGCGCCGTAGACGCGCTCGTTGAGGTTCGCGTTGCCGGCGAAGCCGACGCCCGCGACGACCTTGCCCGACTTCTTGCCGGCCTTGCCGAGCGCGTCGGCGAACAGCGCGCCCATCTTCGCGCCGGCCGCCCGCTCGTTCGAGCCGTTGAAGGCGATGTCGAGTCGCTCGGCGTCTCTCGGGATGTTGTTGGCGTTGTTGAAGATGACGAGGATGCCCTGCTTCTGCGCGTCCGCCGCCGCCTGCGCGACGCCCGGGACCCACGCCGGCGTCACGAGCACGTCCGGCTGCGTGAGCACCGCCTGGTCGATGACTCTGACGACGTTCTCCGGCGAGTACTGCGCGATCGGGATCCCGACCTTCTGGTAGTCCCAGCCGAGCGTGCGCGTCGCCTCGATGAACCCGAGGTCGGTGTCGAGGTTCCACGGCGCGATCGCCGCCAGCGCCCACACGACCTTCCGCCTCTTGCCGCTGCCGACCGTCGTGCCGCCGCTGCCGGTCGCGGTGGCCGACTGGGTACCTCCGCCGCTGCCGCACGCCGCGACAAGGCTCGCGCCGGCGAATGCCGCCGCACCCGTCAGCACCTGACGGCGCCCGACGCGCGGGCCTTCGAGCTCTTCGCTCATCTGCACTCCTCTCCCTGCTGCGTTGATACGGGGTGTGACATCAGGACGTTCTTCCTTCCTGAATTCAGACCGGCGGGTGACTCTTCGCGCTGCGACTGCGCCAGAAGCGCCGGAACAGCCGTCGCACCTCGTCGCGCCGGTTGAGGCCGACCTCGGCCGCGGCGACGATGGCGATCAGGAGCCCCACGTAGAACTGCTGCCAGTTGGCCTGCACGCCCAGCAGCACGAGGCCGTTGGACAGCATGCCGATGATCGAGACGCCGAGCAGCGTCCCGTAGATGCTGCCGTTGCCGCCCGTGATCGCGACGCCGCCGACGATCACCGCGGCGATCACCTGCAGCTCGAAGCCGCTGCCGGTGGACGGGTCGCCCTGCAGCAGCCAGCCGCCCTGGAGTGCGGCGATCAGGCCGCAGGAGGCGCCGCTGAGCACGAACAGGGCGAACTTGACGCGCCGCGTCTTGATGCCCGTCGCCATCGCCGCCGTCTCGTTGCCGCCCGTCGCGAAGATGTGCGCGCCGAAGCGCGTGAAGCGCAGCACGAAGCCGCCGAGCAGGCAGACCGCGAGCGCCCAGATCGCCTGGTCGGGCACGCCGCCGAGGATCGTGCCGTTCGCGATCGAGCTGAAGCCGCGGCCGCTCGCGTCCGTGTACGAGATCGGGTTGCCGCCGGCGACGCCGATCGCGAGCCCGCGGAAGAGGCTGAAGCCGGCGAGCGTGGCGATGAACGCCGGCACGCCGATCACCTGCGTGACGAAGCCGTTGACCGTGCCGACGGCGATCCCGAAGGCGACCGCGACGAGCGCGGCGACCCACAGGTTCGCGTGCCAGCTCGAGGCGGCCACGCCCATCATGACTGCGCAGAAGCCGTAGACCGAGCCGATCGACAGGTCGAGCTGAAGCGCGATGAAGAGATAGGTCATCGGCACCGCGACGATCAGCAGGAACGCGCTCACGCGCGCCATGTCGAAGATGTTGGCGCTCGACAGGAAGTGCGGCGCGGCGATCGAGAAGTAGGTGAAGAGGCCGACCGCGACGACCGTCAGCGCGACCTGACGGCCGACGGTGGCGAGATTGAGCGCGCGCAGGCGAGCGCCGAGCTCGGAGCGGCTGCGCTGCGGGGCGATGGCGTCCGCGCTCATGCCTCGGCACCGGTCCGGCGCCCGTGGACGAGCAGGCTCACGAGATCGTCGCGCGCGAGGTCGGCGCGCGACTCGTCCGCGACCTTGCGGCCGAGACGGAAGACGACGATGCGATCGGCCACTTCGAACACGTCCTCCATGTTGTGGCTGATGACGACGACGGCCTGGCCCTCGGCGCGCAGCTCCTTGATCAACTCGACGACGCGCCGCGACTCGCGCACGCCGAGCGCCGCGGTCGGCTCGTCCAACAGCAGGATGCGGCTGCCGCGCAGCACCGCGCGCGCGACCGCGACCGCCTGCCGCTGACCGCCGGAGAGGTCTCTCACGACGGTGCGGACGCTCGGGAGCCCGACGCGCAGGCGCGCGATCACGTCTGTCGCCTCGCGCCGCATGCGCCGGCGGTCGACGACCAGGCCGTAGCGAACCGGCTCCTGCCCGAGGAACATGTTCGAGGCGACGTCGCGCTGCTCGATCAGCGCAAGGCTCTGGAAGACCGTCGCGATGCCGAACTCCTGCGCGCGCAGCGGTGAGGTGAGGAACACGCGACGACCGTCGATCTCGATCGTCCCGTCGTCCGGCTCCTGCACGCCGGCGAGCATCGACACGAGCGTCGACTTGCCCGCGCCGTTGTCGCCGCACAGCGCGACGACCTCGCCGGCCGACAGCTCGAAGTCGACGCCCGCGAGGGCGGTCACGTGACCGAAGGACTTCTTGAGCCCTCTGACGACCAGGAACGGATCACGCGCGGGGCCGGAGGATGAAGACACACTCATAAGGAGATCATATGACCCAGTCCCCTGATGTCAAGTCGTCGCGAATGTGCTGCTCGGCGTCACACACTCAGCTTTCCCTTCACCCGCCGCGCCCGACGCCTGCACCTGCCGCGCCTGGCTGTGCGCGTCGGCGCGCGTGCTGGCACGCTGCCCTACGCGTAGCGATTCTTGACCAAATGTGATCTAATGACATGATGTCATGTAAACGGCGTGCATTTCCGCGCCCGATCGCAGCCGAGGAGGACCAGGCGTGAAGCCCACCGGCACCCCAGAGACCGTCCGCCTGACCGCCGGCCAGGCGCTCGTGCGCTACCTCGCCGCCCAGCACAGCGAGCGCGACGGCGTGCGCCGCCGCGTGATCCCCGCGATGTTCGGGATCTTCGGACACGGCAACGTCTGCGGCGTGGGGCAGGCGCTGGAGCAGGAGCCAGAGCTGATGCCGTACCTGCAGCCGAAGAACGAGCAGGCGATGGTGCATACGGCGATCGGCTACGCGAAGGCGAACGAACGCCTCGCGACGCTCGCCTGCTCGGCCTCGATCGGCCCCGGCGCGACGAACATGGTGACCGGCGCCGCGACGGCGACCGTCAACCGCATCCCCGTCCTGCTGCTGCCGTCCGACACGTTCGCGACGCGCCTCCAAGGCCCGCCGATGCAGTCGCTCGACGACCCGTTCAACCCCGAGGTCACCGT
>Ga0210410_10001096_pt1 | contig 26226 bp, 22 predicted proteins | sample IncBWC4MmetaG_FD_161058 | JGI IMG/M metagenome (GOLD analysis project Ga0210410, IMG submission 161058) | Forest soil microbial communities from Barre Woods Harvard Forest LTER site, Petersham, Massachusetts, United States - Inc-BW-C-4-M | ecosystem: Environmental > Terrestrial > Soil >... | reverse complement strand
GAACCGCGGCGTAGCCGAAGCGCATCGCAAAGGGATTGTGACCAGCGCGTCCCTGCTGGCGAATGGCGCGGCGTTCGCCGAGGCCGTGGAATTGGTTCGGAAGTCGCGTGGACTCGGCGTGGGCGTCCACTTGAATTTGAGCGATGGACCTCCGGTTGCGGCGCCCGAAGCGGTGGCGACGTTAGTGAACGCTTCAGGCGAGTTCGAGGGCGGACCTGACGGCTTGCTGCTGAAGATCGCTACACGCGGACTCGCCATGCGCGAAGTAGAAACGGAGTGGGAAGCGCAAATCGCGAAGATTCGCGCTGCGGGAATCCAGCCTACGCACCTGGATGGACATAAACATGTCCACATGCTGCCCGGACTGTTCGAGATTGCGCTGCGGCTAGCGAGGCGGCACGGCATCGGCGCGATTCGCGTGTCGCACGAAGCATCGAGTCTACGGTCGGCGCTTTCCACGGGCGAGTTGCGCGCCTCTGTGGTGCTCAAGCAGGGAGTGCAAGCGCGCGGGCTGAAGTTGCTGGCGCGGGACGCCCGGGAGCAGGCAGACAAGGTGGGCGTGTCAACGGCGGACTATTTTTGTGGGATCGCGCAGACCGGCGAATTAACCAAAGAAGGTGTGGCGCGCCTGTTGCGGAGCTTGCCGGAAGGCACGACCGAGCTTATGTGTCACCCAGGCTATGCGGATGAGGCGCTGCGGAAAACCGCGACGCGGCTGCAGGGCTCCCGCGAAAAAGAGGTGGAGATTCTAACGGACACGGAGATACGAAATCTTGTCGCATCTCAGGGGATACGCCTGATAGACTATGGATTCGTGGGCAGCGCAGTATGAGAAGCGAATCAAACGTCCGGTATTCCATCGTCGTCCCGTTCTACAACGAGCAGGAGAATATCCCACCTCTGTACATGAAAATTACCGAGGTGATGGACTCCATCGGCGAGAGCTATGAGCTGATTTTTATCGACGACGGCAGCCGCGACAATTCCTTCAAGGTGCTTTCCGATATTTACGAGCATGATCGCCGCGTGAATTTGGTGCGGCTGCGGCGCAATTTTGGGCAGACCCCGGCGTTGAAAGCGGGCTTCGATTTTGCGCGCGGCGAAGTGATCATCTCGATGGACGGCGATTTGCAGCACGACCCCGAAGAGATTCCGCGCTTCCTGGAAAAAATCGAGGAAGGTTACGACTTGGTGAGCGGCTGGCGCTACGCTCGGCGCGACCATTGGTTGTTGCGGCAATTCCCAAGCCGCGTGGCGAACTGGATGATGGCGAAGCTTTCCGGGATCGAGCTGCACGACTTTGGCACAACGTTCAAAGCGTACCGGCGCGAAATTATTCAGGAGATCCAACTGTACGGCGAGCTGCACCGCTTCATTCCGGCGCTGGCGAGCTCGACAGGCGCGCGCATCACCGAAGTGCCCATCACCGACGGTGAGCGTAAGAGCGGAAAGAGCAATTACGGGATCGGGCGCACCATTCGGGTTTTCCTGGATTTGCTGATTGTAAAATTTCTGCTGGATTACTCGACGCGGCCATTGCAATTTTTTGGCTTGCTGGGCGTTGGTGGAACGGCCCTGGGGATGGCTCTGGCCGGCTACCTGGCTTTCGAAAAATTTGCGCACAACGTTAATGTCATGACACAGCACGGGCCGCTGATGCTGCTCGCTGTGGCATTGTTTATCAGCGGGGTACAGTTTGTGTCCATGGGATTGCTCGGCGAATTGATTGCGCGCACCTACTACGAATCGCAAAACAAACCGGTGTATGCGTTGCGAGAAGTGAAGAGCCATCGCAAAGACGTTGGCGATACGGAGCAGACTCGGCCCTCCGGAAGCTCAGAGCGCTAACGCAACGCGGTCAATGAACCTTCTTTTTCGTTCTGCCCCACTACCGTTTTAGCCCCACCTTGGACTTTGCTGTACCCTCAAGATAGAGTCGGAATCCAAGAGGTTTGGCGCGTCATGGAGGCGTTGTGAACCGCGAACAGTTTTACGCGATTATGGGCGGCGAGGGCACGCTCGATTACGAGCTGTATCTGAATACAAAGACGCTGTTTTCTTGCCAGACGAAATTCGGGGAGTTGTGCAACCCGGACGAGCTGCAATTTCAGCTGGTGCACCAGGTCGAAGAGCTGTGGATGAAGTTGATCGCGTACACGCTGCTCGATATTGACGACTATTTGCAGCAGGAAAATACCAATCGCGTGATGACACTTTTTCGCCGCGTGCACACTGCGCAGCGCTTGATGATTCAACAAATCGCGCTGCTCGAGATCATGTCGCCTAAGGAATACCAGGAAATTCGCTTGCGCCTTGGCAACGGCAGCGGCCAGGAGTCGCCCGGATTTCGCGTGTTGCTGAAGATGTACCAGCCGCTATGGAATTCGTTCCAGCATCACTATCTGGAAAAGCACGGGCTGACGCTGGAAAAAGTCTACGACACGGAGTACACGCACAGCGACGCCTACGTGATCGCGGAAGCGCTGGCGGAATTCGACGAGCTCTTCCAGAAATTCCGTTACGAGCACATGCAGTTGATTCACCGCACGATCGGCTTTGGATCGAAATCGCTCAAGGGCCGCCCGGTGGAAATTCTCGAAGAGGGCATGCGGCACAAATTTTTCCCGGAGCTGTGGGAGATTCGCTCGCACATGACCGACAGGTGGGGCGCCGAGTACGGCGTAAAGCGCGATCCGCTCGGCGGGCATCACTGATTCAGGTCTTTTTTTAATCGCGAACCATCTAAATTCTGGATCGCTAAGTGCACAGACTTCGGTACTTTCCACACAGGTAGAGGAGCGGCTTGCCTTCGTGGACGTCCAGGCTTTCCACCTCGCCGATAAAAATAGTGTGATCACCGGCCGCCTGCTCGGAAACAACTTTACAGGCCAGGTGCGCCAGCGCATCTCCCAATAAGGGCGTGCCTGTTTCTGTCCAGCGGTAACGCACGCCTAAGCGTATTTCGATTTCTGGATCCTCGACGGTCTGCGCGAAATATTCGGAAAGCTCTTTCTGATCTTCCCGTAGGATGCTCACGCCGAAACGCTTCTGCTTCTGGATGAGAGGAAGCAACTGGGCCTGATTGGCCACGCAGATCAGAATCAGGAGCGGTTTCAGTGACACGGAGGTGAAAGAATTCGCGGTCATGCCATGCACCCGGCCCGGTCCACGCGCCGCGGTCACTACGGTGACGCCTGTCGCAAATTGCCCAAGAGCGTGGCGGAAGTCAGAAGTGCTTGGAGTTGTCGGCGCCATCATGGAAGTTTCCGAAGATAACACAGACGCAGCGCAAGGTCGCGTCCTTGTGTCACGTATAATCATCGTGAACAACAGGCAAGAAGGAGCGGCACGATGGCGCGGACAATTGCGATTCTAGGCGGCACAGGGCCCGAGGGTTTGGGATTGGCGAACCGGCTGGCGCGCGCGGGTGAGCACATCGTGATCGGCTCCCGCGATGCGGCGCGCGCGAAAGAAACTGCACAGCAGCTCCGCGATCAAGTTGGCGGTGGCGCGCAAATTGAAGGCGCGGAAAACGCGGCGGCTGCAGCGCAGAGCGATATCGCCGTGCTAACACTTCCCTTCTCCGGCCAAGCCGCGCTCCTGAAGCAACTGAAAAGCATTTGGAAGCCAGGCACGATCGTGATTGACACCACGGTCCCGCTAGCCGCGACTGTCGGCGGATCACCCACCCGCATGATCGGCGTCTGGCAAGGCTCGGCGGCAGAAGCCGCGGCGGAATTGCTGCCTACCGGAGTCAGCATCGTGGCCGCGTTTCACAATCTAGGCGCGGAATTGTTGGCGGGAGACGGTCCAGTCGATTGCGACGTGCTGGTTTGCAGCGACGATGAAAACGCCAAGAACGTCGCCATGGAGCTGGCAGTTAAGATTCCCGGAGTTCGTGCGCTGAATGGCGGCAAGCTCGAGAACGCGCGCATCGTCGAATCCATCACGGCGTTGCTGATTGGGCTGAATATTCGCTACAAGGTTCACAGCGCAGGCGTGCGATTTACCGGTTTGCCTGCGAAGTAGTGCTTGAGGTGGGATGCGTACGCTCCAAACTCTTGCGGTCCCACTTGCCCAGGTCCGCAGCCGCGTTATACGTGCTCTCGAGAAACTCCATCAGGGCAGCCTTCGGTGACGCCGCGCCCCTCACATCGTCATACATCAGCAAAAACTCTTTCATTTGTGGATGGTAGAAGGCCTTCTCGGGGCGAACGCGCTGTTCCGCAAAGCCCGCCGGCTCCGGCGCGGCATAGGAGTAGAAAGCGGGGCCCGTGATGTCCCCTCCACCTGGCCAGAATCCAGCGCTGCTGACTTCATGGGAGTACGCCTCCCGCGTGATGGAGTCCGCCCCGGGCCGCGGCGGTGCGGGTCTGCCGGAAAATCGAGTAACCGCCAGATCGAAACTTCCCCAGAAAAAATGTACGGGACTGTCCTTTCCCTGAAAGCTGGCGCGGAATTCTTTGAATACTTGATCGACCCATACCAGGATGCGCCAGAATTTATGGACCGCTCCCGGATCGTAAGCAGCATGAATACGATCTTGCTCAAATGGAATTGGATTGGGAATCTCGCAGGGCGTGGTCCGGATATCCACAATGACGCCGAGCTCGGTCAGCGCCGCCATGAACTTTTTGTAAAAGTCCGCAACACTTTCGGCCGCCAGGGGCATTGTGACCAAGCGGGCCTCGCTGGTCGTGATGGTGAGCTTATGGTCGATAAAATCGAACTGCACCTCGATTGTGCGTTGTTTGTAAGGCATCGCCGAGGTGGTCATACCCCGCGCGGTCAGGTAAAACGGCACGTTCCACCAGTGATTAACGAGCGGGGACAACTTCAGGCGCACTTTCCCGACAATCTGCATCCACATATGCAACGTCGCTTGCGTGTCTTTCCAAGAGTCGAAAGGTAACGCGGGCAAAGTCTCGTCGTCGCTGGCCCTACGAATAGCTTCCGCAGTCATAACCTCGTCCTCGCAACCAATGTACACCCGGATGCAACTGGTTATGTACAGGAGAAAGAAAGGTGCAACACAGCAGAAATATCTTGGCCGCTGTTATAATCAGGTTATGAAAGCACATGTTTGGGTGATGCCGAAACGCACTGTTCTTGATCCTCAAGGGCAGACCATCCAGCACGCTTTGTCCGGACTTGGCTACAACCAGGTCCGTGACGTGCGGCAGGGAAAGTTCTTTGTTCTGAATCTCGATGGCTGGAGCCGTGACGAAGCGCAGTCGCAACTGGAGCGCATTTCCAAAGAAGTGCTAACCAACCCGGTGATCGAGGAATATCGATTCGAAATCGTGGACTGAGCCCGGCCCGCCCCGCATACTAGCTCTGTTCGCAATTCGTCGTTGACGCCACGGTGGCGCTCCAGGAGAAACCGCATTATGTGCGGAATTGTCGGTTACATCGGGCCAAAAAAAGTAGTCCCCGTCATCATTGAGGGCTTGCGCAAGCTCGAGTATCGCGGCTACGACTCCGCAGGAATCGCCGTGGTCAATGACGGCAAGCTGGAAGTCCGCCGCGCGCCCGGAAAATTGCGAAATCTTGAAGAAGTCCTGCAGAAATCTCCCATCGAAGGCACCTACGGAATCGGGCATACACGATGGGCGACGCATGGCCGCCCAACCGAAGAGAACGCGCATCCTCATCGAGACTGCACCGGGCAGATTGTGGTGGTGCACAATGGAATCATCGAAAATTATTTGGAGCTGAAAGAGCAATTACAGCGCGAAGGCCACAAGTTCGTCACGGAAACGGACACGGAAATCGTTGCGCACCTGGTGGAAAAGAATTCCAAGAATGCGCCGCTTGAGGAAGCCGTCCGGCGTTCCCTGAAGGAATTGCGGGGCATCTACTCGCTGGTGTTCATGTCCGCCAAAGATCCGCACAAGATTGTGGCCGCGCGAATGGGACCGCCGTCGGTAATCGGCCTGGGCGAGGGCGAATTTTTTGTGGCCAGCGACATTCCTGCCCTCTTGGAGCACACGCGCGAAATCTTTTTCCTCGCTGACGGCGACATCGCCGTGCTGACGCAACAAGGCGTCTGCGTGATGGACCACGACGGCCGCCCGGTCAACCGCCCCGCGCAACACGTCACCTGGGACCCCATCATGGCGGAAAAGGGCGGCTACAAACACTTCATGCAGAAAGAGATTTTCGAGCAGCCGCGCGCCGTACGCGACACTTTGCTCGGCCGCATCTCGCAGGACACCGGAAAGATTTTCCTCGGCGACATGCAGATTACCGAGCAACAGTTTCGCGATTTCCAGCAAGTGCGCATCGTCGCTTGCGGAACGAGCTGGCATGCCGGGTTGGCCGGAAAATTCATGATTGAGCGCCTGGCCCGGATGCAAGTCGAAGTCGATTACGGCAGCGAGTTCCGTTATCGCGACCCGATTTTAGACGGCAAAACGCTAACCGTGTGCATCAGCCAATCCGGTGAAACCGCGGACACGCTGGCCGGACAGCGCGAAGCCAAGTTGAAAGGCTCGCCCACGCTGGCGATTTGCAACGTGATGGGCTCAATGGTCACCCGCGAAGCCGCGGGGACGATATTGACGCACGCGGGGCCGGAAATTGGCGTCGCTTCCACGAAAGCTTTCACTTCGCAATTGACTGCCCTACTGTTGCTGGCCGCGCATTTGGGGCAAGTACGCGGCAAATTGACCGGAGAAGCTGCCAAGACCTTGCTGCAGGAATTCACGCGCATCCCGCACAAGATCGAGACGATATTGCAAGCCGATGAGACTGGGTTTTACGAGACGCTGGCGCGGCAATTTTTCCGCAACACCGATTTCCTCTATCTCGGACGCGGCATTCATTACCCGATCGCGCTGGAAGGCGCGCTCAAGCTCAAGGAAATTTCCTACATCCACGCGGAAGGCTATCCCGCGGGCGAAATGAAGCACGGACCAAACGCGCTGATCGACGAAAATCTTCCGGTAGTTGTTCTGGCCACGCACGACGAGAACGATCCGGATTCGGTCACGCGCTATGAGAAGAGTGTCTCCAATATCCAAGAGGTACGGGCGCGCGACGGCATCGTCATCTCCGTGGTGACCGCCGGCGACCACCTTGCCCGCGAAGCATCGAACCACGTGATTGAGATTCCTCAAGCTCCCGAGCTCCTCTCGCCGCTACTGGAGATCATTCCGCTGCAACTGCTCGCCTATCACATCGCGGTGCGCCGCGGATGCGACGTAGACCAACCCCGCAACCTGGCGAAATCCGTCACAGTCGAATAAGCATTACCGCAGGGCCACAGCATTGCTGCGCCCCAGCCAGGCGCGATCTAATCCGTTTTGGCTCCCGCTGTCGCGAGCAGGCACCAACTTTTTTCGGTAAGATAAACCCATGCACGTGCATATTCGTTGGGCAGTTTTGTTTCTCGCGACCGCTTTCGCCATTTCGACGTGGGCGCAAACGGCGCCGCCCGCTCCTGCCGGAACCGCAACTCTCAGCGAAATTCGCGCGGAGGGACTGAAATCCTTATCCCAACCTCAAGTCGCCGCTCTGACCGGCCTGCAAACAGGCGCGCAAGTAGGAAAAGATGATCTGCAGGCCGCTGCGGACAAGTTGGTGCAAAGCGGTCTATTCGCCAAAGTAAAATACAATTTCCAGTCGCGCACCGACGGCGTCGCGGTTACCTTCCATGTGGAAGAAGCTCCACGAATTCCCTCCTACTTCGACAATCTGCCGTGGTTCGCGGATAGCGAGCTGAACGACGCCATTCGCGCCAAGCTGCCCTTTTACGATGGCACGCTGCCCGAAGCGGGCGCCGTAGTTGATCAAGCCGCCGAGGCGCTTGGACAATTTCTCGTGACGCACGGGCTGCAAGCCGCGGTCGAGCACCAGGTCGCGGCGAACCCAAATGGGGATGGCGGAGTGCAGCAGTTCCACATCAATGCGGAAGCGCTGCACATCGCGAGAGTCGAATTCAGCGATCCCGCGCTCAATTCATCACCCGCCGTTCGCCAGGAGCTTCCCGAACTGCTGGGCAAGCCGTATTCCCGTACAGCGATCGACATGTTCCTTACCGAACAGATTCGACCGGCATTTTTGCAAAAGGGTTTTCTGCGCGCAAAGCTCGGTCCACCGGAAGTGCGTCTGACCGGTAATCCAAATAAAAAGCTGCCCGAGCAAATTCCAGTTTTCGTGCCAATCGATGCCGGCGCGGTATATCACTGGAAAAGCGTGGAATGGAGCGGGAATAATGTCCTCTCAACCACCGCACTGACGAACGACGTCGGCTTGAAATCCGGCGATGTCGCAGACGGCATGGCTATTGAAGCGGGTTGGGAACGCGTGCGTGAAGAATATGGACGCCGCGGATATATGCAAGCAAAAGTGGAACCGATGGCGACCTACGACGACGCGGCGCACACCATCGCCTACCACGCACGCATCGAAGAAGGAAAGCCGTTCCACTTCGGTTCTATGACGATCACCGGACTCTCCGTCAGCGCTGAAAAACATCTGCGTGACGCCTGGCCGATTCCACAAGGCGAACTGTTCGATAAAGCGAAGTATGAGGAATTTCTCACCAAGCTCCAGGCGCATTCGACGGAAATTTTCAAGGGTCTGCCGATTCACTACGATGAAGTGGGCCACTGGCTGCAGCCTGACGAAGCCAAAGGAACAGTCGACGTGCTGCTGGACTTTAAGTAGGACACTCGCCTGCTATCGCGACGTGCCGCGAGGCTTTTCAAAGCGGCGATGCATCTCAACTGTGCGTTATACTGACTCTAATGAGTGCGTTCGTTCCAATTCGTATTTCGGACAATTCGGGGCTCACGCCGGAACAGAAGGAGGCTTCGCTCCTTGCTTGCCTCGCTGACGCGGGGTCTCTGGTTGTCGCGCTCTCCGGTGGCGCTGATTCGGCATACCTGGCTTGGGCGGCGCAACGAGCGCTTGGGCAGCGGGCGCTTTCCGTCACCGCGCTTTCACCGAGTTTCTCCGCGCACGACCGCGCGGCGGTCGACGAATTCGTTCGCGCATTTGAAATCCATCACGAATTTATCGAGACGCACGAGATGGAAAATCCCGCTTATCGCGCGAACGCTGCTGACCGGTGCTTCTACTGCAAAGATGAGCTTTTCTCCGTGCTCGATACGATGGCTTTGCAGCGCGGCTTCGCGGCCACTGCTTATGGCGTCAACGCGGACGACACACTGGATTTCCGCCCCGGTCATCGCGCGGCGAAGGAACATCGCGTGCTGGCTCCGTTGCTCGATGTCGCGCTGCGCAAATCCGAGATCAGGCATCTCTCCCAGCGCGCGGGACTGCCGACGTGGGACCGCCCTGCCTCCGCGTGCCTCGCCTCGCGCGTGCCCTACGGCACGGAAGTCACTCCCGAGCGGCTGACGCTGATCGAGCGCGGCGAAGCTGCTCTGCGCGAACTCGGCTTCCGGCAATTCCGTGTGCGCTTGCACGACAAGCTGGCGCGAGTAGAAATCGCGCCCGAAGAGATGGATCGCGCGTTCTCGAGAGAGACGAGCGCAGCAATCTCCCAAGCCCTGAAGCGCGCCGGCTTCACTTACGTCGCGCTCGACCTCGAAGGCTATCGCCAAGGTTCGCTGAACGAAACCCTTCCGCAACAGAAACGCTCTTGAGCGCATCGCTGCCTTCGGAACATAATTCCGCGGATTTTCGTATATTCCTTTAGACAGGCTTTAGACTGCTGCTTGCACGGTCGGGTGGCTTTGAACCGGCTTGGAGGAACGATGAAACGTCGCGAATTTGCGCCTTTGGCAGGATTGCTCTTTGCCGCACTGGCCAGCGCGGGCTGCGCGATGGGTCCATCGGCCAGCGGCAGTTTCGATCGCACGCTCAGCGTTAGCGGGCCGATTCGCATCGAGCTCACCAATACCTCTGGGGACGTTTCCATCACCGGCAGCGCCGACGGAAAAGTGCACGTTCACGGGGATGCTCACGCGTCCGGTGTGGGCTTTGAAAGCCCGGAGAAGCGCATGAGTGAATTGCTTGCGAATCCTCCCATCGAACAGCACGGCAATACCGTTCGCATCGGCGAGGAAATGCGCCGGCTTCGCAATGTGAATGTCAGCTATGTCATCGAGGTTCCGCGCGACACAGAAGTCGCGTCCTCGGTGCTCTCCGGCGCGCAAACAATTCAAGATGTGCGCGGCCCAGTAAAAGCCGAGGCGGCGTCGGGATCCATTCGCGTCAGCCACATCGAGAAGCAGACGCAGCTCTCGACGTTGAGCGGCTCTATTCGCGCTGACAATATCGGCGACGATATCCGCGCGAACAGCGCCTCCGGAACCGTAACAGTTTCCAATATCAAGGGAGATGTTCGCATCAGTGCGCTTTCCGGTTCTACCCAGATCACCAAGCCGGGCGGGCGCGTCGATGCATCGACCGCGAGTGGCTCAGTCGATGTCGAAGGCGCGACGAGTGACGTGAAAGCGCATGCGGCATCCGGGCGCGTAAACGTACAGGGCAATCCAGGCACAAGCAGCTATTGGGATCTCAAGACCGCTTCGGGCAGCGTGCAGCTAGATGTACCGCCCAGCGCGAGCTTTCATTTAGCCGCCGAGGCCGTTTCTGGCGAAATCAAGACGGACATTCCGGTGGTCGTCGAGGAACAGGGGAAACACTCGCTGCGCGCACGCGTTGGCAGCGGCAATGGCGGCCGTGTCGAGGTGCATACCGTCTCCGGCGAGATTCGCCTGCGCGCGTCGTAAGTGCGGCCTCTTTGCGCAATAACCGCGTGATGGCAGAACGTGTCATCAACAAAAGAAGTGAGGGACCTGCTTTTCTTTCGACCCCGCGCTCACTCGCCCGAGGCTGCCCTAAGTGGAAATTTCTCCGCGACTTCCCGCGCGGCCAAAATCGTATTCACGTGAATGCGCACCGTGTCCTCGACGCGCCGCGCATATCCTCCGGCGAGCGTGGTCACCACCGGAATGCCGCGCCTGCGCGCTTCCTCAAAGACGCGACGGTCGCGTTCCATTAATCCCTTTTTGGTCAGCATCAGTCCGCCCAGTTGGTCTTCGCAAAATGGGTCCGCTCCCCCGACATAAAACAGAATCTCCGGACGAAATTCATCAAGCGACTTTTGCACCGCAGGCAGCAACGCGCCGAGATATTCTTCATCGTCGACGCGATCCGCCATGTTCAGATCGATGCTCGAGGGCGGCTTGTGGCCCGGATAATTATTCAATTGATGAATGGAGATGGTGAAGACGGAAGGATCATTGCGAAAGATCGCAGCCGTGCCGTTGCCGTGATGCACATCCGTGTCGACGACGATGGCTTTGCGAATCGCGCCATCTGCCTGTAATCGCCGGATCGCCACAGCCACATCGTGGATTGCGCAGAAGCCCTCGCCATGATCCGGATACGCGTGGTGAAAACCGCCGCCAAGATTCGCGCCAAAGCCGTCGCGCAGCGCGCTCTGCGCCGCGGCAATCGAACCACCGGCCGCAAGCCAAACGGCCTCCACCAGTTCGCGCGAGTACGGGATTTCCAGCAGCATCACGTCGCTGGCGGTTAGAGTGCCGGTTTTGAGCTTCCGCACCCATTCCGGCGTATGGACGCGAAGAATGTCTTCGTCGCTTGCCGGTTCCGGCTGCACAAAATTTTCTGGGCCGGCAATTTTCTCCGCGACGAGCGCTTCTGCGATGAGTCGAAACTTCTGCGAAGGGAAAACGTGCGGGCCAAGATTCAAATCATATTTATCGTGGTAGATAACCTTGAAGGGAAGCATGTTTCTCGTAGGGGCACAGCATCGCTGCGCCCCAGCCAGGCAAGATCAATCCGTCAAGCGCAACCGCTGCGGTTCTAGTTTTCCCGCTCCAAAATAAAATCCGGCAAGGTCAGCAGCGCCCGCGCGTACTCCGAATCCCCATGCCCGTTTAGGCAAGCCTTCGCGCGACGCGCATACTCATGCGCAAGGTTGCGCGCGCGATCGAGTGCACCGGATTCCTGCACCAGCGCAACGATCGTCTCCGGCCGCACGGAATCAAATTCCTTTTCCTCGAGCACTCGCGCCACAAGCTCCCGGGCATCGCGATGTCCGTTTTCCATGGCGTAAATCAGAGGCAGGGTGACTTTGCCTTCTTTCAAATCGCTGAGCACCGGTTTGCCGAGCTGTTCGGCCGACGCCGTGAAGTCCAGCAGGTCATCCACCAATTGAAATGCCAGCCCCGCATAGCGACCATACTCTGCGAGCGCTTCTTCGCCCGCATCTTCAAGCCCGCCAAGCACCGCGCCCAGGCGCGCACAGCCGCTGAAAAGACATGCCGTCTTGTAAGTGGCAAGACGCAATGCGTCCTCTTCGGTCACGTCGATGCGGCCGATTTTTTCCAGCTGAATCAGCTCGCCTTCCACCATTTTTTGCGTGAGATCGATCAGAATGTCGAGAATTCTAAAATTGCGCTCTTCCAGCGCCATCTGAAAAGACAGCATGTAGAGCCAGTCGCCGACGAGCACGCTGCGATGATTGCCCCACCGCGAATTCGCTGAAGGCCGCCCGCGGCGCGTGTTGGCGCTGTCAATCACGTCATCGTGAATCAGCGTGGCGCTATGCAACAACTCGACTACGGCGCCGAGCCGAATCGCACCATCACTCTTCGTTCGGCCGGCGTAGCGCGCGGAAAGCAGCAATAGTGCCGGACGCAAACGCTTGCCGCCCCCGCCCAAAAGATAGCTGGTGATTTCGGAAACCGGCTCGAACGAGACGGAAGTTTGCCGCGCCAACTCCTGCTCGACGAGGACAAGGTCGTCCCGGACGAGATCAAAAATTTCCCTGGCCGTCAGCAGTGCGATGACTTTCTCCCTGGCCTGCTTCGATGCTGCGTCAAATGGCATTGGACAATATCATGAACCGCGCGTCTCCACGCAGGTTCGTTCACTGCGGTTCCGCTGTCACGGATCTTGCCGGCTGACCGGTCCTCAGGCTAAAGAAGCGCCGGAAATTCCCTGCCGTGGCCAACGCAACTTCTTCCGCGGCTAAGTTTCTCACACTACCGATGGCCTTAGCTACCTCGCCGACGTAGGCCGGCTCGTTGCGCTTGCCGCGGTACGGTTGCGGCGCAAGAAACGGAGAATCTGTCTCTATCAAAAGCTTCTCAAGCGGCAAAGCTTTCGCCACGTCGCGAAGATTCTGCGCTTTCGGATAAGTCGAATTCCCCGCAAAGGAAATCAGAAATCCCATGTCCAGCCCGCGCTTGGCGTCTTCGAGCGTGCTGGTGAAGCAATGTAATATCCCGCCGAGTCCGGTAGGGCGCCAGTTTTGCTCGAGCGAGTCCAAGCAGTCCGCCCAAGCGTCGCGGCAATGGATAATGATCGGAAGCTTCGCGTTGGCGGCCAGCTCCATTTGCTCGCGGAAAACGCGTTGCTGCACGTCGCGCGGCGAATGGTCGTAGAAATAGTCCAGGCCGATTTCTCCGTAAGCAATGACCCGCGGATGTTTCGCCAGCTCGGCCAGGCGCGCGAGGTGCGTGGGCGTCAGTTCCTTCGCCTCGTGCGGGTGCGTGCCCACTGTGGCGTAAATCCAATCGTGCTGCTCCGCAAAGGGAATGGCCGCGTCCAATTTTTCCGGCCCTGGCCCGGAGCCGATAGCGAGCACGGTAGTAACACCTGCCGCGCGCGCCCGCTCGAGCATCGCGTCGCGATCCTCCGCAAATTGCGGAAAATCAATATGCGCATGTGAATCGATCAGTTCCATTTTGTGTAGCGCAGACATTCTTGTCTGCGCGATTTAGCCGTGGCGGACTATTCGGTAGCACACGCCCTTCTGTCTGCGCGGTTCAATGCTGCGGAGACATCAACCTGCACAGGCAAGAGTGCCTGTGCTACTTGAGGCGCGCGCCGACTTCTACGTCTTCGGCGAATCCTGCCAAGACTGGGCGTCCTTCCGGGCCAACGCTGGCGGCCACGATCATTCCGTTGGACTCGACACCGCGCAGCTTGCGCGGCGCAAGATTCACGACGACGACTACCTTGCGTCCCACAAGGGACTCTGGCTCGTAATACTGCGCGATGCCGGCGCAAATCTGGCGCACTTCGCTGCCGATATCAACTGTGAGCTTGAGCAACTTGTCCGCGCCAACAATACGCTCGGCCGTTTTCACCTGGCCGACGCGCATCTCCACTTTTGCGAAATCTTCGATCGCAATCTTCTCGGGAGCGGTCTGTGCCGCCGCACCGGACGGACCCGGTGCTGTTGGCGCACTGGCGCTCGGCGCCGGAGTCACTGCTGGCTTCTGAGGTTCACTTTCCATCGCTTCCATCCTCTCCACAGCTTCTTGTTTTTCAACTCGCGGAAACAGCCCTTCCGCTTTTGCAATCTTTGTTCCTGCGCGCAGCGTTCCCCATTGCAGGCCATCGATTCCCTGCTCTCCAACGGAGCCGCCCTGCCCCAACGCTCGCCACAGCTTTTCCGTCGCAGTGGGAATCACCGGATGCGCCAGCACGGCGACAACACGCAGCGTGTCGGCCGCAATCCACAGAACAGTTTCGAGTTGCGCGCGCTTCGCCGGATCTTCCGCGAGCACCCACGGCTTTTGCTCCGAAATGAGCAGATCGACATCGGTGATCAGCCGCCAGATTTCTTCCAACGCACGCGTAAAGTGATATTGCTCGTACAGAGAACGAACCTGCTGAATTCGTTCCGGCACGCGCCATGGCGCAAGCGAAATAGCCAGGTCGGCGCTCCCTTTCGGAAACGCGCCCCCGCAATATTTTTCGATCATCGTCAGCGTGCGGCTCGCCAGATTCCCGAGCCCGTTCGCCAGATCGCTGTTGTAGCGCTGCACCAGCGCGTCATAACTGAAATTCCCGTCCTGGCCGAAAACCGTTTCGCGCAGCATGTAATAACGCAGCGCATCCATACCCAGCACGTTGGCAATGGGACGCGGCTGCACCACGTTGCCTTTCGACTTGCTCATCTTGCCAGCGTCGATCAAAAACCAACCATGCGCCCAGACCTGCTTGGGCACTGGAAGTCCCGCGGCCATCAGAAATGCCGGCCAGTAAACGGTGTGAAAGCGAATGATGTCTTTCCCCACCAGATGCAGATCCGCTGGCCAGAAGCCGCGGCGCTCATACTCGGGACCGCCAACGGCGCTAAGATATGCCGTAAGGGCATCGAACCAAACATAAAAAACGTGAGGCTCTTCGCCAGGAACCGGAATGCCCCAGCGAATCGAAGTGCGAGTGATGCTCAGGTCGCGGAGACCGCCTTCGACGAAACTTAGAATTTCATTGCGGCGCGTTTCCGGCTGAAGGAAATTAGGATTCTTCCTGTAAAAATCAAGAAGGGGTTGCTGAAACGCGGAGAGCTTGAAGAAATAGTTTTCTTCCGTGACGGTTTCGGTGGGCCGGCCACAATCCGGGCAATTCTCACCGGGTTTCACATCTACGTACGCGTTGTCGTAGATGCAGTACTGGCCCGTGTAGTGGCCCGGATAGACGTAGCCATTTTCGCGGCACAACTTGAACAACCACTGCACCGTGCGCGCGTGCCGCACTTCCGTAGTGCGGATAAACTCGTCCGCCGGAACGCCCAGTTCTTCCCAGAGTGACCGCCACGCTTCCGCCATTTTGGCGACGAATTCCGATTCCGGTATACCCGCCTTCTGCGCGGCGCGCTCGACGTTGACGCCGTGCTCGTCTGTGCCGGTGGTCATCACGACGTCATAGCCCTGCATACGCTTGTAACGGCGAATCGTATCGGCGACGACGGTGGTATACGTGTGGCCGATGTGCGGCAAGCCGTTCGTGTAGTAAATCGGCGTGGTCAGATAGAATTTTGGTTTCGCTTGCGCCATTTTTTTAGTTGTTCGCTGTTTGCTGCTCGTAGTTGCGCAGCGCTTCGTTGATTACGCGCTGCAACGGCACGTTCTTTTCCTCGGCTAATTTGCGGCAGTCTTCGTATTCGGGAGCGGCGTGCAAAACGCGCCCGTTCACGCGAGACAACTTCACGCGCACTTCGCCAAATTTTGTCTTCACTTTTACGGACTCACGCGGAAGTACGCGCCGCTGCGCCGTATAGCTGCGGACGCCAAACGTCGTAGTCTCGGCGAATATCAGCGACATCAACGTCTGCGCATCGGACGGCCGGCACAAGACGGATAGCAGTGTACCCGGCCGATTCTTCTTCATCTGCACCGGCGTGGTGAAGACGTCGAGCGCTCCCGCGGCCAGCGCCTTCTCCTGGACGTAACCGTAAATCTGGGGATTCATGTCATCGAGATTTGCTTCGATGACGGTGATCTCCTGGTCGTACGTTGGCGCAGCTTTTTCGGCCGCTTCGCCAATCATGATGCGCAACACATTCGGCTGGCCTTCGAGGTCGGCAGTGCCGGCGCCGTATCCGATCGCCGCAACACTCATGGCCGGCTGCGGTCCAAAAGAATCGCACACCGTGGCAACAATCGCCGCGCCCGTCGGCGTCACCAGCTCGCGCTGGACTCCATTTGAGTAGGTTGGCTTGCCTTGCAGCAAATTCGCTGTGGCCGGAGCGGGCACGGGCAGGACTCCGTGCGCCATTTTTGCCGTTCCGCCGCCGACGTTCAGAGGCGAACACGCAAACTTCTCGATGCCGAGAGCATGAAATCCTATGCACGCGCCGACGATATCGACAATCGCGTCCACGGCACCAACTTCGTGAAAATGAATTTTCTCGATCGGCACATCGTGCACGCGCGCTTCGGCTTCGCCCAACTTCTGGAAAATGGCAGCCGCTCGCTCGCGCACAGGAGGTGCAAGTTGCGAATTCTGCAGGATTTCCAAAATCGCACTCAGCGAACGATGCTTTTGCTGATCCTCTGTCTTCACTCGGGCGTACGTCGCGGCCATTCCGTTCTTCCACACTTTTTCGGCGGACAGCTCCCACCCGGGCACCTGCAAGCCACGTAATTCGCTGCGCAGATGTTCGAGATCGCACCCGGCATGGAGCAGCGCGCCAAGAGTCATGTCACCGCTAATGCCCGAAAAGCAGTCAAAATACGCGAGTTTCATGGGAGTACGCCACAACCGTGGCAAGCCTCGGGGCGGTATTACCGGCCCGCAAGAAATGTGTCCGACGGGAGCATTTCGATACTATCGGCGGCGCTGCGGGGTGTCAAATCGGAGAATGCGAGTAGCCCCCCTCCCCCCACTTTCCCGGATCTGCGGAATCTAAAAGACTTGCAGGCGCTGCGACTGGATCTGCACATTCTAACGGAGTTACGCGCCAAGCCAACAAAGCCAAAATATCAAGATATAAGGGGAGGTAGAGGGAACAGCGGACGCTATTCCACCCGAAGAAGACGATAACAGAAAAACGCGTCCTTGTCAAGAATTTTAATATTTGGTAAATGATTGAAATGCCGGGAGTTCCGGCCGGACGACACAGGCGACCAAAACACAGTCGCCCGACCGTCTAGCAAATGCTGGGGAGTATGTGGCGAGCTTTGAGCGCACACGGGCAGGCTCTATACTGTGGTGCCCTAGCGGCTGAGGAATTGTATAAATTGTGCCGAACTGGGGCGCAGCAATGCTGCGCCCCTACTAACGAAACGGAACAGACTGAGGCTGCGTGTATCTAGAAATCACTACAAGACTCCGCGGTGCTCTCACGAAGCACATCCGCGCCAAATACCACGTGGAGCTGCCGATTGTACTGGAGCGGCCGCCGAAAATTGAGATGGGCGAGGCGGCCTCGCCGGTGTGCTTTGAATTGGCCAAGCGACTGAAGCGCGCACCGCGACAAATTGCGCAGGAAATTCAGAACGCGCTGCCGCCGATTCCTGGCATTGCCCGGATCGACGTCGCGGGTGGCGGTTACCTGAATGCGTATTTTGATCGCGGCGCATTCTGGGACGCGGCACAAACCGAAGCGAAAAGCGGAGATGGGAAGGACAGCACAAAATGGCAGTCCCACAAAATTATCGTGGAGCACACCAGCATTAACCCCAATAAGGCTGCGCACATCGGACACGTGCGAAACGCGGTGCTGGGAGACACCATGGCGCACACGCTGCGGCATGCCGGGCGCAACGTGCAGGTGCAAAACTATATCGACAACACTGGCGTGCAGGTCGCGGACGTAGTGATCGGCTTCTTACACGTGGAGAAGCGCACGCCCGTAAGCGTGAAGACGATGGCCATGGATCCGCGCTTCGATTATTACTGCTGGGATTTGTATGCCAAGACCACGCAATTTTTGGCGGAGAACAAGGAACAGGCCGCGAAACTCCGCGGCGACACCCTGAAAGCGATCGAAGAGGGACGTGGCGAAGAAGCGGAAGTAGGGCAAGTTGTAGCGGATGCGATTGTCACATGCCACTTGCGGACCATGGCTCGCCTGGGGATTTTTTATCAGTTGCTGGCGCGCGAAAGCGAAATATTGCATTTGCATTTTTGGGACTTGGCGTTTGCGAAGCTGAAGGAAACGGGAACGATTCAATACGTGCAGTACGGCAAGATGGCAGGTTGCTGGGTGATGCCGTGGAAGGAAGAAAAAGCCGGAACTACCACAGAGAGCACAGAGACCGAGAGCGCAGAGGGCACGGAGGAAGAGGAGAATACGCAGGACAAAATCATTGTGCGCTCGAATGGCACGGTTACGTACGTGGGGAAAGATATTGCGTACCAGCTCTGGAAATTTGGGCTGCTTGGTAAAGACTTTAACTACACGAAATGGCCGAAGGCACCTGAAGGCGAGGAAGTCTGGGCGACAACCAGCGGCCCGAATGATCCGCATGCTCCGCCCTTTGGTGCGCCGGCGAAGACGGTCTACAACGTGATCGATGCGCGGCAGGCGTATTTGCAGGACGTGGTGGCGCAAGGACTGCGAGGGTTGGGACACACCGAAGCGGCGGAGAATTCGATTCACTTGTCTTACGAGATTGTGGCGCTGACGCCACGCTGCGCCGCCGAGCTGGGATACGAACTGTCGCCGGAGGAAGCGAAGAAGCCGTATGTTGAAGTGAGCGGGCGCAAGGGCCTTGGCGTGAAGGCGGACGACTTGATTGACCGATTGGAAGCAGCGGCGCTTAGCGAAGTCCAGCAACGGCACGCCGAAATGACCGTCGAGGAGCAGAAGAGCACAGCGCACGCCATTGCCATTGGCGCGCTCCGCTTTTTTCTGTTGAAGTTCACGCGCAACGCGATCATCGCCTTCGATTTCAAGGATGCGCTGAGCTTTGAAGGCGAAACGGGACCGTATTGCCAGTACGCGGTGGTGCGCATCCGCGGAATTCGGCGCAAAGGCGCGGAAGCCGGCGCGTCGCGCGTCGCGGTTACGCCGGAAACCACGGAGAAATTTTTAGCGAGCGCGGAAGGTAACGGATTGTGGGAAGTGTTGCTGGCCGCAGGTTCGTTGGATTATGCCGTAGATGCCGCGATCGTCGCGCAGGAGCCGGCCTTCGTGGCGAAATACGCGTTTCAATTGGCGCAAGCGTTCAACAATTTTTACCACAAGCACCACATTTTGTCGGAAGCAGACGAGCAGAAACGCGCGTTTTTGTTGGGTTTAACGGAATTGGTGGAAGCGCAATTGGTGCGCGCCTTGAATTTGATGGGCATCGACGCGCCAGAAAAAATGTAGCGCGTATTAGTGAAAAGCGGCGCCGAGGAGATCGACCAGCAGGCGGATGGCGGTCTGCGCGGTTCGGCCGCTGGGATCGCGATAGGGATTTACTTCGACTATATCCACACCCACGAGTTTTCCTTTTTTCGGAATTCCCAGCATCAATTCGTCGATTTCAGGGAACGTCAGGCCGCCAGGCTCCAGTGTGCCAGTGCCGGGCGCAAGCGTGGGATCCATGGAGTCAACGTCGAAGGTGACGTAGATATTTTCGCTCTGCGGTATGGCTTCGATCGCCGCGGAAACGCCGCGCCGGTGGATTTCTTCGCCGGTCACGATTCTTGTTCCCAGCGCCTTCGCGTTACCGGCGGCTTCCGGATCATTGGCAATGCCACGCATTCCGAGCTGAACGATCTTCTTGACGGAGGGTAGCTTCGCTACGCGCAGCACCCAAGAGGCGTGATCGAGATTGCCCTTCGCGCCATTCCAAGTATCGAGGTGCGCGTCGATGTGCACGACGGTCAGCGGCACGTCGTACGCGCGAATTACAGGGAAGGTGATGCTGTGATCGCCGCCCAAGATAATCGGAAATGATTTCTTGGCGAGAATCGCTTTGACTGCGTCCGTAATCTTCTGGCCCGTTTCGGCAGGCACGGTGGGATAGACAATTACGTCGCCAACGTCGACCCAGCGCTTGCCTTTGAGCAGCGTACGATCGCCATCGATGTAGTAGAACCCTTCGGTGAGATCGTGCGCGTACTCCTGCGAATTCTCGCGCAAGTCGCGCGGTCCGTAGCGCTCTCCAGGCTGGCCCCAAGTCCCTTCATCAAACGGAACGCCCAGCACCGCGAAGTCCTCGTTGAGCTTTTCGAGGTCGGGCTGATACGGCGCGCTGAGAAATGTTCTGATCCCGACAAATGTCGGTGCCGTTTGGGCCGCAGCCGATATCGGCAGGGAGACGAGCAGCGCGCCGAGGAGCCAAATGGCATTGCTCCGCTTAGGCATTCCAAATCTTTTGGGTTCCAAGGAATTAAGCAAGGCGCGATTCTACTGACTCTTGGCAAGTGCCGCAATGAATCAATCGAAGCGCTGAGGCTTAATAAGACATCACGAGATTGATCAGCGTGCGCAGGGCTACGCCGGTAGGGCCTTTGGCCAGCCAGGGTTTCGCGTCATCGTTCCAGGCAGTGCCGGCTATATCTAGGTGAATCCACGGTGAGTCGCCGGTGAATTCCTTGATGAACATGGCGCCAGTGATCGCGCCGCCGCCTTTGCCGCTGCCGATGTTCTGAATATCGGCGACGGTACCCTTGATAAATTCACGGTATTCGTCGTCGAGGGGCATCTGCCACATTTTTTCGCCGGTGGCTTTGGCGCTCGCGAGGAACTTGTCCGTAAAAGCTTGGTCCGAGCCAAACACGCCGACGTTGACGTTGGCGAGGGCGACGACGATGGCCCCGGTAAGTGTGGCGGCATCGATCAAATGCGTCGCGCCGAGTTGCTTGGCGTAATGAATGCCATCCGCGAGGATTAACCGCCCCTCAGCGTCGGTGTTAAGAACTTCGATGGTTTTGCCGGACATCGCGGTCTGGATATCGCCGGGCTTTTGGGCGCGGCCGCCGGGCATATTTTCGGTGCTGGGCACGACGCAAATCACTTTGACGTTTGGCTTTAGGGCCGCGAGCGCGCGCATCACGCCGAGCATGGTGGCGCCGCCAGCCATGTCGTACTTCATCTTCTCCATGCCGTCGGACGGTTTGATCGAAATGCCGCCAGTATCGAAAGTAACCGCTTTTCCGATAAGGCCGATTACGGGCGCGCCGGGCTTCGGATTCGGCGGCGTATAAGTGACGACCATCATGCGCGGTGGCTCAACGCTGCCCTGCGCGACGCTAAGCAGAGCGCCCATTTTCAGGTCGGCGATGCGCTTTTCGTCGAGAATGTCGACGGTTAGCCCGGCTTCTTTCGCCATTGCTTCCGCTTTTTCGGCCAAAGTCTTTGGAGTCAGCTTATTGGAAGGCTCGTTGACAAGATCGCGAGCAAAATTCTGCGAGTCGGCAATTACACGTCCGCGCGCCAGACCTTTTTCAGCCGCGACACGATCCTGCTCTGGAAAGCCGGTCAGCGCAATGGAATCGACGGACTTAACATCCTTCTTGTCCGTTTTGTACTTGTCGGATTCAAAGTTTGCGGTGAGCGCGCCCTCGGCAACGGCTTGCGCAGCAGGTTCCACGGATTCGTTTTCACGCAGAACAAACGCGAACTGCTTCACGCCGCGCGACTTAAGATAACGCAACGCAGCGCCGGCAATTTTGCGGAGCGCAGCCATGTCAAATTTATCGCGCTTCCCTGCCCCCACCAGGAGCAGACGGGCGGCTTTTAGTCCACGGGGCGCGTGGACCAAGGTCATTTCCAATGGCTTACCTGTAAGTTCGCCACCGGAGGCCAGTTTGCGGAGCAGCCCGTCCGTGAACTGATCGAGTTCCGCAATGCGGCCTTGAACCGGGTCGGTATTTTCAAATACATAGGAGACCAGCGCATCGTTCTCGAGCGTGGCAAACGGCTTTGTTTCCAACGTGATCTGCATGATTGTGCTTATCGCCTCCGATTGCGATACATAGCTTGTTCTGCTTCCCTGCGCGCGTCCTTGTTTCGCTCGTCCTCGCGACGGTCCCAAGTCTTCTTGCCTTGGGCCAAGGCGATTTCACACTTGGCGATACCGTCACGAAAGTATATGCGCAGAGGAATTACGGTCAAACCTTTGGCCTCAGTGCGGCCAGCGAGTTTGTTAATTTCGTTCTGGTGCAGCAGCAACTTCCGCGATCCGAGTGGTTCATGGTTCCAAGGACCACCGGGCATGTATTGAGCGATGTGCGCATTTACCAGCCACGGACCACTAGGCTTGAAATCGACGAAAGCGTCGCGGATATTCGCTTTTCCTTCGCGAAGAGCTTTCACTTCCGTGCCGTGGAGCACGAGTCCGGCTTCATACCTCTCCAGCAGATGATAATTGTAGGAGGCGGAGCGGTTTTGCGCCACCACCTGCTCTTTGCTTTTTTCGGCCTTTTCGGTCTTTTTCGGCGGTTTCGGCACTAGATCCAATCACATAGCGGTAAAAATTAATCTTAGCTGTGGGCGTTACTGTATGCAAGGCAGCCAACCCGCCGTACCTTGCCCGACCTCTAACCCAATGCTAGACTCGGTTCGTTTAATTTGAAAGAAATTGGAGAGTGCATGCGCCGTTTTAGCAAGCTAATTTTATGCCTGAGTGCCGGGCTCCTGGCGGCGGGTTGCCCGAAAAGTAAGCAGGACTACAGTCAAGGGCGAAAGGCGGAGCACCTCCAGGACTATGACGCTGCGTATGATTATTATCAAAAAGCGCTGAAGAACGACCCCGAGAACGCCGAATACCTCATTAAGTTCAACCAGGCAAGGTTTGAGGCCAGTGCGCTGCACGTAAAAAATGGCATGAAGTTGCGCGAGCGTGGCCAATTGGAAGCCGCGGCTTCCGAGTTTCAGCGTGCGGTGGCCATTGATCCCTCCAGCCCGATTGCGGAGCAGGAATTGAGGAAGACGGTAAACGCAATCGAAGAGAAGAATCGAACGAACAATGCGGCTACAGAACCTCCCAAGGACGAAGGCATTGGCGAACTGCCACTGGCTTCCATGCCGCCGGAGCTTAAGCCGCTTCCCAATACAGCGATTAGTCTTTCGATGACCAACGACGCGAAGATCGTATTTGAAACGATCGCGAAGCTTGCGGGGGTAACTGTGATCTTCGACCCGGACTTCCCCGCGCGCCGAATCCCCGTACAACTGAACAACGTGACGTTGCAGCAGGCGCTGGATATCGTGTCGCTGGAGAGCAAGGCGTTTTGGAAACCCGTAACGGAAAACATCATTTTCGTGATTCCGGACCAGCCGGCCAAGCGGCGAGACTATGAAGAGAACATCGTGCGCACTTTCTATCTCTCGAATACGGTGCAAGCACAAGATTTGACGGAGGTTGTGACCGGGCTCCGGCAATTGCTGGATTTGAAACGCATATTTCAGATCAATGGACAGAACGCGATCGTCATTCGAGACTCTCCGGATAAGCTGCTGGTTGCGGAAAAGATGATCAACGACATCGACAAAGCCAAACCGGAAGTCGTGATTCAGGTGCAGGTCATCGAAGCGCGCGTGGACAAAGCACGCAACTTGGGAATTTTGCCGGGCCAAACGGCTAGCATCGCGGTGGTTCCGCCAGGCACGACGACGACAACTACCACACCTACAACCACCGGGACAACACCGACCAACACCAACACCATCACCCTGCAACAGCTGGGACATCTTACCGGCGCAGATTATGCCGTCACCTTGCCGAGCTTTACGGCCAACGCCTTGGTAAATGATTCGACTACGAGGATTATTCAGAACCCGGAAGTGCGCTCCGTGGACGGGCAGCCGGCGAAGCTGCGCATCGGCGATAAAGTGCCGATTGCCACCGGAAGCTTTCAGGCAGGCGTTGGCGTTGGGGGAACGGCCGGCACCGGATTTGTGAACCCGTTGGTGAACACACAATTCCAGTATCAAGATGTCGGCGTAAACGTAGACGTCACGCCGCGCATCCATCCGAACCACGACATAAGCATGAAGTTGAGCGTGGAAGTATCTTCCGTTACCGGGCAGTCCCCAATCGGCGGAATCAGCCAGCCGATTATCAGTCAGCGAAAGATAGAACAAGAGATTCGCTTGAAGGAAGGCGAAGCGAACGTTCTGGGCGGTTTGATAACACGAAGCGATACGAAGGGCATTAACGGATGGCCGGGGCTGGCACGCATACCGTTTCTGCGGTACTTCTTCTCCGAGGACACCCGCCAAAGCGAAGATGACGAGATCCTGATCATACTGACACCGCATATCGTTCGGATGCCGGAATGGACGCGCGCGAATTTGCGGCCGCTGTATACCGGCTCGGAATCGCAAGTGCAGGTGCGGCGCGAAGCGGAGGTACGCTCGCCAAATTCCGGACTGCAGCCGACACAACAGGGTGCTGTCAATCCCGGGCAACAGGCCCCGGGTGCGGCAACGGTTCCTCCCGCGCCGGGAGCACCATCAACGGTTCCAAGTGCATTGGGAGCTGCCACAACCGTACCAGGCAGCACAAATGCGGCGCAGATCCGATTTGAGCCGCGCAGCCTATCGCTGAAGGTTGGCCAGACGCAAACGATTGGCGTGGTGGTCGAGAACGTAAACGATTTGTTCTCGATTCCGTTCCTGCTGCAATACAACCCCGCGGTAATCAGCGTGGAAGAAGTGCAGCACGGAGGATTTTTGTCCGGAGGAAACCAGGAGATCGCCATCGTGTGTTCCGGATGCGGAGCGTCAAATCAAAATGACAAACACGGGCAGGCAATTATTTCCGCGACGCGGCAGCCAAACACGGCGGGAGTCAGCGGCACGGGAACGATCATGGGAATCGTTGTAAAGGCGATCGCGCCCGGCAATTCTAGCCTGTCCATCGTGCAAGTGAACGCCAAGGACTCGCAGCAAAAGCCTATTGCGCTGGTAACCGGTGAGGCCACGTTGCAAGTTCAGCCGTAGTTCGTAAGGGTTCGTACTATGCGCACATCTCGCAAAAGTGGCATTCGCGGTGGTCATTCCGAACATGGCATGACCTTACTGGAATTGATTCTGGCTTGCTCGATACTGATGATTCTGGCTTCCGCGGCGCTGCCGATTGCACGCTACACGCTCATTCACAAGAAAGAAGAAGCGCTGCATTATCAGTTGCGGCAGATCAAAGACGCGATCGACCGCTACAAAGACCTGGCCGATTCAAATAAAATTCGCGTAGAAGTAGGGAGCGAGGGATATCCCCCGGATTTGGAGACGTTGGTTAAGGGCGTTAAACTGGGCGCGGGCGACGACAAGAAAATTCGCTTTTTACGCCGTATTCCAGTAGACCCGATGACGGGGCGAGCCGAATGGGGTTTGCGCTGCGTATCGGACGATCCGGACTCAACAAGTTGGTGCGGGAAAAATGTTTTTGACGTGTACTCCAAATCGCAGGCCACGGCGAGCGATGGCACGCGATATGCAGACTGGTAAGAAAATGAGCAATGCGGGAAGCTTCAGCTCGAGGGAATCACAACGGATTACGTTTCCATCGATGCCTCCGGCGAAAGTTAACCGAACGTCTCATAAATTAGCAGGGCGCGGTTTCACGCTCATCGAAATGATGATTGTAATGGCAATCATCATGATCCTGGTTGGCATTGCAGCTGGAATGTACCAGCGTTCCGTGCACCGGGCGCGAGAAGCGACCCTGCGCAGCGATCTTACCGTCATGCGGCAGGCGATCGATCACTACACGCTCGATAAAGAAGCCGCACCTCAGTCGCTAGAGGATTTGGTGAATCCGCAATCGCAGTACCTGCGCGAGATTCCAACAGACCCGGTGACGGGTTCCAAAGACTGGCACGTGGATGTCGGAGATACAGTGATGAGCCCCGACCAGTCAACCACCGGAATCGTCGATGTCCATTCGAACTCGGACAAAGTCTCGCCTTTCGACGGCACACCGTACAACACCTGGTAAAGCGTTCGCCGAGTTACCTTACTCGAACCTTGATGCGAACGCATTTCAGCTGCCGCAGACTAGGTCTCATGCGGTAGCTAGGTTGCGACAGATTTAC
>Ga0210410_10001095_pt1 | contig 26239 bp, 14 predicted proteins | sample IncBWC4MmetaG_FD_161058 | JGI IMG/M metagenome (GOLD analysis project Ga0210410, IMG submission 161058) | Forest soil microbial communities from Barre Woods Harvard Forest LTER site, Petersham, Massachusetts, United States - Inc-BW-C-4-M | ecosystem: Environmental > Terrestrial > Soil >... | reverse complement strand
GCCACCGCCGAGTTTTTCCAGAATCCGGTAATGGGAGACGGTTTGACCGATCATGAGCGGCGCTAACTGAACAGTGCAGCCATGTTAGGGATGTCGAGAGCAGAAGTCAACGTCGTTGGGCCTAAGCTACTTGCACCGGAAAAGAGGTTCCACCCAGCGCCTTACGAGGAGCGAGAGCTAACAAACCAGAATACTCCTGCCGCGACTACATCCGCGGGGAAGTGAGTCGAGGCAGGTGACGCGTGTGACAGAAACCGTGGAGGCACCCTGAACGCTGGTGCTTCCTCTCTAGCGATACGAACTACTTTGTGATGCGCCACACTGTTCCGTAGCCGCCGGTACCGCCGTTTATGGTTGTGCCGTAGATGCGGCCCTTGGGATCCAGGATCAAACCTCCGTAGAGATATTTGCCGTCCGTTCCACCGGTGAAGGCATGGAGGAGGATGAACTTTCCGTTCTTATTGACTTCGAAAGCGGTTCCAAAGCCGGAGGCACCGCCGGTGTTGGTCGTGCCGTAGATGTTTCCGGCCTTGTCCAGAATCACGCCGGCGAGGGGAGATTGTCCGTCTGAGGCACCGGCGAAGTTATGCAGGATTTTTTCGGTGCCGTTTTTACTCACCTTCCACACGACTCCCAAGTTCGAAGTCCCGCATCCTCCGGTGCCGCCGTACATGTTGCCGTGAGCATCCACGGCCGGTGTTCCGTAGGGATAGCAGCCGTCGGTTGTTCCGGCAGTGAAGCTGTGCAAGACGGTCAACTTGCGTTTCGGACTGAGCTTGTAGAGAACTCCTTCATTGGCAGTGCCGCCGTGCGAGGTGACGCTATACAGGTTGCCCTTCGCGTCCATGTAAAAACTCGCGGAGGCGGGCTCGCTGCCGTCGTTGACCGCGCCCGTGAAACTGTGCAGCACGGTTTCCTTACCGGCCTTGCTGATCTTGAAGACCACTCCGAGGTTGGCCTTGCCGCCGCTTTCGGTGGTGCCATACAGATTGCCCGCTTTGTCGCGAAACAAACCACCGTAGGGAAGTGCGCCGTCAGCGCCCCCGGTGAAGCTGTGCAGCACGGTCTCGGTGCCGGTCACACTCAGCTGGAAGACCACTCCGAGGCCGGCAGTGCCGCCATATTGGGTTGTGCCATAAAGATTGCCGGCTGCGTCCCGAACCAACGGTGCGTAGGGATATTGCCCGTCGGTACAAGCGCTGAGCGAGCAGAAGTTGTACAGCACGGTCTCCTGGCCCGTCTTACTAACTTTGAACACGACTCCCGCGAAAGCGGCGCCGGCGTAGTCGGTAGTGCCATAAAGATTGCCGGCCGCGTCTCGGATCACAGCGGGGAATGGGTCTCCGCCGTCTGCCGCGCCGGTGAAGCTGTACAGCGCCTTTAGAGTTTGCGCTGGCGCGGGTTGAGTTGCGCATAGCATGAGCAAGCCTGCGAAGGCCAGAATGGCGGTTATTCTAGAAATCCGCTGTTGTAATATCTTGGTCGACATGGTTCTCCATTTGATCGCGAGTGACTTTGAAGCGCAGAAATCGTAGCACGGAAGCGAGCCATCGTCAGAAGTATTTCATTGATGAAAAGTGTTGCAGACTCAGCGCAATTGGATGCGTTTTAGCTATGGGCTTTCAATCCGCGGAGACTGCCTAGCAGCTGAGCCTTGTTGTGAAGAACTGGTACCTAGTTTCACTCGCGCTAAACCTGCGACGCGGAAATGAGGGGTGACGCGCCGTGGTGGGAAAAAGTCGTCAACGCGTATGGCTTATTCATCACTATATTCGTATGCTTCTCTCTGTCTGGTGCTTGGCTACCGCAGATTCCGTCGTAAGGGCCATTCCCCTCAAAAAAGACTAAAATCTCGATTGGCGTAACATCGCCATTACAGTCATTGACTGTAGGTTGTAAGTGTTGCCGCGCCAGGGGTCGTCCCGCCGCCGCAAATGAACGTGTGTCTACTTCAACCCTTCGACCAAATACAGATCGGAGAGCGTCCGGTGATATCCGTACACGAAACTCTTGCCATCGGGTGTCATGAGAATGGGGCCGAGGGTTTCAATTCCGGCAGGATCGATAGGCATCAGTTCTTTCCACAGCGATCTTTTTCCCGTGGACAACTCGACCCGGTAGACTCGCGCCGGTACCTCTCCGGGCTGATACGTGTAGAGCGCACTCCCGTCCGCTGTCCAGGTGATGGGTTCTTCCCCGGGCAGGAGGCCGGAGAGCGCATGCAGTTCGCCGCCAGCTACCGGGCACAAAAATGCTTTCTGGCCGGGACCGATCGCCGCCACTCGCTGACCGTCTCCCGAAACCGCGAAAGCCATGGCCAGCATACCCTCGGGAGCGATCGCCTGGGCCGCACCCCCGCGAATGTCCTGCACGTAAAGCCGGGCGCCCTTGCCCGGTTCATTCCCGGAAAAAACTATCCGCTGGGAGTCAGGCAGCCAGCGTGCCCAGATGTGATTGATGTTGTCATTGGTCAGCGCTTTAGATTCGCCTGCCTTGGTCGGCAATAAGGAAAACTGCGCAGGCGAACCCGGAGGTTGCGCGATTACCCACTTCTGGTCGGGAGACAGCGCAACCGCAGTGCCTTCCCCGAGGCGAACCCCTGCGGATCCGTCGGTCCCGCGGAGATACACAGCGTAAGTCCATCCTCCACTGCCGTGACTCAAGACCGCGCCTTCGCCTTCTTCATCGAACAGCAAGGTCTTGCCGTCGGTCGAAAGATCGGCGGGATAGGAGTAATCGAGCCAGGAAAGATCACGCTCTTTCGTCTGGTCGCTGGACGTCCCGACTAGTTCTCGCCGCCAACTGGCTCGGGTCAACAGCACGCGCCCATCCCGCCAGATGTCGAGCAGCGTCAGCGTCCCCGGCATCCGCGCCACCAGCCGTTCCCGTCCGGAGAGCGACACTGCATAAAGCGCGCGATCGATGCCGATGCGCGTGGCTGTAAACCATATCTCTTCGCCGTTTCGCGACCAAGTCATCCCTTGCAAGCTCAGCCAGTTGTTGGAGAGAATCCGCACGTGTCCGCCGCTGTCGACCACGGTCACCGCTCCGCTGTCGTCTCCCTGGATCGGGTGGTCCAGAAAAGCGACCTCGTCCCCCTTGGGAGAGATTCGCGGATGGCTGATCCAACCTCCGGTCTCGAACAACACTTTTCCCACCGGATACTCCAGCCGGTTGCGGCCACCAAGATCACGCACCACTGCCAGAGTGTTGCCGTCGGGCGCCCAGTCTGCCCATTGAACATTCTCCAGAACTTCACGCGGAGCTCCGCCCACCAGCGGAGCGCGAGCCAGAGTCCCGACGTTGACCCATGTCCCCACTGCGTTGCTGGCCAGCGCGACCGCCATTTCTCCAGCCGAGGAGACGGCCAGAAGCTGGGCGCGGCTCAGTCCGAGTGAACGAGACTCGGGCGCCTCCGGACGCGTGGTAAACACTTCGATCGGATTGCCCTGCCAAGCCGCACTATAGAGGATGGTCTGCCCATCAGGGCCAAATCTGGCAGAGCGAATCGAGCCCCGGCGAAAGGTGAGCTGGCGATACATGGGAGGAGGCGGCGCCTGCTGCCACAGGTTTTTTCCAAGCAACCCACCCGCCGCGAAGACGGCAAGGAATCCCGCGGTGAGCCAAGCCGCTGCCAGCAATCTTTTTTGCTTCGGCGTCTTCGGTTCCGGGAGTGTTGCTGTGCGATCGGTCGCGGCAGTATAAGTGCCGGGCGCCGAGGAAGCCCGTTGTTTCACGCGCTTGAGGTCGGTGCGCATCTCGGCGGCAGACTGGTAGCGCAGATCGAGATCTTTCTCCAGCGCCTTGTCGATGACTTCCCCAAGTTTAGGAGGCAGTTGCGGATTCAGTTGTACAGGCGCCGTCGGCGCCCGGTTCAGTATGCCGTCAAATATCACTCCTGAAGTGTTCCCCGAAAAAGGTTGCCGGCCGGTGGACATTTCGTAAAGGGTGACTCCGAATGAGAACAGATCGGAGCGCGCGTCCAGTTCCTCACCGCGCGCCTGCTCTGGCGACATATACGCCACCGTGCCCACGGCCGACCCTGGGCTGGTGAGTTGATTGTGGGAGACTGCCGTGGCGGCGTCGGGTTCAGCGTCCGTCTTGTTCTTATCCCAGAGCTTGGCCAGACCGAAATCCAGTACTTTTATTTGGCCGCGCGGAGTTACGAAAAGATTGGCTGGTTTGATGTCGCGATGGATGATTCCCTTGGCATGAGCCGCATCCAGAGCGTCGGCGATCTGAATTCCGAACTCCAGTACCTGGTCGACCTTCAGCGGCCTGCCCTCGATGCGATGCTTCAGGGTCTCGCCCTCGAGCAGTTCCATGGCAATGAACGCCTGACCGTCCTGTTCGCCGATGTCGTGAATGGTGCAGATGTTGGGATGATTCAGCGCCGAAGCCGACTGGGCCTCGCGCTGAAAGCGGATGAGGGCCTGAGGGTCCCGCGCCACTTCCGCGGGCAAGAACTTGAGGGCAACGAAACGATGCAGCCGGGTATCTTCGGCCTTGTAGACCACACCCATCCCGCCGCCGCCGAGTTTTTCCAGAATCCGGTAATGGGAGACGGTTTGACCGATCATGAGCGGCGCGTTAACTGAACAGTGCAGCCATGTTAGGGATGTCGGAAGCAGAAGTCAACGCCGTCCCCGACCTGGTGAACCTTTCACCTCGATGCTGCTGGTCTCCCGGTGCTAACCAAATTCGTTTGCCTCCGTCTGATAAAAAGTGCCTCCTCTTGACAATCTAGAGTAGAGCGCGTTAGGTTGATAGTTCCTCTTGATTGGCTAGAGGAGAGCATTGATGACATCCAAAAACATCGATTTAGTGCAGGGCACGCTGGACATGCTGATCCTGAAAACCCTGGCGCTTGAACCCATGCACGGCTATGGCATCGCAATCCGGATCGAGCAGATCAGCAAAGGAGTATTCCAGGTGAATCCCGGCTCGCTGTTCCCGGCCTTTCGGCGCCTGGAGCGCTCAGGCTGGATCAAGAGCGAGTGGCAGGCAACAGAAAACAATCGCCGCGCCAAGTACTACATTCTTACGGCTGCGGGACGCAGAAAGCTGGAGACGGAGACTCAGGAATGGGGCCGACAAATTGCCGCGATCGCCAGAATCCTGGAAGCGTGAAAAGGTAAGCGATGGTGTTGTTTCGACAACTCGCTCAGGGTGTCCGCGCGCTGGTTTGGAAAAAGCACGTGGCAGATGAACTGGAAGAGGAACTGCACGCCTTTATCGCAGCTGCCGTTGAGCAAAAAATGCGATTGGGGATGACTCGCGAAGAGGCTCTGCGGGCCGCGCGAGTTGAGGTCGGCAGCGTGGCGGCGATCAAGGACAACGTCCATGACACAGGTTGGGAATCGATTGTGGAAGCCGTCTGGCAGGACGTTCATTATGCCCTGAGATGGTTGCGCAGGAGTCCCGGCTTTACTGCGGTCGCGATTCTGACCCTGGCCCTGGGAGTCGGGGCCAACACGGCGATTTTCAGCATCGTGAATTCTGTATTGTTGCGCCCGCTTCCGTACCGCGACCCCGACCGTCTGGTGCGAATCTTCTTTAACGAGCCAGGCGTTGGACTGCGCGACGTTACGTTTTCCAAGCCCGAACTGGACGATCTCACCAACCGCTCTGGTGTATTTGAAAATGTGAGCGCGATCGGCGGCGGGAGCGCGAATTTGACCGGCGTCAAACAGCCGGAGCGTCTCGAGTTCGTCCTCATCGGTTTCGACTATTTCACCATGCTGGGTGCGACCCCGCAGATAGGGCGGTTGTATGGCCCGCAGGACGTCGTGCCGGGTTTCTCGCCCAATGTCGTAATCAGCGACGCTTTGTGGCGGCGTGACTTTGGCGCCGATCCCAACGCTCTCGGCCGCACCTTCAGGTTCGACGGCGATCCGGCCACCATCGTTGGCGTCCTTCCTCCGGGATTTCGCCATCCCGGGCCGACGGTGTCTGGCGACGTGCAGGTATGGGCTGCCGCCGGATTCAGCGCCGATCCTTTTCCCAAGCCAAACCGTAGCAACAACACGCTCAACGCGGGAACCATCGGACGACTGAAGCCGGGAATGACGCTGGCCCAGGCTCAAGCCCGGCTCACTGCCATGGCCGCCCAGATTCGGAAAGACTTTCCCACTGATTATCCTGCGCAAGCCCAGTGGACGATTGAGATTCAGCCGTTGCAGGAATTTATGGTGGGCAATGTTCGGCCCATGTTGATCGTCATGCTCGGTGCGGTGATCTTAATCGTTTTCATTGTGTCGTTGAACATTGCCAATCTTCTGTTGGCGCGCGCTTCCGGACGGCAACAAGAGATGGCGGTGCGGTTGGCGCTAGGGGCGAGCCGTGGGCGGATGATTCGTCAACTGCTGACCGAATCGCTGCTTCTGTCGTTGATTGGAGGTCTCGCCGGGATAGCAACGGCATTTGCTACTTTAGATTTCATTTTGCGGTTTGTGCCCGCGAGTATTCCCCGGCTGAGCGAAGTGAGGATCGATGGGGTTGTACTCGCCTTCGCCCTGCTGATTTCGCTTCTTACCGGCCTGGTTTTTGGGCTGGCCCCGGCACTTCATTCCTTGAAAGTCGAAATCTCTTTGGCAATTCGTGAAGGCGGTCGAGGCTCCGGACACAGCAGCAAGACCGGCCGCCTGCGCGATGTCCTAATCGTCTCCGAACTGGCATTTGCCGTCGTCCTGATGGTGGGCGCCGGTTTGCTGTTGCGTACTTTGCGCGATTTGTTGCGGGAAAATCCGGGTTTCAATCCAACCCAGGTCGTCGCCGCCAAGGTGTGGCTGCCGGTTCCGGACGATCCCAAAGAAGATCCATACCGCGGCATCACTCCCAAAGCTGCTTTTGACCGGGAGTTGCTGCGGCGCCTGAAGACGATTCCGGGAGTTGAACTGGCCGCCATCACCACAGATCTACCGACCACCAGTCACAGCCTGAATGATCCTTCAGGGAATGAGGCGCTGTCGATTGAAGATCGTCCGGTCGAGTCTTCAGAGGATCTGCGCGCCGAGAGAGTCCGGATCAGCCCCGACTATTTCAAGCTGATGCAGTCGCCGCTGGTGCGCGGCCGTTCCTTCTCTGAAGGCGACGAGGACGGCAAGCAGCCCGTGGTCATCATCGACGAGACCACCGCGCGCAAATATTGGCCGGGACGCGATCCCGTGGGTCGCCGAATTCGATTCGGCCAGGATCCCACCCGGCCGTGGATGACCATCGTGGGCATCGTTAAAGACATCAAGAGTGACGGGCTCGACATCGATGGCGTCCCCCACATCTACGTGTCCATTTATCAAAACCCCTGGGGAGCCCAAAGCGTGGTCTTGCGAACGTCGTTGCCAGCGAGCGTCCTTGAGTCGCAGATTCGACATGAGGTTCAGACCATCGATCCCGGCCTGCCGGTGTATGGTGTTTCTTCGATGAACGATGTGCTCGATGCGTCACTGGCTTCGCGCCGTTTCTCTGCCCAGCTTGTGGGCGGATTTGCCGGACTGGCGCTGGCGCTGGCATCCATCGGAATTTATGGCTTGTTGGCTTACATGGTCAGCCAGAGGGCGCGTGAGATCGCTCTGCGGATGGCCTTGGGGGCCAGCCGGAACAATGTTCTGAAACTGTTCCTGCAAAAAGGAGTCGCGCTTGCCGCTATCGGAATCGCGTCGGGCGTGGCGTTCTCTGCTTCCGCCGCTTCATTGATGGGCAGCTTGCTTTATGGCGTGCGTCCGCATGATCCGACTGTTTTTCTGGCCGTACCGTTGCTTTTGTTTGCCGTTGCCGTTGTGGCGAGCTACCTCCCAGCTCGCCGCGCCACGAAGGTGGATCCAATGATTGCCCTTCGCGAGGCCTGAATTCTAACGTCGGAGTTTCCCAGTCCGGAGGATCAAGTCGTATGCGCAAGTTACTCACGCGGTGGACTTCACTATTTTACGTTCTGTTCTCAGTCGCGCAGCTCGCCGCCCAATCGTCTACTCAGGCGACGCTGGTAAAAGCTGGCCGCCTGCTCGACCCGCGCACCGGGAATGTGCTTTCGCCCGCGGCGGTCCTGATTGAAGACGGCAAGATCAAGGAAGTTGGTCCGCCTTCGCGATTGCAGTCGAATGCCCCGGCCGGCGTCCAGATCATCGACTTGGGCAGCGCAACCTTGCTGCCCGGACTGATTGACAGTCACACCCATCTGCTTATCGACGTAACTGTGCCGCCAGAAGCGGAGAGCGCGCGCCGTTGGAACGGCGACTATGCTCCGGGGCAATTGCTGGCGATCGTCGAATCGCCAAGTAAACGCGTGCTGCTGGGCGCGCAGATGGCTCGTGAAGACCTGGAAAGTGGTTTCACTACCGTACGAAATCTTGGGCACTCCGGCATTGATGGCGATGTCGCGCTGCGGGACGCCATCAACGCCCATCGCGTCCCCGGCCCGAGAATACTCGGCTGTGGCCGTAAACTTATCACCCCAGGTTCTTACTTGCAAAGTTTAAATCCCGCTCTCGCCGAATCCATCATGCGGCAGGAATTTTTCCAGATAGAAGGCCCGGACTCAGCGCGGCAGGCAGTGCGTGAGAATCTCTTCTACGATGTCAACGTTATTAAGGTTACGGTCGACGACGACCTGACAGCGACGGAAATGACGGCGATCGTCGAAGAAGCTCACCGCGAGCACGTGAAGGTTGCCACTCACGCCGTCAGCGTAGGCGCCATCCAAACGGCGATTGATGGGGGCGTGGACTCTATCGAGCATGGCAACGATGTAACCGACGAGCAATTGAAGGCCATGCGCGACAAGGGAATCTTCATCGACATTACGCCAACTTTTTGGGGCGGTTTTTTTAAAAAGATTGCTGAGCCGACAATCGTGATGTCCCCTGCGATGAAATCTGAGCTGGCTGCCTCCGATGACCGAAGGCGGCAGAAGGTGGCGAGTTTCACCCAGCGGGTGTTGAAGTCGGGAGTGAAGTTTGCCGCCGGATCCGACATGAGCTGGTTTTATCCCGGAAAGACACGCGGCCAAGCCAGTGCCACGATGTTTGCCAATCTACATGACGCGGGAATGCCTCCACTTGACATCCTTCGCGCGGTCACCACCAACGCTGCAGAAATGTTGGGCTGGCAAGACCGCGTGGGCGCGGTTGAGCCCGGGAAATTTGCCGACCTCGTCGCCGTTGCTGGAGATCCGATCGCTGACATTACTGAACTGGAACGAGTTCGATTCGTGATGAAGGACGGCCAGGTCGTCAAGAATGACCTTGCATCGCATTGATGCGCAAGCTCCGGTAGGCGGGTAACTGCCGAATGGATGGCAACGTGTCTTTCGTTCAACAGTCATTTCCGAGGAGCGCTACAGATTCTTGGGTTCAAACAAATTGAGGAGAGTCGCTCGAAATGAAGCGAATACGAACCTTCCTGCCGCTGGCATTACTCATCTTTACCGCCTTGGGACAGGGCGCGAACAGCGCTGCAGCCGCGAGCGCCTCTCAGGCGCAAGCAGCACCGGCTTCTCGGGTACTTGACCTGAAGGCCTCCGACGGCACCATCCTCAAGGCCAGCTACTTTGAAGCGGCAAAGCCCGGGCCCGGTGTGCTGCTGCTGCATCAGGGCAACCGCCAGCGCAAGACGTGGGACGATCTGGCCGCTCAACTGGCAGCGGCCGGAATCCACACCCTTACCTTCGATTTGCGCGGATTTGGCGAAAGCGGCGGCACGCCTCATAAGCAGCTGTCGCGCAAAGAGTTTTACCGAATAGAGAAGCAGACATGGCCCAGCGACATTGACACGGCATTTCAATATTTGGTTTCGCAGCCCGGCGTCACCAGAGATGTGATCGGCATAGGAGGAGCCGGATTTGAGGGTGTTGACAATTCCGTCCACACGGCCATCCGGCATTCCGCCGCGGTGAAATCGCTGGTATTGCTTTCCGGAGAGACCTTCCTGCCTGGCCTGCAATTCCTGCGGCAAGCGTCGCAACTGCCCGGGCTGTTCGTCGTGGCCGACGAAGACGAATACCCTCCGACGGTCGAAGCGATGGAGTTGCTCTACTCCACTTCCTCCAGTCCGGGTAAAAAGTTTGTGCACTATGCGGGCACTGAGCCGCCCTGGAATGGGGATGAAGACGTGTATGAAGCCCCCCTTCCCAGCGGCCACGGAACCGACCTGTTCAAGGTTCACCCCGAGTTGCCCGGCATGATCGCGGATTGGTTTGTGACCACGCTGATCAAGACACCAGGGCAGGCGCCAGTCGACGACAGTAGTGAAGCAAGGTTGCCGTTTGTGTCAATCGTCAACCAGATCGAAAGCGCTGGTGGACTTGCTCAGGTCAGGCAGCAACTGATGGAAGCTCGGCGGAGGGATCCCAAGGCGCAGTTGTGGCCGGAAGCGATTCTTCGCATCATGGGATACGACCATTTGCGAGTGGGCGATCCGAAGCCAGCGGTCGAGATCATGAAGCTCAACCTCACCGCTTATCCGGATTCGGCGGACGCAAACGATAGTCTTGGCGACGCGTACTTGGCAAACGGCGAGAAAGATCTGGCCCGGCAGTACGCCGAAAAGGCGCTAGCCTTGCTGGCTTCCGATACCGAGGATTCGGAAGCCCGGCGCAAGGTGATTCGCGACAGCGCGCAACAGAAGGTTGATCAGCTAGGTGAAAAGCAGCGATAGGACGGGCGAGGACGCCCGTCCTCCATTTCTATTTTGGTTTCTCAAACAGCTTGGGATCGACTGTGGGATTGAGCTGGATCGAGGTGTACGTTACCGTACTCGAATCCTTTCCGTCCTGTTTGTTCCGGTGCACGTAAGGGAAGGTCAGACCGTCTGCGGTTCTCCAGTCGCTTAGTTCAGTCTCGCCCTGAAAAGGGCCGGACTGTCCCATCCCTTTATACTTCTCGCGCAGAATACGGCCGGTGTTGGGATCGACGTACCAGCGAATCCAGGGGACGGCGCCGCCAACGTCGAGCACGGCGGCCTCAACGTCGCCGACCTTTTCGGTTCCCGCGGCGGTAAACGTAATCGTGCGGTCGTTCACATGCTGGACGAGATACACAGGGTCGTGATGAATCTGGGTCAACGTGTCAGCCTTTTGTTCCGCCGGCAGGTCGCGCACGCCACGGCCCTCGGCGGACATAAACCCCGCATCGGGGGAGACGACGATGGTCATGGTTCCTTGAGGAGTCGGAATGCTCACGTGCATGCGATCAGGAAACACGATGGTCACTTCGATCGGCGTGGCGGCGGGATCTCCGGGATCGCTTTCGGTAAAGTTCGCGCGCAGGGACTTTACCGGTTGCAGCTTGTCCATGCCCATCGCATGGGCCACCCTTTCGGCTAATGCCTTTCCTTCCGGATTCGAGGCCGAAGGCTTGGCTGGTGCCTCTTCTTTCTGGCCTTTCTCGCCGGGCGGCGGGGGAATGGTGATATCCACGTTGGTGACAGCGCCGAGAGCGGACAGCGGCTTGTCGAACTCGGCAGTGTTGCCTACGACGAGCACTGCGAGTTTGTCTCTGTGCAAGTACTTAACGGCGACGCGGGCTACATCTTCCTTGCCAACTTTTTCGATCCCGGCGCGATAGCGTTCCAGGTAGTCCGCGGGGTATCCGTAGAATTCGTACGCCATGCGCTCGCGAAGGACTTTCTCCGGTGAATCAAAGTTGAAGACGAATGAGTTGAGGATCGAATCCTTGGCGCGCTTGATTTCTTCATCCGAAATCGGATTCCTGGCTACATCATCGATCTCTTTGTAAAGAGCCTGGATGGATTGCACGGTGCTTGCGCTCTTTGTGCTCATCGAAATGCGCACGATCCCGAGATGATCAAACGCCGAGCCCACACCGCCGCCGACACCGTATGCCAATCCCTGGGCGGTGCGGATGCTCTTGAACAAGCGTGACGAAAAGCCGCCCCCAAAAGCCTCATTGAAGACTTGAACAGCGTAGAAATCCGGGTTGTCACGACGGATGCCGAGATCGGTCATCTGAATGGAACTCTGGTTTACATCTTCCTTCGGAATCAGGTAGTAGCCCGCTTTGGCAGGCTGGAACTCGATCCTGTCCTCTTTTTCGGGCGGACCCTTGAGCCAATCGCCGAAAGCCTGGCGGAGCTTCGCTTCCATCGTGGCCGAATCGAAGTCACCGACGATTCCCATAATTATGTTGGTGGGATTTACGTGGGCGTGATGCCAATCGAGCATATCCTGCCGGGTGATGGCGGCCACCGTAGCATATTCGGGTTCGCGGGTGTAGGGATTGTTTGCGCCGTAGGCTAATTTGGTTGACTCGCGAGACGCGATTGCGCCGACATCATCATTGCGGCGGGAGATGGAGTCGTCCATCTCTTTCTGCGCCAGGTCGATTTTGTCGGCGCGGAATTCGGGGTTGCGCAACAGATCGTCGAAGGCTTTGAACACGTCGTCGAAATCGCCCTTCAGGCACGACCACGAAATCGTGGTCGAGTCCGCGTGGCTGTTGGTCTCAACTTTGGCGGCGCGAGCTTCGAGGTAATCGTCGAACTGGTCGCCGGTTTGGGCTTTGGTTCCGCCGGTGCGCCAGACTTCGCCGTAAATATCCAGCATCCCGGTTTTGTTCGCAGGCTCAGAGCGCGAGCCGCCGCGAATGCGCGCGACGCCATCAATCAGAGGAAGTTCATGATCTTCCTGAAGAAAGATCACCATCCCATTCGGGAGTTGAATACGTTTGGGTTCCTGCGGGTGAAATGCAGGCAGGGGCGGAATCGCGATCTGCTGCCAATCGGCGGTTTGGGCGCTGGCTCGCGGAATCGCACTGGCAAAAATTACGACCGATAGGAGAATGACCTGACGCTTCATTGCGCACCCCCTTTTTGGTCGGCGGCGGGGGCCGCGGTCTTGGTCTCTATAATTCCCACGGTGCGGTTGGTGGGAACAAAAGTTTGATTGGCCACACGGCGAATGTCCGCCTTGGTGACTTTGTCAATGCGGTCGACCGAGCGAAACAGTTCGCGCCAGTCGTCGTAGCGGGCCTGGTACAAAGCCAGGCTGGAGGCCAGGCCTTCGTTGCTGCCCAGGCCGCGAATCAGGTTGGCCTTGGCCCGCGTCTTGATCATCTTCAGTTCCTCGTCGCTGATGTCTTCTTTCTTCAGCCTGTCGATCTCGGCATGGACGGCGTCCGCCATTTCGTCAGGCTTATGGCCGGGAAGCGGGAACGCGTAGAAGGCAAAAAGGTGCGGATACTTGTTGCCCGGCAGTCCGGTGAAGCCCGCTGAAAACGATGCGATCTTCTTGTCACGCACCAGCGCTCGATAGAGTCTCGAAGTGCGGCCCTCGGACATCAGGTCGGCAATCGCGTCATAAACGGCATCGTCCGTGCTGCGGTAGTCGGGCCGATGATAGCCCTCAAGGTAGAGGGGTTGCGACATTTCTTGAAGCACGACGCGCCGCTCGGAGTTCTGCGGCGGCTCAGTAGTGGTACGTTCATCGGGCCGAGGGCGCGAGGGCAACCGTCCTAAATATTTTTCAAGGATGGGCATCGTCTCCGATGCTTTGACGTCGCCTACCACCGTCACCACCATGTTCGATGGAATGTAGTACTTGTCGAAAAAGTGTTGCGCGTCGGTGGCGGAAAACGAATTCAAGTCCGACATCCAGCCGATAGTCGGCCGATGATAGGGATGCGCCTGGTAGGCCGCGGTGGTGAATTGTTCCAGCAACCGCCCGATCGGGTTGCTGTCGGTACGCATGCGACGCTCCTCGATCACCACGTTCCGCTCTTTGTAGAATTCGCGCATCACCGGGTGCAGGAAGCGCTCGGACTCCAGATAGGCCCACAGCTCCAGCCGGTTTTCGGGGAACGAGTAATAATAGTTGGTCTCATCGAGGTTGGTATTGGCGTTCAAGTCCTCGCCGCCGTTGCTCTCGACGATCTGGGGAAATTCGTTAGGCTTAACGTACTTGTTGGCTTCGGTCGTGGCATCGGTCCAGGTCTTTTCCAGGTCCTTCAGTTTCTTCTCGTCCCGGCCGACGGGCTTATCGCGCTCCGCGATGTATGCCGCATATGCCTGCTCCACCTTCTCCAGCTCAACTTTTTCAGCGGCGTAGTCGGTGGTGCCGATCTTGTCAGTGCCTTTGAACGCCATGTGCTCAAACATATGCGCCAAGCCGGTCTCGCCCTGAGGGTCCTGTACCGAACCGGCATCCACGTGGGTGAAGAAAGAAAACACGGGCGCTTCAGCACGCTCGCAGATCACGACGGTCAACCCGTTCTCCAGTTTCCTGACCGTGATGCGCTTCTCGAACGAAGCAACATCCTGTGCGGCGGCCAGCGCGGCGAGTATCACTACGGCAGCAAGCGGTTTGAGAGCGCGGTAGTAGCTCATAGAACCTCCATGAGGTTGGACGTGAATGAAGGGCAGAAGTTTGAAATTACGTGGCGGAAGGGGAAGTTGTCAAACCTGGTCGTTGGCCGGTAGCCGTTAGCCCAAGGTGCGCCTGGGTCTCCTTTGATTCAATCGCGTAACGCGGTAAACTTCGCGCAACACGGTGGGAACGAAAGCGGATGAGCAAACCACAGGTAGTCGAGATCGAAGGCAAACATCTGAGCTTGACCAATTTGGACAAGGTCTTGTACCCCGTAACCGGGTTTACCAAGGGACAGGTGATCGATTACTATGCGCGCATCGCGCCCGTCCTGGTGCCGCATCTGGCGGGGCGTCCGCTGACCTTGAAGCGCTATCCCGAGGGAGTGGATAAAGAATATTTCTTCGAGAAGAACGCGACCAAACATCGGCCGGATTGGGTGAAGACCGCGCCCATCTGGAGCGGAGGAAACCAGCGCAACATAAATTACATTATGGCGGACGACCTGCCGACGCTCATCTGGATCGCGAATCTCGCTTCCATCGAACTGCATCCCTCGCTGTCGCTGGCCAACGATATTCTGTGCCCGCGCAGCATGGTCTTCGATCTTGATCCCGGAGAGCCGGCGAATGTCGTGCAATGTTGCCAGGTGGGGATGTGGCTGCGCGATATTTTCGAGCATTTCGGATTGCAGAGTTTTCCCAAGACCTCCGGCTCCAAGGGCCTGCAAATCTATGTTCCGCTGAACACGCCCACGAATTACGAGGTCACGAAAACGTTCGCCCACGCGCTTGCCCGATTGTTGGAGAACGAGCATCGGGAACTCGTCGTCTCTGACATGAAGAAGCAGTTGCGTGTGGGCAAAGTGTTTGTCGACTGGAGCCAGAATGATGACCACAAGACTACAGTGAGCGTGTATTCGCTGCGGGCGCGCGAGCAGCCTACTGTCTCCACTCCGGTGAAATGGGAGGAGGTGGCGCAGGCGCTGAAGAAAAAAGATGCCAGTTGGTTGGTGTTTGAAGCAGGCCAAGTTCTCGACCGCGTGCGAGAAATGGGAGACTTGTTTGGGCCATTGCTCACGCTCAAACAGAGGCTGCCGAAGCTGGCAGGAATTGCGGAAACCGCGTCGCAGGTTGCGGAAGAGGGGCTGGAATTGGCCGCGCAGGCAGAGAACACGTCGAAAGCAAAGAAGAAGCGCTCCACCACGAGCAGCAAGCGCCGGAAGGTATAATCCGGCTGATCCTTAACTTTGTCGAGACTTGGGCGGAGCAAACCATGGCGCAACTCTATGCCGGCACGTCGGGGTGGGCTTATCCAAGCTGGAAGCCTGATTTTTATCCCGCCAAACTTGCTCAGGCAAAATTTCTTCAGTACTACGCCACACAATTGAATGCGGTCGAAGTCAACTTTACGTTTCGCCAATTGCTAAAAGAGACTACGGCCCAGAAGTGGATCGAGGCCACACCCGCGGGATTCCGCCTTAGCATCAAGGCTCATCAAGTCATAACGCACATCAAACGGCTCAAGAATACCGAAGATTTCATTCCGCGCTTCTTGAGCACGATCGAGCCACTGGCGCGCGCGGAAAAGCTGGGGCCACTGTTATTCCAGTTGCCACCGAACCTGAAGGCGGACGCCAAGCTTTTGGAAGATTTTCTCGCCGCGCTCCCGCGCGCGGTTCCTTCGGCGTTTGAGTTCCGGCATGCGTCATGGTTCACGGACGAGATTTTTTCTCTGCTCAAGGGCGCCAATCGCGCGCTTTGTATAGCTGAAACCGAAGAGCGGAACACGCCCGATGTGGTGACTGCCGATTTCTGTTACTACCGCTACCGGAAACCGAGCTACACGCCGGATGAACGGCGCGCCATGGTGGAACGTATTCGTGAACACCTGGGTCATGGGCGGAACGTGTTTGCATATTTCAAGCATGAGGAAACGCCTGAGGGCGCGATTTATGCGGTGGAGGTATTGAAGGAAGTAAATCAGACGTAGCGAGCCGGATTCTCGCCGCACCGAGGTCATTACTTCCCTCAATGTGCGATAACGCTCATACTTTGCCTGTGCCTTCGGTAGCGAATTCGCGCGTAGTGTCTGGATTTCTCGATTATCTGAAAATTGAGAAGGGGCTGGCGCCGCTCACCGTCGCTGCGTATTCGACCGATGTCGGTCAATTCACTGGTTTCCTGGGGAAACGCAAGCGCACGTTGCTGAACGCGCGCCGTGACGAGGTGCGCGATTTCATTCAGGAACTGTTCGCCAACTCGGTCGATGGACGATCGGTAGGAAGAAAGCTCTCCGCGTTACGCCATTTGTATCGTTATCTGCTGCTCGACAAGTTGATCGAACACGATCCTACGTTGAATATTGACTCTCCGAAACAGTGGAAGGTGTTGCCCAAGTCGTTGGCACGCGACGAGATGGATACCCTCCTGCGTGGTCCGCGGGCAGGTTCAGGGAACGAACAGGCCGACGCGCTTGCCCTCCGCAATCGGACCATGCTGGAGGTTTTTTATGCGGGAGCGCTGCGCGTTTCAGAGATCGTCGCAGTCAAACTGGAAGACTTGAAGCTCGACCTCGGCTACGTGCTGGTGCGCGGCAAGGGTGATAAGGAACGGATCGTGCCTCTGGGAAAATCGGCTCAGGAAATACTTGCCGATTACATGAAGCATGCGCGGCCGGTGCTGGCGGGCGAGCGCACATCACCGCTTTTGTTTCTCGGCCGCGGAGCCGGCAAGCTGACTCGGCAGCGCGTCTGGCAGATCGTGCGCGCGGCTTCGTCGAGCATTGGACGCAATGCCAGTCCGCACATGTTGCGCCATAGCTGCGCCACGCACATGGTCGAAAATGGCGCGGACCTGCGCACGGTTCAGACCATTCTTGGGCACTCCGACATTGCCACCACGCAGGTCTATACCCATCTGGCGCTTGATCGGCTGAAGAGCGTGTACCAGAAACATCACCCGCGGGCGAAGGCGAGATAGAGCGATTTTTCACCACAGAGTCACAGAGAAAGCAGAATTTATTTTCTGTGTCTCTGTGACTCTGTGGTGAGATTGGGCTGGCGCTATGATGAACAAAGAGAACCGCACTCACGTCGAGGAGGCCATTGCTAAGTTTCTCCAATCACTGCGCCAGCGCAATGCCTCCGTTCACACCCTTAAAGCCTACACCGGCGACTTGGATAACTTTGCTGCGTACGTGGGCTCGCGGAATTGGCGAAGCATTGATCATGTGACCATCCGCGGATTCCTTTCTCATCTCTACGAAAAAAATCTTGGCAAGACCTCGGTCGCGCGCGCGTTGGCTGCGGTTCGTTCGTTCTATCGCTGGCTGGCGCAGGAAGGAGTGGTCGAACAGAATCCTGCCGCGCTGGTTTCCACGCCAAAGCTTCCCAAGAAACTGCCGCGCGTCCCGACGATCGAGGAAATGAACACCGTGCTCGATGGCCAGATGCCCGAGGTAGCGTCGTTTCCTGAGCGTGACCGGATCATGTTCGAATTGCTTTACGGGTGCGGCATCCGCAATTCGGAATTGATCGGCATCAATCTCGACGATATCCGCTTGAGTTCCGAAGCCATTCTTATTCGCGGGAAAGGCAAGAAGGAACGCTACGTGCCCTTCGGGGATTCGGTGAAAGCCGCGCTTGCTGGATATTTGCCATCGCGTGGGCAAGTGTTGGCTGAGCGCAAGAAGAATACCGCTGCGCTGATGATCAATCAGCGAGGCGGGCGGCTTACAACGCGCAGTGTGGGACGCATCATCAAGAAGATTGCAGTTGCCAAGGGGTTGTCCCCGGACGTGCATCCGCACACTCTGCGTCATGCCTTCGGCACGCACATGCTCGAGGAGGGGGCCGACCTGCGCTCCATTCAGGAGATGCTCGGCCACGAGCGCCTTTCGACGACCCAACGCTATACACAACTTTCGATGAAGCATGTACTCCAGGTTTACGACCAGACACACCCGCGAGCCAAGTGACGCAACCATCGCTGTAGAGACGTTACTTGCAACGCCTGGCTTGCGGAGTCTGCCGGCAGAAACGTAGCCAAGCTACGTTTTTAGAGAGCGCGTCCGCAACTGCTCCCACATCTCCACCACACGCCGCCTTAGTTCGCCAGTGAGTCTTTCATAAGCCGCTTCCGATGCTTCGGCTTCAGGCGAGGGGTAAAACGGAGCGCCGAAAATCATTTGCAATGGCGCGAATTTCTGAAACCGTTTTCCACGCGGCCACGCCTCATGAAAGCCCTCGATCGCCACGGGCACAATCGGCACCTGTAGGTAGATAGAGAGAATCGCGGCGCCCTTCTTGAACACCTTCAGCTCGCCATCAATCGAGCGCTCTCCCTCGGGATAAAGAACAAGCACGCGTCCGTGCCGCAGCCCAGAGGCCCCGGCCCTCATGGCTGGAATCAGGTTTGCATCTGGATCCACGACCACCACACGCAACCGTTGCGCCATCATCCGCATGAATCCTTTGCCGAAGATTTCGCTGGTCCCCACGGCGAAGCCAGCGCGGAACACGTGCCAGGGGAGAACACTGCTCAGGATCAGTGGATCGAGATAGCTCTGGTGGTTGGAGCAAATGATAAAGGGCCCTCGCGCAGGAACGTTTTCCAGACCGGTAACCCGCAGGTGGGAACGGTCGCGGGCGACCATCTGTGCCAATCGGCTGGCAACATAGCGCAAGGTGTCGGTGATCGGCTGTGGCCGCAGCAAAGCGAGAAAGTCGGGGTCAGAAGACTCTTCTTGCAGCAAAGCCTTCCAGCCGGCAAACTGCGGACGGGGGGGCCCACCCTTGCTGGCTCCGATGTCGAATACTGCATCCACTAACTCCCGAACCGTATAGATTTCAGAAAGCCGGGACTCGTCCATGCTCCCACCGAGTTCCTGTTGCAGCGCAACCAGAAGTTCGACTCGCTGCATGGAGTCGAGCCCCAGATCGAGTTCCAGATTGTCGCCCGGACGGATGGTTTGAGGTTTGATCCTCGCGGCCTCTCGAATGACTTTAAGCGCACGCTGAACCTCCGGCCGATTCAGCCATGCGATGTCATCTTCGCTCAACGGTTTTTCTGAATCAGGCTCCACATCACTCGTACGGCCTTCCGCTTGGTTTGCTCGCACCCGTTTCTCGATCTCAAATCGCTTCAACTTTCGAGTGGTCGTGCGCGGCAAACTTTCCTGCCAGATTTCATAGCTCCCGATCCGCTTGGTGGAAGCCAGTTGCGCCGAGAGGCCCTCAATATCGAAGCGGATGACCTGTTTCGCATTGACGATCTTCCGCTGCTTGAGCACCTCAAAATTCGGGACCACAACGGCATGCAATCGGTCTTCGCCCGGACGGCCTTCGAGCCCCATAACAGCAATCTCCGCGATGTAAGGTGACTTGAGGTAATGCGCCTCAACCTCCTCGGGATAAATGTTTTTCCCGTTGCTGAGCACGATGACCTCTTTTTTGCGGCCGGTGATAAACAGATTTCCATCGGCATCGAAATAGCCGAGATCGCCGGTGTACAGCCAGCCGTCTATGAGGGCGGCAGCCGTGGCGTCGGGCCGGTTCCAGTAGCCTTTCATCACGATCGCGCCACGAATCGCAATCTCTCCAACCGGTTGGCCGCCGTCTTCTTGCGGTTGCGGATCGACAATCTTTCCTTCCGCGCCCGCAAGCGGCTTACCAACGGAGCCAATGACGTTGTTATCCGGAGAGGTAGCGAAAGCGGCAGCGCTGGTTTCGGTGAGGCCGTACGCCTGGAGCACGTCAATTCCCAGAGCGTGGAAATCGCGTCCGATCTGGGGATCAAAGCGTGACCCGCCCGTTACCAGATAGCGCATTCTGCGGCCGAAAGTATCGTGGATCTGCGGAAAGAAAATCGGGCCCGGATTCCATCCCAATCCTCGGCTGAATTTTGTGACTGCCATCAGCACCCGAATGGCGCCAGTCGCCAGCTTTCCGCGCTGCGCGACCGCTTTGAAAATGCGTTCGTGAATAAGGTAGAAAAATTGCGGCACCACGGCGAACACCGTGATTTCCCGCTCGGTCAACGCCCGAAGCAATTCCGTAGTATTCAGGGTTTCCAGGTACACAACCCGCGAGCCCTTCACCAACGGCAACAGCAGGTTCGCCATTTGCGACAGCACATGAAACAGCGGGAGCACTCCGAGCACCGCGTCCGTAGGACCAATATCCACCCAGCCGAATACGGCTCGCACCTCGCCCATGAGGTTTGCGTGCGTGAGCATCACCCCTTTGGGGTCCGCGGTGGTGCCCGAGGTGTAGAGCAGGGAAACGAGACTGTCAGAAGCAACGGGCAAGGCCGAGAAGCTGCCAGGTCCCGCAGCGAAAATGCTGTCGAGATCAGCGATCGGTTGGGGCGGCGACGACTGCGTGGGGGCAGCCGCCCCCGGCTGTCCAGCCGAGCGAAGCTCGGCAGAGTCCGTCAGCAAGATTCGCACTGACATTCCCAGCACAGCGTCTCGTGCGGCTTCCAAGTGCTTCCCATCGCAGAACAGCAGCGAACTGCCACTGTCAGCAAGCAGCTTTGCAATCTGATCTGCCTGCAGCGCCGTGTCCAACGGAACCGCCGCGCAGCCCGCCGCGACAATGCCAAGGTAAGCGGCAATCCAACGCGGATGGTTGTCCGCCAGGATCGCAATCCGAGCCCCCGGCTGAAACCCATTCTCCCCCAGCCAGCGGCCGATGCTTTCCGCCATTCGCCGCGCTTCGGCATAGGTGGTGCTCTCCACCCGGTCGCACCGTTGAATTTCCAGCGCAACATGGTCAGGCCAGCGCTCAGCGCATTCGCGGAAGAGCTCATAGAAGGTTGGCATGGAGTCAGCACGAAATCTTACATGAAAGTTGACTCATCCCTGCATCGTTCGCACCCAAGCCGAGAAATACCCTGAGCCATGGAACGCGCCGAGGACCGATTCTTACACGCTAGCACGTGCTTTTCGTCAGACCTGTGATAACCTTTGGGCCTGGATGGGCAATGAGTCCAAGAGAAAGTGGTTCCTGTGGGGGATGGTTCTCGCTTGGACTCCCTCCATTCCCATCATCGTCGGAGTTCTTGATTCCTTCCGAGGAATTTCCGAGCAGAAGGCAACTGGCTTAGGCGCGGTAGCTGGCGGCTTGGCTGATGTCTATCTGACATTCGGCCTCATCCTCACGTTCATATTCTTGGTGGGAGCCATTGTCTTGCTGGGTAGATCGTTCTCTAGAGGACATCGCATGCGCGCCATACTTTCGGTGTTCTCCATGGGTTGGAGCGCACTTATGCTCGCTGTTTTTAGCCTACTCATGTGGCTGCTACTCGCGCCGTAGACCCACAGAGCTAGCGGGCCTCAATAAAGAACGTCGTTGCCTTAACCACGGTTGTCTGCGTAGGGTTCCTTTCGCGACTTACGCGCCGCGCACGCATCTAATATACTTACCTTCTAGGATAGCGGGTGTAGTGCCCCTCCAAGGATTCTCATTTTGATAAATGCTCTCGTAGCCAAGGTTTTCGGGACCAAGAACGAACGCGAGATCAAGCGTCTGATGCCGCGAGTCGCGGCCATCAACACGTTTGAGCCCGCCATGCGGAAGCTCAGTGATGAGCAACTGCGCGCCAAGACGGACGAGTTCCGCCAGCGTATCCAGGAACGCCTGACCCAGATTCCGGACGAACCCGACGCTGACCAGGATCGCCGGAAGGAACTCGACACCGAACGCACCAAACTGGTGAACGAGGTCCTTGATGAGCTTCTGCCCGAAGCATTCGCCGTAGTCCGCGAAGCCGGCCGCCGCGTTCTCAACATGCGGCATTTCGATGTGCAGTTGATCGGCGGCATGGTCCTGCATCAGGGCAAGATTGCGGAAATGAAGACCGGCGAAGGAAAAACCCTGGTCGCCACTCTGCCGGTATATCTGAACGCTCTGAGCGGACGCGGCGTGCACGTGGTCACGGTCAACGACTATCTGGCCAAACGCGACTCAGAGTGGATGGGCAAACTGTACGGCTTCCTCGGCTTGAGCGTGGGCGTCATCGTTCATGACCTCGACGACCAGCAACGGCGCGAAGCCTACGCCGCCGACGTCACCTACGGCACCAACAACGAGTTCGGATTCGACTATCTCCGTGACAACATGAAGTTCGACCTGCACGATTGCGTGCAGCGCGGGCATAATTTCTCCATCGTCGACGAAGTTGACTCCATCCTGATCGACGAAGCGCGAACGCCACTGATCATTTCGGGCGCTAGCGAAGAGTCCACTGACAAGTACGCCCGCGTCAATCGCATTATTCCCAAGCTTGAGAAGGGTGAGGAGATCGACGTTGCTCCCGGCGAGCCTAAGCAATACACCGGTGACTTCGTGGTAGATGAAAAACACCGCAGCATTACAGTCACTGATGAAGGCTGGGAGAAAGTCGAGGGGTTGCTCGGCATCGGCAACGTCGCCGACCCCGAGAATTGGGATCTCAAACACCACGTCGAGACCGCCGTAAAGGCTCATGCTCTATATCACCGCGACGTTGAGTATGTGGTGAAGGATGGCGAAGTCATCATTGTGGACGAGTTCACCGGCCGCCTGATGCCGGGACGCCGCTGGTCCGATGGCCTGCATCAATCGGTCGAGGCTAAGGAAAACGTCAAGATCGAGCGCGAGAATCAGACCCTCGCCACCATCACCTTCCAGAATTATTTCCGCATGTACAAAAAGCTGGCTGGCATGACCGGCACAGCAGAAACCGAAGCGCCCGAATTCGACAAGATCTATCGGCTCGAAGTCATGGTGATTCCCACCAACAAGCCGATGCTGCGGCTGGAAAATCCCGACGTCGTTTACCGCACTGAAAAAGAAAAATATTTCGCTGCGGCGGATGAGATCCAGAGACTGCACGCGACCAGCCAGCCAGTGTTGGTGGGTACTACGTCGATTGAAAAATCGGAACGTCTTTCCGAACTGCTCAAGAAAAAAGGCGTCAGGCACTGGGTTCTGAACGCCAAGCAGCACGAGAAAGAAGCAGAAATCGTTGCCCAGGCTGGCAGCAAAGGCATGGTCACAATCGCAACCAACATGGCGGGCCGCGGTACCGACATTCTTCTCGGTGGCAATCCTGAGTTCATGGCCAAGCAGGAATGCGTGAAAAATGGAATCGCGCAGCCGTTGCGAGCCGCACAGGGCAAGGTTCAAGCCGTAGTCGACGATACCAAGAGCACCGTCTGGTACTACGCCGGGAACGAATATGCGGTCCCCACCGATCAGTGGACGCAGGTTTTCAATCGCCACAAAGAGCAGACCGACAAGGAGCACGAGGAAGTCATCGCTGCCGGCGGCTTGCACATCTTCGGCACCGAACGTCACGAAGCTCGCCGCATTGACAATCAGCTTCGCGGACGCGCCGGACGCCAGGGCGATCCCGGTTCCTCCCGATTCTATCTTTCGCTTGAAGATGACTTAATGCGCATCTTCGCCAAAGAGTGGGTCTCCAAACTGCTCCAACGTCTGGGCATGGAAGAGGGAGTCCCGATCGAATCAAGGCTGATCAGCCGCCGCATCGAGGCCGCGCAGAAGGCCGTCGAAGCGCAAAACTTCGAAGCCCGCAAACATCTGCTCGAATATGACGACGTTATGAACAAACAGCGCGAGGCCGTTTACGGCCTGCGCCATCAGTTGCTGGAAGGCGTGGAGCAGAAGGAACTGATCCTCGAGGATTACGTCTCCGGCATCCTCAGCGATTTGATGGATGAGTTCTGTGCGGTGAAAGTTCACGTCGCCGATTGGAATCTCAAAGGCCTGAAAGACTCCATCTTCACCCGCTTCGGCGTGGATATACTCGCGGAAGGCGTCAAGCCCGAGACCCTGAACCGTCAGGAACTGGGCGACGCCATCTTTGACAAACTCAAAGCACGCTACGATGCCAAGGAAAAACTGATTGGCCCCGACGCCATGCGCTATCACGAACGCATGATCATGTTGAGCGTGCTCGATGCGCAGTGGAAAGACCACCTCCGCGACATGGACCACTTGAAAGAGGGCATCGGCCTGCGCGGCTACGGGCAGCATGATCCGCTGGTCGAGTACAAGCGCGAGTCCTTCGACATGTTCGAAGCCATGATGCAGCGTTCGCAGGAGGACACGGTTCGCTATCTTTACCTGATGCAGATTCTGGAACGGCCCAGCGAAGGTGGAGCCCCCAGGCCTGCGGATGGCGGTCCCGGCGCGGGGCCCGAAGCCGGCGTGCAGGTTCCACGAATGGGTGGGGATGGCAATGGACGCAAGCCACGGCAAGTAGCTACGTCGGTAGACGAAATCGAAGAAGCCTTCCAGCGCCGGAAGCGCCGCGAACTCGATCAGGCTCGCATGGCCGGGTCAGGCGATCTTCAGACGGTACAGCAAGTGGTGCGCGGCGCGGCCAAGGTCGGGCGCAACGATCCCTGTCCCTGCGGCTCCGGAAAAAAATACAAGAAATGCTGCGGCGCTAACGCGTAGCGCCACAACACCGCCCGTCGCCACAACCCACCCTTGTCATCCTGAGCGGAGTTGCCGTCGCGCAGCGACGGGAACGCAGTCGAAGGATCCCGAGTCGGCCCGGTGCAGCAACTGCGTCTCAGGGAGTTCTCCCCGAACGGCATTGTGAGAATGCCTGGCCGCGTTCCCGGTCGTCCCGGCATCTGCGGGGTCCTTCGGCTGCGTGGATGCAGCGCTGCGCGCCGCATCCGCTCCGCTCAGGATGACAGAGTTCTGCGCGACTCACCGGCCAATGCCGGACGCCGGCTTGGCTAACACGAACGATTTCACCACAATATTATTCGGCTGCATCCCAACCGGAATCATAGTGAGCAGGGAATACTCTCCCGGCTCGAATTTCTTCTTCGGCGTACGTTTCTGTATAACCGTGACGTCTCCTGACGCCGAATTAAGAACCAGCAGATAGTTCTGACTCTGCGAAAGCGCCAGCCCATCCGGGTGGCTCCCAACGGGCAAGGTCGCGATCATTTTTCCAATATCAATGTCATAAACCGCCACAGTATTCGATCCCGAGTTGCTGACGTACAAACGAGAATTATCCGCGGTCACCAGCCCGTGCGCCGGGTGGGTCCCGATTAGGTAGCTGCCGCCAACCTCGTTGGTCGTGGTTTCAATGATCGAAATATTATCCGAATCGAAGTTGCTCACCATGAGTTCACCGCCGTCCGGCTTGAGCGCCAGGTGCACGGGAGTCTTGCCCACGTCCAGCAGGGCCAGCAATTTGTCATTCTTCAAATCAATAGAAGCCACTTGTCCCGATGCCGCGCAGGCGACAAAAGCCTTACTGCTGTCTGGAACGATGGCGATGTCTTCCGGCTGCTGGCACGCCGGAATCGTGCTGCGAACCGCAAGACGATGGGCATCCATCACTGAGACGGTATTGTCGCCGCGGTTGCTGACCACCACAGTCTCGCCATCGGGAGAAACCCTGGCCAGCCCTGGTGAAGCTCCCACGCGAATGTTTCCGATCACAACTCGCTTGTCGAGATCAATGACCGAAACATTCGCCGAGCCAGAGTTAGCGACGTATCCGCGTTTCCCATCCGTAGAAACGTCAATGAAGAAAGGCCTCCCGTGCACGCCAATAGTCGCGGCTACCGCGTTGCGTTCAGCGTCAATCACGCTGATGTTGCTCGATCCCGCGTTCACCACGTAAATCTCATTCTTCTTGCCATTCGCCGCAACTCCAGTCGGCTCGCTCCCAACCTTGATGGTCTTCGCGGGCTGGAACGTGCGCAGGTCGATTACGCTAACCGTGTTGCTCTTGCCATTGGTGATGTAGGCGTACTCGTGGTAGGCGGGGCCATAGTCGGTGAGCTGGCGCTCGTGGAAGTACCACCACCCAATGGCCGCGGCAATGGGCGACAGGACAACGATGAAAAGAAGCTTTCTCAAATTAGCGGAGCAACCGAGGA